>Ga0256404_1001199_pt1 | contig 64642 bp, 24 predicted proteins | sample RumenRJG_01DNA_FD_185990 | JGI IMG/M metagenome (GOLD analysis project Ga0256404, IMG submission 185990) | Bovine rumen microbial communities from Lethbridge, Alberta, Canada - RJG_01 | ecosystem: Host-associated > Mammals > Digestive system > Stomach > Rumen | place: Canada: Alberta | collected...
CTGTAATATCCTGATAGCGAATAAGATACTGACCCCACCCCAACCCCTCCCCTACAAGGGAGGGGAGCGGCTACGCATTGATTTTTACTCAAATTTCGGCATGTTTGGACTTTTTCAAGCGGACTCAAAATTCAAGTTTCGCAAGCTATGAAAGCAACGTACGTATGCGGCCTGAAAGGCAAACAGAACTTGCAAAACTTGAATAACTTAACGAGTTCGTCCAACAAAGTCGACGAGTTTGTCCAACAAAGTCGACGAGTTTGTCCAACAAAGTCGACGAGTTTGTATCATGAAACAGGCTCCATTGGTGAACGCAAAACTTACGAAACTTGAATTAAGAGTCCACTTTAAAAAGTCAGGACATATCGCGCACGAAGGCGCAGCCACTCCCCTCCCATAGGAAGCAAGGGGAGGGGCAGGGGTGGGGTCTGTAATATCCTGTCTATGAGAAAGATACTGACCCCACCCCAACCCCTCCCCTACAAGGGAGGGGAGTGGCTGCGCATTGATTATTCCCCCTTTTTTCTCATGTCCTGACTTTTTAAAGTGGACTCAATTAAAAATTAGCTAATTAGTTTTTTTTAAGACAGCCATTCGTCGTTTTTTTTCTTCTTTTTACTAAATTTGTACGCTCTAAAGACCATTAAAGTGGAAACTGGAATAAGAAACGCATATTTAATAACAAAGGCAATGAAGAATTTTCTCATTGCCTCTGTGTTAACTATGGCCATCAATCAGCTGAATACGACAGTAGATGGTATTATCGTCAGCCACTTGGTTGGTCCTGACGCACTGTCGGCTGTGACGCTCTATCTTCCTGTTAATCTTATTGTTACGGCTTTGGGAACGCTTTTAGGCATTGGAGCCACCATCATTGCCGCAAAGGCCATAGGCCGGAGAGACAAGGAGGCGGTCAGCGGCATCCTCTCTACAGCTTTGGCCTCGCTCATCCTTGCTGGTATCTGCTTAGGCATTGCGGGCTTCGCTTTTGCCGATGTCATTACTGGATGGCTGACGCAAGACGAGCACCTGTATCCGCAGTTGCTGGCCTATCTCTCGGTGATGTTAGGATTGGGCCTGATGCCTATGCTGAACCAGTTCTTAGGACAGTGTGTCGACATCGACGGCTTTCCGCTGAACGTGACAAAGGCGGTACTACTGATATTTGTCTGTAATATTCTGTTGGACCTGATTCTGGTGGGCGCCTTGAATATGGGAATCAGAGGCTCTGCCTTTGCCACCACATTAGCTTATGTCATCGCGATTCTGTTTCACTGCCGTCACTTGTTCGGGCCTCAGAGCGACATACGGTTCAAGTTTCAGGTTTCAGCTTTCAAGAAATATATTGGACCGAACCTGGTGCAGGGACTTCCGCTGTTGATCAGCAATGTGATACTGGTCGTGCTGTTCTACTCGATGAACAGCATTGTGCAGGGGCGTCTGGGACATAACGGCATGTTCGTGATGTCTGTATGCCTGAACATCTTCATGATAGGCATGATGCTGTCGAACGGTTTCGGCAGCACCATCCTGTCGTTAGGCGGTTTCCTGTACGGACAGAGTGACTTCACGAGTGTGAGGTTCTTGGTGAAGAAGTGCCTGCTGGCCATCCTCATCATCACATTGGGCTTTAGCGTCTTGGTCGAGGCTGCTCCGAGCCTGTTGACACGCCTCTTTGGTGCCAACACGCCAGAGTTGGAGGCTTTGGCCAACGACGGGGTGAGGATTTTCATTGTCTGTCTGGCACCCTTCTGCCTTGTTCTCACCCTCGCCAACCTCTATCAGGTGCTGGGACGTCTTGCCCTGTCACCCCTATTGGTCATCTCGTTTCCCGTGGTCCTGCTGTCGTGCATGACACTGTTTGCCAGCCACAACAGCGACTCCATGCTGTGGTATGCGTTCCCGGTCAGCGGAATCCTTATCTTCCTGTTTGCCTTCATCGTGGCAGAATTCATCCGCTTGAAAAGCCGTCCCAGAAAGCTGATGACGCTGACGTTGCTGCCATTAGAGAATTACGACCACGTGTATGAGGTATCGCTGAAGAACACGAAAGAAGACTTTTATCAGGCCATCAGTCGTCTGCCAGAGGTGATAGGCGCATTCCAGATAGACGAAGCCACACAAAGGCAGGCGGTGAGCAGTACTGAGGAGCTGCTGCTGAACACCATCCAGCACTCGGGCATCGAGGGCAACGGCCATTATTCCGACCTTCGCATGGTGTTGACAGAAAAGAAGTTCACTGTGTCGATGAAATACGAGGGTACGCCGTTCAACCCGATTGCGTTGAATGAGGACGACAGGAAAATAGGCCTGCGAATACTCTTCGGACAAGCCAAGGACGTAGACTATAAATACATGTACGGGCAGAACATGATGTATCTGTCGTGGATGAACTGAAATATAACTTACACACAAACATATTAGTCATGACTAAGAAATATCCTTTATTACAATCGCAGTTAGGCATCTTTATGGAATGGATGAAGGATCCTTCCGTAACGCAATATAACTTGCCTACATGTTCCAAACTGCCTAAAACCGTTGACATCAAGCGCATGCAAGAGGCGCTCACACGCATCATACGGGAACGCAGCACCCTGCGCACCCGTTTTGTTGTTGAGAATGGTGAGCCCCGTCAGTATATTGACGACCAGATGGTCATCCCTGTTCCTATAAAAACCATGACTGACCAGGAGACGGCAGACTACATAGACCATGACTTCGTACGTCCCTACGACCTGCTGAGCGGAGAGCCGCTGCTGAGGGTGGAGCTGATAGTGGCCGAGACCTTTAACTGGTTACTGCTTGACATCCACCATTCCATAGGCGACGGCGTGACGCTGGCTCCTAACCTTACCATCTACGACCTGCCTGCTGCCTATAACGGAGAGCCTTTTGAGAAGGTGGAATACGCCCGCAATAGCGTGGATGCGGGCGGGGTCGCCCGCGTTCCAGAATACGGCATGTACGAATATGCCGAGGACGAGCAGTCGTCGTTCGGCACAGAGAACTATAACCGTGCTGCCCAGTACTATAAAGAGAAGTTCGCTGGAGTGGATTTCGTCACACTGGCTGGCAATCCTGAGAGCCATCTTGGCAATATGGTGCGCGAGAGCGCCTTCATGCCGGTGGACGAGGTTGACAAGTGGTGTCAGGAGAACGGTACGACGAGCAACCTGCTTTACATGGCTGCCTTCAGCCTCGTGATGAGCCGTCTGAGCCGTGAGAAGCAGGTGGCTTACTACAGCGTGAACCACGGTCGTATGGACAAGCGTTTGGCACGGGCCTACGGTATGTTCGTCAAGAGCGTGCCCATCCTGGCCGATGTTGTGCCCGAGGCGAAGGTCATCGACTTTATTAAGGGTTTCCGTAGGGAGCTGATGTCTACTATCCGCTACGGTGTCTATCCCTTCAACCACTTCTGCCGCGACCTGGGTGTGAAGCCGATGGTTTCGTTCGGATTCCAGGGCTTTGCCATGCAGGAGTATTTTGAACTGGAAGGCGAACAGTGCTCCTCTGTGCAGTTGCCCAAGGGCAAGATTGACGACGATATGTCGTGTGTCATCTACTTGCGCAACGGTCAGTATGACATCCGCATGGAGAGCAGCGATGCCCTGAACAGCAGTGAGACGCTTCGTACGGTGGCTGATGCCGTGAAGGCTACGACAGAATACATGATGGCCCATCCGGAAGCAAGGCTCGACGAGATAGAGCTGCTGACGGACGAGCAGCAGGCAGCCGTTGCCGCCAAGTGCAGCGGTCGTCAGGTGCCGGTGGATAACAGCCAGACCTTCCCCTCACTGTTCATGGCGCAGGCTGCGAAGACACCTTCTGCACTCGCTGTGGTCGACGAGGACGGCAGCTACACCTATGAACAGCTCAATGCGCTTTCTGGAGCCTTGGCTACGGAACTGAGAAAGCTCGGTGTGGGTGCTGATGATGCGGAATCGCCCTTCGTAAGTATTATGTTGGGTTACGAGAAGGCATTCCTCGTGGCTGCCCTCGGTATTGAGAAAGCAGGAGGAGCCTATGTGCCCTTGGACTATGAATATCCCAACGACCGTCTGCTCTATATGCTGGAGGACAGTGAGAGTCAGGTGCTCATCACGTCACACCGCATCTTTGATGAAAAGACTGCTGACGGTGATAACTTTACGGCCAGGAACATTCTTTTCATAGATGACTTCCTGAACAGTGTGCCTGTCGGTTCTGCCGACAGTGTTCCCGTGAACTTCTCCACCCCCGACGGTCTGGCCTACATGATCTATACCTCCGGCTCTACGGGCAAGCCCAAGGGCGTGATGATTCCCCATCGTGCCAAGGCCAACTTCGTACAGTTCATTGCCCGCGAGTGGGGCCACACGGAGAAGAGCCGCATATGCTGTCACTCGTCGTTCTCGTTCGACGCTTCCATTGAAGACCTCTACCCGGTGCTCACCGTGGGTGGTACGCTGTATACCGTTCCCAAGGAAGCCCGCAAGGACATGGAACTGCTGCACGACTTCATCCTGAAAAACGGCATCACGGGCGGCTGCTACACCACGCAGTTGGGACAGATGCTGCTGCAGATGTATCCTGACCTGCCCGTCGACTACCTTGTGGTCGGTGGTGAGAAGATGACGGCGAACCCCGACTGCAAGTGCCGTCTGATCAACACCTACGGCCCGACGGAGTTCACCGTCGATGCCACCTTCTTCGAACTGGAGAAGGGACGCGAATACAAGAACATTCCCATCGGTCGTCCTTTAGACAATATGGCTGCATACGTCGTTGATGCAGTCGGACACCTGTTGCCTCAGGGCATGTCCGGTGAGCTGTGCATGTCTGGTCCTCAGATGGCTGCCGGCTATTGGAAGCGCGAAGACCTGACGGTAGAGAAGTTCTCTGAGATTACGGTTGCCGGCCAGAAAGTCAAGGTGTACCATACGGGCGACCTGGTGCGCTACAACAGCGACGGCGAGCTGGAATACATGGGCCGCATCGACAATCAGGTGAAGTTGCGCGGCTTCCGTATTGAGCTGGGTGAGATAGAGACGCTCATCAGCAAGTACGAAGGCGTGACGATGGTCAGCGTACAGGTGAAGGAGGTCGGCGGTGTACAGCACCTCGTGGCCTACTATTCCGCTCGTACGGAGATAGACAAGACCGCCCTTGAGGGCTATCTTGCAGAGAGCCTGACGGAGTACATGGTGCCCGATGTCTATATGCAGCTTGACCAGATGCCGCTGACTCCTAACGGTAAGGTCAATACGAAGGCCCTGCCAGAGCCGGAAATTGTCAAGACGGAATATGTGGAACCCGAAGGCGAACGGGAGCAGATCGTTGCAGAATGCATCTCTCAGGTGCTGAACCTCAACAGCAAGGTATGGACGACGAACAAGGAAAATGCGGGCGAGGACGCCACGCGCTCCGTGGGTGCACTGGATAACTTCTTCACTCTCGGTGGCGACTCCATCAAGTCCATCCGACTGGTGAGTATGCTGCGACAGAAAGGCCTCTCGCTGACTGTTGCCGATGTGATGAAAGGCAATACGGTCAGGGGCATTGCTGCCTTGGCTGAGATGGGCGAAACGATTGAGATATCGCAAGAGGCTGTGGAAGGAGAGATCCAGCCGGGAGCCATCATGCGCTATTTCTTCAACCTGAACCTGCCTCATGCTGAACACTACAACCAGAGCGTGGCCTTTGAAAGTGAGAAGGGGAAAGTGAATAGTGAAAAACTGCGTGCAGCCTTGGACGCAGTGGTCACCCATCACGACATGCTGCGCATGAGGGCAGAAGGTTCGCGCGTATATATAAATAAGGTAGACGGAAAGCTATATGACTTCATAGAGGAAGAGGTACAGACGATTGCTGATATTGAAGCAAAGTCGAATGCACTGCAAAGCGCAATCAACCTGACCGAGGGGCCAGTGCTGAAGGTCGCACTCTTCCATGCCCCAGACAAGGATGTCGTTGTCATGATCTGTCATCACCTTGCTGTCGACGGCGTGTCATGGCGAATCATTGCAGAAGACCTGAACTTCGGTTATCAGATGGTTGCTGAGGGTAAGCCTGTCACCCTGCCGAAGAAGACCCACTCGTACAAGTATTACTCCGAGGCGATAGCCCGCTACCGCGACAGCTATGCCTTGAGCAAAGAAAAAGCATACTGGGAGACCATCCAGAAAAAGATGGAGAAACTGCCACAGGGCGGCAACAACGGCACTCCGGGGCAGATGCAGAAACTGCGCACTACCTATACCAACGATGCCATCCGTCACCTGCTTACCGATGCACACCAGGCTTACGGCACCAACGAGAACGACCTTCTGGTAGCCGCCCTTGTCCGCAGCTACCGCAAACTGACAGGTAACGACAGCGCCAGCATACTGATGGAAGGCCACGGACGTGAACCTATCCATGAGACGCTGGTCACCGACCGCACCGTGGGTTGGTTCACATCTACCTACCCACTCGTCGTGGAACACCTGAACGGTGACATCCGTCATGATGTGCGCACAGTGAAGGAAACCTTCCGCAACGTACCGAACAAAGGACTTGGCTACGGCATTCTGCAGTTTATTCCTTCTACAGAGGGTGATACTCCTCTGAGAACGGATCTGACAGAACTCCTTGGTCTGAACTATCTCGGTGAGCTGACTGAAGGCGGTATGGATGCCGTACTGAATATCAACACACAGATTCCTACCGGCACGATGGTCAATCCGGAAGGTGTCACCGGGCCAGCCTTCATGATAGACTGCTCTGTGGCCGACTCCTCACTGAACATCGATGCCACATACGACAGCAAGGTGTGGACGGCAGAGCAGGCCAACGAGATGGTCAAGACCTTCTGTGACGAGCTCGAAGCCATCGTAGCCCACACCACCGCAGTCACTGTCGCTGAAACGACCGCATCAGACCTTGGTGCCACGGGGTGGACAGATGAACAGTACGAGAAGCTGGTGGCAGCGTTTGCCTCGCGTGGTGAGCGCATGGAGCGCATCTATCCGCTTTCACCCATGCAGGAAGGCATGCTACTGGAGTATATGATGAATCCCGAAACCACCTCATACGTACTCCTCGACCGGTTTGCGATGAGTGTGCTGCCTACAGAAGAACAGATGCGCTATGTACTTGACTGTCTGGCCGCCAAACATGAGGTGTTCCGTACGTCAGTCATATTTAATGGCGTTGACACTCCCTGTCAGGCCATTATGAACCGTAAGCTTGGACTGAAGTTTGTCGACATCTCTGCTGAGCCAGATATCATGGCAGCTTCGAAACGCATACATGAGGAAGAATTGCATGCCGGATTCAACCTCCAGACAGACCCGTTGTTCCGTGCCGTGGTGATGAAGACCTCTGCAAACAGTTGCCATATCCTGCTCTGCACCCATCATATCATTGTGGACGGATGGTGTCTGCCCATCTATCTTTCCGACTTCTTCAGCCTGCTCACAAAAGCTATGCAGGGAGAGATGAACGAACTACCTGAACTGGAAGACAAGGGTCGTTATGAAGAAGCCATCCGCAATATGCTCGCGCTCGATAAAAAGACCTCCATGAGCTATTGGAAGAATCTGGTGGGCGACTATTGCGAGAAGGCCATCATCCCCTACTCTACCGACAGTATGACTACACTCAACCCGGGCGAGGTGCAGACAGTCAGCCTGACAGCTGAACTCTTAGAGAAGCTGAAGGCTACGGCAGGTGCCTGCGGCGTGACGCTGAACACCATTGTTGAGCTGGTGTGGGGCCTCGTGCTCCAGACATACAACCGTACGGGTGATGTCGTATTCGGAAAGGTGGTGTCAGGGCGTAACCGTGGTGATGTGGCAGACCTTGTAGGCCTGTTCATCAACACCGTTCCTGTACGCGTCCATACTGCCGACACGACCACCGTGCCCGATGCCCTCCGCTCCTTGCAGCAGCAGGCATCAGACACCAGCTTGCACGACTACTGTCCGCTCTCAGAAATACAGCGGCTCTCCGACCTTGGTAACAACCTGTACCAGTCGCGTATCACCTTCGAGAACTACGAAGGCTCCGACTCCCTCTGGAATATGGCCAAGAGCGCTGGTGTGACGGTGCTTGAGTCTGAGGAAGTGAACTTCTCCGAGATACACGTCACTGTCGGCAACAGCGCTGCGGGCGACGTACAGTTCAGTTTCACCTACGATGGCCGGTTGTATTCGCATGACACCATCAGTCACGTGAAGAATCTTTTCCACCATTTACTTGAGGAGATTGCAGCGAATGCCGACCGGAAGATTAGTGAGCTGTCGTTGCTGTCCGATTCTGAAAAGACGCTGTTGGAAGGGATGCACTGTTCTGCCCAGGCCGATGTTCCGCTGAAGCTTCACCATCAGGCCATTGAGCAGAATGCCATTGATATTCCTGACACCGTGGCGCTCATAGCCAAGGATTGCACCCTGACCTTCCGTCAGTTCAACGAGGAGGCAAACCGCATTGCCCACGCACTTATTGAGCGGGGCGTGAAGCGCGGAGACCGTGTAGTATTGCTCTTGCCAAGAACCAGTGCCGTCATCGTGAGCATGTTCGGTGTCAGCAAGACAGGTGCTGCCTATATCCCGTGCGACCCAGCCTATCCTGCCGACCGCATCAACCTGATCATGACCGACTCAGAGGCGCAATACGTCATCACCACCAAGGAGCATCTTGCTGACTACGACGGAGACAAAGTCATTGACATCGATGATATCTATAAGAACGAGGCTTACAGCACTGAGAATCCCCATGTGGACGTGTCGCCCGAAGACCTGGCGTACCTTATTTATACTTCAGGCTCTACGGGACGACCTAAGGGCGTTATGCTGCGACATGTCGGTATTACCAATTACCTCTACAACCATCCTGCAAACATCCATATTGCTGGACTCAAGCGTCTTGGCGTGAAGACGTACGTCTCTATCACAACCCTCTCGTTCGACATGTCGCTGAAGGAGTTCGCAGGTTCCCTGTATAATGGCATCACCACCGTGCTGGCCGACGAGCAGGAAGTCATGGATCCGATGCTGCTTGCCGAACTGATGCGGAAGACCGGTGCAGAGGCCATCAACGGCACCTGCTCACGTATTCAGAGTTATCTCGAACTGCCAGAGTTCTGTGAAGCTGTGCGCCACTGTAAGATGGTATGGTCGGGTGGTGAGATGTATCCCGCATCGTTGTTGAAGAAGCTGCAGTCGCTCGGAGTCGAAATCATCAACACGTACGGTCCCACTGAAATAACCGTATCCTCCAACATCGCCAACCTTACCCATGCCAAACGTGTCAACGTTGGACGTCCACTTCTCAACTACGTCGAATACATCGTTGACCAGTCGGGCCGTGAGGTGCCTGTAGGGGTGCCGGGCGAACTGCTCATTGGCGGTCCTGGTGTGGCACGCGGCTATAACAACCTGCCGGAGATGACAGCCGAGCGCTTCGTAGAGTATCAGGGTGTCCGTGTTTACCGATCTGGCGACCTTGCCCGTTGGCAGCCCGACGGCAGTGTCGAGATCCTGGGGCGCAATGACGACCAGGTGAAGCTGCGCGGATTCCGCGTTGAGCTGGGTGAGATTGAGGGTGTTGCCGGTCGCTTCCAAGGCATACGCCAGGCCGTTGCCGACATCAAGGAGGTGGGTGCCATGCAACATCTCTGTCTCTACTACACCTCTGATGAGCCGTTGGACGAGGATGCCCTGAAGTCATTCCTCGCTGAGTCACTGACGGAATATATGGTGCCCACGGCATTCATCCGTATCGATGCCATCCCGCTGACACCCAACGGCAAAACCAACCGCAAGGCACTGCCCATACCCAAGATCCGCTTAGAGGAAATCGTACCTCCTGCCAACGACACCGAGGCCAAGTTGTTGGAACTGATGAAGCAGCAGCTGAAGACCGACGAACTGGGTGTCACCACCAATCTGGTCACCATGGGTCTCAGCTCCATCATGGCCATGCGTCTCTGTGCCATCCTACTACAGCAGCACGAAATCAAGATACCCGTCAAGGACATCCTCGAGCATCCCACCGTACGTGAGATGGCCCAGTATGCCAAGTCAGAAAAGGCTTTCCAGTATAAGCCCTATCCCGTTAGGGAGACCTATCCGCTGTCCGAGTCACAGCGCGGCATGCTCATCGACTGTCTGATCAACCGCGATGCCCTGCAGTACAACATCCCCGCCCTGCTGAAGTACAAGACACTTGATGTGCCCCGTTTCAAGGATGCACTGGCGCAGGTCGGCGAGGCACACCCCTACCTCAAGGCACGCATAGCCATGCAGGGTGATGACTACGTCCAGGTGCGCCACGACGACGAAAAGATTGAGATAGAAGAGTACACGCTTGACTATGATCCTGACCGTGCTTTCTTCCAGGCACAGATAAAACCCTTCGACGTGCTGAATGACAAACTCTATCGCTTTAAGCTTTATACCACACCGTCGTACTATTACCTCGTTATAGACATTCACCATATCATCAGCGACGGCAGCAGTAACTACATCCTGGCACGCGAGATGGAAAAGGCCTATTCCGGACAACCGCTGGTCAAGGAGACGTACACTGCCTTTGACCGTGCTATCGACGAGGAAAACATCATGAAGACCGAGCGTGGCGTAGAGGCTGAGCAGTATTTCGACAACCTGATTGCCGGAACCGAAGCTACCGTCTATCCACATTCGTCAGAAACCGAGGGCGATGCCGTCTATAACGAGCTGTTAGAGACCTTCCCTGCCGAAGCCATCGACCAGTTCTGCAAACGGCATGCGCTGGCTCCCAGTAGCTTCTTCCTGACAGTGTTCCACCATGTCCTCCATCGCATCACGCGCGATGAGCGTACCCTGCTCTACTTTATCAGCAATGGCCGTTCAGAGGTACAGTTAGAGAACTTCTTCGGTGTCTTCGTGAAGACCATGCCCACTGTCGTCAGCGACTATGCCAGCGACATCGTTACCTCCGTGCGCACCATGCACCAGCAGATGCTCGACACCATTGCCCACGACTACTATCCGTTCACAAAGATGGTTGAGCGACACGGACTCAAGGCTGAAATCCTCTACAACTATTTCGTTGACCTGCAGACCAACATGTCGCTCGACAACGATGCTGTTGAGGCTGTGCCCCTCGAATGGGATACCGCCAAGACACCGCTGTCTATCACGATGCTCAAGGACAACGACGGCAACTACGTCAGTTCGCTTGAGTATGACTCACGCCTCTACAACAAGGCAGACATGCTTATCCTGAACAAGGCCTTCCGTGCCTTTGCCGAGAACAGTATCGTTTCGAACGTTCCCTTGACGAAGATACCTATTGTTTCTGACGATCAGGCAACAACGGTCAAGGCTCTCTCGTGTGGAAAGAAGATGGCGTATGATGCCACCCAGACCTTCCCCGATCTCTTTATGCAACGTGCGGCAGAGACACCCGATGCTCCTGCCGTGGTAGACGAAGAGGGCACCTATAGCTATGCCCGACTCGACAGCCTCTCTAACGCCCTTGCCCAGCAGTTGCGCAGCATGGGTGTGGGCAGTCCTGACGTCTCCTCACCCTTCGTCAGCATTATGCTCGGCTACGAGAAGGCATTCCTCGTGGCTGCCCTCGGTATTGAGAAAGCAGGAGGAGCCTATGTGCCCTTGGACTATGAATATCCCAACGACCGTCTGCTCTATATGCTGGAGGACAGTGAGAGCCAGGTGCTCATCACGTCACACCGCATCTTTGATGAAAAGACCGCTGGCGGTGATAACTTTACGGCCAGGAACATTCTTTTCATAGATGACTTCCTGAACAGTGTGCCTGTCGGTTCTGCCGACAGTGTTCCCGTGAACTTCTCCACCCCCGACGGCCTGGCCTACATGATCTATACCTCCGGCTCTACGGGCAAGCCCAAGGGCGTAATGATTCCCCATCGTGCCAAGGCCAACTTCGTACAGTTCATTGCCCGCGAGTGGGGCCACACGGAGAAGAGCCGCATCTGCTGTCACTCGTCGTTCTCGTTCGACGCTTCCATTGAAGACCTCTACCCGGTGCTCACCGTGGGCGGTACGCTGTACACCGTTCCCAAGGAAGCCCGCAAGGACATGGAACTGCTGCACGACTTCATCCTGAAGAACGGCATCACGGGCGGCTGCTACACCACGCAGTTGGGACAGATGCTGCTGCAGATGTATCCTGACCTGCCCGTCGACTACCTTGTGGTCGGTGGTGAGAAGATGACGGCGAACCCCGACTGCAAGTGCCGTCTGATCAACACCTACGGCCCGACGGAGTTCACCGTCGATGCCACCTTCTTCGAACTGGAGAAGGGACGCGAATACAAAAACATCCCCATCGGTCGCCCGCTCTATAACTTGTCTGCGTTCGTTGTCGATGCAGAAGGTCAGCTGGCTCCTCAGGGTGTTGCCGGTGAACTGTGTATGGCAGGTCCCCAGATAGCCGCAGGCTACTGGAAGCGTGAAGACCTGACTGCAGAAAAGTTTGCCGACTGTCCATTTGCCGAGGGAAAGATGTATCATACGGGAGATCTGGTCAGGTATAATGGTCAAGGTGAGATAGAGTATCTGGGTCGCATTGACTCCCAAGTGAAGCTACGCGGCTTCCGTATCGAGCTGGGCGAAATAGAAACGCTGATTGCCGGCTATGATGGTGTTCAGATGGTCAGTGTTCAGGTGAAGGAGGTAGGCGGTGTACAGCACCTCTGTGCCTACTATAGTGCCAACCATCAGATTGATGCCGATGCATTGAAGGAATACCTGTCATCGCAATTGACCGATTACATGGTACCGACTGCCTACATGCAGTTGGATGAGATGCCGCTGACTCCCAATGGTAAGGTGAACACCAAGGCTCTGCCGATGCCCGAAATCAAGGCTGAGGCTATTGTAGCCCCTGAGAGCGAGACAGAGCAGAAGCTCTTTGATATCGCAGTTGAGCTGCTGAAACACGACCAGTTCGGTGTGACCAGCAACCTCATCTCCATGGGACTCACGTCTCTCTCGGCCATGCGCCTGAGTGCTATCCTCCAGCAGAAGTTGGAAGTAGCTATACCTGTTGCCGACATGCTGGCTAATCCTACGCTTCGCGAGATAGCTGAATATATTGACAGCGGCAAGGCCAAGTCGACCAAGAAGGCGGCAGTCTTCACCAAGAGAGAGAAGCCTGCAGCGACTGACGCCCCTGCAGCGGCCAAGCCTAATCCCTTTGCCCCCAAGAAATCAAATCCGTTCGAAAAAAAGAAGTCTAATCCGTTTGAAAAAAAGTAACGAAGATGTCAGAAATATTAGAGAACAGACAGAATCTGTATGACAACCTGATTGCCGACGGCTACTTCCGTGGCGACGACGGTGAGGTGAATTTCTCCTTTGAGGATTTCTGTGAGGGACTCAATGATCAGGAGAATGCCCGTAATTTCTTCAATAACATGGTCGACGACGGCTATTTCCGTGACGACAACGGAGAACTGTCGCTCTCTGAGGATGATTTCCTGGCCATGATAGGCAGTGTACGCCCCAAGCAGGATTTCTATCCGATTACGGAAAATCAGCGTGGTGTGTTCATTGACTGGGAGATGAACAGCGACAGGACTCAGTATAACGTTCCTGACGTGATTCGTTTCGACGGTATCAGCCCGCAAACGCTCCGTGATGCCGTGGTGAAGGTGATAGAAGCTCACCCCTATCTGAAGACGCATTTCGCCAAGATGGACGATGATGTCGTTCAGCTCCGTCTGGACGAGGCACCTGTAACGGTGACGATAGAACAGCTAAGCACCGAACCCGATTCCGCGTTCTTCCAGCAGCGCGTCAAGCCTTTCAATTTGCTGGAAGGTCCGCTCTACAGAGCTGAAGTCTATGGAACGCCCTCGACAACCTATCTGTTCCTGGATATTCACCATACTATCTTCGATGGTGGCTCCTCCATCGTCTTCAGTAATGAACTGAAGAAAGTCCTGGCAGGAGAAGAGCCTCAGGGAGAGGAATACACCGCCTTTGACCGGGCACTGGACGAATCAGACTTTTGGAATTCCGATGCCTGTCATGAAGCAGAGCTGTATTTCGAGAAGAAGCTGACGGGCATTGACACCACCGTCTATCCAAGAAGCAACAAGAATACGGGTGAGGCCGTCCGCGAGATGATTATCACCGATATTCCCGGCAAAGCCATCGAGGACTACTGTCATCAGAACGGAGTTACTGAAAGCAACTACTTCCTGACGATGCTGATGCAGATTCTGCACCGTGTAACACGCGAGGAAGACGTGCTTATCACAACTATTCACCATGGCCGTACCGACTTGCGCATGATGGAAACAATGGGTATGTTCGTCAAGACCCAGCCCGTTGTCAGCAACACGCCAAAGGAACAGGTTGCGAAGACAGAGGTGAAGACCGCCATACAGGCCATTCAGAGCCAGATGCTGGAAACACAGAAATATGACATCTACTCGTTTACCAAGATGGTCGAGCGCTATGGCATCCGTGCTGAAATCATGTATGTATACCAAGGTGGAGGTATGCGCACGCCCGAAGATGACGAGAAAGACCATATCTCACTTGACCTGAACACAGCCAAGTTGCCCCTCTCGCTCATCGTGATACCGACGGGTATGGAGGACTACCAACTGCGCCTGGAGTATGACGCCAGCCTCTATAGCGAAGCTGACATGAAGACCTTGAACGGAATGATTGCCGCTGCCTGCCTCTCGGCTCCCAAGGCCAAGACATTGGCCGATATCATGCTCCTCACCGCAGACGAGCAGAAGGCATTGGTGGACTACAGCAAGGGTAAAGACTTGGATGTTGATATCACCAAGACATTTGCACAGGTCTTCGAAGAACGTGCCCGTTTGGTACCCGACAATGTGGCTGTAGCCGACCGTGACAGTCATCTCACTTACCGGCAGTTGTCTCACTACTCCGACGTACTGGCCCACCAACTGGTCGATGCCGACGTGCAGCCTAACGACTTCGTCTGTGTCATGCTTGATCGCTTCAAGGAGTTTCCGCTGTCGGTACTGGCTATTCATAAGGCTGGTGCAGCCTACACACCAATGGACTTTGAATATCCCAACGAGCGTTTGCAGTATATGCTGGAAAACTCAGAGTCCAAGGTACTCATCACCAGCCATACAGTATTGGAAGCCAAGAAGAAAGAGGGAGCCTTTGAAACAGGCAATGTACAGATTATTTTCATTGAGGATGTCGACTTCAGTGTGGCTGTCGATTCCATCAACCTGACAACACCCGACAATCTGGCCTATATGATCTATACCTCCGGTTCGACAGGTAAGCCAAAGGGAGCGATGCTACATCAGGCCGGACTATGGAACTTCATCAACATCGTCATCGACATGGAGCATCTGACGGCCGACGACCGCATCGAGGGTCATCGTTCTTTCTCCTTCGATGCACATATCGAGGATATGTACCCCATCCTGACGCTGGGCGGCTCGTTCCATATCATGCCGACAGAAATCAGAAAAGATGTGGGAGCCATCCGCGACTTCCTCTTTGAGCACCAGATAACCGGTGGTGGTTATTCCACCGCCATTGCAGCCCTGCTGCTCAACACCTACAATGACCTGCCCGTACGTTTCATCACGGCTGGTGGCGAGAAGCTCGACGGCGTTTACAGTGACCATGTCGAGATTATCAATGTATACGGTCCGACGGAGTGTACCGACGATACCTCTTATTATAGTATAGCTCTCGGCACCCATGTTGAGAATATTCCCATTGGTAAGCCCGTGGCCAACAGCTGGAACTTCATTGTCGACGAGACTGGCCACTTGGTTCCTCCAGGTGTGGTGGGCGAACTGTGTATTGCCGGTATTCTCGTGGGACGCGGCTATTGGCGACTGCCCGAACGTACAGCCCAGTCGTTCGTTGACTGTCCCTTCGTCAGTGAAGACCGCTGGGGACGAAAGGTGCGTATGTATCATACCGGTGACCTGTGCCGTTGGAACGAAGACGGTGACTTGGAATACATGGGACGTATCGACTTCCAGGTGAAGCTTCGCGGTTTCCGTATCGAGTTGGGTGAGATTGAGAGCAAGGTGCTCCAGATTGAAGGTGTTCTCCAGGCTGCAGCCGAAGTAAGGAAAGTGATGGGTACCGAGCATCTCGTTCTCTACTATACTGTGGCCGATGGTTCTTCGCAGAGCGAAGCATCCCAAGGGCCGAGCGTTGCCATCGACGAAAAAACCATACGCAAAGCATTGGAGGAATCGGCATTAGCCGACTATATGGTGCCTGACACCTACATGTTGATGGATGTGATGCCGATGACACCCAATGGCAAGGTCAACCGCAAGGCACTGCCCGCACCGGAAATCAAGGCTGCCGAAATCGTTCCTGCTGCCAACGACACTGAACAGCAGCTGCTCGATATTGCGATAGAACTGTTGAAGCACGATAAGTTCGGTGTCACAACCAACCTGATATCCATGGGACTCACCTCTCTGCTGGCCATGCGCATGAGTGCAATGATTCAGAAGAAACTGAACATGAGCATTCTGACCAAGCAGATATTCGCCCATCCTACCATCCGTGAACTGGCTGTTCTCGGAGAACAGACAGAGAATGAGGATCCTTCACTCTTCACTCAACACGCTTCACTTCCATACTATCCCATCACAGAAAACCAGCGAGGTGTATATATCGACTGGGAGCTCAACCGCAATACGACACAGTATAACCTGCCTTCCGTCGTGAAGATAGCTGGTACCGATGCCAAGAAACTCCGCGACGCACTTGTTCAGGTGGTCGATGCCCATCCATACTTGAAGACACGCCTCTCCATGAAAGGCGACGATGTCGTACAACTGCGATTGGACGACGAGCCTGCTGTCGTTGAACTGACTGAGCTGAATGAGGAACCAACGACCGCATTCTTCCGCAGTCGCGTCCGGCCGTTCGACCTCTTCCGTGATAGGCTCTACCGTATGGAGGTCTACCAGACACCTGCTGCTGTCTACTATTTCCAGGATATTCACCATATTATTTTCGACGGAGGCTCTGACTTCGTGCTGCGGAGCGAACTGGACAAGGCCCTACATGGCGAAGCTTTGCAGCCGGAGACCTATTCCGCGTTCGACCGGGCATTGGACGAACAGGCACTACAGCAGTCGGAACAGTATCGGGAGGCTGAGCGATACTTCGACAGGTTGTTAGAGGATGTTGAAATGATTACCTATCCTCACTCTGACCAACCCGATGGTGCCGAGGTGGCTAACAATGCTTACGTGGAGGTGGAAATCAACAAGAGTAAGGTCGACGATTACAGTCGCGAACGCTCCGTAACGCCCAATAACTTCCTCCTGACCGCACTGATGCAGGTGCTCCACAGACTGACTCGTGAGGAGCGCATTGCCATTACCACGATTAGCAACGGACGCAGCGACACCCGTATGCACACCATCATGGGTATGTTCGTCAAGACACTGCCAGTCGTCTCACGTCTCGACAAGAACCTGACGTTTACTGACGCACTGCTACAGATGAACCAGCAGTCGTTCCAGTCGCAGGGTAACGACATCTATCCATTCACGAAAATAGCCGAACGCTACAGGTTCCGCTCCGAAATCATGTTCGTGTTCCAGGGAGGTATGGGAACGCCTGTCGTGACACCTGCCGACGACAGCATCTCGCTCGATTTGGATACGGTCAAGATGCCCATCGCCATGATGGTCACCGAGACTGCCGATGACAAGTATAACATTCAGATAGAATACGATACCCATCTCTATTCCCATGCCGACATCACCCTGCTGGCCAACGCACTGAAGACTTTTGCCCTACAGGTCCTCAATGGCGTCGATAACCTGTCCGACATCTCCCTGGTTGACCAAGAGCAGTTGACAAGTATTCTCCAGTTATCCAAGGGCGAAGACCTGGCGTACGACAAGAGGCAGACCTTTGTCGACATGGTTTGCTCTCATGCCACAACCAATCCCGATGCCATTGCTGTGGTCGACAGATCCAGCAAGATTACCTATCGGCAACTCGATGAACAGTCAAACGCCTTGGCTGCAAAACTGATAGACGACGGTGTGAAACCTGACACCTTCGTGGGCATCATGCTGTCGCGTCAGAAAGAGTTCATCGTAGCTCTCCTCGCTATCATGAAGGCAGGCGCCGCCTATATCCCGATGGATCATGAGTATCCTATCGACCGACTGCTTTATATGCTTGAAGACAGTCAATGTCAGCTACTTATCACCAGTCATGCCATCATGGACGAGAAGAATAGTAGCGGCGACACCTTTGAGGCCAAGGACATCCTCTTCATCGATGACTTCCTGAACAGCGTGCCCGTCGGTTTTGCCGACAGGGTTCCCGTCAACCTCTCCACCCCCAACGGACTTGCCTATATGATCTACACCTCTGGTTCTACTGGCAAGCCCAAGGGCGTCATGCTGCCCCACCGTGCCCTGCGTGCATACCTTGCCTGGCGTATCGCCAAGATTGGAATAACACCGGAGAGCCGTCATTTAGAGCATGCCAGCTTCTCGTTCGACGCTTCTCTTGATGACCTCCTTTGTCCGTTAGCAGCAGGTGGATGTCTCTACATCCTGCCAGAGGAGCTTCGCAAGGACATGGACGGCATCTATCAATACATCAAGGACCACCGTATCACAGGCTTGACCCTCAGCACCGCTCTTGGCATGACGATGCTGAACCAGTATTCTGACCTCTCGGTGAAATACATCATGATGGGTGGCGAAAAGATGCTTCCATTCCCCAAGACTCCCATCAAGGTCATCAATGGTTATGGTCCTACTGAGTTCTCCGTCTGTTCGTCGTACCATGTGGTCGATCAGGACAAAGATGTCAACATCCCTATCGGACGACCTGTTCCCAACAGCAGCTCTTTCATCTGCGACACCTTTGGTCAGCTGTTGCCCGTCGGTGCCCCTGGCGAACTCTGTCTCAGTGGCATCCAGATGTCGAAAGGCTACTGGCTGCGTGATGAGCTGACGCAGGAAAAATTCTGCGATGCTCCTTTCGGCTACAAGGTTTACCATACGGGCGACCTGGCACGTTGGAACAAACAGGGTGAACTTGAGTTCATGGGACGTATCGACAATCAGGTGAAACTGCGTGGATTCCGTATTGAGCTGGGCGAGATTGAGAATCAGGCCTCTCTTATCGAAGGCATCAAGGCTGTTGCTGCTGAGGTGCGTGAGGCAGGGGGCTCGAAGCACTTGGTACTTTACTTCACGGCCACCTCAGAGATGGATACGGAAGAAATCCGTGAACGTCTTTCAGCATCGCTCACAGAGTATATGGTGCCCGACACTTATATGCAGTTAAACGAGATGCCGCTCACTCCCAATGGTAAGGTCAATCGCAGGGCGCTGCCTGCTCCCGTTATCCGTAGTGCAGCAGAATATGTGGAACCTGCCACAGAAACAGAGCGTATCATAGCACAGGCCATGCAGGAGGTGCTTGCTCTGGAACAACCTATAGGTGCACTCGACAGCTTCTTTGCCTGGGGTGGCGACTCTATCAAGAGCATCCGCCTGGTGAGTAAGCTGCGTTCAGCCGGCATTACCCTGCAAGTAGCAGACATCATGAAGCTGAAGACTGTCAGAAACATTGCTGCTGCCAGCATGGAAACAGTGATTTCCGTTGACCAGTCGGCATGGTCTGGCGAAGTTCCGCAATCTGCCATTACAAGATTCTTCTTCGACCTGTCACTGCCTCTGCCTCATCACTTCAATCAGACCATGTTTATTAAGGTCAATCAGCGCCTTCATGTGAAAGCGATGGAGGATACCATCAAGGCCTTGACAGAGCATCACGACATGCTACGAGCCATCGTCCGTAACTCGATGCTTTACGTGAGGAATGCCGATGAGCCGAATTTATATGGTTGGGAAGAACTTGATTATAGCAAGGATGAGGCATACGTTGCTCATATCGAGGAGATTTGTCGCCATCGTCAGAGTCACATTAACCTAAGCAACGGACCGCTGCTGAAGGTGACCTTGTTCCATACACCAGACTATGATGCATTGTTGATGGTTTGTCACCATATCATCGTCGATGGCGTATCCTGGCGAGTACTGCTTGATGATTTGAACACGGCTTATACGCAAGCTTCAAATGGTCAGCCTATTGTTCTGCCTGAAAAGACCCACTCCTATAAGACCTATGCAGAAACGCTGCAGCGCTATGCCTCGTCGTATGAGTTGGAGCAGGAGATTCCCTACTGGAATGCTGTACAAGAGAAGCTTATGGAGTTGCCCAACAGCAATGCAAAGGACTTCAGTCGCAAGTTCTCTATGATAAATGCTGTACTGGATAGTGCCACCACTCATGCAATTACGACGAATGCGGGTGAGGTATATAGTGCCGACATTAATGACCTGCTGATGACTGCACTGGGACGAAGCTATTACCAGTTGACGGGTAAGGCAGCCGTTTCGGTACAGTTTGAGGGTCACGGTCGTGAATATATTGGTGATGACAACCTGCTGACCGACAGGACCGTAGGCTGGTTCACTTCTGTCTATCCTATTGTGCTGGAACACCTTGATGGTGACCTGCGTAGCTGCTTGCGTCAGTCAAAGGAGACGATGCACCGCGTACCCAATAAGGGTGTAGGTTACAACATCCTTCGTTTCTTCAATGGAGATGTGCATTACGATACCAACAGGTGTGCCTTGATAGGTTTCAACTATTTAGGTGAGATGGACAGTCAAGGCTCAACAGCAGAAGCTGCTTTCGCTGCTATGACGGAGATTTCGTCAGGCGACGACTTTGCACCGCAGAACCTCTTCGGTCCGGACGTTTCCATCAACTGTTCTGTAATGAATGGAGAGTTGGCAGCTAACCTGGCCTATAATCATCTGATGTACACTGAGGAGCAGGCACAGAAACTTCTTAATGGCATGATGTCGGCTCTGAAGGAGATTGTTGCCCATACCTCGACAATCGATACCCAGGAAGTGACGGCTACCGACTTGGGTGAATATGAATGGTCGGATGCGGACTTCCAGAAAATCTATAACTCCTTCGTGGCTAAGGGTACGCCCTTACAGCGCATCTATCCGCTGAGTCCCATGCAGGAGGGAATCATGCTGAAGTTCATGCTTGAGCCCGACTCGCTGGCTTATCGCTTGGTTTCGCGTATGGCCTTGGATGTCGTTCCTACCGAAGAGCAGTTACGCTATGCACTTGACCAACTGGCTGCCAAGCACGAAGTACTGCGTACAAGCATCATCTACCGTGATACGGAGCTTTACCGTCAGGCTATTGTCGACAGGAAGCTCGAGCTGGAGATGAGGGATATTACGACTGCTGCAGACAAGGAGACAACCATGGTGGCCATGTACAAGGCTGAGCAGCAGCGTGGCTTCGACATGGAGTACGACCCGCTGTTCCGCATTATCTGCGTAAAAACCTCTGAAACCACCTCTGAAATTCTCCTGGCCGTTCATCATATCATTGTTGATGGTTGGTGTATAGGCTTGTTTATGAACGACTTGATTCTCAACCTTACTGATGCTCTCCAAGGCAACATGCGTCCCATTGAGCATGTGCAGTCAGGCCGCTACGAGAAGTTTGTGCGTGAACTGACGAAGAAGAACAAACAGAAAGGACTTGACTACTGGAAGAAGCTCCTCGAAGGCTATGCCATGAAGGCCGTTATCCCGTCCACTGGCATTGTGCCAGAACGAGAACGTGCCGTCGATAATGTCTGCAGTCTGAAGATGAGCGAGGATGAAATGCAGGCCCTGAATGCCCTGAGTGCCAGCCTGCAAGTCACGATGAACACCATCGTGGAGCTTGCGTGGGGCTTCGTACTCCAGGCTTACAACCGACAGAATGATGTTCTTTTTGTGAAGGTGGTGTCTGGTCGAAACAATGCCTCGGAAAGTGTAGAAGACGTCGTAGGACTCTTTATCAATTCCGTTCCGGTGCGTGTAACGCTCCAGAAGGGAACTACTATCAGCCAGGCATTGCAGTCACTACAACAGCAGGCTGCCGAAACCAACGAATGGGATTACTGCCCGCTCTCGGTCATTCAGCAACAAAGCGACCTCAATGGAGAACTCTTCCAGAGCATCGTGGCGTTTGAGAACTACGAGTCGAACCACCAAGACGAGAATCCCGATGCTCCCTTCCATGTCAAGATGATTTATTCGAAGGAAGAGTCCATCAACGACATTACGGTTACTGCTTATGTAAGTAATGACAGTTTGGAGGTGAATGTCGAGTTCGACAACAGGCTCTATCGCCGTCCTGAGATTGAACAGGTTGCTGTCGCCATGAAGCACATGCTGAAGACCATCGCACGCCATCCGGACGTTGACGTCTGCAACATCATCCCCTTGGGCAAAAAGGACACGCTTGAGCTGGTACAACTGGGCAAGGGCGACACGCTCAGCTTCGATACGTCGAAGACATTGGTAGACCTGTTCACGGAACAGGCACAGAAGACACCGGATGACACGTGCATCGTGTTCAAGGACGTCCGTCTTTCTTACCGTGAGGTTGACCAGATGACAGACAGACTGGCCGTTCTGCTGCAACGGGAATACGACGTACAGCCGGAGATGGCCGTTGGTGTGATGATTGACCGTAGTGAGCTCATGCTCATCTATCCGATGGCTATCATGAAGGCTGGTGCAGCATATATGCCGCTCGACTTCCATTTCCCGGAGGACCGTCTGACGTTTATGTGCAAAGACGCAGGAGTGCAGCTAATCCTCTCTGAGGAAAATAGAGTGGAGGAAGCCATACCCGGATTTGCCGGACAGGTCATCAAACGCGACATCCTCGACCGTCTGCAATCACAGCGCTCGATGGTTCTGCCATCGAGAAAATATAAAGCCAAGCCCGAGAATATGTTTGTCATTCTCTACACCTCAGGTTCCACAGGTACACCAAAGGGTGTTGTCCTTGAGCATCGGAACATCGTGAACTTCTGTCACTGGTATGTGAAGGCATTCGACGTGACAGCTCAAGACCGTGCCGTGGCATACGCCAACTTCGGCTTCGATGCCCACATGATGGACATCTATCCTGTCATCTCTGTCGGTGGTAGCGTCTACATCATTCCGAGCGAGATGCGTATGGACCTTATGGCCATGAACGAATATATGGAGCAGGAACAGCTGAACCTGGCCTTTATGACAACGCAGGTGGGCTATATGTTTGCCACGACCATAGAGAACAAATCGCTGCGACTGCTGTCAGTAGGAGGCGAGAAGTTGCAGCCGTTGGCAAAGCCAGCCTTCCGCTTCTATAATGGTTACGGCCCTACGGAGTGTACGCTCTATTCCACCGTTTATAATATAGAGAAGGACTATGACAGCTCTTATATTGGACGCCCGTTGGACAACTATCAGCTGTTTGTGGTTGACCAGAACCTGAACCTGGTGCCACGTGGTGTTGCAGGCGAACTGATTGTTGCAGGCGCAGGCGTAGGCCGAGGCTATCTGAACCGTCCGGAGCTGAACGCAGAGAAGTTCATCACCTATATGGGACAGAAGGCTTATCGCACTGGCGACCTGGTGAGATGGAGCCCTGATGGCAACATCGACTTCTTAGGACGTATGGACAATCAGGTGAAACTGCGTGGCCTGCGTATTGAGTTAGGCGAAATTGAGGCCCGTGCAGCCAAGTACCCAGACATCAAGAGCGTAGCTGTCGACGTGAAGGAGGTATGCGGAGCACAACACATCTGCTGCTATTTCACTTCATCGACCGACATAGACGTTGACCGCCTGAAGGACTTCCTGAGCGAAAAGTTGACCGACTATATGGTGCCGACAGCCTACATGCAGTTAGACAAGCTGCCACTGACGCCTAACGGAAAGGTGAACCGCAGGGCATTGCCTACGCCATCTATAGTGGTACAGACCGAAAACGTACCACCGCAGGGAGAGAAGGAGGCCACCCTGTTCAACATCGCCTGTGAACTGCTGAAGACAGATCAGTTTGGTGTAACGGACGACCTGACGCAGATGGGTCTGACCTCGCTGCTGGGTATCAAGTTGGTGATGATGGCACAGAAGAAGGACATCATGATCAAACTGGACGATGTGATGAAGCTCAAGAACATCCGTTCGATATTACAGCATAACATGAGCATCGTATCGTGGGCACATGGCCAATCGGACGAAAAGCCCATTGTGGTGTTGGTATGCGGTGCTACTCCTTATAAGGACATGGCACCCTACATCGAGGAGTTGAGCAAGAACTACTCCGTACTCGTGTTCGAGCCTATTGTGGAGCATTACGACTACATCTTCAAGGATGCCGACATTGAGGAAGTGGTGGAGATGTATTACGCGCTGCTCGACATCAACGTTCCCGAGGACACTCCCATTGCTGCCTTTACGGGCCATTGCTTTGGCGGAGAGATTGCCTACCGTCTGGCTATCAAGCGCGAGCAGGAGACGGGCCTCAAGTCACCGATGGTCATGCTTGACGTGTTCTGGAGAATAGAGCCACTGGTGTTCAATGAAGAAGAACTGATGAGGCTCATTCCTCGTGAACTGGTCGACAAATACGGAAGCGGCATACGCTCCTATACAAAAGCAATGCACATGTACGACAGCCTTGGCCGTAAGGGCACCCCACCATTGTTCAACGGCGATGTAGTGCTCTTCCGTGCCACTGAGACCGAACCCGACGATCAGGCCATGACCGAGATCTATGCAGCCGCTCCAAAGTTCAAGGAGGCTTGGCACCAAGTCACGGCTGAACGAGGCATGGACAACAGGGCTTTCTGGACGAAGTACTATCCGCAGATGGAGGTCTACGACGTGGCAGCCCACCACATGTCTATGCTGGAAAAACAGCATGTGACGGAGTATGTGGGATGGATTGATGAAAAAGTAAAAAAGTAAGAAAGGATGTTGGACTTAAAAGGCATTCATAAGACCTATCAGGGAGAATCACCGCTCCATGTGCTCAAGGGTGTCGACCTTCACATTGCTGAGGGTGAACTCGTGAGCATCATGGGCGCCTCTGGTTCGGGGAAATCTACCCTGTTGAACATCATGGGTATACTCGACGACTATGATGAAGGAGAGTACCGCCTGGCTGGGAACCTTATCAAGGGACAGGACGAACGGCAGCAGGCCCGACTCCGTAACCAGTATATCGGGTTCATCTTCCAGAGCTTCAACCTTATCAACTTCAAGAACGCGATGGAGAATGTGGCCCTGCCGCTCTACTATCGCGGAATGGGGAGGAAGGAACGCAATGAGCTGGCTATGGAGTATCTGGAGAAGGTGGGTCTGGCAGGTCACTGGAATCATACCCCCATGCAGATGTCGGGCGGTCAGCGCCAGCGTGTGGCCATAGCCCGTGCACTCATCTCCCATCCCAAGATTATCCTGGCCGACGAGCCTACGGGAGCTTTGGACTCAAAGACGACGCAGGAGGTGATGGATATGCTACGGTCCGTGAACCGCGAACAGGGCCAGACGGTGGTCATCGTCACCCACGAGCAGGAGATAGCCGACCAGACTGACCGTCGGATATTCTTCAAGGATGGACTTATATTTAAAGATGAACGGGCATGAGAGAGTTGATGTCTGAGGTGATGCTATCCATGCGTAGCAACAAGATGCGAATAGCCCTTACCGGCTTTTCCATTGCCTGGGGCATGTTCATTCTCGTGGTGCTGTTGGGAGCTGCCGGTGGATTCCAGAGGGGAATAGAGCGGACATTCCATTTTGACAGTCCTCAAGTGGTGCTGCTATCTACGGGACTTACCTCGCAACCCTATGGCGGATACCAGACTGGGCGTAGCGTTACCCTCAACATGGCCGATACCGCATTGCTCAACAGCGTCGATCCACAGGTAATCAAGCATGTCTACCCCTCGGTAGTCGAGCAGCTACGTGTCAACAACGGCACGCGCTATGCCCAGATTCCCATGACGGGCTGTACGCCGGGATTTATCACCGTCACTTACAGCAAGATTGACCGTGGACGCGACATCAACCTGCTTGACATCACCAGCCAGTCGAAGGTGTGCGTGCTGACCCAGCGCCTTGGAAGAGAGCTTTTTGGCGACGCCAACCCTGTCGGACAGAAGGTAAGCGTGGGCGAAGTGGTCTTCCTGGTGGTAGGAGTGTCTAAGTCAATGCTCACCGACGACAACTCGTTAGGAGCCTATGCCCCGATATCTACGATGTTGTCGCTCTATAGACCCAAGGGTAATATTGATGACGTAAGGCTTGAGGTGGGCAACATGGAGACTGCTGAAGAAAACGTGGCATTGGTCAGCAAGTTGCGTACCGTCTTTGCCCGTGCCAAGGGCTGCAGCCCCGATGACTTCAGGGCCATTCAGGTCGACAACCCTTACGAGAGCACCATTCAGGTGCAGAACGTGCTGAACGCCATCGGAGCCTTCGTATGGGTCATCGGCATTGCCACATTGCTGGCAGGCATCGTGGGTGTCTCCAACATCATGCTTATCACGGTGAAGGAGCGTACCCGTGAGCTGGGAGTAAGAAAGGCTATGGGAGCCAGCAACAGCAGCATCATCCGTTTGGTGTTGCTCGAGTCGGTCATCATTACCATGCTGTTTGGATATGTGGGCCTGATGTGCGGCATTGGCCTTACACAGCTGCTCGACAGTGCCTTGGGCAGTGTCTTCCCCATGTTCCAGAATCCCACCGTTCAGTTTCTCCCTGTCATCATCTGTAACCTCGTGATGATCCTGGCAGGACTGGTGGCTGGCTATGTACCGGCAAAGCGGGCTACCACCATCAAATTGGTAGAAGCGCTGACGAGTTAAAAGTGAAAAGTGAAGAGTGAAAAGTGAATAATTATGTTTGACAGCGATTTTTGGCAGGAAGTCTTACAGACCATCAAGAAGCAGAAGTGGCGCAGCCTCATGACTGCCTTCGGCGTCTTCTGGGGATTGTTCATGTTGATGATTCTCATCGGAGCCGGCATGGGCTTTAAGGGAGGACTTGTCGGACAGCTTGAACAAATGCCCGCCAACAGCATGGCACTTGCATGCGACCTCACCAGCATACCCTATATGGGATTGGAGCGCGACAGGAAGTGGAACATGGACGATGGTGACATCGCGTCTATCCGTACCCAGATTCCAGGGGCTCTGAAAGATGCCATCTGTCTGAAGTTTGTGCCCGACAGGGGTGTATCACAGACCATTGTCTCCGAGGAAGGCAACGACGAGGCTGCCGTGGCCGGTGTCTCGGCTGCCTACTGCTCGCTTGCTCCGCAGAAAATCATTTCCGGACGTTATATCAACGGCTTTGACATCAGCGAGCGCAGGAAGGTGTGTGTCATGGGTGAGGAACTCGCCCGGAAACTGTTCCCCACTATTACCCAGTCCCCCAACGACCAGTCTCCCGTTGGCCGCTCGGTGAGGGTAGGTGATGTGTCCTATCAGATTATAGGCATTACCAAGAAAACCAACGCTTTGGTCAACCTGGGTCCTCACGAGTCAAGGAGCCTGTTCCTGCCAGTCACTACTGCCCAACAGGTGTATAACCAGGTGGGCAAGACGGACCGTCTCTTTATTGTCTTCGACGACAAGTTCCCTTCGGGAGAATACACGGAACAGGTGGCAAGGCTTATCCGTAGCCGTCATCAGATCCATCCCGACGACGATATTGCCCTCTCAGCTACCGACCTAAAGCAGCAGCTCAATCAGTTTGATGTCATGCTCAGTGGCATCAACGCGTTAGTCTGGCTCGTCGGACTGGGAACTCTTCTGGCCGGACTTATAGGCATTTCCAACATCATGATGGTCACCGTTAAGGAACGTACGCAGGAAATAGGCGTGCGACGTGCCCTTGGAGCTGAGCCAGTGACCATCATCAAGCAGATTGTATGCGAGAGCATGATGCTCACACTTGCAGCAGGCATTGTGGGCATAACGGCAGGACTATGGGTGCTGACGGCCATCAACAAGGCCACCTCGGCAGCATTGGGCGAAGGAGGCTTTTTCTCTAACCCCCATGTCCCCTTCATAGCAGCTATTGCGGCATTGTTCATCCTCGTCTTGGGTGGACTCTTTGCTGGATGGTTGCCTGCAAAACGGGCACTTGCCATCAAGGCTATCGAGGCTCTCCGAGAAGAGTAGGAGAATTAAGAGTTATGAGTTATGAGTTAAGAAATATAATACCGCATAAAAAGTAACAATAAATATGAAAAAAGCATTCAAAATTGCAGGATGGAGCCTCGTGGGGCTTTTCGTCGTTTACACGTTCTATTTCCTCTGGAAGCAGTCACAGCCTGCTCCCATCGTCTATGAACTCATCACGCCGCAGCAGCGTGGCATCGTGAAGAAAACTACGGCTACGGGCAGCGTCGAGGCTCGCAACCAGGTCGAGGTGAAGCCGTTGGCCACTGGTGTCATCAGTCAGCTGATGGTGCAGCCGGGAAAACATGTCAACCAAGGCGACATCATCGCTACCATCAAGATTATTCCTGACATGGCACAACTGAACCAAGCCAAGAGTCAGGTAGAGTCGGCACGTATCGCTTCGGCAGAGCAGCAGCGGGAGTTCGACCGTATCAAGGCGCTTTACGACAAAGGCGTGGTCAGTCGTGAAGAGTATGAGATGAAGGAGGCTCAGCTGGCTGAGGCCAAGGAGAGCGTGACAGCTGCCCAGACACAGGTAGAGGTGATTACGAAGGGACAGTCCACCCGCTCGGGCAATGTCAACATCACCAGCCTGCGGTCCACTATCTCCGGCCTGGTGCTTAACGTGCCGGTCAAGGTAGGCTCGTCAGTATCAGGCACCAGTGCATTTACCGAAGGTACCACCGTTGCCAAGATTGCCGATATGGGCGACATCATCTTCCGTGGCTACATCGACGAAACCGAGGTAGCCAAGCTGCAGCAGGGTATGGAGATTGATCTCACCCTGGGCTCAATGCAGGATGTGAAGATTCCTGCCACCCTCGACTATATTGCTCCTGAGGGTGAACTGCAGAATGGTGCCAAGATGTTCGAAATGAAAGCTTCGGCCCATATTCCCAGCGACATCAACATCCGTTCAGGCTATAGTGCCAATGCCAACATTGTAATTGCCAAGGCAGAGCAGGTCCTTTCCTGCGACGAGACTGCCATTGAGTTTGCCGACGGCAAGACCTACGTCTATGTCCTTACCTCCGACCCCAAGGACGAAGAGCATCAGCAGTTTGAACGACGTGAGGTCAGCATAGGCATCTCCGATGGACTCTATGTTGAACTGAAGAGCGGAGTCAAGGCCGGCGAATTAATCAGAGGCATTCAGAAGTGAGGAGTTAAGAGTTAAGAGTTAAGAATTGGCTACTACATAGTAATTATGAAGAAACTCAGGAATATCAAAGTGCTGTTCATGATTCTTTGTCAATTGTCAATTGTCAATTATCAATTATCAATTGCCAGAGCCCAGCATGTATGGACCTACGATGAATGCATCCAGTATGCCATCGACAATAATATTGACATCAAGCAGAAAGCCGTTGACATTGAAATGCAGAAGAACCAGCTGAATACCACCGAGAACGACTGGCTCCCGTCTGTCAACGTAGTTGCAGCCCAACGTTTCAGCTTCGGCAATGCATTTGCTTCTACCGGCACCATGGCCTCGTCAAATCAGGTTTATAATGCCGACCTCTCCTATACCAATGCTACCGCTGATCTGGAGATGCCCGTCTTCGATGGCTTCCGGAGGAAGAACCAGAAGCTTGCCGACCATTGGTCGGTACAGCAGGCTACGGCTTCGCTCCTCTATGCCCGTAAGACGCTGACCATCCAGATAGCCACTTACTACCTACAGGCACTCTACGAGAAGGGCATGATGGAGGTGGCACAGACACAGGTCGAAACCAGCCGACAGCTCTGTGAAAAGACAAAGACACTGGTCGACGACGGAAGGAACCCGAAGAGCGACCTGGCCGATGCAGAAGCACAGCTCGCTGCCGACGAATACGAACTTACCGAGGCTCAAGGACGATACAAGATCGCACTCCTCACGCTCTCCCAGCTGCTCAACCTCGAGACTGTCGAGGGCTTCGACATCGCAGACATCTCCTTCAACCCTCCACCTTCAACCCTCAACCTTCCACCCTCCACCATAGAGCAGTTCCCTTCCATCGTAGCAGGCAAGGCATTGGTAGAGAAAAGCCGCTACGACATAGAAACGGCACGCGCGGGCTACTATCCGAAGGTCGACTTCCGTGCCTCGCTCAACACCTACTATCTCAACTTCTTCCATGAGTCCCATCCCGACGGATTTGGTGCACAGTGGTGGAACAACAAGAGCGAAGTGGTAGGACTGCACCTCACAGTTCCCGTCTTCGACCGCTTCTCTACCCGCAACAATATACGCAAGGCAAAGATGGCCTACACCAAGAGCCAGCTGGCACTCGAGGACTTGCGCCAGCAGCTGCGCAAGGAGATGGACCAAGCCTACTACAATGCTGTCAATGCGCAGAGCAAGTACGCCTCGGCAAAGAAGTCGGAAGAGGCCAGCCAGCTGTCGTGTGCCTACGAGAAAGACAAGTACGAGGCAGGGCGCAGCACCATCTACGACCTTACCCAGGCCAACCAGCGCCTCAGAAAGGCACGAGAGGATGCCGTTCAAGCAAAATATGAGAATATCATTCGCAGGAAAATCCTCGAAGTCTACCTTGAACAATAAACCTAAGACCAGAAAGATGATAAAGAAAATACAGGAGTCCATCGTGACCTATTGGAATCAGCCGGCGCTGACCAATTTCAATGCCGAGACCTACAGCTATGCCGATGTAGCAGGACTTATCACGCAGTTGCACGCTATGTTCAAAGAGGTGGGTATCCGGCGGGGCGACAAGATTGCCCTTTGCGGCAGCAATAGTTCCCGCTGGGGAATAGCCTTCATAGCTACCGTTACCTATGGGGCTGTCGTCGTGCCCATACTGCCCGATTTCCTCTCCGACCAGATCCATCATATCGTTACTCATAGCGAGGCGCGTCTCTTCTTCGTCTCCGACCAGATACTGAAGCGCATAGACCCCCAGCAGATGCCCGGCCTCATAGCCATCCTTAACATGGCCGACTATTCCCTCGCAAGCGGGTCTGCCCCCTCCGTTTCCCCACTTCCTTCTCTTGTCAGTCCCTCTCAGCTGAACTTCCAACCCGAGTCTTCCGGCGACGACCTGATGATGATCAACTATACCAGCGGCACAACAGGTTTCTCCAAGGGCGTCATGCTGCCATACCGCGCCTTCGACAGCAACAACGAGTTTGCAGAGAAAGCATTGGGACAGCGCATGCCATCTGGCTCCAACGTCCTCTCCATGCTCCCCATGGCCCACATGTACGGACTCATGTTCGAGTTCCTTTTCGAGTTCCTGCATGGCTGCCACATCTTTTTCCTCACCCAGATGCCTACGCCTCAGGTCATCGCACGCGCCTTCAAGGAGGTGAGGCCTCGCATTGTAGTAGCCGTTCCGCTTATTATAGAAAAGATTGTCAGAAAGCAAATCATGAAGAAGGTGCGTACCAGCAAGGCCGCCAAGCTCATGCAATGGCCCGTGATAGGCTACGTCGTCAGGCGACTCGTCCGAAAGCAGGTTATCAAGGCCTTCGGAGGCAATATGTATGAGTGTATCGTAGGAGGTGCTGCCCTCAACCAGGAGGTCGAAGCCTTCCTCCGCAGCTTCGGCTTCCCCATCACCGTAGGCTATGGAGCCACCGAGTGTGCACCCATCATCACCTTCTCCGACTGGAAGATCTTTGTGCCTGACTCCTGCGGAAAAGCCGTCATCAACATGGAGGTCAGGATCGATAGCGACGACCCCCAACACAAGCCCGGCGAGATACTTACCCGAGGGAAGAACGTCATGCTCGGCTATTACAAGAACCCCGAGGCCACGGCCGAAGCCCTCGATGCCGACCACTGGTACCACACCGGCGACCTCGGCATACTCGATGCCAAGGGCAACCTCTTCATCAAAGGACGCAAGAAGAACATGATCCTCGGGCCCAACGGACAGAACATCTACCCCGAGGAGATAGAAGACAAGCTCAACTCCATGCTCATGGTCAGCGAGAGCATCATCGTGCAGCGCGACAACCACCTCGAGGCACTCATACACCCCGACTACGACGAGGCCCGACAGCTACGGCTCACCGACGAGAACATCAGAAACATCATGCAGCTCAACCGCAAAGACCTCAACGAGCTACTCCCTGCCTACGAGCAAATCCATGCCATACACATTCAGGAAAAAGAGTTTGAGAAAACGCCCAAAAGGAGCATCAAGCGCTATCTATACAAATAAACACGATCATTGTCAAACTAAAGTTTCACACCCATCCCGTTCGTTTCGTACCGCGAAACCACCTGTTTTATACAACGTTGAATGGCCTTTCGTATGTTCGTTGGCGCATCTTTTGCAGGGTGGGAGAGTTAAATCAATTCAAGTTTCGCAAGCTATGAAAGCAACGTACGTATGCGGCCTGAAAGGCAAACAGAACTTGCAAAACTTGAATAACTTAACGAGTTTGTCTAACAAAGTCGACGAGTTTGTCTAACAAAGTCGACGAGTTTGTCTAACAAAGTCGACGAGTTTGTATCATGAAACAGGCTCCATTGGTGAACGCAAAACTTACGAAACTTGAATTAAATCAATAGTAAATGGGGAAGTTAAATCAATATTATATGATGAAGAAACTATTATTGTCAGCTTACGTTGCCTTGACGATGCCCTGCCATGTTATGGCTCAAGACGCAACGGCAACCTTCCGCACCTGGGCGATGACACCGCCAATGGGCTGGAACTCATGGGACTGCTACTACTCGAGCGTCACGGAGAAAGAAGTGATGCAGAACGCGCAGTACCTCGTAGACAACGACCTCGTGCGCCACGGATGGGAGTATGTGGTCATCGACATACGCTGGTACTGCAACCACCCGTCGCTGGGCGGCGGCAACTACAACCAGCGGGGCGACCAGGACTATGTGCTCGACGAGTACGGACGCTACCTGCCCTCGCCCACCCGCTTCCCATCCTGTATGCAGGACGGCAAGAACATAGGCTTCAAGGCCATTGCCGACAAGCTGCACGCAATGGGACTGAAGCTGGGCATCCACATCATGCGCGGCGTGCCGAAGTCGGTCGTGGGCAGCAGCTACAAGCTGAAGGGCAGCGAGGCGACGGCGTGGTCGGAGGTGTACAACGGCACCACCTCGCCCTGCACATGGCTGAAGGACAACCTGCTGGTCAAGAACAACGACGCCGGTCAGCTCTACTACAACAGCATCATGGACCTCTATGCCGAGTGGGGCGTGGATTTCCTGAAGGTCGACGACCTCTCGCGTCCGTTCTATACCGACGAGATTCACATGATACGCCGTGCCATCGACCAGACGGGACGCCCCATGGTGCTGTCGTTGAGTCCCGGCAAGACGCAGTATCAGTATGCTGAGGAGTGCTTGGATAATGCCAACATGTGGCGCATGATGGACGACCTTTGGGACAACTGGAGTGCCGTCAATGCCGTGTTCAACGAGGCTCATGCCTGGGAGACGGTGACCCGACCGGGCAACTACGCCGATTGCGACATGCTGCCTCTGGGACAGATAGCCATGACCATTGGCGACCAAGGATATACAGCTGCCGACGCAGGCCGCTGGACGAACCTGTCGCAGAACGAGCAGCTGACGATGATGACCCTTTGGGGCATCTGCCACTCACCCCTGTTCTTCGGAGGCGAGATGACGCGCAACGACGACTTCACGCTCTCACTCCTCAACAACGAGGAGTACCACCAGATGCACAAATACGGCGTGGATGCCCATCAGGTGATGAACGACGAAGACAACGGACGCGTGGCCTGGACGAGCGAAGACCCCGCCACGGGCAACCGCTACCTGGCTCTCTTCCAGCGCGACAATACCCGCTGGATCGTGGGCAGCAAGGCGCTGTATAAGTCGGAGGTGGTGGCATATACCACCGACGGCCACGCTGTCGACGTGGATATAGAGTGGCCCGCAGGAAAGAAGACGCTGGTGCTCGTGGTCGACGATGGCGGTGACAACTACAACTACGACCACGGCGACTGGATCAACCCCACGCTCGTACTGAGCGACGGCACAGAGGTGGAGCTGACTGGCACTTACAAGACCCGCCAGTACACGGCCAGCTACTTCAACCGCGTCTATGAGAACAAGAACGTAGACAACGGCGGCAAGATGAAGGTCATGGGCGTGAGCTACGACCGTGGCTTCTCTACCGATGCCAACGCCGCCATCTTCTTCCAGATTCCCGACGATATGGACGTGGTGCGCTTCAAGGCGATGGCCGCTGCCGACGACTCGGGCATCAACCAGACGGGTGCCACGACCTCGATACGCTTCATGGTGTTCGACCAGAACCCGCTCTCTAACGAGCAGGACGACTATGCCGCCCGCTCGGGACTCATCAGCCGTACCGGCACGAAGAGCAAAGAGATGGAGTGCGACGTGACGGGCGCCGAGCAGCTGAAGATTTTCGTGAGCAACTACGGCGACGGCTTTGCCTACGACCGTGCCGACCTCATCAACCCTGTGCTTATCGATGCCGAGGGCAACGAAACGTCGCTCATCACCCTCCAGCAAACTGCTTACAGCTCGGAATGGGGCTCGCTGCATGTAAACAAAAACGTTGAAGGAGGAGGATTGAAGGTGGAGGGACAGTCGTACGACACCGGGCTCGGTCTCAACGCCCAGTGCACGCTCATCTACGACCTGCCCGAAGGCCACTCGTTCAAGACCTTCCGCGCCCTCTGCGGCTACGACTCCAGCTGCGATACCGACAACTCGTCCTCAAGCGGCACCACCATGGAGTTCTTCTTCTATGTGACGAAGAACACGTCCTTCGACTTTGACCTCACCCAGATAGGCTATGCCGCCGACGAGAACGTTCCCGTCTACGACATCTGGGCCAAGCAGAGCGAGGGCACCGCCACGGGCACACTCAGCGCCAGCATACCCAGTCACGGAGTGAAGCTCTATCGTCTGGGCGACAACATAGCTTCAGGTATTCATGACATGGAAGAAGGTCACAGCGTCGTCATGGGCGATGAGTCAGCAAATCGTCAGTCATCGAGTCCTGGGTATTACGATCTCACTGGCCGCCCCGTACATTCACCTACACGCGGACTGTACATTGGTAACGGTCATAAGGTGTTGGTGAAATAGAATATACCGAAACAGCCCCTGTCCAAATACGGAACAGGGGCTGTTTCATTGTGTAACAGAAACTATTTGCATTCTCCGTCGCCGTAGATGTAGGCGAAGGCGCCGCTCTGATAGTCGAACACCTCGTCTTCCTTGAAGAAACGTCGCAGCTCGATGGCAGCGTTCTCTACGGAGTCTGAGGCATGTATGATGTTCTGCTGATTGCTCATGGAGTAGTCGCCACGTATGGTACCGGGAGCGGCATCGCGCCCGTTGGTGACGCCTGCCATTACGCGCACTACCCTGACGGCATCGACGCCGCTGATGGCGAGTGCGACGACGGGCGAGGCCTGCATGGAGGCGGCAAGCGAGGGGAAGAAGGGCTTGTCGGCCAGGTGGGCATAGTGCTCGCGGAGGATCTGGTCGCTGAGCTGCATCATCTTCATGCCTGAGATGCGGAGTCCGCGACGCTCGAAACGGTTAACTACTTCGCCAATGAGTTGGCGCTGAACGCAACTGGGTTTCAGTAATACGAGTGTTGTTTCCATGTTGTTTTGGGGTTTATTTGGTTAATAAAATGGGGCTAATGAGGCTAATAGGACTAATTGGACTTATTTTGGGCCAATAAGGCTGGCTACTGCACGGCAGTGACCTGGATGGTGGTGCCTGCCTGCACGTTGACGTCGTATTCGTAGACCTGGGGTAGAGGTGCTGTCTCAAAGTTGGTAAGCTCTGGCGAACGGAGTGGCTGTTGGATGTTGGCAGGCTGCATGAACTGGTTGGGACAGGCTCCCTTGGCCGGTTTGAGTCCTTTGCCCTTGAGGGGTACGGAAGAGCGCAGTCGCAGACGGCCACCGATGGTAGCGTGGATGACGGCAGAATGCAGTTGACTGTCGGTCCAGCTGATATCGACCACGAATCCTCCGCGCGCCCTGAGTCCGCTCACCTCGCCCTCGGTCCACGCCTTTGGCAGTGCGGGAAGAAGATGGAGTGCGCCGTCGTGGCTCTGCACGAGCATCTCGGCTATGCCTGCAGCGCAGCCGAAGTTGCCGTCGATCTGGAAAGGCGGGTGGGCATCGAAGAGGTTGGGATAGGTGCGTCCTTCGGGATAGAACCTTGTGAAGCCGTCGCTCGGCAGCAGGTGGAGCATGTTGCGTATGATGGTGAACGCATGGTCGCCGTCGAGCATTCGTGCCCAGAAATTGATTTTCCATCCGAGGCTCCATCCTGTGGCCATATCGCCGCGCTGGCGTAGGGTGTTGGCAGCGGCAGCAAAGAGGTCGGGATGGGTGAAGGGCGATATCTGGTTCGAGGGATAGAGTCCGTAGAGGTGGGATATGTGTCGGTGCTCGTCCTTCGGGTTATCGCCGTCGATGAGCCACTCCTGCAGCTGTCCGTGACGTCCTATCTGCATTGGAGGCAGCTGTGTGAGGGCTTTCTCGAGCCTTTGCTGGAGCGGGCGGTCCTTGATTCCCAGCACTCGCATAGAAGCCAGCGTCTGCGAGAGCACGTCGAAGACAATCTGGTTGTCCATCGTCGAGCCTGCTGTGACGGTTGTTGTCTTACCGACAGGACCATGCTCGGGCGACACCGTGGGTACGGTCATGAGCCATCCGGCAGCTTGCTTCACCTCGCCGTCGGCAGGATAATGTTGCATATAGTCGAGCAGGAAGACGGCTGCCCCCTTCATCACGTCGTAGTACTGTCGGAGCAGCTGCTTGTCGCCCGTGAAGAGGTAGTGCTGCCAGATATGGGTAGTGAGCCAGGCACCGCCCGTGGGGAACATGCCCCAGGTGGTGCCGTCGATAGGTCCGCTGACGCGCCACAGGTCGGTGTTGTGGTGAGCCACCCATCCGTTGCATCCGTACATGGTGCGGGCGGTCTCGGCACCAGTCTTGCTGAGGTCGCGTAGCATCTCGAAGAGCGGCAGCTGGGTCTCGGCAAGGTTACCCACGAGTGCGGGCCAGTAGTTCATCTCGGTGTTGATGTTGATGGTGTACTTCGAGTCCCAGGGTGCGTTCATCTTGTCGTTCCACACGCCTTGCAGGTTGGCGGGCTGTCCCCCGGGCTGTGAGGAGCTGATGAGCAGGTAGCGACCATACTGGAACATCAGGGCTACGAGGTCCAGATCGAGTGCAGAGCCTGTCCTCGTTCTGCCTCTCGCTATGTCGTCGGTCATGTTGCCGAAGGCCTGCAGTCGACGGTCGGTGGGCATGTCAGACTCTTTCGTGCGCGGTAATCTCAGGCATACGCGGTCGAACTGCTTCTGGTAGCTCTCCTTGTGGCGGCTGAGCAGCTGTTCGTAGTCATAGTTGTAGGCGGCAGTGAGCGTCTGCCGGTTCTTCTCGGTAGGGTTTCCTGAGATGTCGTTGTAGCTCACGTAGTTGGTGGCGGCTACGATGTAGAGCGTGGCCTTGGTGGCTCCGCGCACCACGATGCCCTCGGTGCCCTGCTGCAGGGTGGTGCCGTCGCTCTCAACATGTATGCGGCACTCAGCTTTCAGCATGCCTTTGACGCCCTCTTGGTCGACGTTGCTGATGACGGCTACGAGGTCGCCGCCTTTGATGGAACGCTCAGTGGGCAGCTGACATTCGTGCGAGAGGGCGAAGTTGAGAGCGCCCTTTTGGTCGCTCTCGATGTGCATCACCACCAGCCCGTCGGTCATCGAGGCAAAGGTGGTGCGCTTGATGGAGGCGTTGCCCACGCGGTAACTCACGTTGGCTGTGGCCGTCTCAAGATCGAGGTCGCGATAATACTGTTGCGGATTCTGTTGGTTCCAGAACTTCACGAAGAGGCTTCCCAACGTGAGGAAACGCATGCCGAAGGGTTCCTTGAAGAAGTATTTGTCGATCAGCGCGTGGGCCTCACCCTCTTTTCCGGCATAGATAAGGTTGCGCACCTCTTTGAGATGGGCCAGCGACTCGTTGCTGTTGTTGTTGTAGGGCGATCCGCTCCAGAAGGTCTCTTCGTTCAGTTGGATCTCCTCGGTGTCAGCACCTCCGTAGACCATCGCACCCATGTGTGAGTTGCCGATGGGTAGTGCTTCAAGCCAATGGGTGGCGGCCTTGTCGTACCAGAGCTTCTGCTGGGCCGTTGCGCTGAGGGTGGTCAGTGTCAGTAAGGCGAAAAAGGTCAGTAATCGTTTCATGTGTTCTTTAGTGTTATTGTTGTTCGAATTGATTAATCAGATTGGCCACGTGTTCGGCCTCTTCGAGGGTGAGCACGGGACTCATGGGCAGACTCAGCTCTTCGCGATGTAGCTGCTCCGTGACGGGCAGCGACACCGATGGCCAGTGGCTGTAGCAGGCCTGACGGTGGGGAGGGATGGGATAGTGGATAAGCGTCTCAACGCCATTCTGACGGAACCACGCCTGCAGCTCGTCGCGCTGCTTGCAGAAGACGGGGAAGAGGTGGTAGACATGTTGGTCGTCGGGCGACAGCCGAGGCAGACGCACCAGCGGGTTGCTGATGTGGCCATAATAATAATGTGCAATGTTGCGACGCTGCGCGTTGTCGTCATCGAGCCAGGCGAGCTTTGCGCTGAGCACAGCAGCCTGAATCTCGTCGAGCCGGCTATTGCGCCCTTGATAGCGGAACACGTATTTACGTTCCGCTCCGTAGTTGGCCAGCATCCTTATGCACTCGGCCAGCTGGTCGTCGTCGGTGGTTACTGCCCCTGCGTCGCCCAGTGCACCCAGATTCTTGCCTGGATAGAAGCTATGGCCGGCAGCATGGCCCAGTGAGCCTGTGCGTTGCTGGCCAAAACGGCAGCCGTGGGCCTGTGCGTTGTCCTCGACGAGCAGCAGCCCGTGCTGCGTGCAAATCTCGCCTATGCGGTGGGTATAGGCACAGCGACCATAGAGGTGTACAATCATGATGGAACGCGTGCGAGGAGTGATGTGCTGCTCGATGAGTCGGTCGTCGATCTCCAGCGTCTCGATATCGGGCTCTACCAGCACGGGGGTCAGCCGGTTCTCGGTGATGGCCAGAATGGAGGCAATATAGGTGTTGGCCGGCACGATGACCTCATCGCCCTGCTGCATGAGTCCTAACTCGATGTAGGCGCGATAGATGAGCGTGAGGGCATCAAGACCGTTGGCCACGCCCACACAATGGCGCGAACCGATGTACTGAGCATAGTCGGCCTCAAACCGACGGCACTCATTGCCCAGCAGATACCATCCGCTGTCAACGATGCGGCCTACTGCCTCATGAATCTCAGCGGCATGCGCAGCCGTCACTTTCTGCAGGTCGAGAAACTTGATTTCCTTCATCATCGCTGTAATAGTGTTATCAATGGAAATGACTATACCGTTGGGATAGCTTCAAATAAATCATACGAAACCACGCTTTTGGCTCTATATTTCTCTCTCACATCCTGCATAAAAGATTCTATTCTATCAGGATGATTCTTCAAAAACCATTTAACATGATTTTCGATATACTCTTTCCTAACTATGACATCATTCAAATCATTAGGTACTCTTAACATTCTTTCGTCTATGCTGTCAAAGCCCTCAAACCTCTGTTTTAAACGAACATGAATTTGTTCTACATAAGAACTATTCAATTCTATTCCAATAACATTTCTGTTGAGTTGCTGACAGACTCTGAGTGTTGTACCGCTTCCAGCAAAAGGATCCAGCACTGTGTCGTTTTCATCACTTGAGGCTAAAACCATTCTTTCAATCAGTGCCTCTGGTTTTTGTGTTGGATGCTCTTGTCTGTTTTTCTGGCAATAGTGAATATGGGAAATCTCCCAAACATCACCCGGGTTTGCACCACGCATATTATTTATTTTCCTATAATACTTTTGTGGTATTCTGATATCGTCTAAATTAAACTTATAATTTGATGACTTAGTAAACATCAGAATATCATCATGTCTTGGTGAAAAGCCCTTGGTTTTGCCAACACCTTGTGTATAATGCCAACTAATCCAATTGACAAAATTCATCTTCAAATCTCTTTCAAGCATTTGAAACAGATACGATATATATCTAAAGCCGACAAAGACATAGATTGTTCCACTTGACTTTAGCACACGATGGCATTCATTCAGCCAAGCCTTTGTGAAACTGATGTATTCATCAAATTCTTGCCTATCACTGCCATTGCCATAATCTTTACCTACATTATAGGGGGGATCTGCAATAATCAAGTCTATGCTGTCGTCTTGAACGGACTTAAGCTTCTCTATGCAATCGCCTAATATTATGTCTATCATTTTATCCAACCATTTTGATTTGCAAGAACCAACAAATCTTCGGCCGTAGCCTTAGAATCAACATTGGCAGTTACAACTGAACCAAAGGTCGTTTTCTTCTTGAACTGCAGAATGATGTCGGCCATACCAAGACGCGGGCATGTTTCTGAATGAACCAAGTTCCATTCATTTTGATCATTTTGTGCAATGCTTTCAAAAAGCTCACCAGCCCATGCCTCCACAAATGGACCTGCAATTTTATTTATATTTTCCATTGGCAAGCCATTCCTAAGATTGGTGTTTATAACTATCCTGTTATCACCATTCTTAATAGACCTTGCCAATATGTCTTCGATTGTTTTTATTACAAAATCAGAAGCTTCGCTATAGTCTTTTGATTCCTCAGGAATCTTAAAATTCAAATCTTTATATTTTGTCATAATAGCATTTTATTCATTTTGGCCACAAAGATATGAAAAAGTTATGATTTCTGCAAAATTTCATAGTGACTTTGAAAGTTTTTTTTCCTTCTGCATTTTAGCTGTGGCTCTTTTTCCAAGTAACAACTCTTTCACCACGCTGGTCTTCAGCGTGGTGAACTCCTATAGTGCCATACGGCTCGTTCGTTGATAGTAGTGGACTATCGACTGTTCCAAGTGGACGAGTTAAAACGGGACGGGGATTATTCCCAACACTCTATCTCGTGTTCTATCTCAGGCAACTGACTGCGATGGAAGACGGGGTCTTTTACGCCCTGTCGCTTCTGCTGGCGGTAGTCGTCAAGCAGTCGGAAGGCGTAGCGGCCCAGCAGGACGATGGCAACGAGGTTGCAGGCAGTGAGGAAGGCCATGAAGAAGTCGACAATGTTCCATACCAGTTCAAAGCTGGCCAAGGCACCGAAGATGACCATCAGGCCTGCTGAGCAGATGCGATAAATGGTCATCACCGTGGTGCTGGGCGTGATGAAGCGGATGTTCGCCTCGCCATAGTAGTAGTTGCCGATGATGCTGGAGAAAGCGAAGAGGAAGATAGCGACGGCGATGAACATAGGTCCGATGCTGCCCACCTCTGACTGTAGGGCCGACTGCGTGAGGGCGATGCCGTTGAGTTCGGGCACCTGATAAAGCCCACTGATAAGAATAATAAAGGCAGTACACGAGCACACCAGCAGCGTGTCGGTAAAGACGCCCAGTGCCTGGATAAGACCCTGTTTCACAGGATGCGACGTCGTGGCCGTAGCAGCCACGTTGGGTGCGCTGCCCTCGCCTGCCTCGTTCGAGAAGAGTCCGCGCTTGATGCCGTTCATCATTGCCGCGCCAATGCCTCCGCCAGCAATCTGCGTAACCCCGAAGGCATCGAGCACGATGACCTTCAGCACATGCGGAATCAAGTCGATGTTCATCACGACAACCACGAGGGCGAGCACTAGATAGCCCACCGCCATCACAGGCACCAGCACAGCACTGACGTGGGCGATGCGCTGTATGCCGCCAAAGACGATGAACAGGGCCATAGCCGCCAGCAAGCCGCCCACCCAGACGGGCGACCAGCCAAAGGCCTCCTGCATGGCACCGCAGATGGTGTTGGACTGGATGGAGTTGTTCGACAGGCCGAACTGCAGGGTGATGAGCACGGCAAAGAGGACGGCCATCCACCGCTTGTGCAGTCCCCGCTGGATATAGTAGGCAGGGCCACCGATGAACGAGTCCTTGTGCTTCTGTTTATATAGCTGTGCCAGCGTCGACTCGACAAAGGCCGTAGCAGAACCAACGAGGGCGATGATCCACATCCAGAACACGGCACCGGGGCCACCGATGGCAATTGCGGTAGCCACGCCCGCCAGATTGCCCGTTCCCACACGGGTGGCTACACTCACGGCGAACGCCTGAAACGAAGAGATGTGGCGTCTCTTCTTTCCACCCTCCGCTTTCACCTGCTCTTCCACCGTGCTCACAGCCGACTCCGTGAGCAGTCGAATCATCTCGCCCACCATACGGAACTGCACAAAGCGGGTACGCCACGTGAACCACAGGCCACATCCCACCAGTGCTGCGATGAGCACATAGCTCCATATCACATCATTTACTATAGTAATCCATTCATTCATATCGTATACTTGTTAATAGTTGAGACCTAAGGACTTATCGCCCGTTATGCTAACAGCCCCTGTCAGGTGGTCAAACAGGGGCTGTTTGATGGGCAAACAGGGGCTGTTTGATGATGAAACAGGGGCTGTTTGACGGGCATACAGGGGCTGTTTGCTCATTAATATGGGTGATAGGACTCATAAATTATTATTGGTAAGTGGGTGCAAAGTTACTATTTTTTTCATAAACAGTGTAAATAATGGCTACAAATGCTGTTCAAAACATCATTTTGCGGTGTCGTAACCACACTTTTTAGGCTTCCAAACGAAAAAAACCTGGAAAAATGATACAAGTTATTAAAAATTTGACTATATTTGCAACCGTTTTGGCGTGTTCTTTTCAGAAGACACCGTAGATGGCACTACAATATTGCCCGTGGAACTAACTATCGATTGCTAAAGATACAAAATTATATTTATTAATTATTCTTATTTACTAACTTTATTTTAACAGCTTATGAAAATTTCAAGACTACTCGTTTTGAGTGCACTCTGGCTCGTGGGCCTCGGTGCAAGTGCTGCTGACCTCATCGAGCGTACCGCGCCCGAGGCTCCCGATGTGCTGCCCGTGTTTGGTGACGCTGGTGTTTCGGTTGATAACATCGACCGTACGCCCCAGAAATTTGAGGTAGGCAAGATGTACGTGCTCTACAATGTTGGGGCCGACAAGTTCTATTATCAGGGTTGTAACTGGGCCACTCAGGCTGCTGTCGACGACACGCCTTTGGCTATTCGCTTCACCCTGCCCGAGGGAAAGACGCTGGCCGATGCACAGTTGCTCTTCAACGACTACAACATCTACACCAACAACTGGAATCTCTCGTTCTTTGACAGCCCCACGGCCATCTTTACCGACCGTGGTTCTCAGGCCAACTATTTCTGGCAGGTTATTGACATGGGCAACAATACCTATCGTCTGCAGGCTTCTGAGGCTAACCCCGAACTCAAACCGTCAACCAATCCCGGCTATGTAGGTCGCGACGAAGCTGTCACCGAACAGGGTGATGACCATGGACGCGGAGCAAGTACAACGGCCATGCCCCTGTCACCGTTCCTTGAGGAGGGAGACGGCCATCATCTCGACTGGCAGTTCTTCAACGTGCCCGAGGATTTCAACGTGTGGAACGAATACTTCACTGCCCAAGCAATCTACGAAAAATCGCAGGAACTGAAGGTAGTGATCAATAGGGCTGAGGAGGCCGGTATCGACGTTTCTGCTGCTGTTAACATCTACAACAACGAGGCTTCGACCATTGAGCAGATGCAGGCAGCCATCGAGGCCCTGCAGCAGGCTATGGCCGGTGGCATCGGTAACGGTACTGCCGAGAGTCCCTCTGACGCTACATCGCTGATCAACAATCCCGACTTCGACAACGCCAGCAGTGCAGGTTGGAACGGCAGCACCCCCAACATGACGGGTTCTGGTGCCCATGGTCCCGCCAACGTGGCCGAGTTCTATCAGGGTAACAACGTTAATATGTATCAGGACCTGAGCGGCATGCCCGCCGGTGTCTATCGCCTGACCATGTACGGAATGTATCGTTCAGGTAACGCTGATCCTGCCTACGAGAACTATGTGAACCATGAGAACTACCGTGCTAAGCTCTATGCCACTGCCGACGGCGATGAGCTGACTACCGACATTGCCAACCCGTTCGAGGCTCAGAACAAGACTTCGCTGGCCGGTGCCACCGAGTGGGGCGTCAACGCTAGTGAGAGCACTTCCAACGGCTTCTATATCCCCAACGATCCCAGCTGCGCACGCGTTTACTTCAACCAGGGATGGTATCTGAACACCCTGTTCTTCGAGGTGAAGAACGGTGGGGCTACGATTGGTGTGAAGGAGGATGGTGCAAACCTTGCCGGTGACTGGTTCCCCTTCGACGAGTTCCGTCTGACTTACTTCGGCAACACCGCCGCTTCCTTCCAGAAGTGGGTGGAGCTGAGCGCTCCTACAGTTAGCGAGAACGCTGTGGTGACCGCTTCAGTGCTCCAGGCTTACAAGGACTTCGTGGCCAGCAAGGCACAGAGCGCTACCGACAAGGCTTCGGCTATTGCCGCTGTGGCCGAGGTGAAAGAATGCCAGCAGTACAAGGATGTGCAGGAGAACATTGCTGCATGGCTCGACTATATGGCTGCTATTGAGGAGGCCAACAAGGCTATCCTTGAGCTGCAGGACGACTTCGTGATGGATCTGTCAGACTATCTCACCGAGTCTGAGGGTATTCTTGATGCCCGTGCATTGAGCACTGCCGAGGTGAAGGCTGAGACCGAGAAACTCCGTGCTATGATTACAAAGGCATACGAGGATGCTAAGAATGACGTGAAGCCTGGTGACGACGTGACCGCTGCTTATCTGGTCAACGCTGACTTCAACAAGGGCAATGAGCACTGGACCATCGGTACTGGCGGTTGCAACTTCCGCGAGAACATTGCCGAGGCCTACGGTGCTACCTTCGATCTGTATCAGGATGTAGAGAGCCCGATGGTGGGTGTCTACAAACTCGAGCTGAACGGCTTCTTCCGTACCGGTCGTGACGACAGCACCGGCGACGCTGCCTACACCAGCTATCTGAATGGCGAGCAGAAGTGCGACGCTGGTGTCTACCTCGGCACCACGCTGAGCGTGAACAAGACCAAGCTGCACAGCGTCTACGACCAGTGGGTCGAGGAAAGCTCTGAGCTTGCAAGCGTTTCGGGTATGTACTACATCACCGGTGCCGGCATGTACTCTCCCAACGATATGACCAGTGCTGCAGCCTGCTTCGCTGCTGGCATGTATACGAACACTGCTTACGGCCTTGTGGCCAACGATGGCGAGACCATGCGCGTGGGTGTCGGCGGTGTGCTCGGCGGTTCTGACTGGATTTGCTGGGACAACTTCAAGCTGACCTACATGGGTTACGACGCTGCTACCATCAGTCCTATCCTGGCTCAGGCTGTTCAGGAGCTCGACCTCACCCAGCCTATGGGTAAGGACGTGAAGGCCGAGGCCGAGCAGGCCAAGAACGATGCTGCTGCCCAGATTGGCGGTACCGATGGCGAGGCTATGTTCGACGCCTTGAAGGCTATCTTCGCCGTGAAGGATAAGGTGGCTGCCTCTATCGAGCTGTTCGCCGACCTGAACAAGCTCATCGAGACTCAGTTCTATCCTGCTGTTACCAATGGTGGTGTGAACTCTGCTGCTGCTAATGAGGCTGCTAATCTGTGGGATAATCTCACCTCGGGCATTGAGACTTGTCAGTATAACGACAGCGACGTTCCCGCTCTGAAGAAGCAGATTAAGGATGTGATGCAGCGCATGGGTATGCCCGACAACGCCGAGAATGCTACCGATGCTGCTCCCGTTGACATGTCGGGTGCTATCCTGACCAACGAGTTCGTCGACTTCGAGAGTGCTAACTCTATCGTATGGTGGGAAGGAACTGAGGGTTACAACTTCGGTAACGACGAGACTCAGAGAAGTGCTGAGGCTCTCGAGTTCTTCAACAAGACCTTTGACATCTATCAGGACATTGAGGGTCTGCCCAATGGTACATACGAGGTTCAGGTGAGCGCATTCGGCCGCTTCGGTGGTATCGACGAGGATTATGCCCAGTGGCAGGCCGGTGGCCAGAACGAGTCGTTCCTCTATGCAGTTCCTGGCATCGAGGGCGAGACCAAGGCTTCGGCTCCTCTGAAGTTCATCTTCGAAGGTGCTCAGGACTACAGCTTGGCTGACGGTGAGGCCACGAAGGAGGCCGATGGTACGACCTACTACTTCCCCAACAACATGATTTCTTTCGCTTCGTACAAGGAGTTCTATGTGAACAAGATTACGGTGAAGGTGACCGACGGCAAGCTGCGCGTAGGTATCACCAAGCCCGCTAACAGCGAAAACGGTTGGGTAATCATGGATAGCTGGAAGCTGACCTTCTTCGGTGCTAACAGCTCGAAGGAGCAGACCGGCGACGGCATCGAGAACGTGACCGACGCTCCCGTTGTGATGACCGAACTCTTCACCATCGACGGACGCAAGGCCGGCAACGCACAGAAGGGCTTCTTCATCCAGAAGCAGACTCTGAACAACGGTCAGGTGATCGTGAAGAAAATCCAGAAGTAAACCATCAGGCATGACATATCAGAAAAACCTGATCACACGCTAATGAAAAGGGATCGGGGACGGGATGAAAAGCCCGTCTCCGACCCCTTATTTTTCTTTTTTTCCACACAAAAGAATTGCCGGCAACTGCCGGGAGGGCAAAACACCAAGCCTCATAGGCCCAATAAGCCTCATAGGCCCAATGAGCCCAATGAGTCCCATGAGCCCCATGAGCCCCATAGGCCCAATAAGCCTTATAGGCCCCATCACTTAGAAACCAAAGACCCCCACCAGGGGGCACCCTATACAAGCAATCATTTATAATCAATAAACTAACAACCAAAATGCTATGGAACGAAAAACTATCTGGATCAATGGACGACGGGTGGCACTCGCTGCCTGCGGCCTGCTGATAGGGACGGCGATGCTACAGTCGTGTAAGGACGACGATGTGCTCACCGGCCAGCCATCGTGGCTGGGAAACTCTATCTACGAGCGGCTGCAGGATGAAGGCAAGTACACCACCACGCTACGCCTCATCGACGATTTGGACCTCAAGGAAGTGCTGGGCCACACCGGATCGAAGACGCTCTTCGCTGCCGACGACGACGCCTATGCCAACTGGTTCAAAAGCAACGACTGGGGTGTGACCAGCTACGAACAGCTGACCCTCGCCCAAAAGCGCATGCTGCTGAACAACTCGATGATCAACAATGCCTACCTCATCGAGCTGATGTCGAACGTATCTGGCACGCCTCCTGTGGAGGGCAAGGCCATGCGCCGCGAGACAGCATCGAGCATCTACGACTCGGTCTACGTCATGAAACCTTCAGAAATGCCCGATACCAAGGTATGGGAGAATTTCAAGTCGCGTGGAAAGAGCATCCCCATTTTCAAGGATGCCACGAGTGCGCCGATGATCCACTTCCTTCCGGCCTTCATGTCGTACAACAAGATTACCGACGAGGACCTCACCATCTTGACCAACGGCCAGGCCACCTCGGCCAGCGAGGCCTGGGTGAACGGCAAGAAGGTCATCGAACGTGACATCACCTGCAAGAACGGATATATCCAGAAGGTGGCCGACGTCATTGAGAGCAGCCCCAACATGGCCGAAATCATCCATCAGGATCCACGCACCAAGACGTGGGCCCGGCTCATCGACCGCTTCTCGGCTCCTTATTTCTATGCTACGGGCACGCGCGAGTACAATAGAATATATAACAACGAGGACTCGGTCTACATCCTGCGCTATTTCAGCTCGCGCTCGTCTGACTCGCAGCTCAGCAAGAACGTGAATTTCGACCGCCTGCCTGGCGAGACGAATGCCCACGCAACGCTGCGCTTCGACCCAGGGTGGAACCAGTACACCTACAACAACACCATGGACTACGACCTGCACTACGACGCAGGTGCCATGATTGTTCCTACGGACGAGGCAGTAGAGGAGTGGTGGAACGACCAGGGAAAGGACCTACAGGACGAGTATCATCTTATGGATTCTATTCCCGATGCCACGCTGAGCAAGCTCATCAACGTGAACATGCTCGATGTGTTCACGGCTGCAGTGCCTTCGAAGTTCAACACCGTGCTCAACGACGCCAAGGAGGTGCTGGGCATCAAGAAGGAGAATGTGGTACAGTGCTACATGGGCTGCAACGGTGTAGTCTATGTGGTGAACAAAGTATTCACGCCTGCCGAGTATTCGTCGGTGGCCTATCCCGCACTGGCCCACGAATCGACGATGAACGTCATCTACTGGGTCATCGACCAGCGTAACTTCCTGCCTTATCTGCTCTCCATGGACTCGAAATACGCACTGATACTGCCCAACAACAATGCCATGCTCATGTACCTGGATCCTGCCTCTTATGGAGAAGTGGATAAGAAGAGCGGTGCAGAGGCTCCCAACGTCGTGGAGTTTGTCTACGACAGAAAGAAAGGAGTGTCAGAGCGTGTACAGGCAGCCAGCTACGATACCAATGTCGACGAAAACGGTAACATCGTCAAGACTGGTAGCGTGGTGAAGGGCCAGCTGACGAGCGATGTCATTAATACCATGGTCGAGGATATGATGAACCAGCTGATCATCGTGCTGGCCGACAAGACGAAGAACCTCGACGACTATGTGGACGCCGGCTACACCATGTTCAAGACCAAGGGCGGCACAATGCTGCGCATCACACGTGGTGACGACGGAAGACTGAACATACAGGGTGGCTGGCAAATGGAGTATGGCCGCAAAGAACCAGTCGTAGAGTCGTTTACGAAGGTCAACGGACGCTCGTACCTGCTGGATTCGCAGATGCCTCTCTCCACGAAGAAGTCGCTCTATATGACGCTGATGGAGCACGACGAGTACTCGGGCTTCAAGAAACTGCTCAACAACGGTTTCAGCGACTTGCTCGCAATGACGCTGAATAACAAGTACAACTCGTTGAAAATAGGTGAGTATAATTACAATATGCGCCTGTTCGACAACTATAACTACACCGTATTCATTCCTTCGACCCAGGCTATCGAAGACCTGCAGGCAAAGAAGCTCCTGCCCAACTGGCAGGAACTGGAGAGAGGACAGTACGATGAAAAGAAGTATATCGATCCTACCGTCGACAGCATCTGCATCGCAGAGAACTGGTATCCTGCTGATGCCGACGAGGAAATGAAGAAAGACATCAGGGCCGATGTAGTGAGCACTATGAGAAGTGTGGTCACCGACTTCATACGCTATCACGTCATGGACCGCAGCGTGGCCATCGGCATGGCTCCCGAGGCCAACAGCCAAGGCAATTTCTACGAGTCGATGAAGCGTAATCCCGAGACGGGCCGCTTCTTCCGCCTTGAGGTGGAGTTCGACCAGAAGAACCTCACGGTGAAGGACATCGTGGGCAACACCCGTTCAGTGAAACCCGTCGAAGGCCTCTACAACAACATCTGCCGGGAGTACTGGTTCAAGAACTACGGAACCAACAATGCCACCATCTACATGGCCAGCAGTGCCGTTTCCCATCTCATTGACCAGCCGCTCTACTACGGTTACACTTATCCTGACGAGGACGGCGACCTGAACTATGACGGTGTCAAAGACGACCAGGACAAGAAGCTCAGGGGCAAAACCGTTGAGATGCGTCCTTGGCGCGAGACAGTGAGAGAAGCCCTCGTAAAGTACAAGAAGAATTAATGCCACTATGAAAATACTGAAATCCATCATCATCATGCTGGCACTGATGCTCACCACACAGCTCAGTGCACAGACCATCACGTCGGTTCATGGTACCGTGAGCGACGACATGGGCCCGCTGATGGGAGCCACCGTCTGCGAAATAGACGGAACGGGGCGTATCATCAACTCGGCCGTGACCGACATGAACGGTAACTTCACCATGAAGGTGAAGAACCAGAAGGACAAGATCCGATTCACCTACGTGGGTATGAAGGCACAGATACTGCCCATCACCAAGACCACGTTCAACATTAACATGGCTTCGGCCACTCAAATCAAAGAGGTGGTGGTGAAGTCGAAGAAGCGTATGCAAGGCAACGCACTGCCCATCCCCGAGCGTGAGATATCGTATGCCACGCAGACCATCTCGATGAAGGAGTTCGAGGGTCTGGGCATTACCTCGGTCGACGAGGCCCTGCAGGGTCGTATCGCCGGTCTCGACATCATCGGAAACTCGGGTGACCTGGGTTCCGGCTCGACCATGCGTCTGCGCGGTGCTTCATCGCTCTCCAGCCTCACCGACTCGAATCCGCTCATCGTCGTCGACGGTAACATCCGCGAGGTGAACCTGAGCGACTTCGACCTTGCCGGTGCCAACAACGAGAAGTTTGCCGAACTGCTGAACATCAACCCCGAGGACATCGCGTCGATCACGGTGCTGAAGGATGCTGCTGCCACGGCCGTCTACGGCTCACAAGGTGGTAACGGTGTCATCGAGCTGACCACGAAGCGCGGTGTGCGCGGCAAACCGAAGCTCACCTATTCACTGAAGCTCACCGGCACCTATCAGCCGAAGGGCTATGACCTGCTGAACGGTGACGACTACACGATGATGCTGAAGGAGGCCTACTTCAATCCCTCGCAGGACGACAACGCCTCGAACATCGACGAGCTGAACTATCTTGGTGCAGCCGACGACTTCGCTGACTGGCGTCAATACCGCGCCAATACCGACTGGCGCGACGAGGTGACACAGTGGGGTCTGCGCCAGAACCACTACGTGACCATCTCGGGTGGTGGTGAGAAGGCTTCGTTCCGTATCGGTGGTGGTTTCGACCATGAGACGGGTACGATGATCCAGCAGAAGCTGAACCGCTTCTCGACGCGTGTGGCACTGGACTACAACGTCTCTGACCGCATCCGCGTATCGACCAACTTCGCCCTGACCTACACGAAGAACGAGATGAACTACGACGGTCTGTTAGGCATCGCACAGAAGAAGATGCCGAACATGAGCATCTACGAGAAAGACCCCGACACCAACGAGGACACCGATGTCTACTACACCATGCCTCGCGCGGGCGTTTATGCCGGTTCGGAAGTTTTCAAGGACGACCAGCGCAACTATGTGAACCCCGTGGCTTCGGCCAACCTGGCACGCAACGACCGCCGTACCTACGACATGAGTCCTGAACTGGTCATCAACTACCAGCTGCTGGGCACAGATGCCGACCATACCCAGCTGAACTGGCGCGGTAGCGTCTACATGAACATTTTCAACCAGTACGACGACAAGTTCTATCCTTGGGAGCTGAATCCTATTGTATATAGTAATGGTGTGAACGTCGCTTACAACGGCTCGTCAAAGAGTGTGTCGTTCAACACCAAGCAGACCCTTACCTTCATCCCGGCCTTTAAGAACAAGGACCACTCGGTGATGGTGCTGGGACGCTTCGAGCTGACCAGCGGATCGAGCAACGGACAGTCGACCAACGCCAACGGACTGGCTACGGGCGTGGAGAGCCCGTCTGCAGGCGGTCTGAACTACAGCCCCGGTTCGTGGTACAACCAGTGGCGCTCGATGTACTATACCTTCTCGACCCACTACGCCTACAAGGAGCGCTATATTGCTGACTTCACGGTGCGTGCCGACGGTACGACGAAGTTCGGTCCGGGCAACCGCTGGGGTTACTTCCCCTCGGTGTCGCTGAAATGGATTGTCAGCGACGAGCCTTGGTTCGAAAAGCTGAAGCCCACCATTTCCATGCTCGCCTTCCGCCCGTCGTGGGGTCTCGTGGGTAACCAGCCCAACCAGAACTACCTGTACACATCGAAGTACGGAACCACAAGCATGTATATGGACATGAGTGCCATGGCACCGCTGAACATCCGACTCACCGACCTGAAGTGGCAGAAGCAGTCGAGCTTCAACGGTGGTATCGACATCCACTTCTTCGATGAGCGCCTGAAGCTGACCATCGAGGGCTATGTGGCCACGATAACCGACATGCTCATGGCCAACCCACGTATTCCCTCGAACGTAGGTTTCGCCACACTACCCTATATCAACGACGGTAAGATGCGTAACATGGGTTGGGAGTTCCATATCAACACCGAGAAGCTCATCAAGGCCGGTAAGTTCTACATGGACGTGAACGCCAACTTCGGTAACAACCGCAATGAGATCTTAGAGATGAACGAGTACATCCTTGACGGGCTGAACTCGGTCTACGGCTATGAGAACGGTGAATGGCTGCGCCGCGTGCAACTGCATAACCCGTTCGGTGCCATCTACGGTTTCAAGTACAAGGGTGTCTATACACATAACTACAATACGTTCGTCAACCTGAACCTCAGCGATGCTGAGTACCAGCAGTTTGTCAGCGGAACGCTGCCCGACGAGTGGTATGCTGAGCACGGATGGGCCAAGCAGCCCTACAGTGCGCCTGTGGCCACCAATGCCGACGGTAGCCTGATTCGTGATGCCAACGGCAATCCGCTGCGCATGATGTACGACTATACGAACCCTGGCACAGGACGCAATGGTAAGAACTACCGCTTCAATGGTGGTGATGCCATCTACGAGGATGCCAACAACGACGGTAACATCAATGCGCTGGATATCTGCTACCTCGGCTCGTCGCTGCCTAAGCTGACCGGTGGTTTCGGTTTCGCATTCAACTATGGCGACTGGCGACTGAACACGCAGTTCACCTACCGCATGGGCAACAAGATCCTGAACATGTCGCGTCTGAACCTGGAGTCAATGCTCTATAACGACAACCAGTCGCAGGCCGTGAACTACCGCTGGCGCAAGGAGAGCGACGTGACGACCATTCCGCGTGCCATGCACGGAAAGAATGCAGCCTACAACTCGCTCGTCAGCGACCGTTATGTAGAGGATGGCTCCTACCTGCGTATGAGCTACGCACAGCTGTCGTATTCTATTAAGAAGAAGTATCTGACTTGGATCGGACTGAACCGTATTTCGCTCTATATGTCGATCAACAACCCGTTCGTCATCACGAAGTACTCGGGTGTTGACCCCGACATCTCGCAGGGCGGCTATGATCCCGCCATCGATAATGCCCAGACGCCGCGTTCGCGCTCTTATACACTGGGTGTGACGGTAGACTTCTAAGGAATTGAAAATTGAAAATTGAAGATTATGGTTACCAAGATTAATAAATTATTATATAGTTGTCTCGTAGGCTGCGCTACCAGCGCAGTACTCCTGCCTCTTTCCTCCTGCTCCGACTTCCTCGAGATCAAGTCGACGAGTGAAATCGTGCTTGAGGACTTCTGGAATGAGAAGGCCGACGTAGACAATATCGTGGCAGGCTGCTACTCGCGCCTACAGAGCGACGACGTGATGTGCCGCATGATTGTATGGGGCGAGGCTCGAAGCGAGAACGTGAAGAACGGCAGCGGCAACAATGGTGCCGACTACGACGGAAACCTGGAGAATGTGCTCAAGGAGAACATCACCTTCAAGAACATCTATACGACCTGGGACGGTTTCTACACCGTTATCAACCGTTGTAACACCGTACTGAAATATGCGCCTGGCGTAGCTGAAAGCGACCCGGGCTATACACAAAGCGAGCTGCGTGCCACATGCGCTGAGGTGTCGGCATTGCGCGACCTCTGCTACTTCTATCTGATCCGCACATTCCGCGACGTGCCCTATTCCACCGAGGCTTACACTGACGACAACCAGTTCATGACGCTCGAGCCCATGGACTTCTACCAAGTACTCGACAAGCTTATTGCCGACCTTGAAAGTATTCAGGACGATGCCATCGGACGCTATCCGGAAAACAAGAAAGAATATCAGACCGGACGTATCACCAAATGCGCCATCTGGGCCATGCTCTGCGAGATGTATCTCTGGAAGGGCGATTACGACAATTGCATCAAGTATGCCGACCTGGTCATTAAGGACAAGCAAGCACTGGCCATAGAGCGTCGCAGCGATGGAACTACCCAGAGCAATAACAGTCGTACGAACGGTTTCCCGTTGGTGAACAATGGTACTTCGGGCTCCTTCGGTACTGCCTTCGGTCAGATTTTCGCCACAGGCAACAGCCAGGAGACTATTTTCGAGCTGGTGTTTGACAACGACGCAGGCAACACCCGTGTGGGCAACAGTGCTTGCGGACGACTCTACGGACGTGAATTCCTGTCACCGTCGACCTGTGTGACCGATGACGGAAGCAAGGAGTCGTCGGATCGTGTGATCTATGCCGAACGTAACAAAAAGGTGGATGCCCGCATCTACTGGAATATCAACAACAACAAAAACACGTTCTGCAAATACGTGCATCGCTCTGTAGGTATCGAGACTTCTGGTACCTCCGTCTCTACCATCAGCTATGGTTCGACTTACAACTACGAGAAGAAGAACAAAGCTGACCATTACTACAACAGCAGCAACTGGATTATCTATCGTCTGAGCGATATCATGCTGCTCAAGGCTGAAGCTATCAGCCAGAAGCTGAGTGACGGTGCCGAGCAGGCAGATATCGATTACAACAAGCCGCTGCTGGCCGAAGCTTTCAATTTGGTGAATGCCGTGAACAAGCGCAGTGTATGCCAGCAGACCCTGACCGACACCCTGCGTGCCACCGATTACAACACGAAGGACCGCATGCAAAAGCTCGTCATGCAGGAGCGCCAGCGTGAGCTGATGTTTGAGGGTAAGCGCTGGTACGACCTCGTCCGTCAGTGTATGCGCGAAGACAACACACAGGCTGTGCTCGACGCCATGGGTAACCGCGACGGCATCAACGCACAGTATGTGAGGAACTTCTTCAGCGGCAGTGTAGGCAAGTATGCCATCTTCTGGCCCTACTATATCGAGGAGACAAAGGTGAGCCCGCCGTTGGCCAACCATCAGAATCCTGCCTTTGGCAGTGGTGAAGGCAATATCTCCAAATAATTGAAAATTGAAAACTGAAAATTGAAAATTATGATTACTAAGAATATCAAAAGATTCCTCCTTGCCGTCATGGTGTGCTGTGGCTTTGTCACAGGACTCACTTCATGCTCCGATGAGCCTGACAGTGAGTACTTCTACACCTTCAATGGCGAGATGATGAGCGATTATCTCATCAATCGTCCGGAATACAGTATGTTCACGGAGATCGTAGAACGGGCCAACCTGATGGACTTGCTGGCTACCTATGGCAAATATACCTGTTTTGCGCCCAACGACTCGGCCGTCACCCAATATCTGAAATCGCGCAACATGCGTTCGGTGTCAGATCTGACCGATGCCGACTGCGATACCATTGCCCGCACCCACCTCGTGCCCAACATCTACTCTACGCTCGAGATGAATCAGACCAACCTGCCGACAGCCAACATGCAAGGCCGATACCTTGCCACTTCGGCTGATACCATCGACGGCCATCCCGTGATACGAATCGAACAGACGGCGTATATTTACTACGAGCTGCAGAACGACTCCGTAGAAAACGGTATCATGCAGCCCGTGAGCAGCGTTATTGAGAAATCGAACAGCTCAGCTGCCGACATCCTGCGCCAGAACTCACGCATCAGCATCTTCTACGATGCACTTGTGGCTACAGGTGTTTACGATGACATTCTCTTGGTTGAGGATCCTGACTGGGATCCCAAGGCCTATGCCAAGTACTACTATAAGAGCCACACTTGGAACGAGGTGGCGTGGGTGCCTGACACGAAAAAGTATGGCTTCACGCTGTTCATTGAGCCAGACTCGGTTTATCAGGCCGAGTTCCAGAAGCGGGGAATCAGTACCGCTCAAGGCAATATGCGTGCCCTCTATGAACTGGCCTGCCAGCTTTACGACCCAGTATATACAGACGATGTAAATGCCCCGGGCCACAGCTATGAGAACCTGACAGACAGCGTAAACCCACTGCGCCGCTTCATCCAGTACCATATCCTCAACCGCTACGTGCCTGGCTCAAGTAGCCTTACTGCACTCATCATGTCGGTGGCAGGTGTTCAGGAGGCCTTCGGCTTCGAGAGCAAACTGGTCAACCCCGTGGACTGGTATACCACCTTGCTGCCCCATACAATGATTAAGGTTGAGCAGCTCACCATGGACAAGGACCGCGACGGCAACGACTGCCGTGGTATTGACGGTGCCCATGTAGGCCAGCACTTCATCAATCGCTGCTACGAAAAAGGCAACACCATTCGTGGCGCATTGATTGACTCAAGTATTGAGACCAATCCTACTCACGATGCCATCAATGGCCATTATTTCTATGTCGACGACATCGTAGCCTTTACGAAAACGGTGCAAGAGGTGGTCCACAACACCCGTATCCGCATGGATTTCTCGGCCATCTTCCCCGAGGTGATGACCAACGACATGCGATTGAAGGGTAACCCAAGGGAGGATGACAATGCCAGTACTCCTGACGACGCATCAGTGCCTAAGAACGGACGAAACTATTATTTCCCCTTGGGCTATCTCGACGGTGTGACTTTCACCAACTGTTACTGTGTGATGCGCCGCCCCCACATCAACTTCTGGTCGTGGCAGGGCGACGAGTGGAACCTCTTCGGCGACTACGACTTCACCTTCCGCATTCCGCCAGTGCCCTCCAGTGGTGAGTATCAGCTGCGATTGGGCTTCTGCGCTATTGAGACCCGTGGCGTGATGCAGGTCTACTTCGACGGCGTGCCGCAGGGCATTCCCCTCGACATGACCAAGTTCCTGAATTCAGAGCTGTATATCGGTGACCGTTTCACCACCGACGAGACTGCTGCCGACTATGACAAGAAGAGCGACGAGGATAAGGCTGAGGAGCAGAAGCTGCTGCGCAACCTTGGTGCTTATCGTGATGGACGTTCACAGTATCACTTCAGCAACACGAAAAGCTATTTCGTTGGCAACGAGCGTACTTATCGACGCATCCTATGCCAGACCTATATCGATGCCACAAAGGATCATTACATACGTTTCCGCGTGGCTTCCGATGGTAAGCAAGGTAACAACAACGAGTTCATGCTCGACTTCTTCGAGATTGTGCCCAAGAGTGTCTACAGCGTTGATGGTGAAGGCGAAATGGAAGACGATCTGTAAATAATTGAGAATTGAAAATTGAAAATTGAGAATTATGATTACCAAATATATCAAAAAGGCAGCAAAAGGAGTAACCTACTTACTACTTTACTCCTCTACTCCTCTACTCCTCGCCTCATGCAGTGACACCTGGGACGACCACTACGAGGGAACCGTCGCCGGTGCCAATGACGGCTCGTTATGGGAGGCTATACGCAATAATTCCGAGCTAAGCAACTTTTCCAGTGTCATCGAGGCTACAGGCTACGACAAGTCATTGGGAAGTAGTCAGGTGTTCACCGTCTTTGCCCCGACTAATGCCAACTTCTCCAAGTCGGAAGCCGACGAGCTCATTGCACAGTATAAGCAGGAGAAAAAAACCGTGAACGATGCCGACAATACCGTCATCAAGGAGTTCGTACAGAACCATATTGCCCTGTACAACCACTCTGTGTCACCGTCGAGCAACGACTCCATCGTACTGATGAACGGCAAGTACGCCGTATTGAAGTCTGGTGCCTTGGACAACAGCTCGTTCAAGCTTACCAACCAGCTTTATGGCAATGGCGTGCTCTTCACCGTGAGCGAGCCCGTCCACTACTCGGCCAATGTGTTCGAGTACATGCGCAAGGATGCCGAGCTCGACAGCGTGCGTGCATTCCTTTACAATCCCTGGTTCTATTATAAGAAGTTCAATCCTGCCAGCAGTGTTGAGGGTGGTATTGACGAACTGGGCCGCACCATCTATCTTGACTCCGCTTTCGTTCAGCGCAACGATTTGTTCGAGGAACTTGGCGAGATCAACTCCGAGGACAGCACCTACTGGATGGTTGTTCCCACTAACGACCAGTGGCGACTTCTCCTTGAACAGTATGAGCCTTACTTCAAGTACGACACAAGAATAGGCAACCAGCTCACCGTAGGTTCGCTCGACTCGCTCATCTATACCAACACCCGCATGGCCATCCTGAAGGGTACTACTTTCAGCCGCACCGTCAATAAGAATATCTTTGCTGGCGTGAAGTCGAGTGGAATAGACTCGGTCTACTCTACCAATGCTGTGCTCGACTACAACTTGCGCAATACGAAATGGGGCAACAACTTCAACTATTTCCAGTACTTCAACCCGTTAGCCTCTGGCGGTGTGTTGGACGAGGCCGACAGCGTATCGTGTAGCAACGGCCGCGTGATGAAGGTTCACGACTGGAAACTCAGCCAGTTGCAAACCTTCAACCGCTGGATTGTCGTTCAGGCTGAGAGTGCTGGCAGCATCAAGGAAATCTCGACAAGCACCGACAAAAACGGAAATATTGTCCCGATGGCCAGCAACATCAATCGTAGCGTGACCAACAACGAGTACAAGAAGCACGTATGGAACAGCAGCTTTGTGGAGTTCCAGCCTACTACGACTTCGCCCTATGATGTTACGTTCAACATCAAGAATGTGCTGTCGAACATGGGCTACGACATATATCTTGTGTCAGCTCCTGCAGCAGCTGCCGACAGCAATGCCGTGGATACACTCGGCACGAAGTTGCGCTGCTCGCTGAAATACTACGACCATGACGGCAAGGCCATTACCGAATTGCTTACGTCAAAGCATACGCCACGCGCCAGCTCGTCGAACATCATTGAGACCAGTGGTACGCAGATGGACTATATCCTCCTTGCTGAGGACTACAAGTTCCCCGTCTGTACCTACGGTGTCAAAGAGGATGAACCTGAAGTGCGCCTTTTCGTGGAAAACCGTACTTTGAACTCCGACCTGCGCGACGGTAAGTTCAATAAAATCACCCGCATCGACTGCATTCTGCTCGTTCCTCACGGCACCTTGCAACTTGTCGACGACCTTGGCGAGTATGTCTCATCACAGTATCAGGGAATGCCAGGCTTGATGATGTTCCCGCATGGTAACAACCTCATGTATTATTATATGTTCCGATAGTATTCATCTCAAAACGCAAAGACATCATGAATATGAAACGATATATCTTATTTGGACTGACCATGCTGCTGGCCTTCCCGTTAGGCGTTTTCGCTCAGAATGACGACGACGAGGAGGAAGGCACAGAGACTGCCGTGCGTACTTTCGTACCGAAGCAGAAGCAGTATGAGACACGCACCGTCAAGGGCCTTGTCATCGATGCTGCCACCCAGCAGCCTATTGCAGGTGCCATTGTCCGTGCCTCAGAGACCGATGGTTACAGTGTGCTCACCGAGGACGACGGCAGCTATGAGCTGAAGGTGCCTCTCTTCTCCACGGCCCTCTTCATCTCCTCGCCCGACTATAATCCCGTGCGTATTGGCCTTCAGAGTGGTGATAAGCAGAAGACGGCCAAGCTCTATAGCACAACCTTCAGTGCCGAGTATCAGGCTCAGACCAACGTACGTAACGACTATCTGGCCTCTGACTTCAAGTTTTCCAACGCTATCAATATCAAGGAAGAGGTGCAGAAGCAGCTGGGTGCCCAGGCCTACACCGTCGGCCACAACGCCACGCCCGGCGTGGGAAGCGTGATGTTCCTTCAGGGACTCAATTCGCTCAATGTGAATGCCCAGCCGCTTGTTGTCATCGACGATGTCATCGTCGACCAGCAATACGGTCGCACCTTGCTCCACGACGGATTCTACAACGACATCCTGTCGAACCTGAATCCCGCCGACATTGAGCGTGTCACCGTCATGCGCAACGGTACTGCCCTTTATGGTGCCAAGGGTGCCAACGGTGTCATCTTGATTCAGACGCGCCGCAACAAGTCGATGGCTACCCGCATCACCGCCAGTGCTTCGGCAGGCGTGACCTTTGAACCCAAGTATGTCTCGGTCATGGATGCCGGTGGTTATCGTGGCTATGCCTCTGAGTTGCTCAAGACCACCAACACCCGACTGAACTCTTTCAAGTTCCTTGACGAGCGTCAGGTACTCGATAATGGCGACCAGAACTACTATTATCCCATCTATCACCAGTCCACTGACTGGAAGGAATACGTCTACCGCACTGCATTCACGCAGAACTACGGTATCAACATCGAAGGTGGTGACGACGTGGCCAACTACAACCTCTCCGTAGGCTACACTAACGCCAAGAGTACGTTGAAGATGAACGACATGGACCGTCTGAACGTGCGATTCAATACCGACATCACCCTGCTCAAGCAGTTGGCCGTACGCTTCGATGCCTCGTTTGCCAACCAGACGCGCAATCTGCGCAACGACGGTGCTCCTGAGAGCTATGATGAAGGTACACCCACCAGCCCTGCCTTCTTGGCCTACGTAAAGAGTCCTTTCCTCAGTCCCTATAGCTATGGTCGCGGACAGTTCTCATCCGACCACTGGAACACTGACAAGGAAGACTATCTGAAAGAGGCACTGGCCAACTATAGCAGCTACAACTGGCGTTTAGGTAACCCCGCTGCTATTCTTGAGTATAGCGATGCCGAGAATAAGAACCATTTCGAGAACTCGATGCTAAACCTCACCGTCACACCGAAGTTCCAGTTCAATTCCAACCTCTTCCTCTCTGAGCATTTCAGCTACAACCTCGTCAACACGAACGAGATGTACTACATTCCCATCAACGGTACCCCCGACTATTATGTCTCCAGCATTGGTGCCTATCGCCAGAACGAGGTACGTTCGCTGGCTTCGAAGCAGAACTCTGTACAGAGCGACACCCGTATCGACTGGCACAACCGATATGCTGCCCACCAACTTCACCTCTTCGGTGGTCTGCGCGTTAATTGGGAGAGTTTCACCACTAACTCGCAGGTGGGCTATAACACCGGTAGCGACAAGACTCCATTCTTGAGTTCCTCGCTGCAGAATGTCGACGTGGCCGGTATCGATGAGAGCTGGAATACCATGTCATGGTACGGTCAGGCCGAGTACAACTATATGTCGCGCTATTTCCTGCAGGCCAGCTTTGCCATCGACGGTTCGTCGCGCTTCGGCAAGGATGCCGACGGACTGAAGGTCGGTGGTGTCGCCTGGGGCATATTCCCTGGCGTTCAGGCATCGTGGGTGATGACCAACGAGCCTTGGCTCTCAGGTGTCAGTGGTATCGACTACCTGCGTCTCTCTGCCGGTTACGACATCTCGGGTAACGACGACATCGACTTCTATGCCGCTCGTTCCTATTTCCGTGCCACGCAGTTCCTTCACTATGTGTCTGCCCTGTCCTATGAAGGTATTGGTAACACTAATATCCAGTGGGAGACCACTCGTCGACTGAACGTCGGCCTCGAAGGCAATTTCATCGACAACCGCCTGAACCTCTCGCTCAACTATTTCCGTTCGAAGACCGACAACCTGCTCACGCGCCAGTCATTAGGCTTCCTCAGCGGTCTTAACCAGAACTGGTCCAACGGCGGTAAGCTCCAGAACGAAGGCTTCGACGTGAGTGCAGCCGTGAAAGTTATTGCCCGTAAGAACTGGCAGTGGTTAGTAGGAGCATCGATGGGTCACTACAAGAACCAGATTACCGAACTGCCCGACAATGCCAGCTTCATCGATAACGAGGTCTACGGTGCTACCATCCGTACCCAGGTGGGCCAGGCTGCCAACCTGTTCTACGGCTATCGTACCAACGGTGTCTTCGCAACCACGCAGGAAGCCGAGAATGCAGCTCTCTATGTCATTGATGACAATGGTGTAGACCACGTTTATTTCCAGGCAGGCGACATGCGTTTCGTCGACATGAACGGTGACCACGAGATTAATGCTGACGACCGCGTCATCATTGGCGATCCCAATCCCGACATCTACGGTAACATCTTCACCACGGTGGCCTGGAAGCGCCTAAAACTCGATGTACGCTTCAATTACTCTCTTGGTAACGATGTCTACAACTACATGCGCCAGCAGCTCGAGAGTGGTTCGCGCTTCATGAACCAGACCACCGCCTTGAACCGTCGTTGGCAAGTTGAAGGTCAGGTGACCGATATTCCGCGCATCACCTTCCAGGATCCCATGGGCAACGCCCGTTTCAGCGATCGCTGGATTGAGGATGGTTCCTATCTGCGTCTGAAGACGGCTACGCTGAGTTATGATCTCCCCATGAAGTCTGAGTACATCCAGGGCTTGCAGTTCTGGATCCAGGGTAACAATCTGCTCACCTTTACCAAGTATCTGGGCAGCGATCCTGAGTTCTCCATGACGGGCAGTGTCATTGGTCAGGGCATCGACCTGGGTCGTCTGGGGCAGAGTCCCAGCATCGTGGCAGGTGTGAAGATCAACCTGTAATCTGAATTGAAAATTGAACATTGAAAATTGATAATTATGATTACCAAAGTAAACAATAAAGTGGCGGCAGGAGTATTCTCCTTACTCCTCTTCTCCTCTACTCCTTTACTACTGGGGTCTTGCACCGATTTCTTTGAGCAGGAGTCCGAACATGTCATCTATTCCGACAAAGACCATCTTTACAACTGGTCCGACACGGTCTACTCCGTTATGGGCATCCTCAGCAAGTTGCAGGTTGTTGCCGACCGCACCATCCTTCTCGGTGAGGTACGTGGCGATCTGGTCTCACTAACGTCCGAAGCCAATTCCGACCTGCGCGACGTGGCAACGTTCAATATCGGTGATGATAACCAGTACAATCAGCCACGCGACTATTATGCCATCATCAATAACTGCAACTACTACATTGCCCATGCCGACACAGCACTGAAGAGCAATCGTAACGAGTACATCTTCATGAAGGAGTATGCCGCCGTGAAGGCCATCCGTGCCTGGGTTTACCTGCAACTCGGTCTGAACTACGGCAACGTGCCCTTCGTCACCGAGCCCATCCTCACCAAGGAGGAGAGCGAGCGCGACTATCCGAGCTACTCGCTGGAGCAGATTTGTGAGTTCTTCCTTAAAGACCTCGCCACCCTGCCCGAACGCTACGATACCGAGTACCCGTATTATGGCGACAACGTGCGTGGCAACGACTCGCGTGTGTTCTTCTTCCCGCTCAACATCATTCGTGGCGATCTGAACCTCTATCTCGGCTGTCTCAAGGGTACCAGCGGCGGTCGGCAGAACTTTGAGCAGGCTGCGCTCTGTTACTACAAGTACATCAGCAACCGCAATGGTCTCAACTCGTACTACGGAAGCGGCATAGACTTCTGTATGCACAAGCCGGGAACGTCTATGTGGACCGAGAACCTGTCTTATTTGAGTATCCCCAACGGAGCGGTTATGGGACAGTCGGCACTGCGCGCCCTGTTCTATGAAAGCGGTTCCATCAAGATGGAGCACTACAGCCCCCAGGGCGAGATCATCACTATGATTCCTGGCGACTCCATCCGCGCCGAAGGTAATTACAGCGAGCTGCGCAACCTCTTCTATTCCCGTTCTGAGAACGATAACAAGGTGAGCATCACTCCTTCAAAGCGTATTCAGGAAATATCTGCGGCGCAAGTCAACTGCTGCCTTGCCAGCAATGGTGTTAGTGCCTCCTACGCACCCACTGACCTCAGCGAACATCGCGCTGGCGACCTTCGACTGAGCGAGTTCTGGATGGAGGATACCCAGCGTGACGACATCACCGGTGGACGTATCGAAACACAATACCTATACAAATACGTGACGCGCAATGTGCGCATCTACCGTCGCCAGATGATCTACCTCCGACTGGCCGAGGCACTCAACTGGGCAGGCTATCCGTTGGTGGCGTTTAAGATTCTGCAGCGCGGACTGTCCGACAAGGTGTTCGAGAAAGAGATTTATCCCTATATCAGTGTTGCCGACAGTACCTGGCTGGCCACTAATATGTATTTCGACAACCAGTATAAGGTCATAGAGGCTGAAGACTTGGTGGCAAACGACTTTAGCAATGCCAACTCGATGGGTATTCACACACGTGGCTCTGGCTACACGCCCATGAACGACTTCTACACCATCACAGGTCTGAATCAGGTTCCCCAGCGCATGCTCGAGGACTCCACCTACGTGTTCGATGACAATCTCTATGCCAGCTTTAAGGCGGCTCAGCAGCAGGAAGTCGATAGCCTTATCATCAACGAGAGCGCGCTGGAGTTTGCCTTCGAGGGAACGCGCTTCTACGACCTCATGCGCTATGCCTGGCGACAGCCCGACCCCGGCCTCGCCATGGAGAATTTCATCCTGGCCCGTCGTGGCGAACAAAACCGCGAATTGGTGCGTAGCGACCTGAAGAAGTCCCTGCGTCAGCAGTCCAACTGGTTCCTTAACTGGAACGGACGCCTGGGTATGACTGGCAAATAACGCTCCTGTTCCAGCAACAACAAAGGGACTCCGCATATTTTCCGTGCGGGGTCCCTTTTTTCAGTAATGAGTCCACTTTAAAAAGTCAGAACATGTCGCGCACGAAGGCGCAGCCGCTCCCCTTCAGGACATGTCGCGCACGAAGGCGCAGCCACTCCCCTCCCTTGTAGGGGAGGGGCAGGGGTGGGGTCTGTAATATCCTGTCTGTGAGAAAGATACTGACCCCACCCCAACCCCTCCCCTACAAGGGACTACTCTTTATACACATCTTTTAACTCCTCACCACCCCTAAATTAACATATAATGTATTGCCCATTTGCTGGATTTTTCGTAC
>Ga0256404_1001200_pt1 | contig 64639 bp, 55 predicted proteins | sample RumenRJG_01DNA_FD_185990 | JGI IMG/M metagenome (GOLD analysis project Ga0256404, IMG submission 185990) | Bovine rumen microbial communities from Lethbridge, Alberta, Canada - RJG_01 | ecosystem: Host-associated > Mammals > Digestive system > Stomach > Rumen | place: Canada: Alberta | collected...
CGATTTGCAGTAGCAGACGTAACCTCTACTTGGACGCTGCAAAGATAGTGAAAATCGAGAACAATACAAAGAAAAAAACTGGTTTTTTACTTTTATTGTCGATATACATCCCATCTTCGTTCTCCGTAACACTACGAAAGCGGCAGAGCCGAGCGCGACGAAGTTAGAAATACAAATAAGTGAGGGAGGAATAGAAAAAAAACAGGGACGAACCAATGAAGGAACGCCCCTGATTTGTATGTGTGTTTAAAGTAAACTATGATAGTGAACTATCCGCTCGAGCTTGCTCGCTCATTCCCGAAATAAGTTCGCCTACCCGTAGCCTTTCGTAGCATAGCGGAGAAAGAACTATCAACTATAAACTCTAAACTATCAACTAAATTTACACTTTCTCGATAATCTTCATGCCTTCGTCCACAGCCTGCATGTTCAGGGGGATGAGGCCGTGATGGCGCTCGGGCAGCGACTTGAAGAGAGCCTTCTCAAGGCCGTTGGTGGTCACTACGGGGCAAACCTTCAGCAGTCCGCCGAGCACGATCATGTTGAACACCTTCGAGTTCTTCATCTCTGCAGCCTTGTCCATAGCGTCGATGCGATAGACATTGATGTCGTCGCGCACCGGAGTGTTGGCAATGCCGAAGCCGTCGTAGATGAGGATGCCACCGGGCTTCACCTTCGGCAAGAACTTGTCGAGTGAAGGCTGGTTGAGCACAATGGCCACATCATACTTACTGAGGATGGGTGATGAGATGCGCTCGTCGCTGACAATCACGGTTACATTGGCCGTACCGCCGCGCTGCTCGGGTCCATAGGCCGGCATCCACGTCACTTCCTTATCTTCCATAAGTCCGGAGTAAGCCAGAATCTTACCCATTGAGAGCACGCCCTGACCGCCGAAACCACTGATAATTATTTCTTTTTTCATATTCTATGCCCCCTAAGAAGGGGGATGGGGTCTAGTGAAACTTTTATTTGTTATTATTCTCTATCGGTGCAAAAGGATTGAGGGACTCGACATAACTCAAGACCCCCAACCCACTATTTTAGGGGGTTATTCATCCTTCAGGTCACCTTTCACATACTTTTCAAACATGTGTTCCTTCATCCATTCGTTGGCCTTGGCAGGCGAGAGCTTCCAACCACTGTTACAGGTGGAGACGATCTCGACGAGCGACGAGCCTTTGCCCGACATGGAGTTCTCGAAGGCCTTGCGGATGGCAGCCTTTGCCTTGCGGATAGAGGGCACCGACTCTACCGACTGACGCGTGACGTAGCACGTGCCTTCGAGGCGCGAAGCCAGGTCGGTGATGTTCAGAGGATATCCGTGGAGGTCGGCCTGGCGACCGTAGGGACACGTAGCTGTCTTCTGACCGAGTAGCGTGGTGGGAGCCATCTGACCACCGGTCATACCATAGATGGCATTGTTGATGAAGATCATAGCGATGTGTTCGCCGCGGTTCAGCGCATGGATTGCCTCGGCAGTACCGATGCAAGCCATGTCGCCATCACCCTGATAGGTGAACACGAGGCGGTCGGGCCACAGGCGCTTGATGGCGGTAGCCACTGCGGGAGCACGTCCGTGGGCAGCCTCCTGCCAGTCGATGTCGATATACTTATAGGCAAACACGGCGCAACCTACGGGCGAAACGCCAATGGTCTTGTCGGCCATGCCCATTTCTTCAATCACCTCGGCCACGAGTTTGTGGACGACACCATGTGAACAGCCCGGGCAATAGTGCATGGGCACATCGTTCATCAGGGTTGGTTTCTGGTAGACCAATTCATACCCTTCCCCGGGGAGGGGCGTTTGGTTACTTTTATTGATTGTATTGTTCATTCTATTATTCTTTTCAAGGTTATCTAATCCCCCTCCCCTCGGGAGGGGTTAGGGGTGGGTCCTTAGAACTTCTCTTTTAAGGCTTTAACAATTTCATCGGGCTCGGGCACAATACCACCCAGGCGACCGAAATGAGCAACAGGCACAGCGCCATTTACAGAGAGGCGGACATCTTCAACCATCTGTCCGGCATTGATCTCCACAACAAGCACGCCCTTCTTTCCCTTGGCGGCAGCGGCAATCTCCTTCTCGGGGAACGGCCAAAGCGTGATGGGACGGAACAGACCTACCTTCAGGCCTTCTTCCTTGGCAAGCTCCATGGCTTTCTCGGCGATGCGGGCGGCACTGCCGAAGGCCACGATCATGTAGTCGTCGTCCTCGTCGAGGTTGGTGGTCTCGAAGCGTACCTCGTTGTCGCGAATCTGCTGATACTTCTCTTGCAGATGCAGGTTGCGCTGCTCCATGACCTCAGAGGTGAGTTCGAGCGAAGTGATGATGTTGGGTTTGCGGTCCTTTGTGCGACCAGTGGTTGCCCACGGGCACTCCTTCAGGATTTCTTCCTCGGTGCGACGGGGCTTGAACGGCGGCAGCACCACCTTCTCCATCATCTGTCCGATGACGCCATCGGAGAGAATCATAGCGGGGTTGCGATATTTGAAAGCGAGCTCGAAGGCCAGGTCGACAAAGTCGGCCATCTCCTGTACGCTGTTCGGAGCGAGCGTGATGACATAGTAGTCGCCATTGCCACCGCCACGCGTAGCCTGGAAGTAGTCGCTCTGCGAAGGCTGGATGGTTCCTAAACCGGGGCCGCCGCGCTGCACGTTTACAAACACGCCCGGCAGCTCGGCACCAGCCATGTAGGCAATGCCTTCCTGCATCAGGGCAACACCAGGCGATGAAGACGAGGTAAGCACCTTCTTACCTGCACCGGCACCGCCGTAGATCATGTTGATGGATGCCACCTCACTCTCAGCCTGCAGTACCACCATACCCGTGGTCTCCCAAGGCTTCAGCTCGGCGAGCGTCTCAATCACTTCACTCTGCGGAGTGATCGGATAGCCGAAATATCCGTCAGCACCGCAACGAATGGCTGCATGGGCTATCGCCTCATTGCCTTTCATCAATACAACTTCTTTTTCTGCCATCTTTACTCAACCTTTTTTTTGTAAACAGTAATACAACCGTCGGGACATACGATGGCGCACGAGGCGCAACCGATGCACTCGTCGGGCAACGCGGCCTCCACGTAGGGGTAGCCGTGCGCATTCACTTTCTTCTGTGCCAACGCAATGACATTCTTCGGACAGGCAATGAGACACAACTGGCATCCCTTGCACCTCTCCGTATTCACCACGATAGCACCTTTAATCTTTGCCATAATGCTTTTGGTTTTAAGGATTAGTTTTATAGGTTGTTGCAAAAGTAGTAATTATTTTTTTAACTGCAAAAAAAAATGCGAAATTTCTTTCGCATTTTTTACTTCCTGTAAGTTCTTTCACGGATTGTAGGAATCCTTATGGTAGAAATTCATGATGTCCTGAAGCATGCGCAGGGCCTCGACAGCCGGTGAGTCGGCATCGAGGGCGATGGCCTCCATGTAGGCATTCATGGCGGCTTGATAGTCGCCGCGCCGACGGAGGTCGTTGCCTTGCTGATAGTATTTTTCTGCTGTCATCTTATTATCGATTTCCTTTTGTTCGTGCTCCACTCTTTTGGAGGGGTTGGGTGAGGTTTCTTGTCCGTCTGTGTCGTATGTCTTAAAAAACCGCACCTGGCAGGAGTTATCGCTCCCTCCCTTGGGAGGGCGGGGGTGGGTCTTTTTTATTTCGTTCCTGCCTGCAGCGTGTTGAGCATCAGCGAACAGATGGTCATCGGGCCTACGCCGCCGGGAACAGGCGTGATGAAAGAGCACTTCGGAGCCACATGTTCGAAGTCGACGTCGCCCGAGAGGCGGAAACCGCTCTTGCGCGTAGCGTCGGGCACGCGGGTGGTACCAACGTCGATGACCACGGCACCCTCCTTCACCATGTCCTCGGTGACGAAGCCCGGTCGGCCGATGGCAGCGATGATGATGTCGGCCTGGCGACACTCCTCCTTCAGCTGCGGCGAATGCGAGTGGCACACGGTGACCGTTGCGTCGCCCCACTGCTTCTGCATCATGAGCTGTGCCATAGGCTTGCCGACGATGTTCGAGCGGCCCAGCACGACGCACTTCTTGCCCGAGGTGGGGATGTTGTAGCGCTTCAGCAGCGTCATGATGCCCAGTGGCGTTGCCGAGATGAAGCACGGCAGACCGATGGCCATGCGGCCCACGTTCACGGGATGGAAACCGTCGACGTCCTTTTCGGGCGAGATGGCTTCGGTGACGCGCTGCTCGTCGATGTGCTTCGGCAGGGGCAGCTGCACGATGAAGCCGTCGACGTCGGGGTCATTGTTCAATTGCGACACACACTCAAGGAGCTCCTCTTCGGTGATGGTGTCCTCGAAGCGAATGAGCGTCGACTTAAACCCGCAAGCCTCGCAGGCCAGCACCTTGTTCTTCACATAGGTCTCCGAACCGCCGTCGTGGCCCACGAGCACGGCTGCCAGATGGGGCTGCTTGCCCCCCTGGGCTACGATGTCCTTCACTCGCTCTGCTATTTCAGCCTTGATTTGGGCGGCAGTTGCCTTTCCGTCGATGAGGGTTCCGCATCCCTGAAACCCACCCCCTTCCCCTCCCGAGGGGAGGGGGGATTGGTTAGTCTTTACGCTTGCGTTATCTGCCATACTATTTTTTTATTAAAGATTATTCTATTTCTATTAAATTTCGAAGTAATTATCCCAGAAGCCCCCTGCAAAAGCATTTCAATCCCCCCTCCCCTCGGGAGGGGTTGGGGGTGGGTCTTACCTCCTCATGCCTCTCATGCCCCTCATGCCGCGCATCATGCCTCCCATGCCGCCACCGGTGACCATCTTCATCATCTTGCGCATCTGCTCGAAGTTCTTGATGATGCGATTCACCTCCTGGATGTTCGTGCCGGAACCCTTGGCAATGCGCATGCGGCGGCTCTGGTTGAGCACTTCCGGATGAGAGCGTTCGTAGGGAGTCATCGATCTGATGATAGCCTCGATGCCCTTGAAGGCGTTGTCGTCGATGTCGAGGTCCTTGATTTGCTTGCCCACACCGGGAATCATGGCTGCCAGATCCTTGATGTTGCCCATCTTCTTGATTTGCTGAATCTGACCCATGAAGTCGTTGAAGTCGAACTGGTTCTTGCGAATCTTCTTCTCCAGGCGCTTGGCTTCCTCCTCGTCGAACTGCTCCTGAGCGCGCTCCACGAGGCTCACCACGTCGCCCATGCCGAGGATTCGGTCGGCCATGCGGGCGGGGTGGAACACGTCGATGGCCTCCATCTTCTCACCCGTACCGATGAACTTAATGGGCTTCGTCACCACCGTGCGAATCGAGAGGGCAGCACCGCCGCGGGTGTCACCGTCGAGCTTCGTCAGTACCACGCCGTCGAAGTCCAGACGGTCGTTGAACTCCTTGGCCGTGTTCACGGCATCCTGACCCGTCATCGAGTCGACCACGAACAGCGTCTCGTCGGGGTGCAGGTAGTTCTTCAGGCGCTCTATCTCGTCCATCATCTGCTCATCGATGGCCAGACGACCGGCGGTATCGACAATCACCACGTCGTAGCCCTTGGCCTTGGCCTCCTGCAGGGCGTGGTCGGCAATCGAGATGACGTCCTTGCTGTCGGGTTCCGAATAGACGGGCACGCCCACCTGTTCGCCCACCACGTGCAACTGCTGGATGGCAGCCGGACGATAGACGTCGCAGGCCACGAGCAGCGGCTTGCGGTGGCGCTTGTTCTTCAGCATGTTGGCCAGCTTTCCGGAGAACGTGGTCTTACCCGAACCTTGCAGACCCGACATCAGAATGATGGCAGGCTTGTTTTCTAGTTTCAGGTCGACAGCCTCACCGCCCATCAGTTCGGCCAACTCGTCGTGCACGAGCTTCACCATGAGCTGTCCGGGCTTGATGGCCGTGAGCACATTCATGCCCATTGCCTTCTCCTTTACCGTGTCGGTAAAAGTCTTTGCCACCTTGTAGTTAACGTCGGCATCGAGCAGTGCGCGGCGCACGTCCTTCAGCGTTTCGGCTACGTTGATCTCGGTGATTTTGCCTTCACCTTTCAGTATCTTAAACGATCTCTCAAGTCTGTCACTTAGATTCTCAAACATATTGTTATTTACGATTTACGGATTTACGATTATAGTGACCACGGGTGGTCGCGGTTCACGTTTCTGAATTTTAATCGTGCAAAGGTAGTAATTTTTCGCGACCCCTGCAAAGTTTTTATCATTTCTTTCATAAAATAAGGAGTAAGAAGGCGGTTTCAGTTTAATGCTAAATATTGTAAAAACAGCGAAAATGTAAGAAATTGAGTGACTTTTTTAGTACAAACGGGAAATGCAAACTAGAGAAATGGAAGGCGAAGAAGGAGGCATCAAACGTTAAATACGTTAACTTTTACCCACCCGATAGCGGGGTTGACACGACCGAAGGGCGGTATGGAGGAGGCAAAACAATGGGGTTGACCACGCAAACCTATGAGTTAAGGCCTGCAAGTCTATGGGTTAAGGTCTGTAACTCAATGCACTGCATCAATGAAACCAATGGTTTGGAGGGTCTAAACCTATGCTATAGATGGAGCAGAAAAAAGGCTTGGACGTAAAGAAAACGCAACCCACTGAGAGCCAGCAGGTTGCGTAAACGGCTAAAATTTCGCGCCATTTGCGACAAAGGAAAAGTTGGTGGCAAATAAGCCAAGGAATGGGGCAGACTTTCGACCTGAAGAGGTGCTTACAATCTGAAACGTGCCACGAGTGGGAGGTGGTCGCTGTAGCCTCGCTGATAGCGTGGGCCGATGTAGTTGCGACGGGGCTTCATGCCACCGTAGGCCTCGTCGTCGACGAGCAGGAAGGGGGCATCGAAAACGATGCATTCGGCCAAGCTGTCGACCATAGCAGGCGATGCCAGAATGTGGTCGAGCGAGCCCCACTCGCCCTGATAGCGGTAGGTGCCGCGGGCACCGTTGCTGCCCTGGGCATTGCGCGAGACGTCGGTGAGGCGGGCCTCTTTCTCGAGGAAACGGATACTCTTGTCGCGACTGTAGTCGTTGAAGTCGCCGCAGACCACCACCTGCGCCGAGGGTTGCAGGGCGCGGATGGAGTCGATGGCGGCAGCCAGCCTGTTGGCCACAAGCATGCGGTGGGGACGCGTGAGCACTTCCCCACCCGACCGGCTGGGCGCATGGACAACGAATACGTGGAGGGTGTCGCCCGTGACGAGGAGTCCGCTGGCGCAGAGAATGTCGCGCGTGGGATGCATATCTTTCAGCGGCTCCACGCGCAGTGCCTGCCAGTGGAGCAGGCGGAACGAGAAGGGGGAATAGAGCAAGGCGACATCGATGCCGCGCGGATCGGGCGACTGGGTGACGACGTATTCGTAGCGCGCATTGCGGAGAAGCGAACGCCGCGTCAAATCGAAGAGCACCGAGTCGTTTTCGATTTCGCATAGGGCAACAAGGTCTGGCAGTTGGAAGGTCCCGTCCATCGGAGCCCCATCCCCCTCCGCAGCATAGAGGGGAGATTGGCCGCAGGCAAGGATTTCGCGACCAATGTTGTTCACCTTATGCCAATAGCGCGAGGGCGTCCATTGGTTGGTGCCTTCGGGCAGCCACTCGTAGTCGTTCTTCAGCGTGTCGTGGCGACAGTCGAAGAGGTTCTCGCAGTTGAGCGACACGAGGGTGAGCAGCCCCGAAAGCAAGAGGGAGAGCATTTTTAGGTAATAGGTAATAGGTAATAGGTAATAGGTGAGAGGGGAAAGGGGAAGGGGGGCTAGCGGATGAAGTTGGTGCGCAGGGGCTGCTCGGGCTGGGGATGGCCGTCCTCACGCACGTTCAGCTTCTTGATCATCCACGCCATATTGCTTCCCAACGTGCGCATGGTCTGCATACCTTCCTCGTCCTGCGCTGCCTGGCCGGGTGTCTGGCCGTAGACCATGTTCCAATATTGCGACGAGACAACAGGCATATTGAGGATGGTGAAGTACTTGTTGAGCCGGTCAAAGGTTGCCGAGGCACCACCGCGACGGCACACCACCACCGAGGCAGCAGGCTTGAACTGCAACTCGGCACCGAGCGAATAGAACACGCGGTCGAGCAGTGCACAGAGTGAGCCGTTGGGGCCGCCATAGTAGACGGGCGAGCCTACGACGAGGCCGTCGATGCCGTCGCGCACGCTTTTGAGCACCTGTTCGTAGAGGTCGTCGCGGAACGTGCAACGTCCCTGTCGGCCACACATGCCGCAGGCAATGCAGCCCTGTACGGCTTTCGGTCCGATACTGATGATTTCTGTTTCCACGCCTTCCTGCTGCAAGGTCTTAGCCACCTCGCTCAATGCCAGGAACGTGTTGCCCTGCTTGCGAGGGCTGCCGTTGATAAGGAGTACTTTTGCCATTTTGCTTCAGGTTTGTTTCTGCTGGCAAAAGTAACAATTTTTGCTGACATGCACAAACTTTCGCCAGTATTTTCCACCGGCGAAAGCTGAACTATCTGGAAAAGAATCACATCAGAATCATGTTGAACGTCGTGAGTTTCCTCACAATGAAGGCAGGCGTGTTACCGATGTCAGGTTGCCCGACTGAAGAAAAAACGAAAAATCTTGTTCCCAAAGGCTTGCTATTCGGATTTTTTTGCTTAAATTTGCAACAAGATTTTAGAAATTTGAACCTCGGAACTATGAATATCTGTATTGTAGCGGGCGCACGCCCGAACTTCATCAAGGTGGCTCCGATTGTAAGAGCCATCGATAACGCCAAGGCCCACGGGCGCGACATCGATTATACATTGGTATATGCCGGCGCCAAAGACGACCCCTCGCTGGAGGCCTCGCTCTTCGACGACCTGCAGATTGCTCCTCCTCAGGTTTTTCTGGGTGTGGTGTGTGAAAACCTGAACGAACTGACGGGGCAGGTGATGTCGGCCTTCGAGCGCTACCTGCAGGAGAACAAGACCGACGTGGTGATTGTTGTGGACGACCTGGCCTCGACGATGGCAGCCGCCATTGTGACGAAGAAGCAGGGCATTCGCCTGGCTCACCTCGTAGCGGGCACGCGCTCGTTCGATATTAAGATGCCGAAGGAAATCAACCGCCTGGTCATCGACGGACTCTCCGACCTGCTCTTCACCGCCGGCATGGGTGCCAATTCCATCGCCACACGCGAGGGTGCCGAGCTGTCGAAGATCTACACCGTGGGCAACATCCTCATGGACACGCTGCGGTTCAACCGAAACAAAACCGTTCCTCCTGCTCCTCCCTTCAGTGCGGAGCGCGACTATTTAGTCTTCACGCTCAACCGAAAGGCACTGATGGCCGACGAGGAGAACCTTGACAGAATGCTCAAGGCCATCGTTGAGAATGCTCAGGGAATGCCCGTCTATGCACCGCTTCGGAAAGAAGCCAGGGAAGTGGTGGAGAAACATCTCGACGATGGCTTCATCTTCCTGCCCCCATTGAGCTATCTGGAGTTCGGTTGGCTGACGGCCCATGCCCGTGGCATCATCACCGACTCGGGCAATGTGGCCGAGGAGGCTACGTTCAACGGTGTGCCCTGCATCACGCTGAACAGCTATACCGAGCACATCGAGACCGTGAAGGTGGGCACGAACGAACTCGTGGGCGAGGACCCACAGTTGCTGGGCGAAATGGTCGGCAAGATGGTGCGTGGCGAGTGGAAACAGGGCGCGCTGCCCGACCGCTGGGATGGGCGCACGGCTGAACGAATTGTACAAATACTGATGGAACAACAATGAAAACCGTATTGATAACCGGTGCAACAAGTGGAATAGGTGAAGCTTGTGCACGCCGCTTTGCCCGTGGCGGCTACCGCCTTGTGCTGACGGGCAGAAATGAGGAAAAGTTGAGCGCGCTGCGAGAGGAACTCGCCGCCGCTGGTGCTGAAGTCGTGACACTCGCGTTCGACGTGCGCGACCGCGAGGCTGCCACAGTTGCGTTGACGTCGCTGGAGGAGGCTCCCGACGTGCTCATCAACAATGCCGGACTGGCTCTTGGCCTCGAGAAGGAATACGAGGGCAGCTACGACGACTGGGACACGATGATCGACACGAACATCAAGGGACTGCTCACGGTGACCCGTACGGTGGTGCCACGCATGGTAGAACGCGGCTGTGGCCACATTATTAATATAGGTAGCGTGGCTGGCGATGCCGCCTACGCCAATGGCAACGTCTACTGCGCCACGAAGGCTGCCGTGAAGGCCTTGAGCGACGGACTGCGCATTGACTTGGCTGAGACGCCGTTGCGCGTGACGAACATGAAGCCCGGACTGGTGGAGACCAACTTCAGCCGCACGCGTTTCCACGGCGACCAGCAGCGTGCCGACAACGTCTACCGAGGCATCAAGCCGCTGACGGGCGACGACATCGCCGACGTGTGCTTCTATGCTGCCGAGGCTCCTGCCCACGTGCAGATTGCCGAGGTGCTGGTGCTCGCCACCCATCAGGCCAACGGAACCGTTATTCACAGAGTAACAAGGTAACAAAGAGACGACTCCCATCCGACTCATCGCGAGCCAGATGGGAGTCTTCGTTTAGATCGATCTGAAAAACTACTGATTATTTATTGTCTAACGTAATAACTAAATCTGTTTTTATTTTTCACTTTACTCTTTCGCGAAGCAAGTCTCCCTATTCCAAAGCCTTTTTTGCCAATTTCAGATAACCTATGTGGCTGCGGCCGAGGTCGCTGCTGTGGTTGGTGATGCGAATCATGTCGTCGATTTGCGACTGCAGGAGCTCGCGCAGGTCCGGATCGTTGGTCTGCGGATAGTCCCTCATCAGGTTTCCGATGTGACTGCATAGGGCATAAATCGTCATGATCAGATTGGTGCCTGTGCGCGAATCGAAGTTCTCTTTCTTGCAGTATTCGGTCATCAGGGCGTTAAAGGCCATCAGCATCTGGCCTTTGTCGGCATTCAGTTGGTCTAAGTTTCCGCTGAGCGCCATGCCAGCCACTTCTTTTGCTAACTCCCGGGTGTCGGTTTCCACATGACCAAAGTATTCTACGGCGTCATCCTTCTTCTGCGGGTTCAGCACATCCTCAGGAATGACGGAATAGGTGACGACGAGCTTACCGCGAATCTTCTTGCTGAGCTGGCGCGCCTTCGGGTCGTCGTTCCACTCGATGGCGTAGGCGTAGCGGTGTGTGCGCGAGGCATCGGCAGGGTCGAGCAGGCACATCAGTTGCCAACTCAGCATTTCCTGCATGCCTATGTAGACGCTGTTCTTCCTGTCGCTGCCCACCAGCAGTTCGCGGCCATTCGTGGGAATGCCGTGCCCACCTGTGTGGTTCAGCACCTGATAGACATTCTCGTTGTTGCGATCTTTCTCGAAGGCTGCCACCACCTCGCTGATGAACTTCTGGTCCTTGGCCTTGATGGTAAAGGAGTAGACGTCGGCCTTCGAGACGAGCGGGCGGTTAGGCTGCTTGATGTCGCGCTCCTCGCTGAACGATTTTACCACTTCCACTTTCTTCGAGTTAATGAACTTGTCGAAGGCCCGCTTCACGTTGTCCTGCGCCGAGGCCAAAGTAACAATGTAACAAAGTAACAAAGTAACCGCGAGGCGCAGTCGGCTGTTGTTGTAGGTTGATTTCATGTTGATATGGTTTTGCTATGGTTAAACTTCTTTCGGATTGTTCTTTTCAGGGGCAATGTCCTCGATGTCCTCGCGCAGTTGCTGCGTGATGCGCTCCTGCAGGTCGAGGCATTGCTGCAAGTATTCTCGGGTGGTTTGACCAATGCGCTCCTGAGTGAAGCGCGCCTGTGCCAACTCCTCTGCTAAGCGGGCATTCACAAGGTCGCGATGGGCTTCGAAGTTGGCGAGGAGCTGGCGCTCGTAGGGGGAGAGACCCACCCCCAGCCCCTCCCTATGAGGGAGGGGAGTAGAATGCTGTTCCGCTTGAGAGGTAGCTGTTGGAGAGCCAACTGTTGAAGAGGATGCAGCAAGGAACTTGCTCGCGGTCGGTTGCTGGGCGGGATGCGACAGCACTGGGGTGGCTGGCTGGGTGGGATGCGACAGCACTGGGGTGGCTGGCTGGGCGGAATGCGACGTGGCGGTGGTTTTCTGATGAGTGGAGAGGGGTGCCGTGGTGGTAGTGTTGGACTTCGACTCGGTAGGCGTCGTCACGGCTGCAGAGGGTTCGGCGTACTTCTGAAAGGCTGTTTCTCCGACTTCCTTGACGACATTCGTTACGGCATCCTTGACGACATTTGTTACGGCTTCGTTGACGGCTTTCGTTCCGACTTTCGTTCCGGCTTTCTCGGCGATGAGGACTGGAGCAGACTCGTGAGAGCTGTGCCTGTCGCGGTTCAGCCACAGCACAAACGTCGTGATGCTGAGGAGCAACACGGCAGCAGCAGCGAGCGTGATGCGCCATGTCGCGGCACGTCGACTGCTTTGCTCCGCTTGTCTGTTGGCGAGCAGGCCGTCCTGACTCACCGCCTTCAGCACATTCTCCTTCAGCGATGCCGGAGCCTTAGGTCTTATTCGGGGTCTCAGTTGTTCCATATTTTTATTTCTCATTTTCACTTTCCATTTCCCACTTTTCACTTTTCGTTTTTCTCTTTTCACTTTCGCGAAACGAGACTCGTAGCGAGCATCTTTCTCAGCTTCTCCATCGCGTAGCGGTAACGGCTCTTCACGGTGTCGCGCTTGAGGCCGAGCACCTCGGCAATCTCTGCCATCGACAGGTCGTCGGTGAAGTGCAGGCGCACCACTTCTGCCTGTTCTGCCGGCAACGGAGCAAGCAACTGTTCCAGACGGAGGTATTCCTCATAAAGCTCGTCCGACTCGGCGGCCTCGCTGGCGGCTGCGCTCAGTGGCACTGCCCTGATGGGCGGCCGTCGGCGCAGGTGGTCGGTGGTGAGGTTGAGCGTTGTGCGGTAGAGCCAAGCCTTCGCATTGCTGATTGTCGTCTGCTGGCTCTCGCGATAGTAGCGAATGAATGCTTCCTGCACCACGTCCTGCGCGGCACCTTCGTCGCCCAATCTGAAGAAGGCCAACGAGTAGAGGCGGTCCTGCCACTCGTCGATGACGCGTTCCAGTTGTCGGATGTCGGTGCCTTTGTTCACTTTTCGTTCGCTTTTTTACTCTTAAGACGCAGAAAAACAAGTTTTGGGTTTTAAAAAAGTAAGTAGATTCAAGTTTTTCCATCCAAAGGCATACGTCCCTTTAAGTCTTTAAAGTCTTTAAAGTCCTTAAAGTCCTTTACGACCTTTATCGTTGAGTTTCACCTGAAGAAAATCATGTTAGGAATCCGTCGCTCGCCCTCGTGGTCGAAGCGGCGGTTATCGCAGGGATGGTTCAGAACGTGGCCATCAAGGTAGAGCGTCGTCGAACCGCCGCCATCGAGGTTCAGCGTCGTACGCCCTCCGAGCACCTTCGCCAGATGAGCCAGCTCAGGGATGCTCATGCCGATGGCATTGCCTGGCGAGCGGCCGTCGACGGTGACGAGCAGCACACGCCGGTCCTTCGTCACGACGATGGCGCTGCGCGGATGTTTCGTGGCGATGAAGTCGCTGTCGCACTGCTGCCAGTCGGCATAACGGCCACCCTCGAGCATCAAGGGGCCTGAGGCCAGCACCGTGCCCACCTTTTTCCTATAACCCCGCTCAATGCTTCGCGACCAGGGCACAATCTTCAGTCGGCCTTTCCTGGCGACCACGGCTCCCGTCACGCGAATGCGAAACTCGTTGGCCGTTGTGGTGTCGACGACGTTTTCGTCGACCTTCAGATAGGTCACCGAGTTGCCACGCCCCATGTCGTAGTACGACCCGTTGATGGCAGCCACGGCCTTATGCTCGCGGGCCAGCGTGCTGAGAGTTTTCATCTGGCGCGACGTGCCAATGCCGGCACGGTATTTCCGTCCGCGAGCTATCTCCACGATACTCACGCACTGCGGTCCGCCATAAAGCGAGCTGAACACCGCCTGGCGCCCCGTCAGTCCGCGGCCCACCTGCTGCACCTGCCACGTGGCCGACACGATGGCAAGTGAGTCGGCCGCCGTCTGTGCCTTCATCGGCATGGTTGCCATGAGGGCTGTTCCACACAGTAGCCACGCAAGAAGGCTGCACAACGACTTTCTGACGTTTCTTAGGTTCTGTTTCATGAATAGGTATGTCAATAGGATAAGTTTTCTTGTCAGGTGCAAAGATAGTGATTTCAAATGTAAGAATAACAGAATTCCGTCATTTTTTCTCGATTTCATTCAGCTATCACACCTTTCTTTCGTTTTTTCTTTGTAACTTTGCCGAATCATGCGAATGATGTATGCTTAAAAGTTCAACAAAATAATGTCAAGAAACGCAATGAAAAAAGTATTATTGATGGCAGTAGCAGCCCTGATGGCAGCAACAAGCGCTTGCGCACAGAACGGCTACAACGACACACGCCACGAAGTGGCTGTCAGCCTCGGCGCCGGGTCGAACTCCGACATTATCAACACCTTTGAAGCCGTCGGCGCAGCCATGTTTGGCATCACTCTTGAGAACGAGTCGTTCATAGGCCCAATTTCAGCTGAGTATTTCTACCACGTGAAGCCCTGGCTCGGCGTGGGCGGCATCTTTGTCTATGGACAGATGACGCAGGACGCCTATTTCACGGGCAAGAGCAACGGCAAAGATGGCGAATATAAGAACCACTACTTCACGCTGATGCCGGCCGTGAAGTTCGACTGGCTGCGCAAGAAGAACTTCGGCATGTACTCCAAACTGGCCTTTGGTACAACCCTGCGCAATGAGAAGGCCGACTACGAATCGCCTGAAAAAGAAGGCTACAGCGAAACCACGTTCGAAGTCAACTGGCAGATTTCGCTCCTTGGTCTCGAGGCTGGCAGTGAGCGTCTGCGCGGCTTTTTGGAACTCGGCACCGGCGAGCAAGGCATTGGCCTCATCGGCCTGCGCTACAAGTTCTAAGCGTTGAGAGTTTAGTGTTTAGAGTTTAGAGTTGAGAGTCAGTTGAGAGGGTTGAGAAAGTTGAGAAAGTTGAGAAAGTTGAGAGGTTTATAGTATGCTGCAGAAGAAAACGATTCCAGTAGTGGGCATGGCCTGCTCGTCGTGCTCAGCCCATGTTGAGAAGACCCTGAGTTCGCTTGAGGGCATGCAGGCGGCCAGTGTGAACCTGGCCTCGCGCCTGGCACTTGTGGAATACGACGACACACGGCTCACACCTGAACAGATGAAGGCCGCGGTGAACGCCATCGGTTTCGACCTCATCATCGAGCAAGATCGCTCAGTAGAGGAAATCGAGCGACGCGAATACTCGGTTTTGCGCCGTCGCACCCTGCTGGCGTGGCTTTTCGCCGTGGGCGTCATGGCCATTTCGATGGGGTGGCTGCCCGTGGGACCCCAAGCCACAGCCAATCAACTCGCCCTCATCCTCGCGCTGGCCTGCCTGCTCACGTGTGGGCGGCAGTTCTACGTTTCGGCCTGGAAGCAACTGCGCCACGGTATAGCCAACATGGACACGCTCGTGGCTTTCTCAACCGGCATCTCGTTCTTGTACAGTTCTGCCGTTACGCTCATACCTCACACGTCAGAACTCTCAATTTTTTTCGATGCTTCGGTCATGATTATCGCCTTCGTGCTCACGGGTCGTTTGCTCGAAGAGCGCGCCAAGCGGGCCACGGCCTCGAGCATCCGCACGCTGATGGGCCTGCAGCCCAAGACGGCGAGGGTGGTACCCACCCCCAGCCCCTCCCGAGGGGAGGGGAGTTTGAATACTCTTTCTGCTGATAATTCTTCTACTGCAGGCAATACACTTTCTGCAGACGACACTGCCTCTAAGTCACACCAAACGCCCCTCCCCTCGGGAGGGGAAGGGGGTGGGTTTGAGGTTGGTCAACCCGTCCCCCTCAGCACCATTTCCATCGGTGACATACTGGAGGTGCACGCAGGCGAGAAAATTCCCGTCGACGGACGCGTGACGTGGGCCACGAGCTTTATGAATCCTGATGCTGCCTTCGTCGACGAGTCGATGATCACAGGCGAACCCACGCCGGTGATGAAGAGCCCCACCCCAACCCTCCCCCGTAGGGAGGGCGTGAGCCCCAGCATCAGTTCCTCATTAAAGGATAAGAAATTAGATGCGATTTCAACAGGAGCAGCCACCTCCAAGGCAAACAATTCTCCCCTCCCTGCTGGGGAGGGGGCGGGGGTAGGGCTTCTCCGCGTTCTCGCGGGCACCATCGTCCAGCAGGGCACGCTGCGCATGCGGGCCACGCAAGTTGGCGAGCAGACGGCGCTGGCCCAGATCATTAATATGGTGCAGCAGGCGCAGGGCTCGAAGGCTCCCGTGCAACGCGTCGTCGACCGACTGGCCATGATCTTCGTGCCTACGGTGGCAGCGCTGTCGCTGCTGACGTTTGTTGTCTGGCTGCTCTGTGGTGGCGGGCTGCAGCAGGCCGTCATCTCGGCCGTAGCCGTGCTGGTCATTGCCTGCCCTTGTGCCATGGGACTGGCCACGCCGACAGCCCTGATGGTGGGCATCGGCAAGGCGGCCGAGCAGAACATTCTCATCAAGGACGCTACGGCCCTGGAACTGCTGCGCAAGGTTTCGGCCGTCGTTCTCGACAAGACCGGCACGCTGACCATTCCCAATCAGAACATCGACTTCACCCGCGCCGACTCGCTGCCCTTCGAGGAGCGCGAGCAGCTGAAACCCCATGCCCGCGAGGCGATAGAAAGACTCTCCTCCCTGAAGACTCACCCCCTGCCCCTCCCTAAAAGGGAGGGGAGTAGTATGCTTTCGTGGCTAAAAAGGCTATTCACTCCCCTCCCTGATAGGGAGGGGCAGGGGGAGAGTCTTCCTATTTGGATGCTCAGTGGCGACCGCGAGGATGCAGCAGCCTATTGGGCTGAGCAGGCAGGCATCAAGCACTACCGCAGTCAGGTGAAGCCGCAGGACAAGGAGAACCTCGTGCGCGAGCTGCAACAGCAAGGTCACGTGGTGGCAATGGTCGGCGACGGCATCAACGACTCGCAGGCACTGGCACTGGCCGACGTGAGCATTGCCATCGGCACTGGCACCGACGTGGCAATGGACGTGGCACAGGTGACGCTCATGGGCACCGACCTGCGCGCACTGCCTGAGGCTGTCAGTCTTTCGCACCGCACGGTCAGTATGATTCACCAGAACCTCTTCTGGGCCTTTATTTATAATATGGTGTGTATTCCGTTGGCAGCCGGACTGCCGTATGCTTTCGGCATACCGTTCCAGATTACCCCCATGTGGGCATCAGCGCTGATGGCTCTGTCGAGCGTCAGTGTGGTACTCAATAGCTTGCGGCTGCGATATCAGAAGTAGCAAGGAGACAACAGATTGATATAAAAAAGCTATTTACGGGCGCTGCGTAGGCATGCCGTGCTGCTGGCCAAAGGCGTTCACCTGCTGGTGGAAGTCGCCTCCCGTCGTGGGCACGTAGCTCTGTGAGGGCAGCCACATCTTTTCGACGTTCACCTCCACACTAAACGACTCGTTCGGCATGTAGCGCACACCGGCACCCAGACGGTCGGCAGCGTAGCCCCAACCAGTGCCCCACCCCATTCCGCCGCAGAGCGGAAGCGGATAGGTGCCGAAACCAGAAGCCATGCCCAAGTAACCCATGCCTCCCGACTGGTGGCCCAGCAGGTTCTTTTGTCCGTAGACATGGGCTTCCCAATGCTCGTTGAACTGATAGCTCAGTTCTCCGTAGATGCCTGCCGAACGGCTATTCAGACGGCCCCAATTCAGATTGCCGACATAGCCGCCCACCAGCAGCGTCAACTTCGGCGTGAGCGGCGTCAGGTAGGTGGCCTGCAGACTCTGGGCGAAGCCCGCCCCCTTAGGCGCATACTTGCCAAAGCCCGCCATCACCGATGCCGACAGCGAGAGGTTGAGACCTTGGTGGAGCCCGTAGGGCATGTTCCACTGCTGTGGCACCAGACTCTGCCGCGCTGCCAAACTGTCGGCTTGCGCCTGCACCTGCAAGCAGCAAACAACAGCAATCAATATGGTCAATAGTTTCTTCATTCTGCTGCAAAAATACGTCATTAAGCCGAATCAGCAAAACAATCTGCCCTCTTTTTTAGGTTAATTATAGTTGGAGTGCATTTTTTTTCTAAATTTTGCAAATACGAGGCTCGGCCCCTCTTGCCGTTTTTGTGCTACAAATCTTATACTTCGTTAATAATGATGAAAACGCGAGGCTAAATGGCGGGCAATCGGACGAATAGTATTATTTTTGCAGCGCAATTCTTACCACTATTAGAAGGTAAAAGAGTAAAAAAAGGATAATAACCAACAAAAGGAAAAGAAAAAAAAATGAGAAGCAAGATTATCTATATCGCGCTGGCCATGGCACTCATGAGTGCAGGCTCGGCAAACGCACAGACAGAGTCGAAAACTACCAAGCAGGCGCAGAAGGAAAACTTCGGCGACCGCTTCGTCAGACTGGGCAAGAAGGCCGTGAAGGAGATGGAGAAGGCAGCCAACAACCTGGGCGACGCCATCGGTTTCGATGATCGCGTGGACGGCGGCAAGCGAGCTGCCGACTCGGTGAAGGTGGACGGCTCGTGGTACATGCCGCTCTACACGGTGAACCTCTACAAGGGCTCCGACCTCGACCTCTATCGCGACGCCTGTCGTCAGGCCTTCGTGGCAAAGTATCCGGGCTTGAAGGTGCAGAGCGTGGTGGTGCCGCAGCAGGAATGGCTGAGCGACACGTACAAAAAGAATAATAAGGTGACGGGCTACGTGCAGACCCTCTTCTGCTACGTGCTGGCCAAGGACGGCACCGACGGCTACGTGAATGCGCGCTTCAAGTTCCAGCGCCAGAAGGAAGTGGGCCGCCAGTATGAGCACGTGGCCAACTGCTGGCCGCTCTGGGAGCGCACCGACGTGATTCCGATGGCTACCTACGAGCAGCTGAAGGAAAAATAAAAAAACTTCCAAAATGCTTGCAGGATTGAAAGAAAAGTTTTAATTTTGCAGCCAGATTAGTAAAAAACGTGACAATAATGAAGAAACTGAGCACATATTTTTACGGCTATTACTTTTACTTTGCAGACCTCTGTGAAGCGTAAGGCCGCGTGAAATTGCTCGGATACTATCGAGAGAGAGAATAACATTGAAAGCCCCGCTTCACAGAAATGTGTGAGTGGGGCTTTTTTAAATGGAACCGCGCCGCCAAGCGCATTGAACCAAGAATGAAGAGAATAGCAATACAAGGCGAACTGGGATCGTTCCACGACATTGCCGCACGGCAGTACTTCGACGGCGAGCAAGTGCAGATGGTGTGCTGCTCGACGTTCGAACAGGTGTTCGAGCAGATCAAGCGCGACCCGACAGTCATCGGCTTTACGGCCATCGAGAACACCATTGCTGGAAGCCTGCTGCACAACTACGAACTGCTGCGCGACTCTCGCACGACGGTGGTGGGCGAACACAAGCTGCACATCGAGCACTGCATCTGCTGTCTGCCGGAAGACTCCTGGGACACCATCACCGAGGTGCACTCTCATCCTGTGGCGCTGATGCAGTGCCGCGCATTCCTGGCCAACCATCCCGAGCTGAAGGCTGTGGAGGCAGAGGACACCGCAGGCTCGGCAGAGATGATACAACGACTGCAGTGTCGCGGCTGGGCTGCCATCTGCCATGCCGACGCCGCACGGAGATACGGATTGCGGGTGCTGGAAAACCAGATCGAGGACAACAAGCATAACTTCACGCGGTTCCTTGTGGTGAGCAATCCCGCGAAGGCAGAATCGATGCGCCGTCAGCAGCTGACCGACAAGGCCAGTCTGGTGTTCTCGCTGCCCCACGAAGAGGGATCGCTGTCGAAGGTGCTGACCATCCTGTCGTTCTACAACATCAACCTGACGAAGATTCAGTCACTGCCCGTCATCGGCCACGAGTGGGAATACCTGTTCTACGTTGACGTCACCTATCAGAACCTGACTCGCTACCGCCAAGCCATCGAAGCCATCAAGCCCCTCACGAAGGAGCTGACCATCCTCGGTGAGTATTGCGAGAGGTAATTTTAGGTAATAGGTAATAGGTAACAGGTAATAGGTAATAGGTAATAGGTAATAGGTAATAGGTAATAGGTAATAGGTAACAGGTAACAGGTAATAGGTAACAGGTAATAGGTAATAGGTAATAGGTAACAGGTAATAGGTAACAGGTAATAGGTAATAGGTAACAGGTAATAGGTTTGAGAATTATGGCAAGCAACATAAAACCCGCTGAGAGGTTGTCACTCGTACAGGAGTACTACTTCTCTCGCAAACTAAAGGAAGTGGCACGGCTTAACGCCGAAGGACACGACATCATCTCGTTGGCCATCGGCTCGCCCGACATGCCGCCGTCGCCGCAGACCGTAGAACGGCTCTGCGAGGTGGCACGCCGCCCCGACAGCCACGGCTATCAGCCCACGATGGGCACGCCCGAACTGCGCGAAGCCATGGCCGCGTTCTATCAGCGGTGGTACGGCGTGAACGTGGATTCAGCCAGTGAGGTGCTGCCGCTCATCGGCTCGAAGGAGGGCATCCTGCACGTGACGCTGGCCTTCTGCAATCCCGGCGACCGCGTGCTGGTGCCCAATCCCGGCTATCCCACCTACACGTCGCTGTCCAAAATCTTAGGAACGGAAGTGGTGAACTACGACCTGCTGGAACAAGATGGCTGGCAACCCGACTTCGAACAGTTGGAACAGATGGACCTGAGCCGTGTGAAACTGCTGTGGACCAACTATCCCAACATGCCCACCGGCGGACGGGCCCGTCGCGCCACCTATGAGCGGCTGGCTGACTTTGCCCGGCGCCACGGCATCGTCGTCGTCAACGACAATCCTTATTCGTTCATCCTCAGCGAAGAACACCTCTCCATCATGCAGATACCGGGTGCCAAGGACTGCTGCATAGAACTCAACTCGATGTCGAAGAGCCACAACATGCCGGGCTGGCGCGTGGGCATGTGCATCGCCAACCGCGAGTTCATCTCGTGGATTCTGAAGGTGAAGTCGAACATCGACAGCGGCACCTTCCGCGGTCTGCAGCTGGCTGCCGCCGAGGCACTCACCACGAACGACGAGACCTGGCACCGCAAGGCAAACATCGAAACCTACAGGCAGCGGCGAGTGGTAGCCGAGGAAATCATGACTGCTCTCGGCTGCCAGTACGATACCAATCAGGTGGGCATGTTCCTCTGGGGCCGCATTCCCGACCACTATGCCAACGCCGAGCAGCTCACCGAGCGCATTCTCCACGAAGCCCGCGTGTTCATCACCCCCGGCTTCATCTTCGGCTCTCGCGGCGAGCGCTACATCCGCATTTCGCTTTGCGCCAAGAAAGAAAAAATGCAGGAAGCACTGGAAAGAATTAAAAGCAACAATATATAGAATATGGAATTAGAACTTCAACCTCTGAATTTACCTTCCGACCAGGAACGCCCGTTCGTGATAGCCGGTCCGTGCTCGGCCGAAAGCGAAGAGCAAGTCATCACGACAGCCCGCCAGCTGAAAGAACTGGGCTGCCACAACTTCCGCGCCGGCGTGTGGAAGCCCCGCACCAAGCCCGGCGGCTTTGAAGGCAACGGCGAGAAGGCACTGCCCTGGATGCAGCGCGTGAAAGAGGAAACGGGCATGCTCGTGGCTACCGAAGTGGCCACACCCAGACACGTGGAGCTGGCCCTGAAATACGGCATCGACATTTTCTGGGTGGGTGCCCGCACGTCGGCCAATCCGTTTGCCGTGCAGGCGCTGGCCGATGCGCTGAGGGGAGTCGACGTGCCCGTGTTCGTGAAGAACCCCGTCAATCCCGACCTGGAACTCTGGGTGGGCGCCCTGGAGCGACTGAATGCCGCTGGCGTCAGACGCCTGGGTGCCATTCACCGCGGCTTCTCGAGCTACGACAAGAAAATCTATCGAAACCTGCCCATGTGGCAGATACCCATTGAACTGCGCCGCCGCTATCCGCAGTTGCCGCTCATCAGCGACCCGTCGCACATCGGCGGCCGACGCGAACTCATCGCCCCGCTCTCGCAGCAGGCCATGGACCTGGGCTTCGACGGCCTCATCGTCGAGAGCCACTGCTCGCCCGACGATGCCTGGAGCGATGCCCGCCAGCAGGTGACGCCCGACGTGCTCGACTACATACTCTCGCTACTGGTCATTCGCGACGAGAAGGTGTCTACCGAAGGCATCTCGCAGCTGCGCCACCAGATTGACGAGCTCGACAACCAACTCATCGACCTGTTGTCACGCCGCATGCGTGTATGCCGCGAGATTGGCCAATACAAGAAGGAGCACAACATGACCGTGCTGCAGACCAACCGCTACAACGAAATACTCTCGAAGCGCGGTGCCCAGGGAGCCCAGTGCGGCATGTCGCCCGAGTTTGTGGCCCAGGTGTTCGAGCACATTCACGAAGAGAGTGTGCGCCAGCAGATAGAGATTATCAATCGATAAGGTACCCACCCCCTAACCCCCTCCCAAAGGGAGTGGGCATTGGGTAGATCTATTTCGATGGGGTGACCAAGTCATTAATAATCAACCTAATTTATCATGAACAGAAATATAAGTAAGAATAGTAACCACACTCCCCTCCCCTCGGGAGGGGCTGGGGGTGGGTTCCGAATCCTCATCCTTGGTGCAGGCAAGATGGGGTCGTTCTTCATCGACCTGCTCAGTTTTGAACACGAAGTAGCCGTCTACGACCGCGACCCACAGCGCATGCGGTTCACCTACAACTGCCAGCGCTTCACCAGCATCGACGAGATAGCCGGCTTCCGACCACAGCTGGTCATCAATGCCGTCACGCTGAAGTACACCATCCCCGTCTACGAGCAGGTGTTGCCGCTGCTGCCCCCCGACTGCATCATCAGCGACATCGCCTCGGTGAAGACGGGCCTGCAGGAGTTCTACGAGCAGTGTGGCCATCCCTACGTCTCCACCCACCCCATGTTCGGCCCTACGTTTGCCAACCTCCACCAGCTCTCCGAAGAGAACGCCATCATCATTAGCGAGGGCGACTACATGGGGCGCATCTTCTTCCGCGACCTCTATCAGCGGCTGGGACTCAACATCTACGAGTACTCCTTCCTCGAGCACGACCAAACCGTCGCCTATTCGCTCTCCATTCCCTTCGTCTCCACCTTCGTCTTCGCAGCCGTCATGAAACCTCAGGACGCTCCCGGCACCACCTTCAAGCGCCACATGCGCATTGCCAAGGGCGTGCTCGGCGAAGACGACTACCTCCTGCAGGAAATACTCTTCAATCCCTACACCCACGACCAGGTGAGCCAGATTCGCACCGAGCTGAAGCTGCTGCTCGAAATCATCGACCACAAGGATGCCGACGGCATGAAGCGCTACCTCACAAAGATTCGCAACAACGTGCGCCAGCAGCATTGAAATAAAGTAGAAAAAACATGTTCGCTTTTCAGAAAAAATTTGTATCTTTGTAGCCAAAGATGCAAAAACAAACTATATATATAAGTGTGACCCATGATGAAAGAACCTAATGACAACAGCCGCCGACAGTTCCTCAAGCAACTTGGCATCGGAACGGCATCGGCCGTAGGCCTCATGGTATTGGAACCACTGCGGGCCTTTGCAGACTCACCCGCTCCCAAGCGTCCCGTCGCTCAGGAGCCCAACCAGATGACCTATCGCGTCAACCATCACTCAGGCGACAAGGTGTCGCTCCTGGGCTTCGGCATGATGCGACTGCCGAAGAGCCAGGACGAGGTGAACCGTATGGTCGACTACGCCTTGGCCCACGGCGTCAACTACTTCGACACGGCACCTGCCTACGGTCCCTCCGAGGACGTCACCGGCAATGCCCTCAGCCGCCACCCGCGCGAGTCGTACTACATCGCCACAAAGATGTCGAACCAGCGACGCAACCTCCACAGCCTCGAGGAGTCGAAGAAGATGTACCGGCGCTCCTTCGAGCGACTGAAGGTAGACTACATCGACTACTACCTGCTGCACGCCGTGGGAGGCAGCGGCATGGACGACTTCCGCCCCCGCTTCCTCGACAACGGCCTGCTCGACTTCCTCCTGGAAGAGCGCAAGGCTGGCCGCATCCGCAACCTCGGCTTCTCTTACCACGGCAACGTGGAAGTCTTCGACTGGCTCCTCGACCATCAGGACGAGTACCACTGGGACTTCGTGCAGATCGAGCTGAACTACGTCGACTGGCGCCACGCCTCGCTGGGCAATGGCGGCTGGAAGAAGGATGCCGATGCCGAATACCTCTACAACAAGCTCGAGAAGACGGGTGTCCAGGCCGTCATCATGGAGCCCCTGCTGGGCGGACGCCTGGCCAAGCTGCCCGACGAGTTCAGCGACCGCCTGCGGGCCGTGCGTCCCCAGGACACGCCCGCCCGGTGGGCCTTCCGCTGGGTAGGCTCTCTGCCCAACATCCTGACCACGCTCAGCGGCATGTCGGCCATGGAGCACCTCGAGGAAAACGTCAGCACCTTCTCGCCACTCGACCCCTGCACCGAACAGGAGAACGCCCTGCTGGCGCGCATCGCCGACGGCATGAGTGGCTATCCCACCATTCCCTGTACCGCTTGCAGTTACTGCATGCCCTGCCCTTATGGGGTGAACATCCCCGGCAACTTTGCCTATTACAACGATGCAGTGAACAAGAAGTTGCTGCCGCTGCCCGATAAGTCGTCGAAGGACTACGAGAAGCGCCTCGCTGAGTTCAGAAAGGGTTACAAAAAAGCCATCGACAAGAAGGCATGGGCCTCGCAGTGCATGGACTGCGAAGAGTGCCTGAAGAAGTGTCCGCAGCAGATTCGCATCCCCAACCAGATGGAGCGCATCGTGGAACTGCTATAGCCCTACTCCACCGTCACGCTTTTGGCAAGATTACGTGGGCGATCGACATCCTTCCCTTTGCAGACGGCTATGTGATAGGCCAAGAGCTGCAAGGGGATGGATGCTATTAAGGGCTGGAAACACTCAAGTGTGTCGGGCAGCTCAATGACGTGGTCGGCCAATTGGCTGATCTGCGTGTCGCCTCTTGTGACGAGAGCCGTGACACGTCCGCCGCGGGCACGCACCTCCTGGATGTTGCTTATGACCTTTTCGTATAGCTTATCGCGTGTAGCGATGACAAAAACAGGCATCTCGGAGTCAATAAGTGCGATGGGACCATGCTTCATTTCGGCAGCCGGATAGCCTTCGGCATGGATGTATGAGATTTCTTTCAGTTTCAATGCCCCCTCCAATGCCACGGGATAATTATAGCCACGACCCAGGTAAAGGCAGTTCTTGGCATAGGTAAAGATGGGAGCCAGACGTTCTATTTGTTCATTTGTCTTCAGTGCTTGCTCCATCTTTTCAGGAATACGTGTCAACTCTGCCACCATTTCCCCGTATAACTCGTCGCTGACCGTGTGCAACTCGCTGGCCAAGCATAGGGCAAGCATCGAGAGGACTGTCACTTGTCCCGTAAATGCCTTGGTTGAGGCAACTCCAATTTCCGGTCCTACGTGGGTATAGACACCCGTTTGTGTCTGTCTGGGAATACTGGCACCAATGGCATTGCAGATGCCGAAGACAAAGGCGCCGGCCTTACGTGCCAGTTCAACGGCTGCAAGGGTGTCGGCCGTCTCGCCACTTTGAGAGATGGCAATGACGATGTCGTCGGAATAGATGACGGGATTGCGGTAACGGAATTCGGAGGCATATTCCACTTCAACAGGAATACGGCACAGACTTTCAAGCAACTGCTTGCCTATCAGTCCTGCATGCCAGCTGGTTCCACAGGCCACGATGATGATTCGACGTGCGGCCTTCAGCTGCTTACCATAGTCAATGACGGAAGAGAGCGTTATGCGTGTGCCCTCTACGTTGATGCGTCCACGCATACAGTCGCGAAGACAACTGGGCTGCTCGAAGATTTCCTTCAACATGAAGAAAGGAAAACCGCCCTTTTCCAATTGTCCCAGCGTCACGTCAATCTGCTTGATATTTGGGTGTTGCGCTTCATTCTCTGTGTTCACGACCTTTAGTTCCTTGCCCAGCTGCAGTACAGCGATGTCGCCATCGTTCAGATAGACCACCTTGTCAGTATATTCGGCAATGGGACTGGCATCTGAAGCCAGATAGAAGTCGCCATCGGCTCCCAACCCCACGACAAGTGGCGAACTCTGTCGAGCGCAGACAATCGTATCGGGATGTTCGCGGTCAAGAATGGCAATGGCATAAGCACCGATGACCTGCCGCAGCGCTACTTGTACCGCTTCCAACAGCGACAATTCATTGCTGAGCATGATGTGTTCAATGAGCTGTACTAGTACTTCCGTGTCGGTAACGCTTTTGAACGGTATGCCCCGACCTATGAGTTTTTCTTTCAATGACAGATAGTTCTCAATGATGCCGTTATGGATGAGTGCCAACCTACCTGATGCAGAGTAATGGGGATGGGCATTGGTGCTGTTGGGCTCTCCATGAGTTGCCCAACGAGTGTGGGCGATGCCGGCACAGCCCGATGTGTCTTTATCTTCGCAATAAACCTCGAGATCAGCTACTTTACCTTTTGACTTGTAGACGTTCAAGCATCCTTGCTCGCTGATAAGTGCCACACCGGCACTGTCGTAACCACGATATTCAAGTCTCTGAAGCCCCTTGATCAGAACGGGATAGGCATCCTTTGTGCCTATGTAACCTACTATTCCACACATAATGTATTATGATGTTTTTGTACAAGATTTAATAAATGAAATGAACAATGGGTGCGGACACAGCACCGTGGAGGAGTATTCGGGATGGAACTGTGTACCGATATACCAGCGCAGCGAGGGAATCTCGACGATTTCCACGAGGTTGGCCTGCGGATGGATGCCCACGCATTTCAACCCCGCGGCCTCCAGTTCCGCACGAAAGTCGTTGTTCAGTTCGTAGCGGTGGCGGTGGCGCTCGCTGATGAGCGTCTGCCCACCGTAAGCCTGCCACACGCGGCTACCCGCCACCAGAGAGCAGTCGTAAGCCCCCAGCCGCATGGTGCCGCCCATCAGTTTGACCGACTTCTGCTCTTCCATCAGGTCGATGACGGGATGCCCGCTTGTGGTATCCATCTCGCTGCTGTTGGCATCCTGATAGCCCAGCACGTTTCGTGCAAACTCGATGACCATCATCTGCATGCCCAGACAGATGCCGAGCGTCGGCACATCGTGCGTGCGGCAATATTCAGCAGCAACAATCTTCCCCTCGATACCCCGCTGTCCGAAGCCCGGACAGATGACGACACCCGCCATGCCCGCCAGTTGCCGGGCCACGTTCTCGCGGGTCAGATGCTCGCTGTTGACGAAGTGCGTCACCACCTTTTTCCCATTGTAAGTGCCGGCATGAGCAAGACTTTCCAGAATGCTCTTGTAGGCATCCTGCAGGTCGTACTTGCCCACCAGCGCCACATCGACCACCTCCTTAGCCTTTTTCCTCATTTCCAGAAACTCCATCCATGCTGTCATGCCAGAAGGAGTCTTCCCTGCGGCCTCCGTGATAGCGGGTGTCAGGGCTCCCATTTTCCTGAGCACGATGCCGTCCAGCCCCTGCCGCTGCATATCGACGGGCACCTCGTAGATGCTGGGCAGATCCTTACTCTGTACGACAGCCTCTACGTCCACATTGCAGAAGTGAGCCACCTTCGCCCGCAGTTCGTCGCTGAGTTCGTGCTCAGTGCGTAGCACCAGCACGTCGGGCTGAATGCCCAGTCCCTGCAGCTGCTTCACGCTCGTCTGCGTAGGCTTCGTCTTCAGTTCGCCTGCCGCAGCCAGATAAGGCACATACGTCAGATGCACGTTCAGCGCCCTGCGCGGTCCCAGTTCCCAACGGAGTTGCCGGATGGCCTCCAGGAAAGGCTGGCTCTCTATGTCGCCAATGGTACCTCCGATTTCCGTGATCACGAAGTCCAGTTCCTGTTTCGAGGCGTTCAGCAGGATGCGGCGCTTAATCTCGTCGGTGATGTGCGGCACCACCTGAATGGTCTTCCCCAGATAGTCGCCCCGCCGCTCGCGCTCGATCACGCTCAGGTAGATGCGCCCCGTGGTGACGCTGTTGTTGCGCGTGGTCCTGATGCCCGTGAAGCGCTCGTAGTGGCCCAGGTCCAGGTCGGTTTCCATGCCGTCGGCCGTCACGTAGCACTCGCCGTGCTCATAGGGATTCAGCGTGCCTGGGTCGATGTTGATGTAGGGGTCGAACTTCTGGATGGTGATCCTGTAGCCACGTGCCTGCAACAGTTTGCCCAGCGATGCCGAGATGATGCCCTTGCCCAGCGACGACGTCACTCCGCCCGTGATGAAGATGTATTTCGTTTCTGTTTCCATACGTTTGTGAAGTTGAGTGATGATTCTTTCGTCTGCAAAATTATCACAAATCGCCTTGAAAACAACGCCCCTCGCTTTCTTTATCAAAAACAAAAATGAGAAAAATAACAAATCGAAAGTATTTTACTTTGATTTTATTTTAATTCAAAAGCAAATGCGGTGCAAAAGATTTCAAAACGAAACAACCCGTCCAAAATAATATTAAATTTGAATGGGAAACGTCGGATTTTTGAAAGACTGTTTGTAACTTTGCACTCAAAACTAAACGCAAAGATAACGCCTATGGCGAAAATACATTTCACAAAGATGCACGGGTGCGGCAACGACTACATCTACGTAGACACCCTGCACGCCGACCTCCCCCACCCTTCCGAAGCGGCCATCCTCATGAGCGACCGCCACCAGGGCATCGGCAGCGACGGACTGGTGCTCATCGGCAGGCCCACAGTACCTGAAGCCGATTTCAGCATGCGCATCTTCAATGCCGACGGCTCGGAAGCCATGATGTGCGGCAATGCCAGTCGCTGCATCGGTAAATACGTCTACGAGCGCGGCCTGACCAGCAAGACCACGGTCCGCCTGCAAACGCTTTCAGGCATCAAAATGCTGATGCTGAACGTCGATGACTCCACCGACAGCAGAAGGGTGGAGAGCGTCACCGTCGACATGGGCGAACCTCAGTTTGAAGATACTACTCTTTTCTGTCCGAGCCTCACCCCACCCCGCCCCTTTGGGGAGGAGCCAGGTGGGGAGGCTCTCTTTGTCTCTATGGGCAACCCCCACTACGTGGTCTTCGTCGACGACGTAGAGTCGGTCGACGTGGCCGCTGAGGGTGCCCGCCTCGAATGCCACCCGCAGCTGCCTGAGCGCAGCAACGTGGAATTTGCCCAACTGCGCCCCGACGGCATCCGCATGCGCGTCTGGGAGCGTGGCAGCGGCATCACGATGGCCTGCGGCACGGGCGCCTGCGCCACGGGCGTTGCCGCCTGCCTCACGGGTCGCGCCGGTCGGACGTCGCGAATCATCATGGACGGCGGCACGCTCAGCATTGAGTGGTGCGCCGAAGACAGCTCCGCCAACGGCCGCTGCTTCCTGCAGAACCACGTCTACATGACTGGCCCCGCCGCCTTCGTCTTCGATGGAGAAATGGATATTGCGCGGCAAAGCCGCAAGTGAAAAGTGAAAAATAGAAAACACTATGGCTCTCGTAAACGAACACTTCCTGAAACTGCCGAACAACTACCTGTTCGCCGACATCGCCAAGAAGGTGAATGCCTTCAAGGCCGTCCATCCCAAAGCCGACGTCATCTCGCTGGGCATCGGCGACGTCACCCAGCCCCTCTGCCCCGCCGTCGTCGAGGCCATGCACAAGGCCACCGACGAGATGGCCAGCCAGCAGAGTTTCCGCGGCTACGGGCCCGAGCAGGGTTACGACTTCCTGCGCGATGCCATCCTGAAAAACGACTTCCTCGCCCGAGGCATCCGCCTGGACCGCGACGAAATATTCATCAGCGACGGCGCCAAGACCGACACCGGCAACTTCCAGGAACTCCTCCGCTGGGACAACAGCATCGCCGTCACCGACCCCATCTATCCCGTCTACATCGACTCCAACGCCATGATAGGCCGCGCCGGCGTGAAGGGACCCGACGGCCGCTGGAGCAACGTCATCTATCTGCCCTGCACGGCAGAGAACGGCTTCACGCCCGCCCTGCCCCGGCAGCGCGTCGACGTCGTCTACCTCTGCTACCCCAACAACCCCACGGGCACCGCCCTCACGCGCAGCGAACTGCGCCGATGGGTGCGCTATGCTCTGGAGAACGACGCCCTCATCCTCTTCGATGCCGCCTACGAAGCCTTTATCCAGCACGACGACGTGCCCCACAGCATCTACGAAATCAAGGGCGCCCGCCGCGTGGCCATAGAGTTCCACAGCTACTCCAAGTCGGCAGGCTTCACCGGCTTGCGCTGCGGCTACACCGTCGTGCCCAAAGAAGTCAGCGTGAGCACCCTCACGGGCGAGCGGCTGCCCCTGAACCCGCTGTGGAACCGACGTCAATGCACGAAGTTCAACGGAGCCAGCTACGTCAGCCAGCGCGCCGCCGAAGCCACCTACTCGCCGGAAGGCCGCCAGCAGACGCGTCAGACCATCGACTACTACATGCAGAACGCCGCCCTCATCAGGCAGGCGCTCACCGCCATCGGCCTCAGCGTCGTCGGAGGCATCGATGCCCCCTACCTATGGGTGCAGACGCCCCGCGGCACCACCTCCTGGCGCTTCTTCGAGCAGCTGCTCTACCGCGCCCACGTGGTCAGCACCCCAGGCGTAGGCTTCGGACCCTCCGGCGAGGGCTACGTGCGCCTCACCGCCTTCAACTCCCGCGAGCGCACCGAGGAAGCCCTCGAGCGCATTCGCCAGTTCTATTGATGAAGCGCTCAGCCCGTGGCAGCACTTCATCGCAGTAGTTTCTTCACTTTACTACGGTGAAGTGATGACTTTACTATAGTGAATTTATCTTTTTACTATAGTGAATTTATCTTTTTACTATAGTGAAATGATCTTTTTACTATAGTGAAAACACTCTAAAAGCAATGCCTTTGACCCGCAACAACATTTCTTTCGTCCCGCAACATCATTGCTCTTGTCCCGCAAAACGTCAGGGGGCGTCCCCCCATCCCGTCCCTCCCTTTGAGGAACGGCAGGCTTTTTTGCCCTCCAAAGAGGGGACACAATGATGACAGGAGGTCTAGGAGAAGGCGTGCCGTAGGTACGCAATAGGGATTCGTCAGCGTACGACTTTCCTGCCATTCACGATATAGATGCCGCGCGGGAGCCCATTTAAGGTTGTCGGGGATTGGGCTTTTACTTGCTGGCCAGCCAGATTGTAGATTGCCTTGGAGTTGGGGCGGTTTTCAGTCTGCACGGCCTGTATAGCCTGCACGACAGATGGCAGTTCTGCAAGGATGGATGGCTGCTTGTTGGAGCGTGTTGAGATGAGGTAAGCCTTGTGTGCCGGGTTTTTGAAGACAGCTCCGTCTGTTGCAGTCCAGTTCCATTCCATCTGGTGGTTTTCGTTCTCACATAAAGTGTAGTAGAAAGTGCCGCCGTGGGTCAGCTGGTCCTCGTCGGAGCCTCGGAGCTGGTTTCTGGGGTCGAGGCTTTTCTTCTTCGTGGTGGGTAGCATTGTATATCTCCCTGGTTGAGCACCAAGTACAACGGCTTGTCCTGCGGGCAACACGGTACCTGGAGCCGTGAAGTGCTGGCTGACGGCAAAGCCTTGGTATGTCTCGCGGAATGTGTAGGCCTCCATGCCTTCGGGCAGCAGGAAGCTCTGGTCGCTATAGTAGAAGGTGGTGTAGCCCGACTGTGGTATCTCCACAGTGACAAACGGCTGTCGGTATTTTATTTCGAAGCCTTGGAAATTGACCCATTGTGTGCTACTGGAGATTGTTGCGGACAGCGTCATTTGGTGATTGTCCACGACCGCGTCTTTCAGTACTGTCTGTGCCAGGTCGCTGGTTAGCGTCTGTGCCGCACCGGCAGTCGTCTCGGCAGCTGTCATCATCACCTCGTTGTCTGCCACCGTCTGCCGCTCAACCACCGTTCCCGTCACGGTGTTCGTGGCCTCGGCAGTCACAACAGGCGCTTTGTCTGCTTTGTCGTTGCGATAGAATGCGTGCATCACGATGTCGTAGATGCCCAGCGGCAGGTCGGTTTGCGTTTGTGTGAGGGTGAAGGGCTTGTGGAACATCTCGATGTTTCCGTCCTTCATGGTGGTTGAAGCAGTTGTCCAGTCGGTCGTGGTCGCATTTCCAAGCATGTCAGCGTTGTCGAACAGGCAGGATGCGTCTATGCTGCTCGTGAGACCTTCCGCTACGGCCAGAACCAGTTTGCGAGCGGCCGCACGCAGTTCTGCCACCGTTGCATCGGCATTCAGATAGACTTGGGCCGCAGCCTGAATGTCAGCAGCATAAGCCTCTTCTTTTCTTGAGTCGGCAATGGCTTGGCGGAGGGCAAACAGCTTCTGTCGTTCCTTGTATTTGGCGTATGACTGGGAGGAAATCTCTTTCGGCGCGATAAAAGCCCAGCGCGTGAAACCACGTCCGTGGCGCGTGGTCAGGGGACCACCATAGGCATAGGACACGTCGAGATAGTCCTTTTGTGCATTTGATATCAAGGCATACGTGCTTCCGGCGGCTGTGGATGTCTCTTGCCACGTGAATGTGGCTTCCTCAGCCGAACGGTCGCTCCAAACGTTGCAGGCATCCGGGAGGCATCCGATGTATGCGTTGGCCTTGTCTGCCATCGAGAGTCTGGCTTTGCCTCCAGCCAATTTCGTGACTTTTACTCGGAATCGGTTGTCCAGACTGCGGTCGCCTCTTGCCAGACGCTGTGCCACCGATTGGGTGTTCCAGCTCATTCCGTAAGTGACGAAGGCGTCGGCATCCACGTTGTAGAGGTAGAGGACTTCTGCAGAGCTGATTTCCGCAATAGTCTTGGATGGCAGTACAGGCTCGGGCCATGCATTCTCATCGCCGTGTGAAGAGGTCTCGCCCATCACGGACTGGAGTTCTGCGGGACTTAGCGCATAGTTGTAGATGCGCAGGTCGTCAATTCGTCCATCCATCGGTGGTACGCTCGCGTCTTGTCCACGACCGATGTAGTTGCACACGGGCAGGATGTCAGCAAGCCCGACAGATGGCGCCGCGCCAGTTCCACTCGGCTCACCATCGAGATAGACCTTTGTCATGCCCTCGCCGATGGTCACGGCTACATGATGCCAGCCTTCGGGCAGCTTTCCGCCGCTGATGGTCTGCACATGCTCGCCGTCCTGTACCGTCAGCACGATGTTTCCCCCTTGGTTCAGGAAGAGCACGGCCTGGCGCGTATCGTTGGCTGCGAAGTCAAAGAGGCGGCTGTTCTCGGCCAAGCGGCCTGGGTTATACACCCATGCAGCGATGGTGGCTTGTGCCAGACATAGGGCAGCGGGCGGGATGCGAATATCGCTTGCCGAGCTGCCATCGTACTTCGCCACCAGTCCACGCTGTCCGCTCAGGGCCGCCTCCACAGGTTCCGATTTGTCGGAGCGGTTCTGGGAGTAGTCCACGCTTTGCAGGGCATAGTAGTAGATGGTGTTCTGGCGGCAGTCGCTGTCGGTGAAACGATTATCCATGACTTGTCGTCCGATGACGTCGTATTCAATTGTTCCCGCTGCGTTCTTTTCACCACGGAGCACCATATACCCATTGAAGTCCTTGTCCTGAGTGTTGGCTTCCCAGCTGAGTTCGATGGTGCTTATGCCCGGCGTGGCTTTCAGTCCCGACGGAACGGTGGGAGCCACACGTTCGCAGGGCGCATCGATGGGTAGGAGTTTCCACAGCTGGTGGTCGTCGGTAGCCTCGGTGCACAGGCGCACGGTAGCGTTGTTGCCCGAACTTCCGCCAGCCACCTCAAGATAGAGTCCCGACTGGTAGTTGCGAATCTTGTAGTAACCGTCGCTGGCATACTCAAAGGTCCAGCGCTGGTTCTCTGCCTTTGTCACGGGATAGACGCTCACCGTGGCACCGGGTTTCACCTGAAAGCCCGCAGTCTCGAGGTTCATGTTCGCATTGCGCAGGCTGTGGATATAGAAGCCCGTGAGGTCGCCTCCATTGTCCTTCAGGGCTTCCAGCGTCCATTGCTGGTAGGCATAGTCCTTGTCTTCGTACTGGCCTACGGCTGCCGAATTAGCTGTGGAGCCAGACAGAATTGTCAGCACCTTCTGGCTTTTCTTGTTGACGATGATGTAGTTGCTGCCTGTCAGCGGACAGAGAGGCACGTCCTCACCTTGGCATATCTGTATGCTGCGCTCGGCACTTTGCTGGTGCTTGTCGCCATAACGGTAGCCACCGGGCAGGGAGACGGGGTAGGTGTAAGCGGGGCCATAGCCATCGAAATACACCGCTTTGTCTGTACTTACCAGTTCATAGGTGCATGGTGAGGCCTGTCGCTCGCTGGCGCCTGCAAATGCCTTGATGCGGCCGTCGGGCATCCTGTAGACAGCAGCCCCAGTCCATGCAGCGCGATTCTCGCCATAGCCCAGGCGCATCCCGCCAGGGCTGGTGGCCAGACAGAAGTCGCCTCGTGTAGGTCCAACCGTTCCCCACCAGATGCCATTCTCCAAACCGTATTGTGCGCCCACGATGCCTTCCATCACGTTGTGCAGCTCGTCGTTCGTAGCCACGTTGCCGTCGGCTTTCACCGTAGTATAGAAATCGGCATAGTGGTCGAAATCGCCGGCCAGCTGGTGCGTATTCCCTTCATCGACGTATGGCTTCATGTGCTGATACCATTCCATGGCGCCATCGTTGTTGCAGGTGTTGCCGGCGCAAATGCGTATGCCGGCAAGCTCGGGATCTTCCTTCAGCAGTTTGGCCACAGCCTTGAAGTCGTCCTTCGTTCCTTGATTGCTGGCCGTCACATCCGGCTCGTTGAAGGGAGCGATAGAGACCACGTTCAGTCCGTAGTCTTGCACATATTTCACCGTTGCCTTGATGACCTTGTACCACTGTTCGGGGTGGTGGGTGAAGATGTCCACGTTAATGTCTACGGGGTCGCTGTTGAGTAGAATGCCCGTGGGCTTGCTCAGTGCGATATGCTGCAATCGCGACTGCAAAAACTTCTGCTGCCGGGCAGACAATGTGCCATCAGCATTCACAGGGTCCATCACCTGGAAGGAGACCCGGCCGTAGGTGAGACGGTCGGCACCGATGAAATTGATGCCACGCAACATGTTACCCTCGTCATCCCAGGCTGTGTCCATGCCCCACTTGATGGGTGTCGGCTTTCCAGTATCAGTGACGCTGAACGGCACTTTCACGATGTTGCTGCACAACTGCTGAGCTGACATCCTGCAACACAGCAGGAGGAGAATCATGAAGACCAGAGATTTATGGTATTTCATATGGTATGAGAATTTTTTGGGGTTTATAGAGTTACAAAGGTATTAAAAAAATCCAAGTCCCTGTGAAAAGGAAGGACTAAATTAAAATAGTTTAACGTGAGTTCGATGTAAGAGTTATGCAATTAGTTTGCTTTTGTCAATGATTTCAATATTCATTGACGGCTTTTTAGGCAGTAGATTGTACGCAATGAGCCCGGCAAAGAGATTAGTTGCAAAGTTGTCAACAGAGCGGTGCCTGTAATGTGCGCGCACCCACAATGTTAAAAAATATAAACAAACGTGTGATTTACTTACGATTTTGAACTCAATTCAAGATATTATTGTAATTTTGTCACCAAATTGACACAAAAACTTATTCATTCACAAATTTTGCAGTAATATGAAGAAAATTCTTTACGTTTTTCTGGGGCTTGCATTTGCTGTCAGTGCCAGTGCAGGCATCCCCATCAAGCGTGGCGGCCATCAGGGTTTGCTGAGCCAATCGCTTGTATCGAAAATGCAACGTGCCTCCCTTTTTGGTACAAAAGGCATGCGCAAAGCACCCGTCACCGAAGCTCCTGAAGGCGAGGTGAAGTACTTCAAGCGTGCAGGCTCTTGTATTTACGTTGAAAGCAGTAGTTACGAACCAGGCGAGCAGGAAGGCTCGATTGAGCTGATTTATGCTTCCGACAACAAGGTGTGGTTCAAGAACATCTTATACAAATTAGGCGATTATTATGGCGACACCTATGTCTACGGCACATTGAGCGACGACGGCACAACGATCACCGTCCCCATGGGCCAATCAATTTACTACAGCGAGAGCTACAGTGCCGATGTGGTATTGGCGTGGGGCACCACTTCTGTAGAAAACAGTAATCTTGTTTGGACCACCGATGAAGCAGTCACCGAGGCCGTCTATGCGGTCAATGGCGGCACCATCACGCTGCAAGGCAGTGGTCCGGCACCCACGGGCTCGGACTATCCCCAATACGAGGCCACCGGTCTCGGTACCGTATGGACCGACGATGCCTCCTTCGGCGGATTCCTTGAGTGGGAAACCGTCCTCACCTCGTACGACCCTGCAACGATGCCCACGAATGTGACCGTCACTCCCGATGCCACCTCTGCCGATGTCGCCTGGGAAGGCGCCGAGGGCGACAACTGGAACATCCGCTGGCGTCCTTGGACCGACGCGTCGGGCGCTCCCCACTTCTGGGACCTCACCCTTGACAACTATTCAGAGCAAATCGCCGAAGGCTGGTGGATCTACGATTTCGATGAAGACGGAAATGGCTGGGGCCTGACTTATTCGAACAGCGACCAGGACGACGTCTGCTTCTATTCATTCTCTTGGTCAAGTGAGACGGGCGGAATTACTCCCGACAACTATCTCGGTACGCCCAATGTGCCGCTGAAGGGTGAGCTTCGCTTCACCGTATGGGGTGCTTCCGATAGCTATCCCGACGTGTTCCAAGTCTATGCCCAGATAGGCGAAAACCAGTATCAGCTCTTCGACGAAGACCTCTCGACGACAGCCGAACACAAGACCTACACGGTCGACTTGAGCAGATTCGATGGTGCCGAGGGCTGCATCGTCTTCCGTCACTACAACTGCACCGACCAATATGCCGTTTACCTCGACGACATCTACATTGGCGATCCCAATGACGAAGTCGAGCCTGCCGAGTGGACATATTACTACAACTTGTCCGACACCGAGTACACCATCGAAGGATTGACACCCAACACCAAGTACGAGGTGCAGGTACAAGCCTACAAGCCTACTGAGGATGGCCTTAATCCAGACGTGTCCGACTGGTCTGAGGTGAAAGAATTCACCACACTTCCAGGCGAAGGACCTGTCGTCACCGTCTCAGCAGCAGCCACCGACGGCGAGTACAACTATGCAACATTGTTCTACAGCGACAAGAACCTCATCGCTCCTGAGGGCATCAAGGCCTACACCGCTACCGTTACGAACGGCGAGATTACGCTTCAGGAGATCAGCGGAGCCATCCCGGCAGGAACAGCCGTCGTCCTGAGAACCGACAGCAAGCTGAGCGAGGCAACAGACTTCGCGTTTGGCGAAGTTGCCGAGGCCGAAGCCGTCGAGGCCGACAACATGCTGAAGGGTACCGACGAGGCAGAAACCATCAGCGGCGAAGGCTTCAAGTACTACATGCTCTCGTTGAATGGCAGCAGCGAAGAGAACTCCGTCGGCTTCTACTTCGACAAGAACTCCAACGGTGGCACACAGCTTAAGAACGGAGCCCACAAGGCATATCTCGCCGTTCCCGATTCCGAGAGAGCATCCGTCATGGGCTACCCCTTCGGAGGAGGTGCAACAGGCATCGAGAGCCTCATCGCAAACGAGAAGTCTGCATCCAACGAGGTCTTCGACCTGCAGGGTCGCCGTGTGGTACGTCCTGCAAAGGGCATCTACATCGTGAATGGTAAAAAAATTGTAGTAAAATAACATTAAGGAGGACTCAATCATGAAGAAAGAATATATCATTCCCAAGATAAAGGAGTATCACGGAGAGGTACTGCTGATGCTCAGCGCCAGCGACACCGAAGGCGACGGCAATCAGTTCGCCAAAGAATTCTACTTTGACGACGAAGAAGAAGAGGAAGAAGAAAGCATCTGGAGCCGATAACCCCACGATGCCAATAACAATCCTGTTATAATAAGCAAAGAGGGCGTGCCAACATTTGGCATGCCCTCTTTTCCTTTTCTTTATTTTTCACCACAGATTACACAGACCAGTATTGATTTAACGTGAGTTCGATGTAAGAAAAGAGTCTAATAGTTGTAGGAGTGACAGTTTTTCGTGCCTTTATGGAGAAAAAGGCCGGAGGCCTGGACCTTCGGGAAGAACTACAGGGGCTGCGCGGTCACCAATAGCGACGGCGAAATGTAATGTTGATAGGTAATATATTAAAATTCTAAAAAACACCTTTCGTGTGCCAATAGATAGTTCAGCGGCATATTTGTTACCCAACAGTGCATGTTTACCAATATTCGAGCGCATCTTTAGTTGCTAAACAAATTGTTTCTTACAACATTGTTTCTAAGAAGACCTCCCCACTGCCCGTAGCTACTAAGCAAACAGGGTGGCACCAATCATAGGAACAGGGTTATTTCAATTTAAATCTTACTCTCAATAATACGCTAAGAGGGCGAAGGTCGTGGCTGTTGATGCTCGTGCTCATGCCGGAATGAACGGTAGAAACGTAACGACGAGCATTAAAGATGTTGCTGCACTCCAGTTCCCATTCGGTTGTCTTGCAGGCATAGCGTACCAGCGCATCGGCAAAGACAATGTTTGGGGCGGAGGTCTCGTTGAAGTACTGATAATCGACGTTGAAGTTGATGCTCAGTTTCTCGGTCGGGAATATCCATATCTTGCCGTTGTGGGAGTGGGTAAGCAGAGCAGGCAACGTCACGTCGCTATTAGCCACCCATTGTTCTGTCTTCATCCAAGTGAAGCTATAGGCGAGGTTGAGGTATTGGCACGGAGTTGCGTTGAACGATGTGCCGACAGTATAACTCTTTGTATGGAACGGTTGGATGAGATTTTGCAACAGAAGTTCGCTTTTGCCGCGATTCCATCCTGCAGAGATTTCTAACTTTGTGTGCCAAAGGCTCAAGGTCTTGCAGGCTCCTGCGAAGAGACTGTATGTGTCGGCATTGGTGGGATGGTCAAACGTGGTCTTTACACCGACGATGCCGTCGTAGTTGTAGCCATAGAGAAGATTCTTACGGCTGTGCTGAATGCCTCCGCTCACGTTGAAGAAAAGCCAAATGGATGAAACGTTACGAACAAAATACGATACAGGACCTTCTACATCCAGAGTCATTTGCTGCCATTGACTACTGGAAACTGAAGGGAGATTATTTCGTACATGTCGGGAATTATGATTCTGCCCACTATTATTATGGCAAGTTGGAACTTCCCCAAAACAACTATGCGTTATCTCAATACTATCACGGAATGTTGGCTCTTTATGACCAGTTCAGAGAGCATGACCCTGACGGTCGATTGCGAAAGAAATACGACGAGCAACTCGCCCATCATATCACCGACATGAAGCGTGACAGACTGCTCGAATGTAAAGTGGAACACAACGAGCGCAACAATCTCATTGAGCGGGAACTGAAATATCAGCAACAACGGGCGATTCTTTTCTTGGTACTGCTTTCGCTGACGTTTATCTGCATCTTTGCCATCCATCGTTATCGCCTGCTAAAACAGAGGCATAAAGAGATTTTGCTACAGAACTTTGAATATGCCGAGGTGATAAAGAACTCAAAGCATCAGGACAAACCTAATCTTCTCGATACAGAAATTGCGCATCACTTTCATGATTTGTCTGCTCAGGACACGCATCCGCGTGCAGAAGAATGGCAAGTCCTTAAAGACGAGATAAACAGGTACCATCCCAAACTCTTCGACACCCTCCAACAACAGTACGCTGAACATCAGCCCGACCAGACCATGACCGAACAGGAGCGCCGCGTCGTCTGTCTCCTCTCCATCCGTTGCAGTCCCCTCCAGATTTCCATCCTACTCGTCTGCACCAAGAGCAATGTCAGCAACCTCCGTCGCCGCCTCTATACCAAGCTTACTGGCCACGACGGCTCCGGCACAGACTTGGATAGATATATAACGGAAATGTGTGAGAGATAGCTGTGCACTGCATCATGGAAGATGAAGGAGCAACAGTTACCTTCGCAACCAAATTTCATTGGCTCTCGAAAGCAGAAACGGCAGATAATATGATGTCTTTTTCAGTTAAAGTCAACTCACGAAAGAACAAAAATCGTTCAAAAAAGATAGGATTTGACATATTCGCTAAAAAAATGCGTTAAAACATATAATATTCGTTGGAAAAAGTGCGTTGAAATGATGGTAATTCGTTGGAAAAAGTGTATCTTTGCAACACAAAATCGTTTTAAAATATGCTGAAAAGGAAAATAGAAGACTCTCTTGCCCTGTGGAAAGATTCTACAGGACACAAGCCTTTGGTGATAATGGGCATTCGTCAGTGTGGCAAGACATTCATAGCACAGCACTTCGCAGAAACAAACTACAAGACTGTTATCTATATCAATTTCATAAAGCAGCCTGAGCGTATCACAGCGTTTCTTGGTGCAAAAGATGTGAACACCATTTTATTGAACTTGTCCGCACAGATTTCTGGAGTGACTTTCACTCCCAGAGAGACGTGTTTTATCTTTGATGAAATACAAGAATGCCCTGAAGCACGCACCTCACTGAAGTTCTTCAAGGAGGACGGACGCTTCGATGTGATTGCAACAGGTTCACTACTTGGAGTGCAGGGGTATGGTGATGAACTAAAGAAGCAACATCGTAGGTTGTCAAAAACGAAAGATCCTGGCATCAATTCTGTGCCTGTCGGCTCTGAAGACATCATTGAAATGTATCCGCTGGACTTTGAAGAGTTCCTTTGGGCCAACGGCATGAGCACTGGAGTTATTGACGCTCTCTCAAAGTGCTATGCGCAAGAATCTCCCGTTCCTGCCGGCATACATGTTGCCTTGAAGAATATGCTGAACCTTTATGTCGCAGTCGGAGGACTGCCAGAAGCTGTCAATGCTTTCCTCAGAACCAATAACATGAACGAGGTCAGAAAGGTCTATCAGTCCATCTTGAAGGAGTATCGCGACGATATGGTAAAGTATGCTCCCGACAAAGACAAGCCACATATCCGTGAGTGTTTCAACTCCGTACCAAAACAGTTGGCAAAGGAAAACAAAAAATTCCAGTACAGTAAGGTGAAGCCAGGAGGGCGCGGAGACACTTATGCCGGGTCGCTGCAATGGTTGGAAGATGCAGGTATTATCTGCCGCTGCTACAATACGGACATCACTGGGCTTCCGATGGAAGGCAATGCCAAGGACAATGTTTTCAAAGTATATATGTCCGATATAGGCTTGCTCGTAGAGATGCTTGGAGAGGGAATACGCGCAGACATTCTTCAAGGCAATCTTGGCGGTTTCAAAGGTGCTATATACGAGAATCTGATGGCTGACACGCTTCACAAGAAAACGCAGAACCTTTACTATTTCCAAAAGGATTCAGGATTGGAATTGGATTTTCTTGTGCGAATGAACGGAGAGTGTGTTCCACTGGAAGTCAAGGCAAAGTCAAGCAAGGCTAAAAGTGCAAGAACAGTTTTGAACCACCCGGAGAAGTATCATGTCAAACAGATTATTAAGTTCGGTGATTACAATATAGGCAGGGAAGGGCATTTGTTAACTCTCCCCAGCTATATGCAGTTCCTGCTGAACTTACAACCAGAAGAAATCGTGTTTGAACCGATGGACATTGATGAAATTAACCGTATGGCATCAGAGTTCCTAGGACAGAGACAATAGTTATTCGAGATTCATCAAGGAAACTCACGGATTTTCAAAAATACGTTAACAGCATTTGGCGTTTTGTTAAACAATCCTATATTTAATTCACATTCTTTTTGTCCGATTTATGGTTCGTTAACATTGCGTTCGTAGCTCGTCAGCAATATAATGAGGCTTTCGTCCGAAAGCCTCATTATGAAATAATGTGACAAAAGCGATAGTCCCGGTGTTGAATGAAGCTGCCCCTGTGGGGGGAAAGGAAGCCCCACCCCGGCCCCTCCCCTGCAGGGAGGGGGGAAGCCCCTGCCCCGGCCCCTCCAATGGGAAGCCCCTCCCCCGGCCCCTCCCCTGCAGGGAGGGGGGAAGAGCCCCTCCCAGGGCGTGCCGTAGGTACGTTTGTGGGGAAAAGGGAGGAGGGGACTACGTGGCAGGGCATTCCTGCCCAAGCGCGTTCTTTGACTTATTGCCCATGAATGGTGCTACTTCTTTCGCAACTCCGACTTGTCGATGACGACGAAGATGGTGTCGACGACGTGGCCCTGCCGACCGCCGGCCATGTTCTTCAGCGGGTTGGCGAAGTCGCGGTCGAGAACAATGACGTCGTCAACGAAATAATCGGAGCGGCCACGATTCTCAAACCAGTTCTTGCCCATCACGCGGTGGTACTTCACTTTGATTTTCCAGCCCTCTATCTGCGCCTGATAGAGCAACTGCACGAGCGAGTCCTGATCGGTGCGGTCGTTGTCGAGCGAGAACATGAACGGCTCGCCGGCGGTGTTCATACCGGTCTGCGTCAGGTTGAGGCGCCCGTCCCACGAGTCCCAGATGAGTCCCGACTGGGCAAACTCGATGACGGTGCCCACTTTCTCGCCGCGCGAGTAGTTCTCGGTGCAAGCCGTAAGGAGTATGCCGACCACGGCCAGCATACTCCATTTCATGACGTTTCTTTTCATTCGTTGGTTTGTTTTTTGAAGGCTGAAAGGGTAATATTATATGCCCTTTATACCCTTTACTTTATTGATTATTATCCTTAAAGAGCTCCTTGATGCCAGCGAGCGAACCCATCACGTTGGTTGCCTCGAAGGGCAGGTAGACGGTCTTCGTCTGCTGGTTGTGGGCCAGCTCTTCCATCATCGTGATGTACTTCTGAGCCAGCAGGTAGTTGGCAGGATTGGTGGTCTTGCCCACGGCCTCGGTGACGAGTTCGATGGCCTTGGCCTCAGCCTCAGCCTTGCGGATGCGGGCCGTAGCCTCACCTTCGGCATGCAGAATCTCCTGCTGCTTCACGGCTTCGGCGCGGTTGATGGTGGCAGCCTTCTCACCTTCCGACTGCAGAATCTGCGACTGCTTGTCGCCCTCGGAGGTAAGGATGGCGGCACGCTTGTTACGCTCGGCCTGCATCTGCTTCTCCATAGCGTTGAGCACGGAGGATGGCGGAATGATGTCCTGCAGCTCCACGCGGTTCACCTTCACGCCCCACTTGTCTGTGGCATCGTCGAGCACGGCGCGCAGCTTGGTGTTGATGGTGTCGCGCGAGGTGAGCGTCTGGTCGAGCTCCAGCTCACCGATGATGTTACGCAGCGTAGTCTGCGTGAGCTTCTCGATGGCGTTGGGCAGGTTCGAGATTTCGTAGACAGCCTTGAAGGGATCGACAATCTGGAAGTACAGCAGTGCGTTGATTTCCATCTGGATGTTATCCTTCGTAATCACGTTCTGACGGTCGAAGTCGTACACCTGTTCGCGCAGGTCGATGGTGTCGTTGTAGGCGTAGCGTCCGCGCTGCAGCACCACGATTTGCTTGGCGCGGTCGATGAAAGGAATGATGATGTTGATGCCTGGGTTCAGCGTGGCATAGTAGCGGCCGAGGCGCTCAATGATTTTTGTTTCGCTCTGCGGGATGATGACCAGCGCCATCTTGGCGAAAATGATGACCAGCACGACGAGTGCGATCAGTACATAAGACATGATATCCATAATGTTGTTTTCCTCCCCCGACCCCTCCAAAGGAGGGGAGGGCCTGCCTGTTAGTGGGGAGTTTTGTGGCAGACGGGATTGTTGTTTATGTTTTAAGTTTCTTGTTTCAAGTTTATAATTTCCATTTGCCGATGCTTGAACTTGTAGCCAGACGGGAAAGATATTTGTCGAGCACGTCGTCTTCAGTTTCCTTGCCTTGGCTTCGACCCTGATGAGAATACCGCTGGTAGCGGTCGTACATCAGGTCGTAGACATCGGCCGAAGGCATGTCGAGGGCTTTTAGCGAGATGCCAAAGTCTATACCTAAATACTTCTTGGCGAACCCTGTCCATCTGGGCAGGTCGCTCCGTTTGAGGAAGGGCTGAAGACTGAAAAGGACTTTTACTTCACCATCTTTCTTCATGCTCTTCACGTCGCAGAAGTGCAGCACCCGACAATTTCTGCTCAGCAGACGAGGCATCTCGATGCGGTCGTCGTAGACGAGCAGGTAGGGCTCGTGGCTGAGAATGCTAATGACCAGTGTCACAAGAGCCGTGAGTCCAGGGATGCCGACTATCGCGATGCCAACAATTTGGAGGACGGAATCCCATGAGAAGGGCACGAACTCATCGTAGTGAGCCCAAGTACCGAGTGCGGCAAGCCCAAGTCCGAACACTGCTAACAGCATCAGTCGGGTCTTCTTCTGGTTGATCTCTACGGGTCGTTGCATTTGTTCTTAGCCCCCTAAAACAGGGGGTTGGGTACTCTTTGTTAACGAATTCTTTTCCTTCTAAGGGGCCAGTAATTACTCAAGACCCCCATCCCCCTAATTTAGGGGGCAACTTCCACGGTGATGATAATGCTCTCGCGGTCTACGACGCGCACGTTGGTGCCAACGGGCACGGCCTCGTCGCCCTTGGTGACGGCTTTCCAGACGTCGCCATCGATTTGCACACGACCGAAGCCACCGGCCTCGATGGGCTCTACGACACGTCCCTTGCGGCCAATGAGTGCATCGGCATTGCTCACCCGATACTCGTCGTTGCGATGCAGATAGCGCAGGGCTACGGGACGCACCAGGAACAGGCTCACCAGCGTGAAGATGGCGAACACGAGGAGCTGCACGTAGAAGCCACAGCCGAAAGCAGCACTCGTGGCTCCGAAGGCGGCACCGATGGAGAAGCAGAGGATGAAGAAATCGCCTGCCGTGAGCTCCAGAATCAGGCAGAGAACGGCTATCACCGCCCACATCTGCCAAAGGTGTTGTGATAAGTATTCAATCATAATGAACCTCCCCCGACCCCTCCTAAGAGGGGAGTGCCTGAAGAATTTCAGGGGGATTTACTCAGGCTTGCTAAGAACCTCCCCCGACCCCTCCGAAGGAGGGGAGTGCCTGACGGCGTGCGTGGGGAAGATCGTTGGTTATTACTATTTTATTACTATTTACTAATTATTACTAATGATAAGATATACTGTGTGAAACCGAGAGTCCGCGAGGCTTTTTCTTCTGAACGGAACATCTAAATGCTACGCCACCCGCGAGGCCCTCCCCTCCTTCGGAGGGGTCGGGGGAGGTTTTACAGCCCCAGCACGAAGTCGTCCCACTGCTTCGACGAGCCCTTCTCGCCAAACACCTTCTGGTAGAGACGGCTGCGCGTGGAGGCCACGCTTTCCTTTGAGTGGGCCGTGAGCGTGGCGATGTCCTTCGGCTGCATGCGCACCTTGATGAGCAGGCTCACGTGGTAGTCTTGCTCTGTCATGCGGTAGAGCCCGAAAAGGCGCTCGGTGAACCCCGTGTAGACCGAATTGACCACCTGCTCCAGCCGACGCCACTCGTCGTTGCCCATGCACTGACAGCGGTCGAGCATCTGCTGCATCGTTGCGTAGATGTCGCTGCCGAAGATCACGCTCTCGGCCTGCTCGCGCTTCTCGGTTTCTATCTCTGCCATGCGGTTGGCATAGTCCAGGCGCGTCTTTTTCTCCTCCAGCTCCAGCCGCAGCACCGAGTTCTCGTCGCCCAATTTGCGGATAAGGCTTTCCAGTTCGCCAATCTTCCGACGGTTCTGCTCGATGCCCTCCTGGCTCTGCGTCTGCTGCAGCTCCTGCATTGCGCGTACCTTATTTAGTCTTTCCTGCAGTTCCACTACCTTTCGGCGGCTGTTCTGCACCGTCAGCACCACGAGCACAATGTAGGTCAAGCTGCCCAAGATGAGCAGAAGCCATTCGCGGTCGGTCATTATCGTCAGAGCGGTCATTGTTATTTACGGATTTACTATTTCTGTTTTACGATTGCAAAGATACAGTTAAAAAACGAAACCTGCAAGAAAAATGGTTTGCAATAATTCGCAAAAGAAAAAACGCCCGCTGAAGGCCCATGCGCAGTTCGCAAAAGTTTGCAAACCGCCCGCCACAACCACCTTTTTCACTGGCAAAACGAATGGGCAAGAAAAGCAAAACAAGTTAATTTCCAAGGGAAATGATATACCAATTATCCCCGAAAGGATTGCACGGCAAAGGATTCGTTTTTCCTCTGCGATGCAACCCCTTCGGGGACAAATATTCTTAGTCACAAGGAAAGAAGGGACTTAGCGCTTCTTCGTGCTCGAAACCTTGCGCGTGGCCGTTGACTTCTTCGTGGTCGTTGACTTCTTCGTGGTCGTAGACTTCTTGGTCGTGCTGGTTGTCGTGGTCACCGGTGGCTTGTAGTACTTCATGGCCTCAGGCAGGAACTTCGACTGGATGTTGTTGATGCGGGTGGCATCGCTGGGGTGATCGCTCAGGAACTCTGCCGTGCCACCGCCCGTGCTGGCGGCCATGCGCTGCCAGAAGCTCACGGCCACATTCGGGTCGTAGCCAGCCATGGCGGCAAAGATCAAGCCCATGCGGTCGGCCTCAGTCTCATGGTCGCGCGAATACTTCAGGTTGCGGAACTGCAGACCGTACTGCGCCACGACCTGAGCGATGGACTGCGTGTTCTGTCCCATGCCCAGTGCGCCTGCGATGGCAGAGCCAATCTGAAGGCCGTACTGCTGCTTGATCTGCTTCGACATCTGCTCGGCTGAGTGGTTGGCAACGGCGTGGGCAATCTCATGACCCAGCACGATGGCCAGCGATGCCTCGTTCTGCGTGACGGGCAGCAGACCTTCGTAGACCACAATCTTGCCGCCGGGCATGCAGAAAGCATTCACGTTCTGATCCTGCACCAGATTGAATTCCCAAGCGTAGTTGGCAAGTTCGTTGGCATAGCCATTGTTCGTGAGATAGGTCTGCACGGCGTTGGCCAGCTTCTGACCCACGCGCTGCACCATAGCGGTGTTAGTGGCGTTGGTCGACTTCTTGGCGCCCTGCATGTACTTCGTGTACTCCTGCGAACTCAGCGACAGCACTTCCTGGTCGCTGATCATCAGGTTCTGTTTGCGGCCCGTGAGGGGCACGGTACGGGTGGTGCCGCATGCCGAGAACAGCACTGCTGCCACCACTGCCAATACATAGTGTTTGAAATTCTTCATTGTAGTTTTTGTTTTTATTGTATTTATAACATTTTGCACGACAAAGTTAACTTAATTCATCCGAAATGCCAAATTTTTTTCGTACTTTTGCACCAGTAATGAAAAAATAAGCAAAAAAAGTCGTATTTTTGCAGCAAAACCAGAATCAAGAAACTTTACACAGACAACGACTATGGCAAAGAGACAAAAGAAAGACCTCTGGTGGTACATCAAGAAGGAGTATGGACTGTCGGCCATGAAGCGGAAATTCACGAAGCAGACTGGCATTCCACTGACGAAGGCTGGCGTGGAACGCAAACTGGGCTCGCTGCTGCTCGACTTCGTGCTGGGTCGCGGCAAGAAAGCAACAGCCAACACCGAGGAGGAAGAAACCCTTTAAGCCCCCCCCAAAAAAACATGGACAAACAAAGACTAACGACGACGCTACTCGTCTTCATCTGTGGAGGACTGGCTGCAGCCTTTTTTCTGAACCGCAATCATGGCTCGGCGGTGGCAGAAGACGATTCGAGCCAGTTTGTAATGCTCACCGACGCCGTGCCGGATGCCATTTTGGAGATTCGCTACTACGGCACCTACAACTTCGTAGGCAAGCGCATCGATGGCTACGAGGAGCCGACGGCACTGCTGACACGGGCTGCTGCCGACAGTCTGCGGGCCGTCAGCGACGACGTACGCGAGCAGGGCTATCGCCTGAAAATCTACGATGCCTACCGGCCACAGAAGGGTGTCAACCACTTCGTGCGATGGTCGAAGGCTGTGGTAGACACGCTGATGAAGCGCTATTTCTATCCCGACCTGCAAAAGTCGGTGTTGTTCCCACAGGAATACATCATGGAACGAAGCGGCCACACACGCGGCTCCACGGTCGACCTGACGCTGTTCGACATGCAGACCGAAAAGGAACTCGACATGGGAGGCACTTTCGACTGGTTCGGACCGGAGAGCCATCCTGACTTCTGCGGCAATCCCGAAACTGGCGAATATACTGGCGACAACAGCAAGAGTCCTACTGGCCGGAGCATCACTGAGGAACAGTTCCAGAACCGCATGATTCTGCGCCGTGCCATGCTGCGCCACGGCTTCCGTGCGCTCGATACCGAGTGGTGGCACTTCACGCTGAACGAGGAACCCTTCCCCGACACTTACTTCAACTTCCCGGTAAGGAATCTGGATGACTAACAGACGCTGTCATCACGAACAGACGCCGAGCTATCCGTCACGGACAGCTCGGCGTCTTCTATTATACAAAAACATTATGTGCTTGGCTATTTTATCTAACAAACCTTTTTCGTCTGCAAAGGTACGACGAAAAAAGGAGACGTGCAATACCTAAAAATAAGGAAATTACTCCTACCCCACCTTCCAAAAGGAAAGAGGGGCAGAGGGAAAGAAGGGGAATGAGCGTTTACAGGCGGATGAGCGTCGAGCCCGTGGTAGACGGTTGTCCTGTACTGACCTGCACGGCATAGACGCCACGGGAGAGCACGGAGAAGTCGAGGTCGTATTCAGCCTGACCACCCGCAAGCGTTTGCTTGCTGACCATCTGGCCTGACGTGCTGAACACCGATACCGAGAAATGGGGGACACCGGACGCGACACTGCCCTCGAAGCGTATCCTCACATGTCCCTCCCCGATAGGCAGTACAGACACTGCCCGGGGCTGGTGCTGCGAGAGACCGTCGATGCCATCGATGCCGAGAATGCGCAGCAGCCCGCGATAGACGTCGATCTGGCCATAGCCATACTCGTTGTTAGGATAAGTGAGCGCAGGGTCGTAGTGGCTGCTGGTATGGGCTATGACGTCGAGGGCTTCCTCGGGTGTGAGCGTGGGCTTGGCCTGCAGCCATAGCGCAATGGCTCCACCGACGGCAGGCGTCGACATCGACGTGCCGGCATTGCTGTTCCAGGAATAGGTGCGGCCGCGGAACTGGAAGTGCTCCACGTCGGAGAGAATGTCGCCGGCCTGCGGGTTGTTCTCCAGATAGTAGCTGCTGTAGGAGGAGATGATGTTTGACCCTGGTGCCATGACATCGGGTTTCGTGCGGCCATCATAGGTGGGACCGATGGACGAATAGTCGCTGCGGCGACCGTCGTTGCCCTGGTCGAACTCACGATACTGGCCCAGATAGTTGGTGATGCCGGTGCGATAGCCTGTGGCACCGACACAGATGACGCGCGGCGCACTCGAGGGCGAATGGATGGTGCGCCCGACGGTGGCATCGCAGAGTTCGGGATTGAGGTCGTTGGTGACCAGGTTGCCCGAGCTGCGATAGACTTCAATATCGGCATCGCTGCCCCGGAACTCCACCGACACGGGCACCGTAGTGCCTAACTGGGTGAGCGCGCGCAGCTGAATGTCGTAGCAGGTCTCGGTGGGAACGTAGCATGAGGGATAGGCCGTCACGGTGAGGTAGTGCATACGGCCGCCAATGACCACGGAGTCGGCATAACAAGAGTCTGCGAGCGCCAGCACTTGGTCGGTGGGAACGTCGAGAACCAGAGGCTCGGCATCGTAGAAGGTGGTGCGCAGCGTGAACGGGGCGTCGGCCTTGGCCGTCAGGTTGACGCGGTCGCCGGTGGTCTGCACGAAGGTGCCTGCCCGCTGGCGGCCGCGCTCTTTATGGATGAAATTGACCACGTTGCCGCTGTTGCCCGCCGATGCCACCAGGATGCGACCTGGCCCCAGGAGCGAGTCGAGCATCTCGTAGTAGAGCACGTCGTAGCCATAGAAGTCCTGCTCAGAACCCTCGCTGAACGAGATGACACAGGGCTTGCCCACCGACTGGGCATAGTCGAAGATGTACTTGAAGCCCAAGGCGTCGGTGGCAAATGTGTATTTGTCGTAGTCGGCGGTATCGATCAAGGCAATGTCCTCGGTCGTGGCATTATTCACCAGACAGATGTCGCTCTCCCACGCCATGCCGCGGTAGGGACTGTTGTAGCCGCTGCCAGCCGCGATGCCCAGCGTGTGGGTGCCGTGGGTCTGCAGTTTTCCGTCGTAGGAACATCCCAGGCCGAGCAGTTCAGACTCGGTGGTGTAGTCGCGCCCCACGTACAACCTGCTGCCCACGGTATCGGGGCTAATCTGATCCCACAGTCGCTTGATGCGATACTGCGTGGTCTCTGCATTGTAGAAATTAGGATGGGTCAGGTCGAAACCGATGTCCATGATGCCCATCACAACGTCTTTTCCCGTGAAAGCCTGTGGCAGCTGGGTGCCTGCATAGACGGGCAGCGCGTTCAGATGGATAGCCATTGAATCCATCAGCGCATGGGTGCCGCGGCGGGCCTCGATGCGCTGCACGAACCGCTCCTGCGACAGCGCGCAGAGTCTGTCGGTGGGAATGGAAGCTATGTAGATGTTGCCCGCACGAGCCAGTTCGCGACAGCCGTTCTCGCGCAGGATGCGATCGGCATCGTCCGTGATGCGCACGAAGGCACACACCGTGGGCGCCTCGTGCCTGACAGCCATCTGGCGCAGCAGGGGCGACATCTTATGCAGTTGGGCACGCCGTGCAGCGGGCTGCTGTGAGACCTGGGCCGCTGCGGCCAGTACTCCCAGCACGAGCATAAAAAATGAGAGCATCAGTTGTTTCATGCTTGCAAAGTAAGCAAAAAAAACTGATACTCCCAAATATCACGCACTAAAAAGTTAATTTCTACGCTTCTCTATTTTTTCATATACAAGGGAATCATTCCCGTCGGAGTCGTCAGGACATTGCCTGTCATGACATCCTTGATCATTGACTTAATCTTTTTCATAACTTTGCTTCCTCTCTTTTAGTCATTCTTAATAATGAGTCCGCGGTTATTCAGCGTTACGTTGAGCAGCTGCTGATACTTACGATACTGACGCTGGTCGAGCACGGCGCGCATATAGCGCAGGTCACGTATGACAGCCTTCTTCAGGAGTTCCTGCTGCTTGTCCTTCTCTGCATTGGCAGCCACCATCATGTCGTCGCAGAAGCGCTTGTGGATCATTTCCACTGCATCCATCTGGTCGAAGTCAAGACCGAGATACATCGACAGCTTCTTGTAGTTGACACGCATGTCGTAAACCTTTGTCTCAGTGGTGGGTGCTGCCAGACCTGTTCCGGCGTTTGCCATGTTCATGCTCAGCAGAGCCACGATTGTCAAAATAATCTTCTTCATAATCTTTTTACCTTTCTTTTTCCCCATGTTGACCGAACTGAATCGGTCGGGGCATTTTAGTTAGCGAACCTCACGGCCCAATGTTCAATTTTTTGTTATCCTTTTGTCATTTTGACGGTGCAAAGGTAAGCACATTTTCGACACCAAACAAGCTTTTTGGTTTGTTGTGTGCGCAAACAGCCACTTTTCTTGACCCAAATCAAAATTTCTGCAAAGTTTTTATTATCTTTGCAAACTGAAAGTTTTTCATCAGGTAAAACTGAGCAACTAACACCTATTTTATATATATGGAGACAACAAAAAACAAATTCATTGCCGTGGCCTACGAGCTCTTTGCCGAAGACGAGACGGGACGCCACATCGTGGAAAAGGCTACTGCCGACAAGCCCTTCACCTTCATCAGCGGATTCGGCATCGTGTTGAGCGATTTCGAGGCTGCGCTCGTAGGACTCGACAACGGAGCCGAGTTCGACTTCACGCTCACACCCGAGCAAGCCTACGGCAACTACGAGGAGGAACGCGTGCTGGAACTCGACCGCGAAATGTTCTGCATCGACGGCCGCTTCGATCACGAGCACATCCGCATCGACGCCATCGTGCCGCTGCAGAATCAGGAGGGCGACCGCTTTATGGCCCGCGTGCTCGACATTCGCGACCAGACGGTTGTCATGGACCTGAACCACCCGCTGGCTGGCAAGACTCTCAACTTCCGCGGCAACGTAGTGCTGACACGCGACGCTACCGACGACGAGGTGAGCCTGCTCATCCGCCAACTGACAGGCGACGGCGGTTGCGGTGGCTGTGGTGGCTGCGATGACGGCGAGTGTGGCGAAGGCTGCGAAAAACATGAAGGTCACTGCGGCAAGCACAAGGAAGGTGGCTGCTGCCATCACTCATAACTGAAGAAAACATCAACCCCAACAACAACATAATCACCCACCCCATGCGCAACACTTTTGGAGAACTTTTCGCGCTGACCACCTTTGGCGAGAGCCACGGCGAAGCTATCGGAGGTGTCGTCGACGGTATGCCGGCAGGCATCTCCATCGACCTTGACTTCATTCAGTCTGAACTCGACCGCCGCCGACCAGGCCAGAGCCACATCACCACCAGCCGACAGGAGGCTGACCACGTAGAACTGCTCAGCGGCGTGTTCGAAGGCAAGTCGACGGGCTGCCCCATCGGCTTCATCGTGCGCAACCAGAACCAGCACCCGCAGGACTACGAGCAGATGCGCTCGCTGTTCCGCCCGTCGCATGCCGACTACACCTACTACAGCAAGTACGGCCTGCGCGACCATCGCGGTGGCGGACGCTCGTCGGCACGCGTCACCATCGCACGCGTCGTGGCCGGAGCACTGGCCAAGCTGGCCCTGCGCCAAGTGGGCATCAGCATCCAAGCCTACACGTCGCAGGTGGGCGACATCCGTCTCGACGACGACTATCGCCGCTACGACCTCAGCCAGGTCGAGAACAACGTGGTGCGCTGTCCCGACGCTGGGAAGGCCAGCCAGATGGAGCAACTCATAGCCAGCGTGAAGGCACAAGGCGACACCGTGGGCGGCGTCATCACCTGCGTGGTCAGAGGGTGCCCGGTCGGACTGGGCGAACCGGAATTTGGCAAGTTGCACGCCCGATTGGGCTACGCCATGCTCACCATCAACGCCGCCAAGGGTTTTGAATACGGCACAGGCTTTGCCGGATCGGAACAGCGAGGCAGTCAGCAGAACGACCTCTTCATGAGTGGCGCACAGCCCCGCACCAACCACAGCGGCGGCATACAGGGAGGCATCAGCAACGGACAGGACATCTATTTCCGTGTGGCTTTCAAGCCCGTGGCCACCCTTTTGCAGCCTCAGACGACGGTCGACACGGAGGGCAACGAGGCCATTCTCGAGGCTCGCGGACGTCATGATCCGTGCGTTGTGCCACGAGCCGTCCCCATCGTGGAAGCTATGGCTGCAATGGTGCTTTTCGACCAATATTTACTTAATAAATCATCAAAAATGTAAAAGAAATTTGAGATATGCATATTTTAACACATAAAATGCAGTAAGTTCTAAAAATAATTCGTATTTTTGCAGACAACAATGCAAGGGATTGTGAAATTCCTACATTAGTTTAGTTAAGTCTAGTTTAGTTTTTGTGTTGGTTGAGGGCTGCCGATTGGCAGCCCTCAAATTTTTCATGCTTTCTTTGGTTCCTTCAAATAAAAACGCTACCTTTGTACGGAAATTGAAAACCAAAAAGAAAAATCAACATGGAAAAAACACTTCTGAAACTCTGCCTGGCTCTCCTCATCAGCCTCGGCATGTCATCGTGCGAGAAACCGGTCATCGACGACGTCACACCCTCACCTGTTGACGACGGCTTCGCCATCACCTTCAACATCACTCACTTCGAACAGGCTCCCTTTGCCACACAGGTCTACAGCCGCGCCAGCAACGACGCTGCCGACGTGTGCACGCATATCAACCTGGCTGTCTTCAGCGGCGACACCAAGGTGAAGACCATCAACCAGACATCCACCGATGCCGACTTCGGCAAACTCAGTGTCAGCCTGCAGGAAGGCAACTACACTGTGGTCATCCTGGCCCACAGCTGTCAGGGCAACGCCACCATCACGTCGCCTGCGGAAATCAAGTTCCCCAACAACAAGGTCACCGACACCTTCTTCTACTGCCAGGACATCAGCGTCGGACAAAACCAGAGCCTCGACGTGGTGCTCCATAGGGCTGTTGCCATGTTCGAGTTGAACATCACCGACAATATGCCGGCCGAGGTCAACCTGATGACATTCAAGTACACGGGTGGCAGCAGCACCTTCAACGCTCTCACGGGCTACGGCTGCGTCAACTCGCGCCAGACCGAGACCCGCGACGTCACGGCCGACATGCACGGCAAGCCGTCGAAGTTCCAGGTATATACGTTCCCTCATGAGGCGGTCGACAAGTTGAAAATCACCGCCACAGCCTCGGGTGCCGGCGACGCTATGGTGGCCGAGCGGGAGTTCGACGAAGTGCCGGTAGAGATCAACCAAATCACTCGCTACACGGGCGAGTTCTTCTCTGGCAGCAGTCAGTCGGAGTCCAATGTCTTCCGCATCAGCATCGAGGACGAATGGCACGAAGCCAATTACGATTTCTAAAAACTCTCTGTGCAGCAAAGGCGAGCGCGTAGCGAAGAAAAAAACCTTCTTCAACCGCGCCGAAGGCGCACTCTCCGCTCGACCCGTAGGGGCGCTTTCGTAGCGAAGCGGAGAAAGAACTCTAAACTCTAAACTCTAAACTCTCAACTAAAAAATGTCCCCCGCCTACGTCCCCGAAGTTGCAGCCGACTATTTCAGCGAACTGGAGTCAGCGCTGCTCGCTGCGCCCGACTACGGGCGGGTCTACACTATCTTCAATCGCGTCTTCCATCGCTGTCTCGACCAGAAAGCCGCCACGACGCAGCTCAACCTCGTGGGCACCTTCGCTAAGACCGACTACCTGCTGAAGGAGCTGCAGGCCGGACCCGTCCTCACCCACGACGTCAACGACCTGCGCACCCGGTTGCGCAAGCGTACCCAGCTTGCCGACGACGAGTTGCAGCGCCAGCACCTCTACGATCTGAAGACGCTCTGCCGCTTCGTGGCCCTCGTCTTCAGCGCACCTGTGCCACCGTCGCTGCTCAGCCGATTTCCTGCCGAACGGCGGCAGCAGCCCGCCCGCTTGCTGGTCAGCGACTGCATGCGCGTCATCGTAGAGCGTTGGGACGACGAATACATCTACGCCCAGGTGGAACAATGGACTGAGGGCGACACGGCCCGCATCTGCTATGCCCACGGCAATCGCAGCTACGACTACGACTGGACCTATCTTCAGAAAATTCTCTACGAAGGTGCCCAAATCAACCTTATCCGCCCGCGGCTCGAAGGGGGCACGCTCTTTCCCGAACTCATCATCTTCGAGCCAGACTACCTCATCGACATCTCTACCGTGGCCCGCTGTTTCACCAACTATGCCGAGTCGCCCTTCGTCAACCTCATCAACAAGTTGCAGCCTGCCAGCAACAGCGAAGCCATTGTGCTGGGTCATTTCGCTTCGCAACTGCTCGACGAGCAAATCCACCAGTTGCCCGCCGACCACACCTATGCCCAGAGCGTAGCCGACTTCTTTCGCGACCATGCCATCAGCCTGCTCACGGCTAACGTAGGCAGAGACTTCCACGACGAGGCACGCCGACAGCAAGACCACATCCGCAAGGCCATCGGCCACTCGCTGCCCGAGGCCCTCCACCGTTTCGACCCGCGCGAGGGCATCGTCGAACCGTCGTTCTTCAGCGAGATGCTGGGCCTGCAGGGGCGCATGGACTACCTGCAACTCGACTTCAAGGTGTTGCTCGAGCAGAAGTCGGGCAAGGGCGATTTTCCCTACGACAACTTCCAGAAACCGCGCCACCGCGAGGAACACTACGTGCAGTTGCTGCTCTACATGCTCCTCATCCGCTACAACTACCGCGCCGTCTACGAGCAGAACCACCGCGAACTGCATGCCTTCCTGCTCTACTCCAAGTATGCCGACAGCCTGCTGGGTCTGGGCTTTGCGCCCGAACTGGTGTTCCGCGCGCTGAAAGTGCGCAACACGCTGGCTTGGACAGAACGACTCTACACCCAGCCCGACGGATTCCGCAGCATCCTGGAGTCGCTCACGCCCGAACGGCTCAACCTGAAGCATGTCGACAATCCACTATGGCGAAATTTCCAGCAGCCACAACTGGCCGCTACGCTGGCCCCCATCCACGATGCCTCGCCGCTCGAACGTGCCTACTACTTCCGCTTCCTCACCTTCATCGCCAACGAGCACATGCTCTCTAAACTGGGCAACAAAACGAAGGAAAACTCGGGCTTCGCCTCGAAGTGGCACGACTCGCTCGACGAGAAACTGCTGGCAGGCAACATCTACGACCGCCTGTCGCTGCTTCCACCGGAACCGGGTCCCGAGGGCGACATCCGCACACTCACGCTGGAGTTCTCAGAGACGGCCGACAACGACATGTCGAACTTCCGCAAGGGCGACATCGTCATCCTCTACCCCTACGATGCCGGTGACGAGCCCGACGTGCGCCGCACGATGGTGTTCCGCTGCACCATCAGCGACATCACCGCCTCTGAACTCAAGCTGCAGCTGCGTGCGCCGCAGGCCGACGCGCGCGCTTTCCAGCACGAATCAGAAAAGTTGTGGGCCATCGAACACGACTTCATGGAGGCTTCCTACGCATCGCTCTACCGAGGCATGCACGCCTTCCTCTCGGCACCCAAGGCGCGGCGCGACCTGCTCATGCTGCAGCGCCACCCCGAAGTAGACACCTCGCTCAAGCTGCGCGGCGACTACGGCGCTTTCAACACACTGGCACGCTACGTGCGCCAGGCCCGCGAACTGTTCCTCATCATCGGCCCGCCGGGCACGGGCAAGACCTCCTTCGGGCTGCTCAACACGCTGCGCGAGGAACTGCTCGACGCCGACTCATCGGTGCTGCTGCTCTCCTTCACCAACCGCGCCGTCGACGAGATTTGCAGTAAACTCACGGCCGAGGGCATCCAGTTTCTGCGCGTGGGGCCCGCCACGTCGTGCGCACCGGAGTATCAGGACTACATGCTCTCCAGCCAGGTGCAAAGCTGCCGCACGCTCGACGACCTGCACCGACTCATCACCACCACGCGTGTCTTCGTCGGTACCACCACGGCCTTCAACTCCAGCATCGCACTCTTCAGCCTGAAGCAGTTCTCGCTGGCCATTATCGACGAGGCTTCGCAGATTCTCGAACCCCACCTCATCGGCCTGCTCAGTGCCCAGCACGAGGGACAGCCAGCCATCAGGAAGTTCGTGCTCATTGGCGACCACAAGCAGTTGCCGGCCGTTGTGCAGCAACAGCAGGAGGTGTCACGCGTCAGCGATCCGCTCCTGCTCGACATTCAGCTCACCGACTGCCGCCTCTCGCTCTTCGAGCGGCTCCTCCTGCGCTACGAACACGATCCCGCCGTCACCTACATGCTCTCCCGCCAAGGCCGCATGCACCACGACATCGCCCTCTTCCCCAACCACGCCTTCTACGACGACCGCCTCACCGAGGTGCCCCTCCCCCACCAGCTGGCCGCACTCCCTGCAGTCACGTCGCCAGTCTCGACGGAGGTTTCCCACGACGTCACACCTCAGACTGCAGCGCCCGCAGCCATCCACCCCATACAGGCCTTGCTCCTCAGCCACCGTGTGACCTTCATTGCTTCCGAGCCTCCGCAGGCCGACACCTCCGAGAAGGTAAACCAAGTGGAAGCAGACATCATCGCTGCCCTCGTGCGCCACATCTACGCCATCGAGCGCGACCGTTTCAGCACCACCCAGACCGTAGGCATCATCGTGCCCTACCGCAACCAGATTGCTACCATTCGCAACACGCTCGACCGCTTCGGCATTCCCCAGCTACACGACATCACCATCGACACCGTCGAGCGCTTCCAGGGCAGCCAGCGCCGCTACATCATCTACGGCTTCACCATCAGCCGCTACCACCAGCTGCGCTTCCTCACCGACAACGTCTTCATCGATAGCAACGGCAACATCGTCGACCGCAAACTGAACGTCGCCATGACGCGCGCCCAGGAGCACCTCCTGCTCGTCGGCAATCCGCAGTTGCTCAGCCGCAACCTCACCTTCAGCCGACTCATGCAGTTCGCCCGCGACCGCCAAAGCTACCTGCAAGTCAGCCGCGACGACTTCCTCGCAGGCCGTTTCAACCTTTAAAAAATATAAAAGTCGTTCGCCATTCTTTACAAGAAACACCACATCTTCCCGACATCTTTTAGCAATAAAACGGATGGAAAAGCCTCTTTTTCCATCCGTTTTATCGCTTTCTGTTGCCCGGAACCTCGTTCCCGACCATCAAAAGCATAGGTTTGGTCTCTCTATCTCATAGCTCTGCATCATCCAACTCATAGCTCTATACGACCCAAAGCATAGGTTTAGAGCTTCCAAACCATAGGTTTTGCAACGCCGACTGCCTGTCCACTTGGCAAAATAGCCCGTCCCTTTCTCTTCTCAATCCAACAACCAGTTGATAATCAACACTTTAAAAGAACTGCCATTTCTCCGCTCATTTTTCCCTCATTTCACGCCCATTCTCCCCCATCGCTATAAACGTAGCGCCTTTTTGCCCTATCCGTTTGTAAACAAAAATAACGTCTTACCCCCTGCAACATCTACCTCGGTAGGCAAGCAGAAGAGCGTCGTGATGAAAACCAGCACGCCCATCGAGAACTGCGACGAGGCGCGAGGAATCGCGTAAGGATAATAAAGACCAGGAACCAGGAACCAGGAACCAGAAACTAAAATGAAGCATTTTATGTTTTTCTTTGCTCGTTTGCGGGAAAAGACGTAATTTTGCAGCATTGAAGAAACTAGAAACTAAAATGAAAATAGTTCTAGCCATAGATTCCTTTAAGGGCTGCCTGACATCAGTAGAAGCCAATCAGGCAGCTGCCGAGGGCATTCGGACTGTGCGCCCCGATGCCGAGGTCGTGCAGGTGGCAGTCAGCGACGGCGGCGAGGGCTTTCTGGAGGCATTCCACGCTGCCCTCGGTGGCGAAATGGTTACCATTGGGGTGCGCGACCCGCTCATGCGCCGCATCTCAGCCCGCTACCTGCTGAAGGGTGACACAGCAGTCATCGAGATGGCCCAGGCTTGCGGGCTCACCCTGCTCAGCGCCGACGAGCGCAACCCGCTGCTCGCCACCAGCTACGGCGTGGGATTGTTGGTGGGCGATGCCGTGCGGCGCGGTGCCCGCCACATCATCGTAGGACTCGGCGGCAGTGCCACCAGCGATGCCGGCATCGGCATGATTCGCGCCCTCATCGACGCCTTCGCCCCTCATGGCACGTGGGACGACGTGCAGGATCTGCGCCCAGTGCGCTTCACCATTGCCTCCGACGTGCAGAATCCGCTTTGCGGAGCCAATGGTGCCGCCCACGTCTTCGCCCCGCAGAAGGGTGCCACACCCGAGATGGTCAGCCGCCTCGATGTCCGGGCCCGTCGGTTTGCTGACGCCTCAGCCCGCCACTTCGGCTACGACCGCTCCCAGCAGCCTGGCGCTGGTGCCGCCGGAGGCCTTGGTTACGCCTTCCTGCAATACCTTGATGCCGACTGCCAGCCCGGCATCCGGCTGCTGCTCGACGCTCTCCACTTCCGCGAACTCATCAGCGATGCCACTCTCATCGTCACTGGCGAAGGTTCCGCCGACCGCCAGACCCTCATGGGCAAGCTCCCCATGGGCATCCTGCAGCAGTCCCACGGCATTCCCGTCGCCCTCATCGCCGGCCGCATCAGCGACTGCGACCGTCTCCTCCGCGCCGGCTTCGCCGAGGTAAAATGTATCAATCCCGCCGGTCTCCCCCAGGAAGTCGCCATGCAAAGTAGCATAGCCTGCCGGAACATTGCCGAGACCGTCAGCCAGTTGTTATTTCCTTAATACACGCCCAGCTCGTAGATGCGGGCGGCAGCGTCCTGCCCCTGCATGGGGTTGACAACGTAGATGCGCACGTAGCGCACTTCTGCGGGGTCGAACGTGCGGTCGACGATGTTCTTTCGGTTGCCGTCGAACATGTCGAGCGTGCGCCACTCTTCGGTGAGGCTGTTGCGGCCCTGCAGCAGACAGGTGCGGGTGATGTAGGAGGCTTGCTCGCTGGCAGCATTCACCATGCGCCAGCGCTTCACGATGGTGGGCTTGCCCAGGTCGAAGGCCACATAGTTGGGGGCGGGCTTGCTGTCGCACCACTTGGTTTCGAGGTTGTCGTCAACCAGGAGTGCCGCGCGTTCGTTATGGTTCACTTCGCCCGAGACAGCAATGATCTGAGCGTCCTTCAGCAGGTTGGGCCCCAGGGGTTCTTCCTTCGCCGTGGCTGAAGCCGCCGGAGTGTCGGATGGCCGCAGCGACGTCTTGAACAGCGGGGCGGCAGGCGTGGCCTCGGCGTCGGCGGCTGTGAGCGTGGCGGCGAAGACCACCACGTGGGCATCGTCGGGCAACTGCACCTGGCTGACTCCCTTCGGAATGTCGAGCACGACGCGGAACATGTAGGTGTACTCGTAGGGCTCGTCGGCTGAGGCTGAATGACGGTGGCTGCCCACCCATGCCACTTCGGCATCCTTCAGAAAGCCGGTGGTGTGGCCGTCGTGGCCCCATTGTCCGATGAAGCCGCTGTAGAAGGGCACGAGAACCGTCTGCCGGTTGCGGCCCAGGGTGAAGGTAGCTTGTCGGTCGCCTTCGTCGGAAGCCACGAGCAGGTGGAGGCGGCGGGCAGCAGTGGCAGCACCGGGGAGAGAGATGACATTGCCCCGGCATGCAAGACCGTTGGCGGCGTCTTTCTCGCCCAGGCGGAAGGTGACGTCGTCCACCACGAGCTCGCCCTCGGGAAGGAGTTCGGCGGCGTAGCTGTAGCCACCCTCGAAGTCGGCAGCGCCGCGGAAGGCGTTGAAAGTGGCGCAGTGGCGATCGAAGGGGAGGGGAATCGTTGCACTAGTTGGACTAGTTGCGCTAGTTTGACTAGTCGGACTAGACGTACTAGCCAAATTGCTGAGTTTCAGCTTGAAGGTCTTCACGCTGAAGGGCTTGATTTCAACAGGCAGTGAGCGGCCGGCGAAGGGAACAGTGGCGAGGGTGCGCTCGGTGCCGTCGGCCTCAACGGCTTTCAGAATGTCGGCGGCAAAGGTGATGTCGGCCTTCTGCACGGTTTTTCCACCTATTTCATAGACGCGCAGGACGTACTCGTCGCTCACCTCGGCACGCTTCAGGGCACGCACGACGACGTTGGGGTTGCTGCTGCTGACGAACGAGAACGTGCGCCCCAGATGGCCCTTGTGGCGCGTGGTGAGGAACGTGCGTAGCGGATTGTTCAGCCCGTCGGCCTGGGCCACTGCCGTGGCGGCATCGAGAGCTCCTTCGTGGCCCACAAGGCTGTAGGTGAACACGTGGTGGCCGAAGTCCTGGCGGGCCTGGTAGGCAAAGCTCTGGGCAGGTTTGGGCGAATAGAGCAGCGAGAGGCGCAGCGTGTTGTCGGCAGGCTTGTCCCAGCCGTAGCGCGAGTCGTTGAGCAGCGTCACGCCATAGTCGCCCGAGCGGTCGGTGAGGTCGGTCCACTCGTGGGCATAGACCTCGAAACTGTTGTCGCGGTTATTGCCGCGGCGCACGTTGCCCAGCCCGATGTCGTAGGTGGCCTCCTCGTTGCTCACGCTGAGCGGGAACTCGGCCTTCAGCAGGGCATTGAGCGACCGCCAGTCGACCTCGTTCTCGAAGTCGATGCGCGAGGCGAGGGCTCCCTCGTAGAGGTGGATGCGCTGCACGATGGCAGACTCGCCGTAGCGCTTGCTGACGACGAGCGTCTGGCGCAGCGGGCCGCGCTCCACCGACAGATGGACATCGTCGTGAACGGGCAGCGGGTCCTTGTCGATTGTGGTCTTCAGGATTTCCCAGGCAGGCCAGGCAGCCGAGCGGCAGTCGTCGAACACCACCAGGCGCAGGCTCTTGCCCTCGGCCACGAGTTCGCGACGGGCCTGCTTGTCGAAGAGTGAGGTGATGTCGCCGTGCTCGTCGACGGTCAGGCGATAGCGGGAGTTCTCGATGGAGCCTGCTCCCTGAGTTTTTCCAAGTGAAGAAAGATGGGCACCCTTTTTCCCTGAGGATTTCAGACTGTAGACCGCGAAGCCTGTTGCGGGCACCTGAGCCTGGAAGAGCAGGCACGGCCGGCCATCCTTCATGACCACCTGCGACGGCACGCGACGGCCGTCGGGACCGCTCACCTGGCAGTCGGCAGCGGCATCGAGGCTGACCTCGGCAATCGTCGTCACGGGGCGTGCCTCGCTGTTGTAGACCACCACGGGCTGGCCTGAGACCTGCGTGTTCAGTTCTCGACTGACGGCTGAAATGCTGTGCGTCATCACGTTGCCGAAGGTCTTCAGTGCCAGCAGCTCGTCGTTCCACGAGAACTCATAGGCGCGGGGAATGCTGGTGCCCGTCACGTCGTCGTGGAACTGATGCCAGATGACGCGTTGCCAGTTCTGCGTGAGGCGCTCCGAGGGATAGCGGGCCAGTCCCAGCCAGTCGGCCACGACAGCCGAGCGCTCAGCAGCGTCGCCGAGGTGTTCGTTCTGTCGGTTGTAGAGTTTCATGGCCGCCTGCGACGTGTAGCAGCCGTTGCCATGCACGTCCATCGTCAGCTCGCCATCGAAGACGGGCAATTCGGGATGATTCTCATAAGGTAGGTAGTCGCGATAGAGCTGGTCGCTCGTGGTGCTGAGTATCTGTATGGGGCCGTTGCCGGCGATGCCCTTCTCCACGGCGCGCACCGAGGCGATGGTGGGCGAGCCGCCAATGTCGCCCGTGCCATAGTAGCGGTAGACGGTGCGTAGCGGGCTCTCGAGGATTTCCTTCTGGATGGTCTCGCTCGCCGAGAGGTCCTCGTCCTTCCAGCGCTGGGCATAGTTGAAGCCGTGAGCCATCATGATGCGGCTGCCGTCGATGCCCTGCCAGAGTCCGATGGTGAAGGGATACTTCCTGCCGCCGTCGTAGAAAGGATTGGTGCGCCACTGCAGCTTTTGCGACGAGAAGCCGATGAGCCCGCAGTGGGCAGCCAGCGTGGGCAGCGTGTAGGGGAAGCCGAAGCAGTCGGGCAGGAAGATGTCGGTGCCCTCGGTGTTGAACTCCTGGCGGTAGAAGGTCTGCCCGAGCAGCACGTTGCGCAGGAACGACTCCGGCGAGCCGATGATGACCTCGTTGGCATCCCAGCTGCTGCCGGCAATGTGCCAGCGACCAGCCTCGATGTACTTCTTCATCTCCTCATACTCCAGCGGGTAGTACTCCTTCATCCAGGAATACTTCACGCCGCCTTCGAAGTTGAAGATGTAGTCAGGATACTTCTTCAGCAGCATCAGGTTCTGCTGGAGCGTGTTGCGGATGTGGTCGCGAATGGTGGCCTGCACATCCCAGTTCCACTGGGTGTCGAGATGGGCATCGGCCACCATGTAGGCCTTCATGGTTTTCTCTTGGGCGCCGATGCCGACGGCAACGAGGATTGACATGGTTAATAATAAAAATCTTCTCATAACGGTAAAGCTTTCTATGCGACTGAATCGCGTTTCAAAATAAGGTTATAGTAATATATGTTGCAAAGTTAACGAAAAATTTTTATAAACGAATCAAAATGATTATCTTTGTAGCCAAATAAACAACGTTTGCATGAAAAACGTTGTAAACAGTAATATATACAACTTTTTTTTAATAATAGTAAATCATGAAAAGTTTTGGATCAAAGCCGTGGATTCTCCCTCAGCCCGTACTGATTATCGGTACTTACGACCAAGAGGGTAAGCCCAATGCCATGAATGCCGCATGGGGCGGTCAGTGGGATATGCACGAGATTATCATCTCGCTTAGTTCACATCTGACAACGGACAACCTTGCCCAGAACCCTGAGTTCACCGTCACTTTTGCTACTGCCGACACGCTGGTGGCAGCCGACTACGTGGGCATCGTCAGTGGCAGAAACACACCCGACAAGATGCAGAAGGCAGGCTGGACCGTAGAGAAGGCTCCCAACGTGAATGCTCCGGTGTTCAAAGAGTTTCCGATGACGCTTGAGTGCCGTGTAAAACAAAAAATCGACGAGTCAGAGACTGGATATTACCTCATTGCAGAGATTGTCAATATCCTCTGCGACGAACAGTATCTGGGCGAAGACGGCAACCCCGATGTAGAATCGATGGACCTCATCACCTACGACCCCGTCCACCACACCTACATCCGCTTGGGAACAACGGAGGGCAAGGCTTTCTCGGATGGCAAACAACTGAAATAACATACCTTTTGCCCCCAAACACAATATGCGATGTAGGGATGCGACGTGTCACGTTCTGAAAGGAAAAAGGCTTATCATAGAACCCGACACGTCGCGTCCCTACATCTTTATTGTTTTAAAATCCAACCGTTATCTCCATGATATATCATCTGTCTGGTCATACCACCATCGATACAGATGTTCTCGCCCGTGATGAAGCCTGCCTTGTCTGAGCAGAGAAAGAGCACCATATTGGCAATATCTAATGGATTTCCAACACGTCCTGCCGGCTGCTGAATGGCATCGGAACCTTCATATACGGTGTAGGCGGTATCAATCCATCCAGGAGAGATGGAGTTTACACGTACATTTGCGATGCACCGACCTATGCCCCGTGCACCACCTGTAACAACGACAACTTTATCTTTGAAATCCATATTTGTATCTGTTCGCTAAATTGGAATTTAGAGTCTCATAAATGCCTTCGCATTATTGTAGAATATGTTTTCCAATCCATTTTCATCTATACCGCATGCCATTACTTTTTGTATCTCTACAGTGGGATGATGAAATG
>Ga0256404_1001201_pt1 | contig 64564 bp, 81 predicted proteins | sample RumenRJG_01DNA_FD_185990 | JGI IMG/M metagenome (GOLD analysis project Ga0256404, IMG submission 185990) | Bovine rumen microbial communities from Lethbridge, Alberta, Canada - RJG_01 | ecosystem: Host-associated > Mammals > Digestive system > Stomach > Rumen | place: Canada: Alberta | collected...
TTTTTCATAAACTTCAATTTTACCTTTGATAATCACTTTCATGCCGTTTTTAGGTTCGAATTTAAGGAATCGTTTGTTGCCCTTAAACATCACAGCACTGATTTGGGAATTTTTATCCTTAAGGGTAAAATAACTATGTCCGCTAGGATATGTTTTATAATTGGATATTTCCCCTCTAATGTAGATATTCTTTAAATTTACATCCATTTTCAGTTTTCTGTTGATATAGGCATTAATTTGCGATACTGTTAAATATTCATCGTCCATATATCACACCTTTAAAGCAATATTGTTATTATATTGTTTGTAATAAATACAATTTTTCTTTTTTTAAATAGATTATTAAGGTAAATGTATTTTAAATTGAAAGAACAATATAAAAAACAAGGTGTTTTTATGAGAATTAAAGATGAATTATTTGGTAAAGAAGTTCTCGATGCAGAAATCCAAATTGTCGGTAAAGTCACTGATGTCGTGTTTGACAAGGACACTTTTGAAATTACCGATTTGGTAATTAAAAAAACAGGATTTTCTGAACAAATTAAAGCTAGTGAAAATTTGGTTCCTTTGGAACTCATTAAGGTAATAGGAGATAAGGTCCTTCTTAAAGGTGAAGATGATATTTAACTGATTGATATGGTTTCTAAAGAATATTTGATTAGTTTATTGAAAGAAAATGAAGTATTTCTCGAAGGAGACTTTACTTTATCATCCGGAAAGAAAAGTAACTACTACATTAACATGAAAAAGGCCATTACTGAGCCGGAAATTTTATCCACAATTTCTAAATTAATCACTGAAAAGGTTGATGTTGATGAAATAGATAAAGTTGCAGGTCCAGCATTGGGAGCGGTTCCAATAGCTACAGCAGTTTCACTTGAATCAAAACTTCCATTATTGATGATTCGTAAGGAAAAGAAAGGCTATGGTACATCTAAATTAATCGAAGGCGAACTCAATGAAGGGGATAATGTCATTGTCGTTGAAGATGTTTCAACTACTGGAGGATCTCTTTTAAAAGCCATTAAAGCTATTCAAGACAATGGAGGAAATGTAAAAAGAGCTTTTGTTGTCGTTGACCGTCAAGAGGGAGCAATTGAAGAATTTGAAAAAGAAGGAATTGCATTAGAACCTTTAATTTGTGTTAATGAATTTTTTGATTAAAAAAAGAAAAAAATAATGATGAATATTATTTCATCATTTTTTTACATGATGGACAAAATGAGGAAGTTCATCAATGATTATGCTGAATGCGGTTTTTACAGCATTTGGAGAACCGGGCATAGAAAATATAACTGTTTTTTTATAAATTCCAGCGGTAGCTCTTGAAAGCAATGCTGCAGCGCCGATTTCCTCATATGATTTTGCTCTAAATATTTCTCCAAAACCATCTAATTTTTTTTCGAATAGTGATTCAACAGTTTCAACGGTAATGTCACGGGGATCAAGACCGGTTCCTCCGGTTGTTAGGATAACATCAATGTCATCGGAGATCATCTCTTCAATAGCATTAATCAAATCTTCCTTTTCATCAGGTATTAGTGACCTGCCTTTCAAGGTATATCTTGATTCAATTTCTTCTGCCATGTATTGGCCGGACAAATCTGCCTTTTTTGATTTTCTACTATCGCTGAGAGTAATTACTCCGCAAGTGATGTCCTTTGAGGATTCTTTTTGATGTTCGTTTGCTGTTTCACTTTTCATTTTACCACCTATTTGTCAGTTTCGAGAAACTTCTTAATTAGATTATATTCATCTAGGCAATTAAATAATTTGTTGCTTGGATAATACAAAATGCAGTTTTCAAGTTCTTCTCTTTCTACATAGTTATGTTCGTAAATTATATCGATATGGTGTGTAATTGTTTTATAATCTAAATGTAATAATTTTGATAGTTCATTGGCATTATAGGGTTTGGATAATAGTTTATCTATTATCATAATGGTTGTTTTACCACCTTTTCTTCCAATTAATATATTAGAAAGCTCCCTATTTGTTATTGCAAAAATTGTTTTTGTCATCATTGATTTTTTAGACATTTTTTTTACCGTCCTCTTAATTAATCAGAAAAAAACTTAAAGAGATTCAACGCCCATTTCATGGCATTTTTGTCTTTTCCAATTAATATTTGGGAATCATCGTATAGTCCATCTTTGAAAAACAATGAAAGTGACATGAAATTGTCAGAACAGGTTAAAAATAATTTTAGATTATTTTCACTGCATTTAACTTTGACTTTTTTGTTTTTCATCAGATTTTTATTCAAATCATCGTTGCTTTTGATTGAACTTAGAATCTTATCATTAACTAACAGTTCTAAATTTTTCACTTTACTTTCATTCAGCAATTCAATGATGTGTTTAAAATGGTTTTCAGAGTATATCGGAAGTATTATTTTTAATTCTGTTGATTTTGAAAGTAGTTTAATGTATTTATTGAACGCATTTGATAAATCACTAGTTGTTGAATTTTCATACTCTGCTTCCTTTAGAAGGTACATGCTTTTCAGCATATCTTCAGGGATATCTGATAAGTCATGATCATTCCAAAATTTCTTGTTTTTGTTGATTGAAAACCAATTTTCAATCAGTTTAATCATATTGGTGGTTAAGAGAAAACCGTTTGAGGTTAATTCATAATATTTCTGGGTTTTCTTAACAAGATTGATATTTTCCAATTCCTTAAGACCATGCAAAATTGTTGCGGATGGTTTTTTAAGTTCAGTTCTCAAGTCCTCTAAATTTTTTGAACTTTCATACACGGCCAATAGCAGTTTAGTTCTCATACTGGATGTTAGGATATATTTGACATTTTTATATTCCTCTGTCAGTTCTGTTTTGGTTTGAACGGAAGTCATTTCATCACATCCTCTTTGATTGCTTTAAATAGGTTTTCAGCCCATTTATGTGATTTTTCATCATTGGAAACTAGGATTCTGTTCTGGTCAAAACTGTCATCGTTTTTGAATAGTCCTAAGCTCATTGATCCGTCGCAGATTGTTAGGTATATCTTTAAGTCATTGTTAACAGGATAGATTTTCAGTCTTCCATTTTTTGATGATTCTCTTCTTAATTTCATGTCGATTTGTGTTATGATTGCTGAATATATGCTTTTAGGAATTACCAATTCTATTTTACCATTGTTTTCCAAGACGCTCTCAATGATTTGAGGATAATCTGGATGTAAATATGGAAAAATTGCCTTGATGGACATTGATTGCAATAGCTCATTTTTAATAGTGTTGTGGGTTTTATAGATGTCAATTGGTGTTGTTTCGACTAGTGTGGATTCTTTTAAATCGGTGATGTTTTTGATTGAATCGATGCTTAACTGGTCTAGGTTGTGCTTATCCCAAAATTCATTATAATCATTTATTATGTCAACAGTGTTTTTGAAGTCTATCAGTGTTTTAAAATATATTTTTGTCATGGGATTGATGTGGTATTTATGTTTAATCTTTCTGATGTGATTGTTCTGCTCCAATTTGCTGATGTTGCTTGATACGGAACTGTAATTGATATTTGTTCTTTTGACAAGTCCGTGTATGCTGTTTGGGCGGTCATATAGTTCACTTAGAATCTTTAGTCTAATTTCAGATTTTGCAAGAAATTTGATATCACTATTAATCTCATTGTGAATATTCATTTTCATGTTCCTCCAATTTTTTTATAATATCTCATTTCCTTATCTAAATTTAAATAAATTTTTCCAAATATCTTCCAAATTAATTCTAAAGCTATTCCGGACGTTTTCCAATGTTATTCCAAATGCATCCCATGTCTTTCCCAAACATTTCCAGTATTCATAATTAACTAAAATTTATTAATTTATAAAAATCAATATACTATCATGGAAATTTGTTACGTGTTGGATGCATCCGCTTTTATCAATGGCTTCAAAATAGATTCAAAAAATAATTTTACAGTTCCCGAAATAACTGCTGAGATTAAAGATTTCGAATCTCGGTTGGCTTTTGACATGGCCATTGATGAGGGTAAATTAGTTATACAAGATGTACCTTCTAAGTATTTATCTTGTGTCAATGATATTATATCTGAATCTGGTGATATTTTAAGATTATCCTTGCCTGATAAAAAATTAATTTCACTTGCATACATGTTATCCGAACAGGGTGAAAACGTTAAGGTAATCAGTGATGACTACACTATCCAGAACACTTTAAAAATCATGAATATTCCATATTCGGGTATTATAACTGAAGGTATTAAAGGGATTTACAATTGGAAGAAAGTGTGTGAAGGATGCAAGAAGGAATATGGTGAGGATTATCCATTTGACGATTGTGAAATCTGCGGATCTAAAATTTATAAAAAAAGAATTAAGGTGAACAAATGAATATTGGAATTGTTGTTCATGGACCAAACATTGTTGATTCAGGCTATGCATTAAAGTTAATAGATTTACTCAAATCCTATGGAGATGTTTCCGTCAGGCTTGGGGGAACAATGGGCAGAACTGCCGTTATCGATGCCAATCTTGAAGATGTAATTGACATAACTAAAAAACTGGTTCCAAGTGATTCCCTAAAACTTTTTTACGACAAAAGGGTAGATGTGATATTTTTATTGAATTATGGAAAATCAGATGTCACAGGTCAAGTTTTTGGATATAAGGTGTATAATCACTATGTTGATAAAATTCCTAAAAATGATATTCCACTCATTCAAATTGAAAGGCCGGGCGAGGAAGATGGAAGCATTATAGCTTGGAACAATAACTTAGATATCGTTTGTGACTTGTCTCAGAGATTAAATTTGAGTATTGTCAGTCCGGAGGACGTCTATAATAATCATATAAGAAATGACAACCCTGAATTTAACCAAAGGATTGTTCATGGTGTAAGTCCTGGTGAAAATATAATGGTCAATAGCGTAGTCATTGGAAAGACAAATTCCGATAGGCTGACATTGATTGCTCGTGACAATCATATTGTGGATATTGTTGGCGGAGAGCTCAAAAGGCATGGTCTTGAGAAGTTGGGAGAAGTGGATTTGGACTCCGCAATTATAAAAACTGGTCTTTTGAGGCATGCTAAAGTTACTCCTCGTGTTATATCAACTGAAAAATCTGAAGAGTTTAAAATTTCATTTTTAGACCATGCGGGGGAGGATGTTTATAAATTTAGACAATCAAGTCTTGTCATAACAATTGGTGATGACACTACATTGATATCTTCGGATATTCTGTACCGATTTGATATACCTATAATCGGAATAACTGACGGTGATTTGGACAAGGTAGTGGAAGATGGATTTAAGGTTAAGAATTCTATAATCTTTGAAGTTGAAAGTGGTTTTGATGACATCGTCGGTCGAGATATTCAAAAGATAATCTTCAACGGAAAACAGGAGTCAAGTGACTACTCAGATATTGAAGAGGTTAGGGACAAAATTGTTGAAATAATAAATAGTATTAATTGTAAATACAAAATTAATTATATTCATTAAATATTAGGGAGTGTTTATTTTTGGATTTTGAAAATCTTGTAAAAGTCGTTCAAGAATTTAAGGGGGTTTCACGTAAAAGTTCTATTGATAATGTAATTTCTCTTTTGACCGAGTCATATAATGTTTCAGGAGATGTTGTAATTGACATTGGAGATGATGCTTCAGCAATAGACATAGGAAACAATCAGGTAATTCTCCTTGCAGCTGATGGAATCTGGGGAGACATTATGAACGTTAATCCTTATTGGGCAGGATATTGTTCTGTTCTTGTTAATGTGAATGACATTGCAGCAATGGGAGGCAAACCATTGGCTATGGTCAACATAATGTCCATAAGCAATGATGAAATTTACGAGGATTTATTGAATGGAATCAAAGATGGATGCTTGAAATTCGGTGTTCCAATGGTTGGAGGGCACCTACATCCTGATGGGGAAGTTGATTCTTTAGGAGTGGCTATTGTCGGAATTGCTCAAAAGGATAAGATCATCACCAGTTTCGGCGCTGAAGTTGGGGACAAGGTAATTGTAGCGATTGACCTGGATGGAAAACCTCATGAAATGTTTAGCCTAAACTGGGACACTACATATGACAAGGATGCGCAGTTGGTTCGTGATCAGATAACTGCAGTCCAATATTTGGCTGAACATGACTACATTAAATCAGGAAAAGATATTTCAAATCCAGGAATTTTAGGAACCCTGGAGATGCTTTTGGAAACATCTCAAAAAGGAGCTGTTGTTGACTTGGAGAAAATTCCAAGAAATGAATCTGTCAGTTGGGAGGATTGGCTCAGGTCATATCCGGGTTCAGGATTCGTATTCACAGCCAGTGAGGAAAATTGCGAATATATTAATGAGTATCTTTCTAAATTTTCAATAGCGTCTGCAGTTGTTGGTGAAGTGACTGATTCAAATTCATTATTTGTAAATTATCAAAATGAACATGCGGAAGTATTTAATCAGGATAAAAATCCTGTTTTTATTTTTAGATGAGGTAGGATATGGATTTATCAAAAATAGTTTTTAATTCTTTGAAGTACCCTATTAAGAACATTGTTAAATTGCCAATTATTTTTGTTCTTTTTATTTTAATAGCTATTATTCCAATTGGAAGGCTTCTTAATAATAACAATATGGTTATAATTGGTGTAATTGCATTTTTCATATTTATTCTAATTGTTCCGGGATTTCTATTGGGGATTGTTAAGAAAGGTTCTAATGAATCGTCCCTATTTCCTTCTTTAAATTTAGTCAATAGCATATATGATTCAATTAGAGTGCTGATATTGAGGGCAGTTTATATGATAGTTCCAGCTGCGGTATTTTTCATTGTTTTATCTACAGCAGGTTATGACAGTATCAATATGATTTATGATTTGCAAATTAGCCTGTTTGTGGCAACATTCGGATTGGCTTTGCTTGCAATCTTAATCACATATCTAATATTTGAATTTTTATTGTTCTTTGCTAAAGCAAGATTGGCTTATTTAAACAGTTTATCTGAAGCTTTAAAGATTCATAAAGTAATCAGGGACATTAAAAACATTGGTATTGTCAATATTATCAAATGGATAATTGTCATGGCAGTGTTGATGGTTGTAATTTCAGTTGTTTCCTCAGCAGTACTTGTAATTCCTTATGTTGGATTCTTAATATATATCTGCATTGTGATTCCAATAATTGAAAGCATAGGCAATTATTCATTAGGTATGCTGTATTCAAACATTGTTTAAATTGATGAAAAAATAAGAGGTTAAGGATTACAGACCTTACATGGTATGTATCCTTGACTTACTGCAAGATCTCTGCTCTTGAAGTAGACTCTGTTATGATCTGCAGTCTTTTGACCCCATTTGCAAGTTGATTTGTGGAATTTTCCGGAGTTTGAGTTTCCAATGTAGCTTCCGGAGTCGCTGGAACTTGAACTTGAATCGGAATGGGTGTTTGCATAGGTATGCTGTGATGTTGGAATGTGTGTGGAATCGTTTGCCCAGTGATAAGGATAGAATTCACTTGGCGGTATGTACATCACTTCCGCAAGACCTTCTTTTAGAAGCATTTCGTTTAGATTTTTCCCATCTACAATCACAACTGCAAGTGTACGACCATATTTGTCGTTGTGTTTGGAATCATCGACATCAAGGCCAACTTTTTTGTTTAAACAGAATTTCTGAACAAAGTTTTTTGAGGCAATATATCCTTCAACACCTCTTTCAGGTGTATTCACGCCAACAAAACGCACTTTTTCTCCACTATCCAAATAGATTGTATCTCCATCAACGACATTTGTGCAGACTCCTGTCTTTTCAATGTGGCATTCTGTATCATCATATTTATTTAGAATTTTGGAATTGGACACGTCACGGTATTTTGAAAATGGTATGTCATGTGTGAATCCAGTTCCAGTGTATGCACTAGCTATTGAAATGGTGCCCAATGCAATAATCAAAATTATCAATAAAGAAAAAACATGCTTTTTAGTGATAGTCATTTTTCTCCTCCGTTATTAATGTTATAATTTTGTGTTAATATAATTTTTGAAAATCAAATAAATAATTTTAATATATAATGAGATTATAAATATATAATATTAAAAATTCTTATTAGGAGATTGTATGTTAATTAAAATTAATGGAGAAGAAATAGATGTGGCAGATGCTTCAACAATACAAGATGTGATTGATGAAACAAATGCGCCCTATACTCCTGGTAGTGTTATTTGCTTAATAAAAGGTAAAAAAGAACTTGAAAAGAATATTAGCAAGTATAAAATTAAAACAAACCAAGGTTCAATCATTATTCAATTGGATGAATCCGAAGAGGCGAAACCTCTTGTTGATGTTTGGAAAAACCAGTATGAGGACTTCATCGATTTGGATATTCGCTGGTCCACTCCAACTGAAGTGGCTATCGGTCCAATTGTGACAGATTTGGAGCCGACCCCTGATGAATTTAAGTATTATGAAGGGGATGTTGTTTTAAGTTTATCTAGTTTCAGTAATGAGTCAACTCATTTAATCTTGCTAAAGGAGAATACTACAAATGTCTACAGTGTGCCTCCATACAATAAAGGTATTTTTGCCCGTATTATTGGTGGTAAAAAAACTTTAGAGAAACTGACTGATGACGATAGGGTAATAGGCATCGAACCTATTATAGAAAGAAGTACAACTACTGACAGTGCTTCCGTATCTGATTTAAGTACAGTTTTAGAGGAAGGCAATGAGTTATACACTTATATCTCATTTGAAATAGATGAGGATTCACCTGTTTGTGTAGAGCATTTGTTTTCACTTGTTAAGGATGGAAGGATTAAAGTTTCATATGACAGTGAATCTTTCATTGGTTTTTATGATTTGGCCGGTATTGATAAGCCTAAAGAACACACCACTCTAAGAAATAGGGGAACTATCACAGTCAGAAACACTGGTGTTGGTGTTGGAAAACTTTTTATTTACCGTGAAAATAGAGTATTGACTCCAAATCACACTACTGTGGGTAAAATTATAAAAGGTATGGAAATTATTGATATTGCTAAAGAAAATGATTTCATTACTGTTAAAGCTGAACAACAAAGATTAATGTTATTAAACAAAACTCAAAGTGAAGCTACAGAAATGTTGTCTGCAGCAGGCATTGAGCACATGATTGATGGAATTATTGATGATGATGCAATTGTTGTTGAGCAAATTCCTAAACATACGATTGATATCCTAAAAGAAGGTAGTGTAATAACTAAATCTGTTAAAAAAGAGGATATTTGTACTATTAAATTTGTAGAAAATGCACCAAGGTCTGTCAGGTACTTTAAATTTTTATCTGGCCTTTTAGAAAATCCAGTTGGTCAAATTAAGGTTCACTTTGCAGTTCCAGGAATGCATATTGTTATTTTCGAAGGGGATAATAAATTGGCTAAAGGTTTAATTCCGGAAAATAACCCTGTCGAAAAAGTTATTAGAGGTCAAATTGGTATTACAAACATGGCTTCAAAGAGTGCGGGTTTGATTGGTATTAGATTTGAAGACAATTCAGAATTCGGACCAACTGCGGAGTCTTTTGAGGCAACAAATATTATTGGAGATATTACCTCTGATTATGACCGTATTGAAAATTTAAAAGAAGGAGTTGTAGTGTATGTCACAGAATCTAACAATGAGTCCTGATTTAGGTACAGAAGATTGGGATCCTGATGTAATTACTCGTATGATTTTTATTGGGCCAGGAGCTCATGTAAGTGAACAACAAATTGTTAGTGAGTTTCACATGCTAGGTTTACCGCTTACCATTAAAAATACCTGTTATGGGGCTATGATTAGTGGAAAAAGTGAGGATGTTTACAAGGCTATTGAAGAGATTAGAAAACTTGACCCAAATCACATCTTCACAAAAGAAAGAGGATTTGCTCCAGGTGACCCTAGAAGATGTAGGGGACATAGATTCGGTCCTAGGGAAGGTTTCCACCAAATGGAAAAGGAATATAGAATATTAGGTTTTGTATCTGAAGCTTTAGAGAATCCTAAGGAAGTTGAAGTTGAAGAGAAAAAACCAATTGACGTTGATGAATTTAAAAAGATAATGAATGAATGTTTAGAAAATAAAGAATAGGTGAAAATATGGTGAAAATAGCTATTTATCCTCCAAATTCATTAATTTTGGCAGATTTAATTGAAAGGAAAGGTCACACTCCTTTAGTTCTTCAAAAACAAATTAGACAAAAAATCAAAGACCCGGAGATTGATTCTCCTCCAATGAATATTACAGAAGAGGATCCAATTAAAGGACTTAAATATGCTGCAATTGAAGTTCCTTCTGGAGTTCGTGGAAGAATGTCCATTATAGGACCACTTATAGATGAAGCAGAAGCAGCTATTATTGTTGATAATGCACCATATGGTTTTGGTTGTATTGGATGTGCAAGAACCAACGAATTATCCATATTCTTGCTTAGGAATAAGGATATTCCTATTTTGGAAGTTACTTATCCTAACAATCAAGATGAAACCTATGTTATGGTGAATGATATTAATAATTTTGTAGACTCTTTAGAAGAAACTAGCGAGGAGGAATAATAATGGTTAAAATTGCTTTAGTTTCATGTGGAACAGAATATAGTGGAATTCAAAAGGAAATTGAAAAAGCGGCAAATAAATTTGGTGCGGAAATTGTTCTTCCTGAAATTGATTTAGATTACATTGATGAATCTTATGAGAAATTTGGATTTTCAGCTCAAAGTTCAAGTTTAAAATTAATGATTGCAAGAGCTATGGCTATTGTTGAAGGCAGGTCTAAACCTGATGCAGTATTTATTGCAACATGTTTTAGATGTGCTGAAGCGGCATTAGTCAGAAATGAAGTAAGAAGATTTATACAAAACAATACACGTATCCCAGTAGTTACCTATTCATTTACTGAAAGAACAAAAGCTGATGAACTGTTCATCCGTATGGAAGCATTGGCTACTACTGTAACTCGTAGAAACATTCTTGCTCGTGAAAAACAAGAAGGTCTTACTCTTGGTTTGGACTCAGGTTCAACCACTACAAAGGCTGTTCTTATGGAAAACAACCAGGTTATTGGAACTGGTTGGACAGCTACAAAAGACATTATCGAATCTGCAAAAACCGCAGCTGCAGAAGCATTCGGTGAAACCGATTACGGTTGGGATGACTTGGATGGTATTGGAACTACAGGTTATGGTAGATTCACTATGGGTCAGGAATTTAAAGCAGAACTTATCCAAGAAGAGTTATCTGTTAACGCAAAAGGTGCGGTATACTTAGCTGATTGTCAAAAAGGAGAAGCAACAGTATTGGATATAGGTGGTATGGACAACAAGGTTATTACTGTAAACAATGGTATTCCTGATAACTTCACCATGGGAGGTATCTGTGCAGGTGCATCCGGAAGATTCTTGGACATGACTTCTCGTAGGTTAGATGTTGACATTACAGAATTAGGTCCTCTTGCAGTACAAGGAGATTGGAGAAAAGCAATGTTAAACTCCTATTGTATTGTATTCGGTATTCAGGATCTTGTTACAACACTTGCTGCAGGAGGTTCCAAAGCGGATGTTGCAGCAGCTGCATGTCACTCCGTATCTGAACAAGTTTACGAGCAACAACTTCAAGAAATTGATATTCGTGAACCATTAATCCAAGTGGGAGGAACAAGTTTGATTTCAGGTCTTGTTGAGGCAGTAAGTGAAACCTTAGGTGGAATTGAAGTTATTGTTCCTGAATACTCACAACATATCGGTGCTGTAGGTGCAGCTCTTTTGGTATCTGGAATGGGACACAGGCAAGATAATAAATAAATGTATTTAAAGGGTTGGTTTGATGTTAGTTGAATGCTATGATGAGAGAGGTGCAGAAGTATATGAAATCATCATTAAACAGATTTTCCAGGATTTAGTTTTGGGAGCTTCTGTTGATGATTTGAAAGCTTATGTTAACCCTGATGACCCTGTATTCGTTTTAGCTATTAAAATGAGAAAAACTTCAAATGTTGTCAAGTTTGAGGATGTCGCTAATTTAACATATAATAAGCAAAATGATGTTACTATGATTTTGGTTGATAATGAGAATTACCTTCCGAACATTTTAAAAATATTGTGGGCGGAATTTTCAAGAGATGAAATCTATCAACCTAATAGATATCAATTGGAAATCAAGGGCGATTACACAGATTTAAAAACAGTTGTTGTTGATGATCCTCATTCTAATTTGCAAAGGCGTATTTACGATGCAATTTTCAGAATTTTGCCAGAAGGCTTTAAGAACATTAAAGATTTATCCACTGGTGATATTGTAGCTGTTGTGGCTACTGATGAACTGATTAAAGATGCATGGATTGAAAAAGCCCATGAATTTATTGACGAATTGGACAAAGGCATATAGAAAGGTTTATATATTTGTTCGTATCAATAAAAAATAACAGGAGTTATATTTAAGGGAGTAGTGGTATTATGAATGAACACAAAGGTTCAAGATTTGCACACATAACAAAAGCACATCCATGTTTCAATGAAAAGATGCATGATAAAGTCGGAAGAGCACATGTACCAGTAGCACCAAAATGCAATATCTTTTGTAATTTCTGTACAAGGGATATTAACAACGAAGAAGACAGACCTGGTGTAACAAGTTGTGTCATGAAACCTGATGATGCAATAAAACATGTAAATGAAGTTACTGCAGAAGGTCCAATTTCAGTTGTCGGTGTTGCAGGACCTGGAGATTCACTTGCTAATGAAGAGACATTGGAATTCTTTGAAAAGTTAGCAACAGAACAACCAGATTTAATCAAATGTATGAGTACAAATGGACTTTTACTTCCGAAATATGCAGATAAACTTGCAGAACTTGGAGTGAACTCTGTTACCGTAACAATTAATGCAATTGATCCAGATATTGCAGAGGATATTTATTCATTTATTAAATATGAAGGAAAAATTTACAAAGGGTATGAAGCTGTAAAAATACTGATTAAAAATCAACTGGAGGGTGTTGAAAAGGCAGCTGCTAATGGTTTGGTTGTCAAAGTCAATTCCGTGTTGATTCCTGGATTGAATGATGAGCACATTGTTGAAATCGCTAAGGAAGTCAAAAAGAGAGGTGCGGCATTAATGAATGTATTGCCTTTAATTCCTTTGGCAAAAATGAAACATTATTCACGTCCTGACTGCTCAATGATGGAAAGTGTCAGGGAGCAAGTTGAAGAAATCATGCCTGTATTTAGAGCATGCACCCAATGTAGGGCAGATGCTTACGGAATACCTGGTAAGAAAAGCGAAGATCATCATTTAGGAATGACTCCTCAAAGTCATTACTAAATTCTATTTTTTTTATTCTTATTTTTCTATTTTCAATCGTCTTATCGCAAAATTAAATATGTATAAAAAAGATATTTATTATTGTTAATTTTTATTGATTTATGAGGAAAACGATAATATGGTTGAAACTTATGTTTTTGGACATAAAAGTCCGGATAGTGATTCTATAACTTCAAGTTTAGTAATGACCAACTTGGAAAATGAATTAGGTAACAGCGAAGCTAAAGCTTACAGATTAGGAAACATTAATAAGGAAACAGAATTTATTTTAAACTATTTAAATATTGAAGCACCTGAACTTTTGGAAAGTGTTGAAGATGGTGCAAATGTTATTTTGGTCGATCACAACTCTCCTGCAGAATCCGTTGACAATTTGGAAAATGCAAATATCCTGAAAGTTGTTGACCACCATAAGTTAGCATTAGAAACTTCCTACCCATTGTTCCTAAGATTTGAGCCTGTTGGCTGTACCGAAACCATCTTATGCAAATTATACGAAGAAAATGGTGTAGAGATTAATAAGAAAATCGCTACCTTGATGTTGTCCGCTATTATTTCTGACACATTGCTTTTGAAATCTCCAACAACAACTGATGATGATAAAAAAGCCGTTGAAAAACTTGCAGAAATTGCAGAAATTGATGCTGAAGAATATGGATTAGAAATGCTCAAGGCAGGAACAGACTTAAGTAGCTTCTCAATCGAGGAAATATTAGCCCTTGATGCAAAACAAATTGACTTTAAAGATGTAAAATCTATCGTAAATCAAGTAAATACTGCAGATATTGAAGATGTTATGGCAATGAAAGATGAATTGGAAGCTGGAATGAATAAGATAATTGAAGACGAAGGTTTAGATTTATTCATGCTTTTAATCACTGATATAGTTAACAGTAATTCTCAAGTTATTGCACTTGGAAAAGATGCGCCTCTTGTTGAAAAGGCATATGGTGTATCATTAGAAGATAACACTGTTTTACTTGAGGGTGTTGTTTCACGTAAAAAACAAGTGGTTCCTATAATGACTGAAAATGCATAATTTTTTTGTCATGACTAAAAAATTGATGTTTTTCAAGGTTTAGGTAAATATTTATAAAGGATTATTTAAAGATATTTATGTAGATGTATTTTTAATACATCTCTAATCAATCCATTTCGGATATAAAATTAGACGGGAAGCATAATTATAAAACCTTTAATTGTATTTTTATACATTAAAAAATTAGAAACTAACGTTAATTATGCTTTTCAATTTTTAAACTTTTTTTTAACTTGGTGTTAACATGAAAACACTTGAATGGGAAGATAATAAATTAAAACTTATTGATCAAACAAAACTTCCTGATGAATTAACTTATGTTTACTGTGATAATTATCAGGATGTTATAATAGCTATTAAGGATATGATTGTACGTGGAGCTCCAGCCATTGGAGTTGCCGCTGCTTTTGGAATGGCTCTTGCAGATATCGAAGGTGTTGATTTGGATAAAGCTGCAGATGAAATTAAAGCGGCAAGGCCGACTGCAGTTAATTTATTCTGGGCGGTTGACCGTGTATTGAATAGTGATGATGCACTTGCTGAAGCCTTAAAGATGTATGAAGAGGACATGGCAACAAACAGAGCCATTGGTAAATTTGGTGCTGAAGTTATTGATGAGGGGGACACAATTTTAACTCATTGTAATGCAGGAGCACTTGCTTGTGTTGACTATGGAACTGCATTGGGAGTAATCCGGGCAGCACATGAGCAAGGAAAGAACATCAATGTAATCTGCGATGAAACTCGTCCACGTGGACAGGGCGCAAGCTTAAGCGTCTGGGAAATGCAGCAGGAGAATATTCCAGTAAAATTAATCCCTGATGTCGCTTCAGGATTTCTAATGTCACAGGGCAAAATTGATAAAGTGGTTATCGGTGCTGACAGGATCGCCAAGGGCGGTGTTGTAAATAAGGTAGGCTCATTTATGGTAGCGCTTGCAGCAAAACATCACGACATTCCATTTTATGTGGCTGCACCATATTCCACATTTGATAATGAGATATCAATTTTTGACACTGTCATTGAAGAAAGGGATGGGGATGAAGTAAGATATTATGGTGGAGCGAGAATCTGTCCTGAAGGTACTGAAGTAATAAATCCCGCTTTTGACATCACTCCTAAAGAGTTTATTACAGGAATTATAACTGAAAAAGGAATTATTGATCCAATTTAGTCAATAATTCTCAAACTTTTTTTTTTTAAATTTAATTGGTAAAAACTATTTAAAGAATAAAATTTAAACTATTATATAACATTATGTGAATTTCTATAATAGTTCAATCAAAATAAATGTTCTTTTGGCATTAGTTGATTAATAATTACATTTTGTAATATCTAGAGATTTGTATTGTTAATTATTTCATGATGAGGAGTTAAAATGGAAATTAAAAGTGGAAAAGCAAAAGAATACCCTCCTTTAATAAAGGATTTAGTTAAAGAATTATTAAAAGATGATTTTGTACATTTTAAAATATTATGTGCTAATGAAGTTCATCATTTTAATAAGGAAGATGATTCTATTATTGAATTTGAAGAAACCTATGTGAAAGAAACTAGTGAAAATGGGGATATGTTATACATAGCTTATCCGGATATTTTCAGAGTAAAACTCTATAGGGACATGGAAAAATACATGGAAGATGAAAAGAAATTTAATGCATTTAATACAGATGACGATTGGACTGGTAACAGAATCCAATTCTAGATAAGAAAGATATTTTTAATTAATCTTTCTTCTTTTAACTATTTTTTTTAATTACTTTGCCATCTATGGCGACGTGCCATTCACCCGGGCTTGTTGATTTGACCTTTCGACAGTTTATTATTTCAACTTCTTTTCCTGCCTGTTTACATGCATCATTCAATCGTTTTATTCCCTGTTCATATGAATCAGAAAATTCATAATAGTTGATTATTCCGTTATCTTCAATTAAATCAACTGCAACATCAAGGAAAGTATATGCGAGACCCGGAAGGTTCATAATAATTCTATCAAATTTTGTTTTAAAACCAGCGCTAACTTCCCGAACATCTCCGCAGTATGTTGTGATAGTTCCTTTCAGTTTATTCATTCTGATATTTTCATTCAGATAGTTTATTGCGGGTTCGTTAATGTCAACTGCAGTTATGTCAACATTCTTGTTTCGAGCAATAACGATTGGGAATGGGCCAATTCCACAAAACATGTCTAATATTTTTTCACCTTCTTTGACACTTTCCATCACGCGCTTTCTTTCAGTTGCAAGTCTTGGTGAGAAATAAACTTCACGAACATCCAATTTCAGACGAGCGCCATGCTCTTTGTGAATTGTCACGGAATCGTCGGTACCTGACAGGAATTCCAGATCCCGGATACGTATTGTTCCTTTGATAGCGCTTTTTTTCATATAAATTGCTTTTCTTTTGGTGAATTTTAGTGCAGCATCTCCAATAATCTGCTTTTTAGATTGCAAGTCATCAGGTATTTCTAAAATAACTATGTCTCCAATTGTATCGAATGATGTCCTTAAATTTTCAATTTCATCATTGCTTAATTCACCTTCGAGTAATTCTGAAAAGTTGTGAGCCACTTTTTTCATTGGCTCTAATTCAATATCAACTAGTTCGTAATCGTTGACATCTTCATTGACGGGAATATATCCGAATTCATCTTCGGCTTTAATTCTATATTCCATATTCATTTGTCCGTTTTCCATTAATTTTATACGAGTGTCATTTAATTGTTTTAATGGAACTTTTACACATTTCATAAAGTTTTTTATGTTTAAATTATTATAAATAGTAATATGTTTTATTTAGTGGGTTTAGGATTATTTGATGAAAAGGACATATCCCTTAAGGGATTGGAATGCTTAAGGAATGTTGATAAAATCTATGCGGAATTTTTTACATCAAGATTATTCGGTTCAAGTTTTGAAGCCATTGAAGAGTTAATTGGCAAAAAGATTGAGGTATTGGTCAGAAATGAAGTTGAAGAGGAAAGCAAATTCATTGAAGAGGCTAAAACTCAGGATGTTGCATTAATCACCGGTGGAGATCCATTGATTGCAACAACTCATAGTGATTTTATTGTGCAATGTTCCAAAAAGGGAATTGACTATGAGATTATTCACGGGTCTTCAATCCTGTCCTCAGCACCTGCCATTTCCGGTCTTCAGGGATACAAGTTTGGTAAGGTAACAACAATTCCGTTTCCGGATTATAATTTCTATCCGAAATCTCCTTATGAGGCAATTGAAGAAAATTTAAGAATGGATTTGCATACTCTGGTTTTGTTGGATATCCAGGCCCATAAGGACCGTTACATGACTGTCAATCAGGGATTGGAATACCTGATGAATATTCATGAGACATTGGACAGAGATGGATTAATCACTGAAAATACATTAGCGATGGGTATTGCTCGTGTTGGTTCAAAAAATGTATGCGTAAAGGCCGGAAGGATTAAAGAATTAATTGATTTTGATTTTGGAGGTCCTCTACATTGTATTGTCATCCCATCAAAACTTCACATTGTTGAGGCGGAATATTTGGTTGAAATTGCTGGTGCGGACCCTAGCATTCTTGATGATGTTTAGTTTTTAAAAATAAAGGGGGATAGGAAGTAGTATGAGTTTTTACTACTTCTTTGAATGTATTCTATAGTTTTGGAGATTAACAAGATTGACTGATGTTCATCTTTTAGATATGTAATTTAATTCATATCGTTTATTAATTATATTTTTGAAATATATAAATGTTTTTATTTTTTTTATTAAAATCAGTTAATAATTGGTAAAAATATTTTATAATGGTTGTTTTTTGAAAAATAAAGGGGGGAGTGGAAGTAGTTGTGATTTTCTACTTCCTTAATGAAACATATTCTAACATTTTGGAGATTATAAAATGGTTGATGTCTTCATTATTAGACATGAACTTTACTTCACATCGTTTAATACTTATATTTTAATGTTATATAAATGTTTTCATTTGATTTTTTTAAGTTTAAATAATTGTTTTGATATAATATTGTTTAATGAAATTTGAAAAGACAATGGGGTTTTATGATTCTAACCGTTTAGGAGATATTCTTTTTATTTTCCACAAAAATCATAAAAAATACTTAAATGATGAACTTTCAAGATATGATTTGAGTTTGATTCAGGCTTTATGCATTCTAATGATTCATGAAAGTGATGAGCTAAACCAAAAAGATTTGGCACAGGGATTGTATTTAACAAAAGGTGCCATTACAAAAGCTGTAAAAAAATTAGAAGATGGAAAGTGGATTTCTCGGGAAAGATCTGTCCATGATAGACGTCATTTTGTATTGAAGCTCACTGAAAAGGGTGAAGATTTTATTCCTGTTTTGTATGAGATTAATAAGGATTGGGAAACTAGGATGGGTTTAAATGATTTGGATCCCGAATTCATGAAAACTTTCAGCGAGTTAACATTAAAATCCATTGATTTGAATTTAAAAAAATAATAAAAGAAAAGGATTAATATTCGTAAAATCCTTTTCCTGCATTAATACCAGTTTCACCAGCATCAATTTTTTCTTTAAGCATTTTAGCTATTTTTCCAGGTGTGGTTTCCGGGTCCTGTGCTTCAGGGTTCATGATGACAATATTGTATGCGGTTTCAAGTCCGACAATATCCAGAATATGGAATGGTCCTGCAGGAGCTCCGGTAGCCAATATCCAGGTTTTATCAATTGTTTCATGGTCTGCAACATCATTTGCAAGCAATGCCTGTCCTGCATTTAAGAATGGAACCAACAAGGAGTTTAGGATATAACCGGGTTGTTCCTTTTTAAGTTTCAAAGGAATCATGTTGATGTCTTCTGCAAATTGAACCACTTCATCATAGTATTTTTGCTCGGTTCCAGGATGCCCCATTACTTCAGCTGTGTTGTTTGCCCAAATGGTATTTGCAAAGTGTAGGGAAAGATATTTTTCAGGTCTTCCAGTGTATTCCGCAAACATTGAGGGGAGCAATGTTGATGAATTGGTCACTAGAATAGTTTTTTCATCCATATGTTTAGCTAATTCCTGGTAGAATGCTATTTTCTGTTCAGGATTTTCCGCAATTGCTTCGATGATTAAATCTGCATCTGCTGCGGCTTCCTCATAACTTGTTGTTAGAGTTAAACTGCCGTAAGCTTTTTGTGCTTGCTCTTTTAACTCATCGAGTTCTTCGTCGCTTAAATCGGTTTTTTTAGATAAACCTCTACAGTATGCGCTTGCATCTGTTTTCATTTGCTCGAGAGTATCAACGTAAATGTTTTTGAATCTCTCAAGTTTAGGTTTGGCCCTTTCGATTGATCCTTCGCTTCTAAGCCAAATTGTCACATCAAAACCGCAATAAGCTGTCTGAAGTGCAATTTGACTTCCAAGTACGCCTCCTCCGGCGACAACTACTTTTTTAATACTCATTTTTAAAACCTCAATAGTTTACTTGTATATTAATATTTGTTTTTTTGGATATATAAAATAGTAAGATTATTAAGGTTGAATTACATAAATAACTATAATGAATGCATTAAATAGTTTACAGGAAAGAAATAATAATCTTAAATCCAAGTTATTACACGAGCAACTGAAATATGGAAATTACAAATTCAAAAATTTCAAAAATGACTCTTTACTTGTTTTGGATGCATATAGGAAACATAAGTCTATTTTTAAAGCAGCATCTGCAGTAGGTGTTGAAAGAAATTTAGTGTTAAAATGGTTTATTCAGGGTCAGTTTGGAAATCCTCAATTTAGGGATTTGTACTTAGGTATTCGAAGAATAAATGGATTTGAACCGATGGAATTGTCTGAGGTTGAAGAAGTAAAAAAAGATTATGTTCTTTCTGAGTTTGGGGATGCATGGTGTTATACTACCTATGTTGACGGTGAAAAAATATCCATAATCTCAAGTGATTTGGATAATTTAAAGGATAAAGTTCAAGCAAGGGACCTTCCATTTAATGGATAATTATTCATTATTTTTTATTAAATCAAGATATTTTTTCCCTTTTGGTGTAATGCCATAATATCTGTATTTCTTGTCCTGTTCATTGTGGCATTTGATAAGGTCATTTTCTTTTAGTGTTTTTAAGTATTTGGAAATGTTGTAGCTATTGTCTGAAATGTCTTCACTAATCACTTTCGGTATTTTGTCTTCGTTTTCCAGAGATTCCAAGATTTTCAATCTTTTAGGGGAACGTTTGATGAAGGAAAAAATTTCCGCATCTTCATTTATGTTAATTTCATTGTTTAGGCTGGTTTTCAAGTCCAGATTTTCTTTTTTTAATAATTCATTAGTTTTAAGGAGTTCCCTTTCTTCAAGAATCGCTTTTAGCCTGGCGTTTTCTGCTTTAAGTTTTTCATTTTCTTGAATTAATTTATGTTTTGTATCTTCATCCATGTTTTTAATTTTAATTTTAACTATGTTTATATTTTGTGGTAAACATTCGTTAGATGGATATTCGCTAAAGTGTAAAGTGGCTATGATATTTCAATATTAAAATGCACACATCAAACTTCCCTTAAAAGACACTAACGCATTTATTAACTAGTGTGTGCAATCTATTTGTATGACTCGAAACAGACGTGTTACAATCAGCATCAATAATGACATTGACTTGAATTTTCGCAAAATTGCTTCCTCTAAGATGTTATTTAAAACAGGATGGTATTCAAAAGCCATTGAAGAGGCAATGTTATTGTGGATGGAAAATCAGAACAAAAAAAATTAATTTTTTCTCTTTTTTTCTTTTTTTTAAACATTAACTATTTAAATTAAACTAATCTATTTATAATTATAGAGTGGGTGTCAAAAATGGAAAGTGATGAATTTAGAACTGTTAGAGTTTATACTAAAAAATATACTAGTAAAGATAAAGATGGCAATACTGTCGAGAAAGAGTCTCAACAGAAACAGGTCAGTCTTAAAAAAGAAGACCCCTTTGAGGATAATGACTTGGTAAGAGTGCTATCACAAGAAGATTATGAAAAACTTATCGATAATCAATTTTCAGATGCAAAACTTGATGAGTTTCACCATACCATAGAAGCGAAAGATGCTGAAATCGCTACTTTACAAGAGCAAATTCAAACACTTAAAGGTTCATTCTTTGATGATGTTGATTCACTTAAAGAACAGTTGACTGATAAGGAAGAGCTTTTGAAGGCTAAAGATGAAATTCATGAGTTAAATAAGAAAATTACTCGCATCGATGATGAAAGAGTAGCTATTTTTAAGGAACTTGACTATAAAAACAAGATGATTTTGGCTTATAATGTCGAGTTAAATAAATCTATTTTAAATGCCATCAATGTTGTCATTGATGAGGCAAGAGACAATATCAACAGAAGAAATGCGCAACTTGTTGAAGATTTGGAAAAATCCATTGAAAAATCCAAACATGATGTGAATGAGAAGAATAAGGCTATAGCATATGAGATAAAATCCACTGTTGAAGACATGAATGAGCAGATTAGGAACACAAGTACTCTTAAAATGATTATGAATAAAAAGAGAATTAATTTAAGAGTACCCACTGATGATTTGCTCAAGCCATTTGACTTTGACTTTGACGTAGAGCAATTACTTTCAGGACAGGCTTTAGAACTTGATGCAGCTGAAATTCTAAAAGAGGTCATGCCAAAGCTTCCAGAACCATTTTCCAAATACATTGACACAATGGAAGAAGAGGAACCGGAAACAATTGAAGTCATATCTAAAAAAGAGGATTGATTTATGAGAACATTCAATACCGGAAATATCACTTTTGAATATCCCGGCACATGGGAAGTTGAAAAGGCAGATATTTTATCCAATCCCGATTGTATTGCAACATTATCTAAGGGTCAGGATAACCTAATTAATGCTGTAATGTTTCCAACTGCCACAAATCTGGATGATTATAAAATATTCATGGAAGATGTAATCTCTGATGATGGTGGTGTGATTTTAGCCTCTGATTTTATCAGGATTGCGGATAAGGATGCAATAAAACTTCATGCAAATATGGACACTCCCGATATTAACTTTGACATCCATACTTATGTGTTCATAGAAAAAGGAGATATTTATATTTTTGAACTCAGGACACTAGATGTGTCCGGTGAGGCTGAAGAGGAATTCAAAAATATTATTTCATCATTTAAAATTTTAAAATAACTGTGTATATTCAAGCAGGTAGTCCATTTGTGTCCTGTCAAGTATTTTTAAAGTTGAGATATTTTGTGGAGTTGTTCCGGAACGTTCTTCTACAAGATTTCTCAAGGATTTATTTTTCATGTGTGCATGTATTTCACGAATTACAAATTCCATATTTTCAAGATTCTTTTTTTCCAAATCTTTTTGTGAAATCTCCTCATAAATAGGGTAGCTATTCAGGTCATATGATTTGGTCGGAGTTTGTAGGACATTTAAATGACTATAATAATTAGCGGCATCAGCTAAAAATCCATCAATTCCCATATATGTTAAAATAGGCATAAATGAAAGTTCGCAAAATGGGAATATGAAATAACTTGTTTTTTTAGCTTCTTTTTTTAGAGATACAATGATTTCAACAAGATCTCTGGAATTGGTAAGCAATGAATCTCCATTTGCTATTATAAATCCATTGTATCCGATTTCCTCTAATTCTTTTAAACATTCAATTCGCAAGTCTATGTATTTGGAGCCCTGTATTACGGCAATATCGCACTCATCAACGTTTTCCTTAGCCAATCTTAATGTTTCCTTAACATTGAATTCAGCAATTTCCCTGTCAACGTTGTGTGCTGATCCTTCGCTTGGTGCAATTTTCATCTCTTCCTTGAAAAATATTTTTGGGGTAAGATTATCGTCAAGTTTTCCAATTCTTCCGGGGCCGTCATGTGATTTAATTTCGAATTTTTTTATCATTTATGTCTACCTATTTTAGTTCTTACACTAATTTTTGTTTTTTAGGTTAATAAAAATTTTTCATTAGGTGTAATCATTTAGGTTACACTAGCTAAAATTTTAGTAACCTTTATATATGAATTTTTAAAGAATATTAGTATGGATTTGAGGAGATTATCCGATGATTATCCGAGGTGTGTTTTCAATGTCTATAATAAATCGTCTTAAATCCTTATTTAAAGGAGATAATGAGAAAGAAGAAGCAGACATCAGCAACGATGTTTCAAACACATCTAATGATGTCGAAGTTACATCTTCACAAAAAGTAGAAGAAACTATCACTTCTGAAGTCAAAACAGAAGAAGATAGTCCAAAAGATTTAACTTTCAAAAAAGACATCGATCCTGTAGAAGATTCATCTGAAGAAATTGTGGAAGAAGCTGAAGCTGTTGAGGAAGAAGTTCCTGAAGAAGTTGAAGCTCCTGCAGAAGCAGAACCTGTGGAAGAAGCTCCTGAAGAAGTTGAAACTGTTGAGGAAGAAGTTCCTGAAGAGATTGAAGCTCCTGAAGATGAAGACGAGACAACTGAAGATGTTGTTGAGGAAGTTGAAGAAGATTCAAACAATAATGATAAAGAGAGAGATACTATGACTTTATTGACTGATAAAGAATTATTAAATGATAGTAATCGTGACCCAGATTTCACTGCTGAGTTCATTGATGCTGGAATCGAAACTGTAAAACACTGTTTCCAATGTGGTACCTGTAGTGGTAGTTGCCCATCTGGAAGAAGAACCCCTTACAAAGTAAGACAAATTGTCAGAAAATGTTTATTAGGTTTAAAAGAAGAAGTTATTTCTGATGACGCATTATGGATGTGTACTACCTGTTACACCTGTCAAGAAAGATGTCTCAGAAGTGTTAAAATTGTAGAAATTATCAAAAAAGCACGTAACATCGCAGCTCACGCTGGATACATGGCTAAACCTCACAAAATGACTGGTGTATATGTAATGAATACTGGTCACGCTGTACCTATTAACGATGCTGCAAAAGCTTTAAGAACTAAAATTGGTCTTCCTGAAGTACCACCTACAACTCACGCTTATCCTGAAGCTTTAGAAGAAGTACAAAAATTATGTAAAATTACCGCATTCGACGAATTAATCGGTTATGACGAAGCAACCGGCGGATTAAAAGAATAGATTTATGAGGAGAGTTATAATATGGAAATTGCATACTTCTTAGGTTGTATTATGAACAACCGTTATCCTGGTGTTGAAAAAGCTACCAGAAAATTATTTGAAGCATTAGATATTGAATTAAAAGACATGGAAGGAGCATCTTGTTGTCCTGCTCCTGGTGTATTCGGATCTTTTGATGAAGAAACTTGGGCTACTATCGCAGCTCGTAACTTAACCCTTGCAGAAGACATGGGTGCTGACATCATGACCGAATGTAACGGATGTTTCGGTTCTTTATTCGAATGTAACCACATGTTAAAAGAAGATGAAGCTAAAAAAGCTAAAATCAACGAAAACTTAGCAGAAATTGGTAGAGAATTCAAAGGAACTATTAATGTAAAACACTTTGCTCAAATCTTAAGAGATGACGTTGGTTACGAAAAATTAGCTTCCTTAATTGAAAAACCTTTAGACTTAAATGTTGCAGTACACTACGGTTGCCACTTCTTAAAACCTACCAAAACTATTGGTATCGAAGATCAAGCTGAAAACCCATCCATCTTAGATGACCTTGTAGAAATCACCGGTGCAAAATCCGTTGACTACAAAGACAAAATGATGTGCTGTGGTGCTGGTGGAGGTTTAAGAGCTAGAGATTTAGATGTAACTACTAGTTTCACTAAAGAAAAACTCGAACACATGACTGAAGCAGGTGTAGATGCAATTGTTAACGTATGTCCTTTCTGTCACATGCAATTTGACCAAGGTCAAACTGAAGTAAACGAAAGATACGGAACTGACTTTGCACTTCCAGTATTCCACTTAGCTCAATTATACGGATTAGCTATGGGATTATCTGCTGAAGAATTAACCTTCGATGCTCAAAAAATTGATGCAACTCCTGCAATCAAAAAAGCATTAGGTGAATAGATTTAAAGGATTTTTATCCTTTTTATTTTTTTATTTTTTCTAGGCATTGAAAACACAGTTCGGATAAGTTATCATATGTGATAACTTTTTTTTATCAAAATTTTTTTTTGTTTGTATTCATGCGAATAATTCGTAATCATGTTTATATATGATTAGTTAAATAAAATTAAATGATATAAATTTAGAGGTGTAATTATATGTTTGTAGCAACATTAGATGGAATATTTAAATATTCTGACCTTCCGGAAGAATATGAACCATATGTTCAATTCAAAGCAGCTATTGATAAAAGAGAACTTAAACCTACTGATGAAATGGCAATTTTAAATATTGCTGGTACTTCTACCCATCATGTATTGTTTTTAGACTCTTATTCTACTACTGATGAAATTGAACAAGAATTAAGAGATGCTGACGCTCAAATCAATCATACTACTTTAAAAATTATAGGTGGACATTTATGAGCTTACCATCTGAGCAAAATTGGTTAGTTCTAAACAATCTTATTACAGATTTGATTAAAAGAGGATATCAAATTCCTCAAGGAATTAACCCTGAGATGGGGTTGATCAGGTCTACAATTAGTTCTTATAAAAGAGACCCTTCCCATCCAGATTTGATTAATGGTTTAGCAAATGCAGAAATGTCTTTAAATAGTATTCAGGCTACTCTTTTAACAATTGCTGAAGAAAATGAGGGTGAAGAGTATGTTGACCAATGGCTTGACTTATTAAAAAGAGTCATGAGGGGAGAAGAGGTACTTGAATTCCCTAAATCCAGGTCAAAATTTCTTGTGAATTCACCTCCTGGATTAACTACTGGAAGAATTAATTTAAGAGTTCCTTTAGCTGAAGAAAGAGTCCAAGAAATTGCGGAATGGAATGGTCTTATCATTGAATTTGAAGATGATGTGACTGTTGAATTACATGGTGATAAAGAAGATCTCCAAAATGGTTTAAAAGAGATGGGATCTTTCTTTTTAGAAGATTAAAGGTGATTAAATGACTAAAATTTTAGCAATCAGTGATGTTCATGGTGAAGAAAATGAGAATTTATATACTTATTTAGGCAACAACGACATTGATTTAGTTTTGATTCTTGGTGATATTACTGATTTTGGACCTTTAGAATTTGTAGAAACTTTTATTAATAAAATTTATGAGTATGAAGTAGATGTAATAGCTATTCCTGGAAACTGTGACCCTAATGGAATTTGTAATGCTATTAATGATGTTGCATTCTGTCTTCATAATAACATTGTTGCATATGGTGACGCAATTCTATTTGGTTTTGGTGGATCTAATCCAACTCCATTTGACACACCTGGTGAAATGGATGACGATAAAATCTACAGGGCAGTTTATGACCTATTAGCTAATTATGACTATGTTTATAATTCTGATGTGCCTAAGGTCAGAATATTAGTTACACATGCACCACCATTCAATACTGCAGCGGATAGAGTTGCTAATGGTGAACATGTAGGCAGTTCAGGTATTCAAAAATCTATTCATGAGTTTGAGCCTGAAATAAATCTTTGCGGCCATATTCATGAGGCTAAGTCACTTAGTAAAATCGGAAAAACTACAGATGTGGCTAATCCTGGTATGCTCAAAGATAATGGGGCTATCTTAATTGATATCAAAGATGGTTCTAATTATGACATTGATATAATTGATTTAGCTGAATAATCTTTTATTCACTATTTTTTTCTTTTTTTATTTAATTTTTTCATTGCTTTTTACCAAAAATCAAATAACAACTTTTATTTAACATTAATTTTATACATAAATTCAGATTAATACATTAAGAGTGATAATATGATTTGGGTTACAGGAGATGTAGATGGTAAAAAGTATAAAGAACCCTTTTCTAAAGGAATCCTGTCTCGTTCACTCAATGTTGCGGATATCGGGTCCCAAAGAGCTTATGATATAGCCAGCGATATTGAAGCGGAGTTAATTCAGAAGAATATTACTGAAATTCCCAGCTATGAGTTAGCGGATGTTGTCTTAAATCATCTAAAAAGTATAGATGAAAATATTGCTATTAAATATAAAAATTGGAGGTCTTTGAGAACTTCAAAAAAACCGTTGATTATCCTGATAGGAGGAGCATCTGGTGTGGGAACTTCTTCCATGGCATTTGAGTTAGCTAATAGATTGAGATTAAAAAACCTTATCAGCACTGACATGATTCGGGAGGTAATGAGGAAGATTGTCTCTAAAGAGTTAAGTCCTGTTATTCATAAATCAAGTTTTGATGCTTATGAAAGTATAAGAACTCCTTCAATTCGGATTGATTCTGTAATAGAAGGTTTTATTAGTCATGTTGATGTGGTTAATGTAGGTATTGAAGCAATCATAGAAAGATCTGCTAAGGAAGGAATTAGTACAATCATTGAAGGTGTTCATGTTGTTCCTGGGTTCATCAAACAGGAATTGATGGAAAATAATAATATAATTATATTCACTTTAACTGTTGATGATGAAGAGGCACATAAACAAAGATTTTACTCAAGATGTAGGCAACCATGGGTTAAAAGGTCTCTTGAAAGATATATGGATAACTTCTCCACTATTAGAAAAACACAAAAATTTTTAGTTGAACAGGCTAAAATTCATGATTCTCGCATAATTAACAATGTGGATATAAATGAAACAATAGATATCATGGTAAATGATATACTTGAAAAATTCGGAGGTATAGATGATGTTGAGCAAGAAAGTCAAGGAAATTATGACAACTGATGTACTAACAACCACTTCAGACATTGATGTTGTTTGTGCATTTGAAAAATTGATGAAAAATAAGATTAGTTCTCTTCCCGTAGTTGAGGATGACAAATTAGTGGGCATTATTACTGCAACAGATGTTGGCCATAATCTTATATTGGATAAATATGAATTGGGAACTGCTGTTGAGGAAATAATGATTAAATCTGTTGTCACTGTTTCTCCTGAAGATGATTTGGAAACTGCAATTAATATAATGAAAGAAGCTTCCTCTTCTGGAATCCTAAATCAACTTCCTGTAGTTGAAAATGGAAAATTAGTAGGTATTATATCTGATGGGGACATCATTCAAGAGATTTTCTAATTTAAATCATTATTTTTTTATATTTTTTAATTTAATTATTTTTTAGATAGTTACTGTAATCCTATTTTTTTCTAGAAATCTTTTTAATTTTTATTACAGTAATATTTTTTCTTTCCAGTAATTGATTTTCACGAACATTTATATAATATTAAAGTCATATATTATTAGTGGCTAGACCGGAGGGTTAGGGGTCCTCTGTAAGCACACACCCCCTTTGGTGCGGTTGAAGTTCAAGAGGCGGCTTTTTAAGAGAGTATAAGCCTAAGAGAAACAACATAGAAACCTCGTCCTGCAGGATTGGTGGTGGTGAGATTTTTACTGGAGGGTAAAGATTAGTCATCTTCAATATGGGAATGGGTCAGGCCCGGAAGGGAGCAGCTTTACTGTTAACATTCAATGCTTGTAGAATCCCGGGGTGGAGTTGGGTTTTTTAGATCACTTATATTTTTGAGATTAGTCCACTTTTGAACATGCCATTTAAATAAATAATTAAGTTTATAAATAAGTTTTTACATATAATTTATTATACTTGTTTTCATATGTCGGGATGGCCCAGCCTGGTACGGCGTCGGACTGCTAATCCGATGGTCTTATGACCTCCGGGGTTCAAATCCCCGTCCCGGCGCTTTTATTATAATTTATCTATTTCTTGGTCATGGTTATATTCCAATCCTATTGGGCATGTGTGTACTGTTGCTGATTTTACTATAGGAATTTCTTTAACAATGCTTTCCTGAACAATATGTGCTAATTTATGGGATTCATTTAAGCTCATGTCTCCATCAAGCTCAATATGTAATGTAACTGTTGCATATGCTCCTAAGTAATCTACTTTTATATCATGTGCTGTATTTACATTGATGGATTTGTTTGCAACTTCTCTTATTTCATTAATCAATTCTTCGGAGGGGACTTTTCCCATAATGTGGTCTATATTTTCTTTTGCAATTTGATACGCTGTTTTTATGATTAGACATCCAATCACCAATCCAATAATTGGATCTAAAATCGGAAATCCCATATTTGAAACGATAACTCCTGCTAATACTGCTATTGATGAAAATATGTCAGTTTTTTGATGTTGTCCATCAGCGATGATTGCCGGACTGTTAATTTGTTTTCCAATTGAAATTATATATTCACTCACTCTTAGATTGACGAGTATTCCTACTGTTGCCATTATTGCAGCATAGGTATCTGGGATGGTTATTAGTTCGGGATGAATAATTTTGTCGATTGCTCCTGTTATGATTTCATATGAGACAATAGCTAAAAATACAACAATAATCAATCCGCTTATGGCCTCCGCACGTCCATGGCCTAAGGGATGTTCATCGTCAGCAGGTTTTTGTCCAATTACAAATCCTATGTAAGCAATTATGGAAGTGGCTACATCAGATAATGTATGGGCTCCTTCGGATACTAATGCATAACTTCCGGACATTATTCCTACAGCTATATTTAAAACCGTTAGGATGCAATTTGCAATAATTGCCACTGTTGCAGCTTTTCTTCCGCCTTTACTTCTAAATTCATCCATTTACTACACGCTCTTCCAATATATTCATTGCCTTTTCAATATTTTCATATGAGTTTGCATAAGACATTCTCACATGTCCTTCACCGTTGGATCCGAATGCTGCTCCGGATACTGTCACTACACCTGCATCTGCTGCTTTTTTAACAAAGTCTTTATCTTCAATTTTCGGGAATACATAGAAAGCTCCTTCTGCATTAACTGTTTCGTATCCCATTTCATTCAATCTAGAAACAATTAGGTCACGTCTGTTTTTAAATTCATTGACCATTTTGTGGACTTCATCTTGCGGACCTGTTAAAGCTTCGTATGCTCCTTTTTGTGCAGTGGAATTGGCACATGCAATGCTGTTTTGATGTATTTTGAACAGTTCTTCGCTGTATGTTTCGTTTGCATTCAAATAGCCCACCCTTAATCCTGTCATTGCATATGTTTTTGAAAATCCGTTAATGGTAATCACATTATCACTGTATTTTGCAGGGGAATAATGTTTTTTGTCATAAATAATTTTCTCATATATCTCATCTGATATGATTAGGAAATCCTTATCCATTGATAAATCTGCAATTGCTTTGATGTCTTCTTTTTCCATCACTGCACCGGTTGGATTGGATGGTGAATTTAATATGATTGCTTTTGTTTTGTCTGTGATTTTTTCTGCAACGTCATCTGCTTTTAATTTAAATTCATTTTCCATTTTGCAGTCAACAGGTACGATGCTTCCACCTGCAAGGTTTAGCACAGCTTCATACAATAAAAAGCTAGGATTTGGCAAAATTACCTCATCACCTTTTTCAATGAATGCCTGTGCACTGACATATAGTGCCTCACTTGCTCCAACAGTGACAATTACATTTTCAGGATTTGTCTTTATCCCGTTATCTCTTTTGAATTTTTTTACAATTTCCTCTCTCAATTCAACATACCCCTTATTTGGGGTATAATGGGTATCGTTATCATCGATGGATCTTTTCATTGCATCTTTAATGTTTTGTGGCACATCAAAATCAGGTTCTCCAATACCTAGGTTTATTGCACCAGGTTTTGTTGCTTCAAACATTTTTCTTATTTGGGATAATTCAATTAATTTTGTTCTGCTTGCTGGATTTATCATAACTTTTACCTCTTTAGTATTAATATATAATTTATAGTAAATTAATTTTTTTCTAAGAAATATTATTCGCAGGCACCGCAGTTATAACATGGGCCTGTTTCACACCATGGGGTTTGCTTTAAATTTTTCAATCTTTTATGCTCTATTCTTAGGAATCTTTCATTTACACCAACGTCAATGTTGTCCCATGGCAGTTCATCCCCTACATCATATTTTGGAATTAGTTCCTTCCACTCTTTTAATGTAGGTTGCCTTGTCAGTGATTTTTCAATAAGTGCACCAATGCCTCTATTTCCACAAGACAATATATATTGGACTAGTCCTTTTTTAGGACTTTCGCACTTAATGTTATATTTTCGCATTTCTTTTTTAATATATCTGGTTTTTCGTTTTATGTCTTTAAAATCATAAGGCTCCCATTGTAATGGTGTGTGGGGTTTTGGAATTATTGGATTTATACTGAATTTCACGTTTTTGATGCTATTATGCATTTTGGCTATTTTTTTCATGTATTCGCATAATTCTTTTATGTCATCCATTGTTTCTCCAGGAATTCCAATTAGGAAATATAATTTTATTTTAAAGTCAAGATCAACTGCATTTTTTATTACTGTAAAAATTTGTTTTTCTAGTATATCTTTATTTATCACTTTTCTCAAGTGGTCAATAGATTCAGGAGCAAGTGTGATAGTCTTGAGTCCACTTCTTTTGAGTGACTCTAAAGTTTCTTTGGTTATTGATTCGATTCTAAGTGATGGTGTTGATATCTGAAATCCTTCACCTTCAAGTCCTGTAATCAGTTTTTCCAAATCTGTATAATCTGAAACTGCTGCACCAATTAAAGTGACTTTATTCAATCCGGTTGTGTCACGATTTTTTTTAGCAATGTCAATTAGCTTTTGGTAGTTTGTCTCTCTCATAGGCCTATAGAGATAACTTGCCATACAGAACCTGCATCCTCTGGTACATCCCCTTGAAACATTTAGCATGATTGAATTGTTGAATATTGTTTGGTAATTTTCATCATCGCTTTTACTTATTATAGGTTGGGTGATGTGATACGCATCATCCATATTTTTAATGATATTGATTTTTGTCTTGTTATTGAATTCAGGTATGTAGATTCCAGGCAGGTCTAAAAATTTTTTCAGATTTCTGTCCTTGCCCTCCAGATATCTGTCCAGGAATTTATCTATTATATTTTCACCTTCACCAATTATGAAAACATCAATGTAGTCTGATAACGGCATCGGATTTGCAGTGGCACATGGTCCCCCTGCAATAATGAGCGGATCATCTTTTGTCCGGTCCTTTCTCTTGAGGGGTATTTCAGCCCTTTTAAGCATATCCAATACATTGAAATAGTCTTCTTCAAACTGGATAGAAAAGCTTATTATATCAAAATATTTGCTTGGAGTATTTGATTCGATTGAATTTGTGCTTGGAAAAATAATTCGCTCACACCAAGTATTTTCCCTTTCATTTATTTGATTATATAGTATATTGTATCCTAATGATGACATTGCAGTTCTATAAATATTTGGATACGCCAATCCAAAATGGATATCGATATTCTTGATATTTTTTTTGAACACGTTTTTTTCGTATAGCATATAATCAACAATTTTTTCAATTTTTGGAAATTTTATTTTTTCAACTTAAATGAGTTATTTTTAATTTTATACTTTCGTATTAGGTTATTTTTTCTAATTGATATAATAATCTTTTTAAACTAATTATAAAAGTTTCATTCTAATCGATTTTATTTATAAAAGAACATATTATTTAAATTTTATTTTTTATTAGATTGTTAAAATTTTAAGTCAAATTTAAGATATTTAATCTTATCTGAGCTTATTTCAACATAATTATTCTTTTATTTTATATTTATATATGATTTCTATCTTTTTTAGACAATTTAATTAATTTAAATGAGTTTTTCAGATTTTTAAGTTTTAAAAACATTTATATAAGATTAAATTATATATCTTTATCCACTCATTATGAAATACTATATTTTAGTATAATCATATTTTACTATAAAATTTTCGTAATGAGAACCAAGAGGTGGAAAAATTTCGATAAAAAATAGAACTTTGTTTATTTCCATTGCATTAATAATGTTTCTTGTAATGGGAGCAGTTAGTGCAACTGAATTAAATAATGGTTCAAATACAGAAGATTCAAATTTAGTATCCGATAATGGTTATTCATTATCTGTAGAAAATAAATTAGAAGTTTCTAGCGAGGATTCTATCTCAGAGACTAATATAGTTAATTCTCATGATGATGATTTGAATGATTATTCTTCCAGTGATGTTTTAAAAAGCGCACAGGAGGATAATGACGGAAAAGTTCAAATTTCCAACAATGATAGTGTTGCAATTGATGAAAATACAAACTCTTCAGAAGGTAGTGATGTTTTGTCCGCTTCTGAAAGTGATAAATTAGAGGCCAGCTCTTCCAAAATATCTTCAAGTTTGGATGTGTCTGACACTCACTATGCGAAATCAGCCACATATTTTAAAGTTACCTTGAAAGATAAAAACGGAAAAGCTATTGCCAATCAGAAAATCACTTTGAAAGTAAACGGCAAAAAATATTCTGCAACTAGTAATAAAAATGGAATCGCTTCAGTTAAAACAGCTGCTTTGTCAGTTGGATCTTATACTGTAGCTCTTAGTTATGCAGGAAGTTCCGCATATTCAAGTTCTTCACTTTCAAAGAAGGTTAAAGTGTTATCCTCAATTAATGGAGGCGACATTACTAGATACTATGGACCTGTTTCCCAGTATTCAGTCACATTTTGGAAAAATTATAATGCATTAGCAAATACTAAAGTTTCATTTAAAGTCAATGGTGTAACTTACACAAAAACCACTGATAAGAATGGTGTAGCTAAATTGCCAGTCAATTTGGCTCCATGTAAATATGTTATTACAACAACAAACCCTTACTCTAAGGAAAAGTTGTCAAATAATTATATTTCTAAAAAAGACGGTACCACTCTTACACATGGTTCAACCAATACATACTTATCTCCAAAAGTAAAATCCACTTTCATCGTTACTTTAAAATCAAAACATAATGTTTTAATTAAAGATAAGAAAGTCGTATTTAAATTTAACAATAAGAAAGTAACCGCTAAGACTAATTCGAGGGGGAACGCTCTCATAACGATTCCTGCTCTTGCTAAAGGTACTTACACTATTAGTTATAGTTATTCTGGAGATAAATTTTATTCAGGTTCATCAGAATCTGGTAAATTGTATGTTGGCACTAAACAGACTGCCAAAATATCCGCAGGTAATTTAGTCATGAACTATAAGGACGGTTCTGTGTATAAGGTTACTGTAAAGGACAAATCAGGAAAACTTCTTAAGTATATTAAAGTTAAATTCACTATTAATGGAAAAACCTACACTCATAAAACCAATTCAAATGGTATTGCTAAGCAAAGCATAGGTCTTGGTGTCGGTTATTATGCCATTAAAACTGTGGTTTCTGATACTCATTACAAATCAAGTACAGTCACTAAGCATGTTTCTGTTAAAGGAACAAAATTTGTTGGCTCAGATCTTTACGTTACACCTGGCAAAAACGTTTCTTACTCTGTCAAAATACTTAATTACAAAGGCAATCCAGTTAAAAATGCTAAAGTAACATTTACTGTTGACGGTAAGAAATATGAAGGAACTTCAAACACAAAGGGTGTTGCTAAAGTAAGTTTAGGAGTCTTGTCTGATGGTACTCATAAGATTAAGTATTCCAAGGATTCCTTCTCAGGTTCATCAAAAATATATGTTGTGAACTCTGTTACACTCAAACAGCTTATGGCAGCATCCAACAATGTTGAAAAATACATAGTAAAGAATCATAAATTACCTTCAACTGTTAAAATTGGTGGTATTACTTATTCCACCGCTGAATATATGTATTTAGCTTCTAAAGCTATTGTTAATTTAAAAGCAGGTAAAAAAACAAATATTGCCGTTAAGGATATTGCTAATCCAAGCAGTCCTTCATCAACATATAGCGCAGGTAATTTGTATAATTATCTTTCTGTTGCTAAAAGCATTGTTAAAACAGCAGATTCTAAAGGTAAGATGCCTAACGCCGTGAGTTCTAAATTAGGTACTATTGGTTACAAAGCGGCGGTTTATGCTTTCGCACGTATCGTGTCATTTTATGATGACAATGGTAGGATGCCATCATATGTTGAGATTAAATCTCTAAGTAGTTCTAGTACTTCTACTACTTTGAATGCTAAGAACACTATAAAGGATTTAACCGCATATCTTGCAGCAACTAAAAATTGTCAAGTAAATAATGCTAAAATCAAGAAGTTAGTTGCAAAACTGACTAAAGGTTTAAAAACTGATAAACAGAAAGCTACTGCAATCTTTAACTATGTTAGGGATACAATATCATATAGTTTCTATTATGATACAAAACATGGTGCTGTTGGCACATTAAATGCTAAATCAGGTAATTGTGTAGATCATTCACATTTGCTTGTTGCAATGTATAGAACTGCAGGTCTTGCCGCCAGATACGGTCATGGTAAATGTACGTTCTCAAGCGGAGGTACATACGGGCATGTCTGGACTCAGGTATTGGTTGGAAATACTTGGAAGGTAAGTGATGCAACAAGTTCTAGAAACTCGTTAGGAAAAGTAGTTAATTGGAACACAAAATCCTATAAATTGTATGGATACTCTTCAAGTATCTCATTCTAATTAACTATTTTATTTTTTTTTAAAATTTTTTATTTTAATTTTTAAACTTTTTTTTAATAGCTATTAATTTATAATAGTTCTAATAAATATTTAATAAGCAAACTATTAGGACAATATTATGAATTCTAAAAAATATACAAAAGTGGCTGTTGGCGGAACTTTTGACAAGTTTCATGATGGGCACAAAAAATTATTATCCACTGCTTTTGAAATAGGGGATAGAATCGAAATTGGGGTGACCTCTGATGCATTTGGAGGTCTAAAAGGAGATATTGATTCTTGTGAAGAGAGAATGAGTAATCTTAGATCCTTTTTTTCAGATAAATCTGATTTTGTTGTTATTCCTTTGGAAGACCCTTATGGGACTACTATATATGATCACGATTTTGAAGCAATCGTTGTTAGTGAAGAGACTGAACCAACTGCAGTTGAAATTAATAAGATTAGAATTTCTAAAGGCATGAAACCTCTTGATATTGTTGTAGTTAGCTTTGTACTTGCTTATGATGGAAATCCTATATCGTCAACACGAATTAGGCGTGGCGAAATAAATCAAAATGGAAATTTCGTTGAATAATCAAAAAATAATCGATATGTTTATTAATGCATTTCGATAAATAATATATTAACATAAAATTTTATGTTTATATTTGAGGTGGTTATATGGCAGTAAATATTGATTCCGATAAATGCGGGCACATTCAAGATTGTCCCGTACAAGGATTATGTATTAAACTTTGTGAGCAAGGTGCAATCATAGAAGAAAATGGTGATGTATCCATTGTTCCGGAAAATTGTGATGATTGTGACCTTTGCATACAAAATTGTCCAAATCAAGCTATATCTAAAGCATGAGGGATCACAATGTTTAATATAGAAAGAAATGGTGAAGAACACCGTAAATTATCTTATAAAGATAATAAATGTGTAGGTTGTGGAATTTGTACTGATGTATGTCCTACTTCTTCTTTAAGATTAGGGCCTATTGTACCTATTGCACGTGGTTTAATAGAAATGGATTTGGTCTCAGTTAATCAGGATTCCTGTGTATTTTGTGGATTATGTTCTGTAGCATGTCCATTTGATGCATTGTCATTATCTATTAATGGGGAATCTATTAAAAATAACAAAAACTATCCATTCTGGGAAACCGAATCAGAAGTCAATGATGAGGAGTGTATGTACTGCGGCAAATGTCATGAAGTTTGCCCTAGAGATTCCATATTGTTTGAAAGACATCTTCCAAATCCTGCTGATTTAGTCAGAGGAGAGATTGAGATTAATAAGGATAAATGTATATACTGCTCTTTCTGTGCGGATATGTGTCCTGCTGGAGCAATAACAATTAAAAATATACCTACATCTACAGTTGATATGTTGAATAACTCTATAGAAGTAGACTTGTCCAAATGTATTTTCTGTGGTGTTTGTAAAAGAGTTTGTCCTGAAAATGCAATCAAACAAATCTGTTCCACATGTATGTTGAGAGAGGAAATTGAAGTTCCTGAAATTACAGGTGAAACAATAATCTTGGAAGATTCATGTGTAAATTGTTCATGGTGTTCTGAAATATGTCCTGTTGATGCAATCACAGTGACTAAACCATTCTCCGGAAAATTGGAGTTAATTGAAGAAGAAGAGAAAGTCTGTAAAGGTGACTCATGTCATGCTTGTCAAGATGTTTGTCCATGTAATGCAGTCAGCATTGTTGATGGAAAATCCGTCACCAATCTGGACTTCTGTAATTTATGTGGCGCTTGTGTGACTGCATGTCCTCAAGACATCAGAATCTTAACAAGAACCGATATGAAGTTAAACAATATTAATTCCGAGTCTTGGAGTGAAATTTTAAATACTTTGGTTGGAAAATAGAGAGATTGTCTCTCCATTTTCAAATTTTATTTATTAAAAAGTCTCGTTCTGTTTTTAGCAAATTTTGCATGTTATTTTGTGTTTTTTCAGTTATATTTGAGATATAACTTCCTACAAGAAGCACTATCACTATCAATCCTCCGATTATCAGGATTAATTCGGCGCTTCCTTGTCCACTGTTGTCTAATCTTTTTTTATACATGTGTCCTGTTGTCTAATATAGTATTTCTGACATCTATGATGTCGTCTTTTGCTTTTAGGCTGACGTCACTTGTTTCCATATATGATCTGTATATGGTCAATGCCAGCAATGCTATTACGAGCACTCCGCCAAAGAGTAAGATGTACTCTGCGGCACCTTGTCCAGAATTTTCGTTCATTATTTTTGGTTTGAATTTCATGTTTTTTCACCAGTATTAAATTTATTTTTTTACTATATTAATATTACTATTATTATATAAAGTATTACTTTTTCTATTTTTTCACCTAATTTTCGTGTTTTTTTCCATTAGGTTTATAAATAGTGATTTAGATATTATATAATAGTTAAATAATAGAGTGATTAAAAATTTATAAGGGTGAAATCGTGGGAAATACAATAAAATTAGTTTCAGGTTTTATTTTATTTGTAATTGGTGTTCTCATTGCATATGAGACAAGTGTTTATAACTTATTGGATATCCTATTAGTGGTAGGATTAATCATTTCCATCGTTGGAGTGATACTGATAGTCAGCTATTTCGTTGATTCTAATGCGGATAGGACCACTAATATGATTAAAGAATTTTTAGAGTCTAAAGATATTAATTCCTCATCATTTTCAGGTTTTGAAAAGAAAAATGATAATGCGGATAGGCCTTTAAAAATTCGCAACGATTATAATGATTATGAAGATTTAGCGTATGATGAGTTAGTCATTGAGGATTATCCGGATTCAACTCCTGGTGAATATTATGAGGAATCCTATGATGATTCTAAAGCTGTTTTAAATGTTGTTCAAAGGGAAGAACCTGACATTGCTGAAAAACAGTTAGTATTCACCCCGAATTATGGCAGACCATTAAAAGTAACAAGGGCTCCTAAGAAACGTCAAAATGATTATTTCACTGAAGACGTTCCTGAAATCATTGTTCAAAATGACAAGTCTGATGAGATTCAACGTGCATTGCAAGAACCAGCTCCTGTTGAAGAAGTGGTTCCAGCTCCATCATTAACTCCACAAATTTCAGAGCCTAGGGATATCAAGATTGATGTCAATCATCCTGAAAGTTTGCCGGTTCCAAAATCCCTTAACAGTTATGTGATATGTGATGGAGGACTATTGACTTCTCAAGAGGCTTTCGATCAACTAGCAACCAATGTTAATAAGGAAATAATGTTGGAAATTCCTTCATTGAATGATTTGTCTGACAGGTTCTTATCTCATGTACCTACAATATACTCCAGAGTAATCATTGATGAGTTTGATGTTTCAGATATTTCTTACATGTTTTTAATTTCTTCTCTTTTAAAACAAGGAGTTCACATTAAGACAGTTCCAAAAGTTCATTCAGTTAATCTAATCACTGATGATTCTCATGCTATGATTATCTCAGAAGGTCAAAATGACTTGGAGTATGGTGCAATATATGATGATAGAAGTTCCATTTCCAATATTAGGGCAGACTTCGAAAAAACTTGGAATTTAGCATCTAATTTGGATGAAAGTATTCTTATGGGTGCTGTTGGGGGAAGTGCTTAATGGAAATTAGATGGTTAGGCCATTCAGCCTTTGAAATTATCAGTGATGATAATGTAAGGATATTAATTGATCCATTCATAAGCAATAATCCCGTTTGTCAAGTGCCTGTTGAAGAATTAAATCCTGATATAATCTTACTTACTCATGGGCACTCTGATCATTTTGGTGATGCTTTAGAAATATCAAATAGTACTAATGCTCCTATTGCATGTATTCACGAAATTTCACTCTTTTTAGCTAAACAAGGAATTAGGAACATTAGTGTTAATATTGGAGGATCATTCATATTCAGAAATATTAAATTCACAATGCTTGAAGCTAAACACTCTTCAGAGATTGACATGGTTGAGGAAACAGTTCCTGGAGGCATAGCTGCAAGCTTTTTAATAACATTCGAAGATGGAACTAAAATTTTCCATTGTGGTGACACTGGTTTATTTGGTGATATGAAAGACATCATTGGTTCAATTTATAAACCTGATGTGGTAATGGTTCCTATTGGTGATAAATTTACTATGGGGCCGTTTGAAGCTGCATTAGCTACTATGTGGATGAATCCAAAAGTAGTTATTCCAATGCATTACAATACTTTCCCGCCAATAGAACAAGATCCGGCAATCTTTGCCAATTTTGTGAGTCAGTTTAACCCTAACATCGATGTTGTTGTTATGAATCCTGACGAATACTTTGAATATAATCCTGAAGATTATCAGGATTAATTTTTTTCATATTTTTTTCTTAGATGATACTCTTCATCGATATCACATTTTCCGGATGGCAACACTCTTATGATATCATCAAGGGTTAAAAGATCATCTTCATTTATTTTATGCAATATCTTTTTAGCAATTGCCTCTTTTTTTGTAAAACCCGGTTTCAATACAACGAAATTGTCACAATGCGCTTCCAATGCTTCAATTGGTCCGGCCATTATTCTTTTGCCTTCGTAATCAACAATTCCAACGGCAAGTTTAACTCTTGCACCTCGGATGTAATTGCGGTGGCCTCTTATGACGAATGATCCTTTAGCTAAAAACTCTCCTGCCTCAGGTGTTTTTGAAACTTGGTCCGGATGGACCCAGAATACGTCTTGAGATGTGAAACCCATTGACCAAGCAGATGAAAATGATGCAGCAAACTCTCCTGATTCTTTAAGGATATTGTCATTTAATTTATTGCCGTTTAATTTTATTGCAGTTGAACTTGCACCATGTATATCTGCATGCAAATAAATATCGTTAGGCTCCAAATATTTTTTCACGACATTTTCATTACTGTTTGCATCTCTTCCTCCAACAACTAGAATGTTGTCGGAGCTGATGAACCATCTTAATTTCTCATACCACTTGAGATTCTTTTTAACCCTTTTTCTTGGGACTGCAATATGTTCCATTGCTATGTCTTTTTTAGCTTTAATCTTTTCAAGTTGTTTTTTGGTATTTTCAATAGCTATCAATGCACCTTTTGTTTTCCTTTTTGCTTTTTTAGCTTTTTCGTAGTATACTTCTGCATTTTCAGGTATTGTCATTTTAGGATCTATTATTAGATTGGTATCATCAATATTTAGGGTCAATACGCCCATCTTATCGATTGACTCATAGATTTGGGCTTCTGCCATTCCGTCCTTTTTAGCTTTTTTTAAGATTTTTCCAATTTCATTAAAAGAGTAGTCTTTACCTCTTGCTGAGTTCACAACATTTATGATGTTTTCGATGGTAGGGTAATTAGAATAAATAACCTCTCCCTTATGTTGACTGTCTTCGATAGTTTTATTAAAATTATCAAGTGTTTCTTCTTGTAATCTTAATCTTTTTTCGAACTTGTTTACCTTTTTATTCCAGGCTGCCTCTTTCACATCTTTGATGCTGGTGTTGACCTTTTTTGAATAAAACTCATCACAAGCTTCATTGAAGTTGTCATAATATGTTTTTTCATAGTCTTCGTATTTTACAAGGTCAAGCGGAATGACATCCTCTTTGTTTTCTTTTTTCGCAATTTGAGGTTTTATTGATCCTTCTTTGAGATTATCGAATAAATCCTTAAGTCCTCTGTAGAGTGCTGAAATTTGCTCCCCATTTAATTCCGCAGCAGGAGAATTTTTGTCCAATTCTATAATTTTACTGGCTCTTTGGATAATCTCTTCAGCATATAAGCTTCCAAGCCCGTTCATCGCAAGTGTTCTGACTACATCCCTATCGGAATTTTTAAATAATTCTTTAAATTCATTTTCATTTACTGAAATTGGATTGATTCCTCTTTCTTCAGGAAACATATATTCCCTTTTGGAACTAATGTCTCTTGTGCTCCCTTGCTGTCTTTTCAGTGGCAAAATAATATTGTTTTCATCATCGAGAAGTATGATATTTCCCTTGTCGAATAATTCGACGATTATTGTGTAATATTTGTCTTTTTTAACTCTGATTTCAACTACACGGTCAAAATTGTGCTGTTTGATGCTTTCAACGTGAGCTCCTTTCACTCTTTTTCTTAAAAGCATTGGAAAAGTTGGCGGGTTTGTCGGATTTTCCAGTGGATATTGGCTGGTATGTATTCTAGAACCGCATTGCATTACCAAATCGACTCTACCGGTTCCAGGAACATGAAATCTCATAACAACTATATCTTTTGTTGGTTGGAATGATTTATCAACTCTAGCACCACTTAACAGATTATTTAATTCTTCACTTATTGTATAAATGTCTACATTGGACATGGATTTCATTATTTACCACCTTTTCATCAATACTTTAATATATTATAACTCACTAAAATTATATTAATATATTTAATTTAATGGAGGATATCAATGGACACAACTATTAAAGTCACTACTATTCATATTGTTGCTGCTCTTGTTGCCGCCCTTATTTCAACCGCTTTGACTGTTGGTTGGTTTGGATTTAAAAATGATATTTTTGCGTTCTTTGTAGCAGTGATTATCTTGTATTTTGTCGGTCAATTTTCACAAAAAATTGCAGGTGATGAAATCTCCGGATTCTCCCAATGGTTATGGGACGGAATTTCACCATTCTTCTTTACATGGGTTATTTCATATACATTATTTGTAATGTACTTATAATCCCCCAAAGAATATCCATATAAATACTATTAATAATGCGGTTATTAATAAAACTGGAGCTATTATCTTACTGACGGCCACAACGGAACTAATTGTTGAGATTAATTCTGTTGAATTTTTTGGCCCGAATGTATTTAAATTTTTTATTTTTTCGGTTCCAGTTCCAACTTCTACTTTTTCCAAATCTTTTATTGCTTCATTTATGCTTATTTTAACATATTCAATAATTTCTGGTCTTTTTGCAATTCCAATAGGATTATATCCTCTTGAAAGGGTATTGACAGTGTGTGTATCGGTTGTCATTACTTCAATTTCATCTATTTCCAAATCGCTTACTGCATCGATGATTTCCTGTCTGAATCCGATTTCCATATTGTTGGAATCAAAAAGAACATATGCTGTTCTTTGATTGTCGACTTCAACTACCATTGTTTTTATACCGCTTTCACCAATTCCCTCATGTTTGTCAAGGGATCCCATTGTATCCTCATAACAGCCCACTTTAATCTCATGCTTTGTCTGATTCGGGTCAATTGTATCTATTACATCAATCAATTGGAACACTTCGGAGTTTCCAGGAAGCACTTCTCCACTTTCCGGTGTAAATGAATTATGGCAATCAACAATGATTGAATCGTTTACATGGCAGTGATTTCTGCTTTGAGCCATCATTGTAAGACCAACACCAAATTCAATGTCGTCAACTGCTTCAGGAGCAAAAGTGGATAATATGACCATTCCATCATTGAAAAATTGAACTCCAATATTAGCTTTTTCACAGTTGTATCTCACGAATTTACTTGCATCCGGTGAGTAGGTAACTCTTTTTAAACCATTTTTAACGGATTTTTCAATTTTATCAATTTCAGACACGGCTATCGGATTGAAGTCATGTGTGGATGGGCCATGAGCAACCATTGTAAAGTGGTCAAACTTGTTTGCAAGAATTGTAGGCATGTTGGATCCTCCTAAATCTCCAAGAGGTCCAGGATGTACTGAAGGAGATATGAATAATGCCTTGATTCCTTCAGAGGTTTTAAAACTTACAAATGTAACCACTGTATCAATTGCCTCACTCATGTTTTCGAATACGCCTTCAAGGGAATTGGATCCTTCGTTCATATGTGCAATGAATAGACTTAACAAATCAAGCACACCAATTCCAACGTTTTTACTAAATGGGGCGGCGATAACTTTAATAAATGCATAAATGGCTAAAACAAATATTACCGCAGCAACAAATGCCTTGATGGTGATTTGTAATATTGCAGGTCCCATAAAGCTTGTGTCAATAAATATGAATGTGATTAAAGTATAAAGCGCTAAGATAAGTAATGGTTGTATTAGTCCTGTAATTGCGGCGATTGTAAATCTCACTTTGGATGTTGCCCAAAATACCAATGTATTAAATCCGTAGATTAGCACACAACCGAACAGCATTGTGTTCAGGAAAATGTCCACGTTTAAAATGTGTGAGATTATGCAGCCTAAAAGAATAATAATTCCAAGAATTGTCATGGACAATCCGGATAAAAACATTGAATGCTTAATTTTTAAGTTTATTCCGTGAAGACTACTAATTATCTGTTGGTTTAATGCTCCACTCATAATTGAGCTGGCACCAAGAACAACCAATCCGAATAATCCTCCCATAATAAAATCTTCAACTAGTCCATGGTTTGGCACATAGTCGATTAAATAATATATGCTTCCTATTAGGAAACTTAAAACTAACATGACCATAATTGAATATTCTGTCTTTGGAAGGGTTTTGATATATTTTGACAATCCTGCAACGCTACTCATACTTGACATAATTTTCCTCGTTTTTATCATTAGCCATTAAATTTATTAAATCTAAAAATTTTATATAGGTATAGTTATATTTTTTATTAATAAATATGTTATTCTAATAAGGTGAATAAATGGAAATAAAATTGAATGTTCCAATAAAAGATGAAAATTTAAATGAATTGAATGCTGGTGATGTGGTCTACTTAACAGGAAATATTTTAACTGCAAGAGACCAGGCTCACAAGAGACTCATTGAACAAGGTGCTCCATTGGATATTTCCGGTGCGGTGTTATTCCATGCAGGGCCGATTATAACTGAAAAAGAAGGTGGTTATGAAATGGTTGCTATAGGACCTACCACCTCAATGAGGATGAATCCTTATCAAAGTGATGTCTTGGATATGGGTCCGAAAATTGTAATAGGCAAAGGTGGAATGGACGATACTGTCCGTGAGGCATTAATTAGAAACAATGCAATTTATGTCGTTGCGACAGGTGGATGTGCCGCATTATACGTTGATGCAGTTGAAGAAATTGAAAGTGTGGATTGGCTTGACTTGGGAATGCCTGAAGCTATGTGGAATTTAAAAGTTAAGGATTTTGGTCCACTTATAGTTGCAATGGACAGTAAAGGCAATAGTTTATATGATTAATTATTGTACTAAAAAGGAATACTTATATATTAAATAATTTCATACTATATTTTAATTCATGTTAATTATGATTATGAAATGAGGATGTGTTTATTATGGCTGATATTAATGAACTCGCAGAAAAGAAATTGAAATCTAGAATGACAAAAATCAGAAAGTGCAACAGAGAACCTGAAGAAAAGGAAAAATTTTCCCAAAAAATCGGAACTACATTCCGTATCGAATTCCAAAATAAAAATCCTGAAAAATTAATGGATGAAATCAATGTAATCACTACCTCTGACGGAAAAATTTTATTTGCTGAATATAATTATATGATTCCTGAAACTGAAGAGTTTGCAGCTATTGATGTTACTGAAAAACAATTAAAATCTATTTTAGAATTCTTCGACGATTATGATTTAAGATTAGATGACTCTGATTAGATGATAGTAAATAATTCTTTGGATGAAGTTAAAAAAAGAGAAAATGCCCTTTCTATTATAAAGAATATTGTTGAAAGTGAGGGCAGGTCTTCTTTATTTGATTTAACCGGATTGTCTGGAGGGTTTATTGCAACACCCTCTGAAATCAGTCTTTTGGAGACTTATGTTGGTCCCGCTATTTTTGAAGATGCCCTTCAGGAAGTTGGAATAGAGCATATGGGTGGTGAAAAGGTCCTTCCATTAAACAGGACTTCTTCCGGAATACTTGCCACAATTCTAACTCTTGTTGAAAAGAACACAAATGTCGTGCATTATCTTGCTGAGTTGCCAGCTCATCCGTCAATTCCGAGAAGTTGCAGGTTGGTTGGTGCCAATTACTTTGAAACCGATGTTTTTGATGAGTTTTCAATACCTGAAAACACATCATTAGTTGTCATTACAGGCTCCACAATGGATCATAAGGTAATTGATGAGGATGAATTCAAGAAAGTTATTGAAATGGCCCATGAGAAGAATATTCCTGTCATGGTAGACGATGCATCTGGAGCAAGGCTTCGGACTGTCGTTTTCAATCAGGCAAAGGCATGCGATTTGGGTGCCGACATTGCAATAACAAGTACAGATAAGCTAATGCCTGGTCCAAGAGGAGGGCTCATGGCAGGTCGTAGGGAATTGATTGATGAAATTAAAGTTAAGGTAAATCAATTTGGTCTTGAGGCTCAGCCTCCAGCTGTTCTTGCAATGTTAAATGGTATAAAGAACTTCAATGGCGATAATCTGGTTAAAAGTTTTTCCCGGAAGGATGACTTGTTTGATTTGTTAAATGAGAAATTTGATAATTTTGATAAGACCCCTACTGGTGTGATGATTTCACCTGAAGGATTGAGCAATGAAATTACTGTCGACCATAATTTGTCAGATAATGATTTGGCATTTTTATTTTCATTCATATTATTAAAAGAATATGGAATTATCACAATTCCTGCTGTTTCCATGCCTGGTGCATCCGCCACAATAAGATTTGATTTGTCTACAAGCGATGCATTTAATTTGGATTTAAAAGATTTAAATAAAAAAATAGAATCTTCATTTGATAGATTACATGAAGTAATCACAAATGAAGAAAAATGTAGGGAGATTGTATTTAATTCTTAATTATACATTCTCCGGAAATTACTTTTTCTAAGGTTCCATCAATTTTTTCAACTACTAAAGCTCCTTCTCTGCTGATACCTAATACGTAAGCATCATAGTTTTTGTTGAATGGTTCTTTGACTTCCACAATTTTTCCAATGGAATATGAACGTTTTCTCCATTCTTTTAGGATTTCTTCAAATCCTTCATTGTTGAAGAGTTCACTGATTTTTTCGAATTCTTCTAAAAAGATTCTTATTAAAGTGTTTTCATCTTCTTTTCTTCCGAGCTCATCAGCAAGAGTTGTTGTTCCGTCTTGCAATTCTTCAGGGAAGTCACTGATGTCAATGTTTGCATCAATACCAACACCGATAATAACGTTTTCAATGGTGTTGAACTTGGTAACTGCTTCAGTCAGGATTCCGCAAACTTTTTTTCCGTGTAGCATGATGTCGTTTGGCCATTTGATTTCTGAAGAGGTTATGCCTGTTCTTTCAATTGCCTTTGCAACGGCTACCCCTGTTGCTAATGTGATAAGTGGAAGTTTGGAGTAGTGAACATTTGGCTGCAAGATGATTGATAACCAAATTCCACCAAGTGGGGATTCCCAGGATTTTCCGGATCTTCCCCTTGCGTCGGTTTGTTTTTCTGAAATGACTACTGTTCCATTTTCAGCACCGTTCATTGCTAAAAATTTTGCAACGGTATTTGTTGATTTCACTTCATTGTAAACGTATAAGTTTTTGCCTATGTATTCAGTATCCATATCTTTGCTAATTTCTGACGCTTTAATATATTCAGTGTCTTCCTTTCCAATCTCTTCAACTAAATTTGCAAAATCATGAATATCAATTTGTTGTATCTCCTCAATTGATTCATCAGAAAGTTTTCCTTCTTTTTTTAATAATTTTGTTATCTCTTCTCTCATTTACAAATCTCCAAAATGTTATTTCTTTTGCATTTGTTGATTTTTAGCCATGTTTTGATAAGATCCAACAGCCGCAGAGATTGCAGCTATTTTTTTACCAGGCATAAATGTTGATTTGAGTCTGTTTACATATTCCATATCTTCTACAATCACATTTTGCATTTCCTCTTCAATACCTTTTTTATAGGTATCAATGAAGTGAGTATTTAAATCACCAGATATGAAATTAGGATTTCTCAAAATTGCTTTATGGAATGGAATTGTGGTTTTAACACCTAAAATGATGTATTCCCTTAATGCTCTTTTCATTCTGTTAATTGCGTCGTTTCTGCTTCTTCCATAAGTAATTAATTTGGAAATCATTGAGTCGTAGAATGTAGGAATTGTATAATTCATGTATACTCCACTGTCCAGACGTACACCCGGTCCTCCAGGTGACCTGTAACCTGTGATTTTTCCAGGATTCGGTGCAAAGTCATTAAGTGGGTCTTCTGCATTGATACGGCATTCGATTGCATGGCCTGTTACTTGAATATCCTTTTGTTCATAGCTTAATTCATCACCGTTGGCTATCTTGATTTGCTCTTTTATTAAGTCAGTGTTTGTAACTAATTCGGTAATTGGGTGTTCCACTTGAATACGGGTATTCATTTCAAGGAAATAGTATTCTCCATTATCATATAGGAACTCCACTGTTCCTGCACTTTTATATCCAATGTATTCTGCAGCTTTTACAGCGCTTCCACCCATTTCCTCCCTTAGCTCTTCTGTCATAATTGGGGAAGGAGCTTCCTCTAAAAGCTTTTGGTGTCTTCTTTGAATGGAACATTCCCTGTCACCAACATGTATGACGTTACCATGTTCGTCAGCCAAGAGTTGGAATTCAATGTGACGTGGTTTTTCAAGGTATTTTTCAATGAATACGGTTGAATCTCCAAAGTTTGTTGATGCAACAGACTGTGTTGATTCGATAGCGCGTACAAGTTCATCTTCTTCGTAAACTGCACGCATACCAATACCTCCACCACCTGCGGAAGCTTTTACAATAACGGGATAACCGATTTGGCGAGCTATTTCTTTAGCCTCTTCAATGTCGGTAACTCCTTCAGGTGTTCCTTCAATTACTGGAACGCCTGCTTTTTTCATAAGAGCTTTTGATGTAATCTTGTCTCCCATTTTGTTGATTACATCTCCGCTAGGTCCGATGAGTTTGATTCCATTCTTTTCACATTCTTCTCCAAATTTGGAATTTTCCGCTAAAAATCCGTAACCTGGGTGAATTGCATCAGCACCAGATTCAAGAGCAATATTTATAATTTTTTCAATATTCAAATATGATTTAGCAGGAGAAGGATTTCCTAATGGATAACTTTCATCTGCATAATTTGTATAAAGAGAAGTACTATCTGCATCAGAGTAAATAGCTACACTTTTAATGTCGAGTTCACGACAAGCTCGCATAACTCTTATTGCGATTTCTCCTCTATTTGCAACTAATACTTTTTCAAACATTTGAAACCTCAAAGTAATTTTTCTTTATTAATAATATAATTATATATTAAATGATATATTAATTATTTGATAAGATGAAAAAAATTACTCGTAAAAAACATTTAGAAATGAGACTTCAAAATATTCCGTCTCACCCAAAACCTAAGGTTGGTTTTGAACAGTATACCACTCCTTCCGTTATTGCATCTGATTTGATTTGGAATGCATTCGGATTGGGGGATATTGAAAACAAAAATGTAATGGATTTGGGCTGTGGAACTGGAATTTTTACCATTGGTTCCGTGTTAATGGGTGCAAATTCATCAGTTGGTGTAGATATTGATGAAGATTCGATTATATTGGCACGTGAAGTTTCAAATAAATTAAATATTGACAATGCAAGGTTTATTGTAAGTGATATAGACTGTTTTAATGAGGGCTTTGATGTAAATACTGTATTTCAAAATCCTCCTTTCGGTTCTCAAAGAAATGCAGAAAAAGGTCAGGATTTGAAATTTGTAGACAAAGCAGTTGGATTGGATCCTGATGTGATATACTCATTTCACATGGCATCTACAGAAGAGTTTTTATTAAAATATTATCAAGATAATGATTTGGAAATAACTCATTTATTTAGGTATAAATTTCCAATTCCAAAGATTTATGAGTTTCACAATAAAGAACAGCAATTAGTCGATGTAATTGTTATCAGAGCAATGTTATAATCATTAAAATTTTTAAAATCTTAATTTTTTCTTATTTTTGTTGTAAAAAACAATACATTTATATAGTGGATAGTATATACTTTATATTAATATATTCTCTGAGTATAAAAAAGTTGGTAGCATAAAAAGAAGCTACAGATATTATAAGTGATATAATATTTTGTAAATGTGTAAGTCTATTTAGTGATAGCTATATAAATGTAGGGTAATCTTTATATACTTTACTTAACATAATTTATGGTAATGTATAAAGATGAGCTATCTATATTTATTCCAAACTCATTTCTTTCTGAGTCTAAAGATCTTAAAATTCGTACTTATAAAGTAGGTATTTTAGGCAGAGCTTTAGCTATTTTTCAAGCAGATAATGTGGTTATTTATAATGATGACCATGCTAAAAACGAAGATGGAGAAATGGATGGAGAATTTATTGCGGAAATTTTGAATTATATGAATACTCCTCAATATTTGAGGAAAAAAGCATTCCCTATAAGGTCAGAATTAAAGCATGTAGGTATCCTTCCGCCGCTTAGGGCTCCTCATCATCCTGTTAATAGTCAACCAGACGTGGGGGATTATAGACAAGGTTTCACTGTTAAGAGAAATAAGAAAGGAACTTTTGTTGATATAGGTATGGATAAACTTGCATTCTGTAAAGAGCAACTTTCAGTTAAAAGAATTTTTGACTTTAAGATTACTAAAATTGCTAAGAAAGAAGTAATAGTCACACCTGATAAACCAGATGACGTTTACTGGGGATACAATGTAATATCCTCTAATAAGAGTCTTAAAAATAGCTTAAAATTAATTAAACCTGATCTTGTTGTTGAAACTACAAGATATGGAGATTATATTGATTCTATTTTTGATGAATTAAAACCTAAAGTAGATGAATGTAAAAGTATTGCTATTTTATTTGGTGGCCCTTATTCTTCAATTCAAGAAGATGTTTCTAATCCTAATTGGGAATTATTTAGAATAAATACTATTCCTGGTCAGGGAACTGAAACCGTTAGGACTGAAGAGGCTGTTGTCGCTACACTTTCTTTATTTAACTTTATGAGATTTTAATTCTCTTTGATTTATTAGTTTTATCACGCTAATAGATAACTTGCTCAACTTTTTATACATTGATATTTTTGGGACTCTCCTGAAAATAAACTTAGCACAGAATGATTTATACATTGAATATATTCTTCATTGTGCTTCAATTGAATTTAACTCAATGGAATATATTGAAATTTAATATTTATCTAGTTATAATCTTGATTATAGCTATTTATTAATTCGATGAACTTATACTTAGTATAATTTTATCAAACTTCGTTAATAGTTATTAATTTGGCTATTGACATCAAAAAAATTAAAATGATTTAAAAATAAGGAAAAATATTAATAAGGAGGTTAAATTAAATGGTAAGACATCACCAGCCAAGAAAAGGGTCTGTTGCTTTTAGTCCAAGGAAAAGAGCAGCTAAAGAAACCCCTAGAGTAAAATCTTGGCCTCAAATTGATGAACCAAAATTACTCGGCCTCGCAGGTTATAAAGTCGGTATGACTCATGCTTTAGTCGTTGACACCGATAAAAACTCTCCAACCAATGGTATGGAAGTTTTCACTCCAGTTACTGTATTGGAAGTACCTCCGGTCGTTGTAATGGGAATTAGAGCTTATGAAAAAACTTCTCGTGGATTGAAAGTAATCACCGAAGTTCTTGCAGACAATTTAGATGAAGAACTTTCTAGGAAAATTTCTCTTCCTAAAGAATACAACAAATCTGAAGCTATTGCAAAAATACAAGGTGCATTAGAAAACACAGAAGAAATTAGGGTATTAGTACACACAAATCCAAAAGTAACTAGCGTACCTAAGAAGAAACCAGATATATTCGAATGTGGAATTGGTGGATCCAATCCTGAAGAAAAATTAAATACTGCATTAGAATTATTAGGTAATGAAGTAAAAGCTAGTGAAATCTTCAATGAAGGCGAATTTGTTGATGCAATTGCAACTACAAAAGGAAAAGGATTCCAAGGTGTAGTAAAAAGATGGGGAATCAGAATTCAATATGGTAAAGCTGTCAGAGCAGGTAAAGGTAGACACGTCGGTTCTATTGGACCTTGGACACCTAGAAGAACCATGTGGACTGTAGCTCAAGCAGGTCAAATGGGATACCATAAAAGAACTGAATTCAATAAAAGGATTTTAAAAATCGCATCAGCTGATGAAGTTGACCAAATTAACCCAGATGGTGGATTTGTAAAATACGGACTTGTCAAAAACGATTATGTTTTAGTTAAAGGTTCCTTACCAGGTCCTTCTAAAAGATTAGTAATCTTAAGACAACCTATTAGACCTAATAATAAAGCTGAGGATATACCTCAAATTAATTACATAAGTACAAAATCTAAACAAGGGGTATAATCATGAAAGTTAATGTTTATTCTATTAATGGGGAAGTAAAAGAAGAAATTGAACTTCCAGCTATTTTTGATGAAGTATACAGACCAGATTTAATCAAAAGAGCTGTACTTTCTGCACAATCTGCAAGAGTACAACCATGGGGTAATGACCCAATGGCAGGTAAAAGAACTTCCGCTAAAGGATGGGGTTCAGGTAGAGGTACCGCAAGAGTACCAAGGATTAAAAATGGTTCAAAAGCAGCTTTCGTACCAATGGCAATTGGTGGTAGACAAGCACATCCTACCAGAGCTGAAAAAAATCATCACGAAAAAATCAACATAAAAGAAAGAAGATTTGCTATCAGATCTGCTGTTGCAGCAACTACCAATAAAGAGATTGTTGAAAACAGAGGTCACAAAGTTGCAGATTTAGAACAAGTTCCTATTATTGTTGAAGATGATATCGAAGCAGTAAAAACCGCTAAACAAACTCGTGAAATTTTCCAAAACTTAGGGGTTTACGATGATGTCATCCGTGCTAAAGAAGGAAAAAGAATTAGAGCTGGTAGAGGTAAAACTAGAGGAAGAAAATACAAAAAAGTAAAAGGACCTCTTGTAGTTGTTGGTGAAGATAACGGTATCTCTTTAGGTGCAAGAAACCACGCTGGTGTAGATGTTGTGGTTGCTGAAAACTTAAATGCTGAATTATTAGCACCTGGTACCCACGCAGGAAGACTCACTATTTACACTAAATCAGCTGTTGAAAAGTTAGGAGGTTTATTCCAATAATTTGGAAAAATAGGTGATTATTATGGATTCATATTCAATTATTATTAAACCTCATGTTACTGAAAAAACCATGAACTTAATTGATCAAAATAATGAAATTACTTTTGTTGTACGTCGTTCCGCTAACAAAGGCCAAATCAAAAGAGCTTTTGAAGAGTTATACGAAGAAAAAGTAGCAAAAGTTAATACTCATATTACTACTAAAGGTGAAAAAGTAGCATATATCAAACTTGTTGAAGAAGAAATGGCAGAAGAACTCGCTGTCAGAATAGGAGTATTCTAAGGAGGAATTTGAATGGGAAAACGATTAATTCATCAAAGAAGAGGAAGAGGAACTCCTGCTCACCGTGTTGCTTCTCATCGTTTTAAAGACAAAATTAAATACAGATCTTACGATGCATTAGAAAAAGAAGGCAGTATCAAAGGTAAAGTTATTGATATTGTACACGATCCAGCAAGAACCGCTCCTATTGCAGAAGTAAAATTCGAAAATGGTGAAAAGAAATTTATCTTAGCACCTGAAAGCATTCAAATTGACGACGAAATTGAATGCGGTATTTCCGCACCAATTAAATTCGGTAATACATTACCACTTGCTGAAATTCCTGAAGGTACTCCAATTTATGATATCGAAAACACACCTGGAGACGGTGGTCGTTTTGTAAGATCTTCTGGAACTTATGCTAATGTTGTTACTCATGATGCAAACCAAACTGTTGTTGAATTACCATCAGGGGAATTAAAATACTTAAATCCTAACTGCCGTGCTAGTATTGGTGTAGTAGCTGGTGGAGGAAGAAAAGATAAACCATTCCTTAAAGCTGGTAAAAAATGGCATGCTTATAAAGCTAAAGGTAAGAAATTCATGACTGTAAGAGGAGTAGCAATGAATGCTGTTGATCACCCTCACGGGGGAGGTAACAGACAACATCCTGGTCGTCCAACTACTGTTTCAAGACATGCACCACCAGGAAGAAAAGTTGGTTCAATTGCAGCTAAGAGAACAGGTTTAAAAAGATAGATAGAGGGTGTTTCATTGGCAAGAAAAATATTTAAATATAAAGGTTATACTCTTGAAGAACTTCAAGCAATGTCTTTAGAGGAAGTAATGGAATTATTCCCTGCAAGACAAAGAAGATCTTTAAAAAGAGGATTCTTACCAAGACAACAAATTGTTTTGGATAAAATGAGAAAGTTGAATAAAGAAGGAACTAAAGATGGTCGTCCTGTTGTAATTAGGACCCATTGTAGAGACATGATTGTTATACCTGAAATGGTAGGAACCACTTTCGGTATTTATGATGGTCAAAACTTTGTAGAAGTAACTATTGCTCCAGAAATGATTGGTCATTACTTCGGTGAATATGCACCAACCAGAAAAAGAGTTCAACACGGAGACCCAGGTATGGGTGCTACAAGATCATCTATGTTTGTACCACTTAAATAAGGAGATTAGAACATGGCTAACAAATATGCTTATAATGAAGATGTTGATGAAGCAAAAACTGCACGTGCTATGGCAAAATCTCTTAAGATTTCTCCAAAACACAGTGTTGAGATTTGCAGTGCAATCAGAGGAATGGAAGTAGGAAAAGCTAAAGCTTACTTAGCAGATGTTATTGAAATGAAAAAATCTGTTCCTTTCAAAAGACACAACAAAAAAGTTGGTCACAGAAAAGGACAAGAAGGATGGGCTGCTGGTAGATACCCTGTAAAAGCTGCTGAACAAATCTTAAAAGTCTTAGAAAATGCAGAAGCTAATGCAGAGTACAAAGGTATGGACACTGAAAAATTATTCATTGAACATATTTCATCTCACAGAGGTGTTGTAATTCCTGGTTATATCCCAAGAGCATTCGGTAGAATGACTCCATTTAACACACCTACTACTCATATTCAAATTGTTTTACAGGAGGCTAACTAATGATAGAAAAAGATTTTGTCACAGAGGGCCTTAGAAGAACCAGAATCGACGAATTTTTAGAAAAAGAACTCGAAAGAGCTGGATACGGTGGTATGGAAGTTCAAATCACCCCATTAGGTACCATGGTAATTGTTTACGCAGAAAGACCCGGTATGGTAATTGGTAGAGGTGGTAAAAACGTAAGAACTATCACTAACACTCTTAAAACTGAATTTGGTTTAGATAATCCTCAAATTGAAGTTAAAGAAGTTGATGTTCCTGAACTTAACCCAAAAATCATGGCATACAAAATATCTAACATGTTACAAAGAGGTATGCACTTCAGAAGAGTTGCTTACTCCACTATTCGTAGAATTATGGGCGCAGGAGCTCAAGGTGTAGAAGTTACTATTTCTGGTAAAATTAGAGGTTCCAGATCTGCTGTAGCTAAATTCGTTGAAGGATACATCAAAAAATGTGGTGAACCATCAACTAGATTAGTACAAGAAGGATTTGCTACTGCTCAATTAAAACCTGGTGTATTAGGTATTTACGTAAGAATTATGCCTCCAGAAACAGTATTACCTGATTCTGTCGAAATTCTTCCTCCTAAAATAATCATCGAAGAAGATGGTGAAGTTATTGAAGAAGAAATCGATGTTGAAACCGAAGAAATCATCGAAGAAGAAATCATTGAGGAAGTTGAAGATCTCGACGAATTAGAAGAAGTTGTTGAAGAAGAATCTACTGAAGAAGTAGAAGAAGACGATAGTTAAATTTCAATTTAATTATCTTAAAAGAGTTGGAACAATGGCGATTTTAAGAAGTAAAGAAATTTGGGACATGGAAGTTGATGAGATTCAAGACAAATTAGTTGAACTCAGAACTGAATTATCCAAAAACATTTCTAAAAGTGCAGCTGCTGGGGTAAATGAAAACCCTGGGAAAATTAGAGAATTAAAAAGAACAATTGCTCGTGTTCTTACAATATTGAATGAAAAACAAAAGGAGAATTAAATGTCAAAAATTTGTGATGTATGTGGGCTTCCTGAAGAACTTTGTGTATGTGAAGAAATTGCACGTGAAGTTCAATCTTTAAAAGTATTTACTGTAAGAAGAAGATTTGGAAAACTCATGACTATTATCGAGGGTATAGATGAACACGATATTGATATTAGAGAACTCACAAAAACTCTCAAAGCAAAATGTGCTTGTGGAGGAACTGCCAAAAACGGTCAAATAGAACTTCAAGGTGATCATAAGGTCAAAGTTAAAGAAGTTTTATCTGATATGGGTTTCTCATCCGACACTATCGAAATTCGTGAATCTAAAAAGAATAATAAAAAAAGGAGATAATTCATCTAATTCGATATGTTTTTCAATAAAATTTTGTAATTTTCTGCATAATTTATTGTAATGTAATATTAAGAGATTGGGAAAATGATTACTTCAAAAAACTTAGTTCATCATGAATTCATAGGATTGAAAGTTCATGCAACCAATGCTAAGAATAAATCTCTTAATTTAAAAGGAACAGTTATTGATGAGACAAAAAATACCATTAAGATTGAAGGATTGGATAATACTGAAAAAATGATTCCTAAAATGGGGTCAATTTTCGTATTTGAACTTCCGAACGGGGAAAAAGTTGAAATTGATGGTAATATTTTGTCTATTCGTCCTGAAGATAGAATAAAAAAAAGGTTTAAAAAATTATAAATGGTGATAATATGGTTGGGCTTAACGTTCAAGAACCAGAAACTACATGTGATGATCCTAACTGCCCTTTCCACGGAACTTTACCTGTAAGAGGTCAAGTTCTTGAAGGTGTTGTTGTAAGTAACAAAGCAGAAAGGACTATTACTGTTGAACGTAGTTACTATAAATTCATTAAAAAATATGAAAGATACGAAAAAAGGAAATCTAAAATCAATGTTCACAAACCTGATTGTTTAAATGTGAATGTTGGTGATTCTGTAAAAGTTGCAGAATGTAGACCATTAAGTAAAACTAAACATTTTGTTTTAGTTGAAGTTAAAGGAGAGTAAATATTATGAAACCATTAACCTCAAGCGTAACTAAAGCATTACCAATTGGAGCAAGACTTCAATGTGTTGACAATACTGGTGCTCGTGAAATCGAAATCATTTCCGTAAAAGGATTCAAAGGTGTAAGAAGAAGACTCGATGTTGCTGGTGTTGGAGACTTAGTTGTTGCTTCTGTTAAAAAAGGAACTGCTGACATGAGAAGAGAAGTTGTTAATGCAGTTGTAGTTAGACAAAAAAAGGAATATAGACGTGCTGATGGTCTTCGTGTTAAATTTGAAGATAATGCTGCAGTTATTATTACTCCTGAAGGAATATTAAAAGGATCTGAAATTAGAGGTCCTGTAGCTAAAGAAGCAGCTGACAGATGGCCTAGTGTTGGTAGTGCAGCAAGTATTTTAGTATAAGGTGAAAAATATGTCAATTCAACCAAGAAAACAAAGAAAAGCTCGTTATAATGCTCCTGCTCACGCACGTGGAAAATACTTAAGTGCTTCTTTAAGTAAAGATTTAAAAGAAAAATTAGGAAAAAGATCTTTACCTATTAAAGCAGGTGACAAAGTTAGAGTAGTACGTGGAGACTTTAAAGGACATGAAGGTGAAGTCCTTACTGTAGATTATGGTTCTTACAAAGTAACCATTGAAGAAGTTACTTTATCCAAACCTGATGGAACTGCTACTTTTCTCCCAGTCGACCCATCTAACTTAGTAATTATTGATGCAGATTTAAAAGACGATAGAAGAATTAAAAATAAAGGAGATAATTAATATGGCTAAAATGGGATCTAGAAAACATCTTAAAAGATATAAAGCACCAAAATCTTGGCCTATTCATCCTAAAGAAGATACCTGGACTGTAAAACCTTCAGCAGGTTCTCACTCTATTATAGATTCTATTCCATTAACTTTAGTTATCAGAGATGTTTTAAAATTAGCAGACAATGCTCGTGAAGCAAAAAGAATCATTAACTCTGGTAATGTTTTAGTAGATGGAAGAGTTGTTAAAGATTATAAATTCCCAGTTGGATTTATGGATGTTATTGAAATTCCAAAAACTGAAGAATCTTACAGAGTTCTTTTAGATAGAAAAGGAAGATTACAATTAGATTTAATTGAAGATAGTAGTGCTAAATTATCTAAAATTGTTAACAAAACTACCATTAAAGGTGGAAAAACTCAATTAAACCTCCATGATGGTAAAAATGTTATCATTGAAGAAGATGATTACAAAGTTGGAGACGTTATTTGCTTAAAAGTACCTGAACAAGAAATTGTTGAAGCATATCCTTTACAAGAAGGAGCTACCGTTCTTGTTACTGGTGGTAAACACACTGGTGAATTAGGTACAATTTCTGAAATTATTGAAAACAAATCAACCAATCCAAATACTATTATAATTAAAAATAGTTCAAACGATGAATTCTTAACTTTAAAAGACTATGCATTTGTAGTTGGTACCGATGCACCAGTAATATCTTTATTGGAGGTTAATAAATGAACCCAATGAACGAAGTACGTATCGAAAAAGCTACAGTCAGCATTGGTGTTGGAGAAGCAGGTGAAAAATTATCTCGTGCAATCAATCTCTTAGAAGAAATGTTCGATCAAACTCCTGTTAAAACTTTTTCCAAAGTAACCAACCCTGAATGGGGAATTAGGAAAAAACAACCAATCGCATGTAAATTAACTTTACGTGGAGAAAAAGCTGATAAGGCTATTGATATGGTTTTAGAAGGTATTAGTAGAAATATTAGACCTACTCAATTTGATGCTCAAGGAAACCTTTCTTTTGGTATTAGAGAACATATCGATATCCCTGGTATGAGATATAACCCTGATATTGGTATTTTCGGTATGAATGTTTCTGTCACATTTGAAAAACCAGGTTACAGAATTGCTAAAAGAAAAATCCAACAAAAGAAAGTTCCTCAAAAACATAGAATTTCTAAAGAAGAAACTATGAAATTTATGGAAGAAAACTTCAAAGTTAATTACGTGACTGAATAAGGTGATATTTTGCCAAGAAAATACGGAAAAGCTGCTAAAAAATGTAGTCGTTGTGGAGACCACTCCGCTATGATTAGTAGATATGGATTAAACTTATGCAGACAATGTTTTAGGGAAATCGCTCCTAAAATAGGATTTAAAAAATATAATTAGAGGTTTTAAATATGAGTCTTATGGATCCTCTTGCTGATGCTTTAACTAACATTAGAAATAACGAATTACAAGTAAACGATTCTTGTGTTATTTCCCCTGCTTCCAAATTAATTGGACAAGTTTTAAGCACTATGCAAAAAGAGAATTATATTGGTAATTTTGAATATATTGATGACAACAGGGCAGGTAAATTCACTGTAGAATTAAAAGGTAACATCAACAAATGTGGTGTTATTAAACCTCGTCATGCTGTTAAAAAAGATGAATTTGAGAAATTTGAAAAAAGATATTTGCCAGCAAAGAACTTTGGTATCTTAATTGTCACTACTCCTCAAGGAATTATGACTCACTATGAGGCTAAGGAAAGAGGTATTGGTGGACGTTTGTTGGCTTACATGTACTAGGTGATAAAATGGTAGTAGCTGCAGCTATAAGGGAAGAAATTGCAATCCCTGAAGGCGTCGAAGTTATAATTGAAAATAATGAGGTCTCTGTAAAAGGACCTAATGGAGAAGACTCCAGAAAATTTACTTATCCTAATGTAAGTATTAAAGAAGAAGATGATGTTGTTGTTTTAGAAACAGCATTTCCAAAAAAGAAAGACAAAGCAATGATTGGAACTACAAGAGCACATATCAACAATATGATTACTGGTGTGACCGATGGTTTCACTTACCACATGAAAATTGTATTCGCTCACTTTCCAATGACTGTAAAAGTTCAAAACGATACTGTAATCATTGACAACTTCCTCGGGGAAAGACACCCAAGATCTGCTAAAATTGTAGGTTCTGCAAAAGTAGCAGTAAAAGGTGATGAGGTAACCATTACAGGTATTAATAAGGAACATGTTGGTCAAACTATGGCTAACTTAGAACAAGCAACTAAAATTAAAGGAAGAGATCCTAGAGTATTCCAAGACGGAATATACTTAACTAGCAAAGAATAATTTGGTGATTTAAATGGCTAACAAAAGATTTAAAAGACAAGAATATGCTCGTTATAAAAAACTTGGAATCAAATGGAGACGCCCTAGAGGTAAAACCAGTAAAATGAGAAGATATGAAGCAGGTAAACCTGATATGCCAGCAATTGGTTACAGAACCCCTAGAGCTATTAGGGACTTACACCCTTCAGGATATAATGACGTTCTTGTTCATAATATGAAAGAATTAGAAGACTTAGATCCAGCTACTGATGCTGCAAGAATAAGTGCTTCTATCGGGAAAAGGAAAAAAGATTTGATGTTAGAAAAAGCATCAGAACTTGGTATTAAAGTTTTAAACAAATAAATCATATTTATAAGTCAATCAATTCCGGGGTTTATTATGAATTGAATTGACTGTTAAATTAATTTAAAAGGGAATTTAGATTTTGTCTAAATTTATCAGCTATGCTGAATATGGAGGATTATATACATGAATCTTACAACTCAAAAAAGATTAGCTGCTAGTATACTCAAAGTAGGGCTTAATCGTGTATGGATTGATCCTGAAAGATTAGAAGAAGTATCCATGGCGATTACTAGAGAAGGTGTAAAGCAGTTAATTAACGATGGAGCTATTAAAGCAAAACCTCAAAAAGGTAATAGTAGCTACAGATCTAAAAAAATCAAAGAACAAAAAGCAAAAGGAAAAAGAAAAGGTAGAGGTAGTGTAAAAGGAGCTAAAAAAGCACGTACCCCTAAGAAAAAAGCATGGATGACTACTATCAGGGCTTTAAGAAAAGATCTTAAAGAAATGCGTGAAGAAGAAGTAATTGATGCTACTACCTATCGTAAATTATACAAAATGGCTAAGGGTGGCGCATTTAGAAGTAAATCTTACATGAGAAACTACGCCCGTGACCATGATTTAATTAAAGGAGATGAATAAACATGGCACAAGGAACTAATTATAAAGTAGCATTCAGAAGAAGAAGAGAAGGTAAAACTGATTACGCAGCTAGAATGAAATTAGTTGATTATGACAAATCTCGTTTAGTTGTTAGAGTTTCTAACAATCATGCTACTGTTCAAGTAATTGACTATGCTCCTGAAGGAGACATCACTGTTGCTTCCGCAGTAAGTAAACAATTATCCAAATACGGATACTTAGGACACACTAATAACATTTCAGCATTCTATTTGACTGCTTACCTCTGTGCTAAAAGAGCTTTAGCAAATGGTGTTGAAAATGCAATTTTAGACATTGGTTTAAAATCTCCTATCAAAGGATCTAAAATTTTCGCAGCTCTCAAAGGTGCTGTAGATGCAGGTTTAGAAATTCCTCACGGTGACTTCATTTTCCCTGAAGATGAACGTATCAGAGGAGAACATGTTGCTAACTATGCTGAATCCTTAGATGCTGAAGAAGTTGCTAAAAAATTCTCAAAGTATTTTGAAAGAGGACTCAATCCTAAAGATTTACCTGAAAACTTTGATGAAACTATTAAGAATATCGACGAGGCAGAGGAATAACTATGAGTTTTAATATTGATGAATGGGAACCTAAAACTAACATGGGTAAATTAGTTAAAGATGGAACCATTACTGATATCGATGAAATCTTTGAAAAAGGGCTTCCAATTATGGAATTAGAAATCGTTGATGCATTAATTCCTGATTTAGAAGAAGAAGTAATGGATGTTAACTTAGTTCAAAGGATGCACAAATCCGGTAGAAAAGTTAATTTCAGAGTAATTGTTGCTGTAGGTAACAAAAACGGATACGTAGGATTAGGTCAAGGTAAAGCTAAAGAAGTAGGTCCTGCTATCAGAAAAGCTGTAGACAACGCTAAATACAACCTTATTAAAGTAAGAAGAGGTTGTGGAGATTGGGGTTGTGTTTGTGGAAGAGAACACACTGTACCTTTCAAAGTACAAGGTAAAACCAGTAGTGTAAGTGTTACTTTAATGCCAGCTCCTGCAGGTGTAGGTTTAGTAGTTGGTGACGTAGGTAAAACTATCTTAAAACTCGCTGGTATTCAAGATGTATGGTCCCAAACTTTCGGACAAACCCAAACTACAGTTAACTTTGCTAACGCAGTATTTGATGCTTTAAAAGAATTAAGTAATGTTAAAGCAAGTAAAGAAGATCTCAAGAAAATGGGAGTTAACTACTAGATGGTGATTACTATGTTTTTAGTTATTAGAGTTAGAGGAACAACCGGTGTCATTCAAAACATTGCTGACACTTTAGACATGTTAAGACTTAACAGAATCAGCCACGCAGTAGTCATTGAAGAAAATCCTAGTTATGAAGGAATGCTTCAAAAAGCTAAGGATTACATCACCTGGGGTGAAATTGATGCAGAAACTTTAGCTGCTATCATTGCTAAAAGAGGAAGACTCCCAGGAAACGTAAAAGTTACTGATGAATACGTTGCTGAAAATACTGATTACAAAGACATTGCTGATTTAGCTAATGCAGTTATCGAATCTAAAGTTAAATTAGCTGACGTTGGAATTAAACCTGTATTCCGTTTACACCCTCCAAGAAAAGGATACGAAGACATCCGTTTATCTGTTAAAGAAGGTGGATCCTTAGGTTACAGGGGAGAAGAAATTAAAGATCTTGCAAAAAGAATGCTTTAAGTCAGGTGTATATTTATGATTAGAACAAAACGTAAAATTAACAAACAAAGAGGTTCTAGATCCAACGGTGGAGGCTGTACTAAAAAACGTAGAGGTGCAGGTAACAAAGGTGGTAAAGGTAAAGCAGGTATGGGTAAACAACACTGGACCTGGACTGTAATCCACGACCCTAACCACTTTGGTAAACACGGTTTCAAAAGACCTCAAAAAATGATTAAAAAAGTCAATGCTGTTAATTTAATTTACTTAGAAGAACAAGCTGATAATTTAATTGCAAGCGGCAAAGCATCTAAAGATGGTGACGCTATTGTAATTGATGTGACTGAATTAGGTTACGACAAAGTTTTAGGTAAAGGTAACATCACTAAAACTTTCAAAATTACAGCTCCAAAATTCTCAGCATCTGCAATTGAAAAAATTGAAGAATTAGGAGGAGAAGCTATAGAATTATAGCTCTTTTCTCTTTTATTATTAGAGGAAAAATATGTCAGCACTAGAAGTCTTAGAGCCAATATTTAAAGTTATTCCTGAAGTTAAATCTCCAGTTCACAGAGAAGATTTCAATGAAAAACTTAAATGGACTGCTCTTGTTTTAGTTTTATACTTTATATTAACCCAAATTCCATTATACGGATTAGCTCCTGGAGCTATCGATTCTTTTGCTCAATTAAGAGCAGTTATGGCTGGAAGTTTTGGTTCCATCCTAACTTTAGGTATTGGTCCAATTGTTACTGCATCTATTGTATTGCAATTATTAGTTGGTTCCAATCTTTTAGATTTGGATTTATCTTCTCATAAGGATAAGTCTCATTTCCAAGCTACTCAAAAAATCCTTTCTATTGTATTTACAGTTTTTGAAGCAAGCGTTTTAGTATTAACCGGGAACTTGGTTCCTATTGATGGTTCTTATACCCTCATATTAATTGCACAACTTGTTGTAGGTGCATTGGTAATTATTTACCTTGATGAAGTTGTTTCAAAATGGAGTTTCGGTAGTGGTATTGGTTTGTTCATTGCTGCTGGTGTATGTCAAGCGATTATTGTCGGTACATTTAGTATTTTAAACGGTGCGGATGGACTATTAGCAGGTATTATTCCTAAATTCATCCAACTTGCTGCTGGGGGTACTCCTGACTTTTCCATATTGATTCCATTGATTGCAACAATTATTGTGTTCATGGTTGTTCTTTATGGAGAGGCTATGAGAGTGGAAATTCCTATTTCTCATGGTAGTGTCAGAGGTCACGGAAGAATTAGAGGATCTGTAGGTAAATATCCATTAAAATTCGTATATTCCAGTAACATGCCGGTAATTCTTACAAGCGCATTACTTGTAAACGTTACCTTGTTTGCAAACATTTTCCAAAAAGTGGGCGTTCCTATTTTAGGACACATCCAAAACGGAAAACCTGTTGATGGTATTGCTTGGTTATTATCTACACCTAATTTAAACATGTTTATAACAGAACCGATTCACGTTCTCATATATGCAATATTCTTTATAGCATGTTGTATGTTATTCTCATACTTATGGGTAGAAATCAGTGGATTAAATGCTAAAAAGATTTCTGAACAACTTTACAAATCCGGTATTCAGATACCTGGATTTAGAAGTAGTAAACGTCAATTATATAAAATTTTGAAAAAATATATTCCTGCACTTACCATTATCAGTGGTATTTATGTAGGTCTTATTGCTTTCCTTGCAGATTTAACCGGTGCATTAGGTGGAGGTACCGGAGTATTGCTTACTGTAGGTATTCTTCATAAACTTTATGAGGAAATGGCTGAAGAGCAACTCATGTCAGCAAATCCAATTCTCAGGAAAGTTTTAGGAGGAGATTAAACCTCCTAATTTTATTCTTTTTAACAATATGTGAGAGGGATTAAATTGAAATTAGTAGTATTAACAGGTATTCCAGGTTCTGGAAGTACAACTTTACTCAACAAAGCACTTGAAGAAGTCGATTATGTACATTTAAATTATGGGGACATAATGACTGAAATTGCTATTAAGGAAAATATTGTTGAAGATAGGGA
>Ga0256404_1001202_pt1 | contig 64549 bp, 62 predicted proteins | sample RumenRJG_01DNA_FD_185990 | JGI IMG/M metagenome (GOLD analysis project Ga0256404, IMG submission 185990) | Bovine rumen microbial communities from Lethbridge, Alberta, Canada - RJG_01 | ecosystem: Host-associated > Mammals > Digestive system > Stomach > Rumen | place: Canada: Alberta | collected...
TGTTCTTGAGTTCTTCGCCGTCGGTGATTAACCCACAGCATTTATTTTTTGACCTGTCAAGGATGGCGGCAGGATGGCGATAACCTAAAACATTTGGGGCTAAACCCATAAGAAAAATGATTGACCCATCTTTGATGAAACAGATTATTCAAAGCTGCATATAGTAAGAGGCAGATATGACGAAAAGGAATTAAATGAAACCTATATAGGCAACGTTCGCAGATATGAGCTGATTTACAAATATTATTGTAAATACGGCTCAAGGCAGGCGCTTGGCTTCTGCTGTTCAAGGGAGCATGCAAGGGAGATGGCAAAAGAATTTTCAAAAAGGGGAATACCATCTGTAGCAGTGTTCAGCGATGCAAGCGGCGAATACACAGAGGATAGAAATGTAGCTATTAGGCAGCTTAAGCAGGGCAAAATCAGAGTGATTTTTTCAGTAGATATGTTTAATGAAGGTGTGGATATCACATCAGTTGATATGGTAATGTTCCTCAGGCCTACGGAATCTCCGATAGTTTTTCTCCAGCAGCTTGGAAGAGGACTCCGTAAATGCAGAGGAAAAGAGTTTCTGACTGTGCTTGATTTTATCGGCAATTATGAGAAGGCGGGCAGAGTGCGTTTCCTTCTGTCAGACAGGAGTAATCAGCATGCAGATGCGTATAATCCGTCAGATACATCAGCTTTTCCGGATGATTGTCTGGTAGATTTTGATATGAAGCTGATTGATCTTTTTGCGGAAATGGACAGAAAACATTTGAAGCTTAAAGACCAGATAATTAATGAATATTTCAGGGTGAAGGAGCTTCTCGGAAGGCGCCCGGACAGAATGGATTTGTTCACATATATGGATGATGGAATTTATGAAATAGCCATTGCTCATTCAAAGGATAATCCATTTAAGAAATATCTCGAATTTCTTAAAGAACTGGATGAGCTTAATCATGATGAAGAGGTTTTTTACAAAGGAATAGGAAGAGAATTTATCAGTCTGCTTGAAAATACAAGCATGTCAAAGGTGTATAAAATGCCGGTGCTTATGGCATTTTATAATCATGGAAATATCCTGATGGAGGTGTCGGAAGAGCAGCTGCTTTCAAGCTGGAAGGAGTTCTTTTCAACCGGAACCAACTGGAAAGATCTCGATAAAAATATGACGATTCAAAAATACAATTCCATATCGGATAAGGATCATTTAAAGAAGATTCTATCGATGCCGGTGCATTTCCTTTTGGAGTCGGGAAAGGGATTTTTTGTGAAGAAAGATGGTGCGGCAATTGGGCTTAGAGAAGAGCTTAGACCGCTAATTGATAATCCGGTAATGGTTTGTCAGATGAAGGATGTGATTGATTATAGGGCTATGGACTATTATCAGAGGAGATATAGGCAGTCACAGGAAGATGGAGAAGTATAACCATTCGGTTCAGGATAGGAAGTTGAGACAAGTGCTGTAATCCATGGAATTATTTGTTTGAATATCAGATATCCTATACAGAATTATAATGTAAACTTATGAAGCAGTTAGGGGGATGAAATCATATGGCTCAAAGAACAGTGGCATTATGTGATGGAAAATTTATAGGAATTGAATCAATTTATACCGTCATAGATGGTAAACAAATTAATATTCCGGACAAACTTGAACAGCTTCGAGCAAAAAGCCGTAATAATGAGTTGTTCTGTCCTTGTGGCTGTGGAGCCAATCTTGTATTGGTGGCAGGTGAGCGAAATTTAAGAGAACAGCATTTTAGAATAAAAGAGGACTTTGATGGTATATGTCAGATGCCTGTTGAAGGAATTAATTCAATTGATTCAAAGATTGCTCTAAAATGTTGGCTGGAGGATAAACTGCATACAGATGATATTGAAAGCAGAGTACCTATAAGAACTGTATCTGAGTCAGAAAGAAAATATGAATTTACATTTCTGTCAGTGAAAAAGAAGGTAGCTTTATCTTTTTGTAATGAATACCGTAATTTATCTGATGATAAATTTACTATTCTTGAACAGCATAGTAATGGTAATTCAATTATTTATGTTGCGTCAGGGGATAAATCTGAAACAAATGGACAGTACCCGGAAGGGTTAATGAAAATTCAGAAGAGACAGGGCTATTGTCTGCTTTTAAATGTAGATGGAGCTGATTATTTAAAGGCTGAGTTGATAGTTGTATATTATGCAAAGAATGCTGATGGAGTATGGGAAAAAGTCAATATAGCAAGAGATAAATTAAGTGAATTTGACATATCTGATTCATCACAGGTAATGTATCATAAGCATTCGCTGTGTGATATGTTAAAGGAAAAACAACTTGAGTTTAATAAGCATCAGCAGGCAATTATTTATCAGCGTGAGTTGGATAAGATACATGCTGAAGAAGCCTGGAGAGCTGACGAGGAACGAAGAAAACAGGCTAGAATAAAAGCTGAAAAAGATAGAAAGGCAGAACTTGAGCGTAGAGAAAAAGAAAGAATAGAGCAGGAAAAAATTGCTGCTGAGAAAAAAGAACAAGCCCGAATGGAACAAGAAAGAGTTGAGGTTGAAAAAAGACAGAAGAGGCAGGAATTCCTAAAAGTCATAAATAGTGGTGATTGTCCGGAAGATAGGGTTTTAACTGATGAAGAAGGACGCAGATGGGTACAGTGCGAGTTCTGTGGAAAATTTGCTCCGGCAAGTGCATTTGCTTCATATGGTGGTTTCGGAAAATTAAATAAAGGAAAGTGCTATGAATGCTCAAGAAATCCGAATATAAATACAGAAGTAAATGTCTCAGAGGAAAAAGCAAGACAAAAGCAAAGATATGATCCTAATATATGTCCTGAATGTGGTGGACGTTTGCGATTAATACAAGGTCCTTTTGGTAAATTTATGGGATGCGAGAATTATCCTACGTGTAAATTTAATAGAAGAGTAAGAAAAAAATAGGAACGTTAGAGTTCGAACTGTGCGTATTGTTTTGTGTAGAGGGAAAATTAAATGTCTGATTCAAATGTACAAATTGAAGAAGTATATAAAAGGGGTACCATTTTTCCAAACTTATTGGAACACTCTATAACAGAGGGATAACTCTCAATTGTGATAATTATTTGATATCATTTACAACTAATAAGGGAGCATGTGATTATGAGAAATAACAAGAATTCTATTGGAGAAAACATAATTTTGTTTCTGGCAGCTATTGGAGTATTTGCTATCATAGGTGGATTCGCAGGATGGTGGTCTGGTTCTGATGATGAAGAGTATTATGATTATGACTATTCACCATCAAGTTCATACTCGTCACATAGCAGTTCATCGTATAATTCAAGCGGCAGCTCAGGAAGTAGCAGTTATACACCAAAGAGTTATTCTTCCAGAAAATATAATAGTAGTAGTTCATCAGAAAGCAGTACAAATTCTTCGGGCAGCAGTACGAACAGCTATAGCAATTCCGGTAGCAGCTCTACATATTCAGGAAGTTCTTCAAGCAGCAGCTCCGGTTCAAAGAAATATTATCATGATTCATACGATGATGGTTATGATGATGTCTATATGGATGGAGACTATGATGATGACAGATACGACAGCGATGATGATTATGCTGCCGGTGTAGATGATGCTATTGATGACGATGATGAGGACTGGTAAAATAGTTGGAGGTGTACTGATATGCCATAGGATTGATACGGTGGAGATGAAAGCTTTCCACATGATGGAAAACAGGGAAGATGCGGCTGTGGCGAGGGCTACGGTTGGGATGATAATGATGGCAAAGTCAAAAGAAGGTGGTCAGAGTGGGACTATTTAAGAAAAAGACAGTTACAAAGGCATATGATAAAGAAAATAAGAAACCGGTAATCAAAGCGAGCATATGTAATGGTGAGCAGGTTGCTGGTTTTAAGAACATTCATACAGGTAAGATAGAAGAAGTTATGCTGATTAAGAACCAGGCAGACCTTGATGTATTCAAGAAAATGTATGGAATAGATGGAGAGATAGAGAAGGAATATTAAACGAGGTATTTGAAGTCATGTTAGAAAAACGTATAGTATACAAAGTTCCTGCGGAGGTAAAAAACAAAGCATAGAGACATTAAAAGGATAAGTGTGTTACCAGAGGCAGTTTCCTGAAATACAAAATGTAAATCAGACTGTAGCTATTTGAGAAATTATTCGGTTATGTTATCTTTTACTTCTGCAAGCATATAAGGATTATATTTACTTTTACACTTAAATATAATAAAATTTAAGCACAAAAGTAAATATCAAGGATAAGGAGGCCAACTATGTCAACATCAGATATTTTGGAATCGCTAATTGAAAAAGACAATGGATATTTGATTACATCGAAGGCCGTTGAATCAGGTGTATCAAAGCCATCTGTCTCAAAATACGTCAGAGAGCATGACATGGAAAAAGTGGCACATGGCATTTATATTTTAGATGATGTGTGGCCAGATGAGTTGTTTGTACTTCAGCAACGAAATAAGAATATTATTTATTCGGGCGAGACCGCCCTTTATTTGCATGGTCTTATCGACAGAGAATACAGTCATATTTGTTTCACTGTTCCTACTGGGTATAATGCTACACATATCAAAAAGAAAAACAAAGAAGTTCGTTATGCAAACCCAGAGATTCTTGATATGGGGACCTGTGAAATCCCGTCAAGCAGCGGTAATTTGGTTAAAGTATATGACAAGGAAAGATGTATTTGTGATTTGATTAAAGATCGAAAGAAATATGAAATTCAGTTATATCAGACAGCAATCAAGGAATATATGTCCTCGAAGGAAAAGAATCTATCAAGATTGATTGAGTATGCGGTTAAACTTGGAGTAAGGGATGAAGTGATGATGTATGTGGAGGTAATGGTATGATTCATACAGCGAAACAACTTAAAGACAAAGTAAAAAACATGTCTGGCGGGAATAGTGAAGTTGCGCAAGCACTAATTAGAACATATTTTATGGAAAGGTTCTTAGAAAGAGTTTCTGTTTCTGAATACAGGAATAATTTTATTTTGAAAGGCGGAATGCTTGTTGCTTCTATTGTTGGTGTAGACATGAGAGCTACAATGGATATCGATACCACTGTGAAAGCATTACCTCTTAATGAGAAGGATGCTAGAGCAATCATTGAGAGAATCGGTGAGCTTCAGCTTGAAGATGGGGTAAACTTTAAGATTACATCAGTAAAAGAAATCATGGAAGAATTTGATTATCCTGGCATTAGGATGATGATAGAAGCTAATCTGGAACGAATGAGACAACCTTTTAAGATTGATATTTCTACGGATGATGCAATCACGCCAGGTGCAGTGGAGTATAAATACAAGCTTATGTTTGAAGACAGATCAATTTCAGTTTTGTCGTATAATCTTGAAACTCTTCTTGCGGAAAAGATGCAGACGATTTTGGCAAGAGGACTTGCGAATACCAGAATGAGGGATTTTTATGATGTATATGAGATTATGAATTCAAAGGCTGATCAGATAAGCTTTGATGTTTTGAAAAAGGCATTTGTGGCTACTTGCATGAAGCGTGAAACTTCTTTTGGTGAGGAGGAAGTGAGAGAAACCTTAGACAAGATTAAAGATGATTCTGGACTCGAAGAAATGTGGAATCGTTTTAAGCGTGTAAACTATTTTGTTGATGATCTTACGTGGGGAGAAGTATCGGAAACAATAGTAGAAGAAATACCTATTGTATTAGAGGATTTTTTATTGAAGAATTTTAATATTTAAAAGTTTGTTTTTTCCTTTTTGACATTAAAGATAAGATTTCTTGTGGGTTTGTCAACTGACGTCCGGGAATTGGCTTCTTTGGTTTGCGATCTGCCTGGCCGTAGCGATTGGAATTTTTAATGAGTTATTGGGCGTTATCATTCTCATTGTGTTTGCATTTATTATTTGGACAAAAAATTAAGAAGAAAGGTATAACAGGAAGTAAATAATGGTAAAGAAGATAATGCGTGATCCACTGTTTCTTGCACAGAAATCAGTGGATGCTACAGAAGATGATAAACAGGTGGTTACGGATTTACTTGACACATTGAGAGCAAATCTTGATCATTGTGTTGGAATGGCAGCTAACATGATTGGCGTGAAAAAGAATATCATAGTGGTTGCGGCCGGACCATTCCAGTTTGCCATGATTAATCCGGTGATTACCGGAAAATCAGGAGCTTTTCAGACGGAGGAAGGCTGTCTTTCGCTGGATGGTGTGAGACCATGCACAAGATATAAAGAGATTGAAGTGGATTATCTCGACCAGAATTTCAAAAAGAAACATGGCAAATACACAGGCTGGACAGCACAGATAATTCAGCATGAGGTGGACCATTGTAATGGGGTGGTCATATGAAGCTAAAAGTTAAAAAATACAGGTGCACAATAAAACAGAGGATAAGAGATTATGAAAAGCGATGAATCGGAGATAAAACCGGCATACAAAAATCCTTTAATGGAGCATTATGAGTGTGATGGTCAGATAAGCCTGTTTGACTATGAAGAACAGACACAGAAAACTGATAGACCTGAAAACGTGGATGAAAGCGGATGCCCAGGCCAGATAAGCATGTTTGATTACTGGGATGAGACATTAAAATATAATGAGACAAAAGATGATTGTGATGGCCAGATAAACATGTTCATGTATCTGGATAAATAATCTCGTTTAATTGAAGAGGCTGGAAAAAATGCAAATATTTGTAGATGCAGTGGTTTATAAGCTTATAAGCCTCTGCCACAGGGGAGATATCGTTGTATCGCAGGATTATGGAGTTGCAGCTATGGCGCTTGGCAAAGCTGCATATGCAATCCATCAGTCCGGCAGATGGTACACAGATGAAAATATCGACCGGATGCTGATGGAGAGGCACCTTAACAAGAAAGCCAGACGAAGCTCACATAAGAATCATATCAAAGGACCGAAAAAGCGCACAGAGAAAGATGATGAGAGGTTTGCACCGTCGTTTGAGAAAATGATACTGATGGCAAAATCAAAGGAAGACTAATAAAGGATTGGAGCATTACAGATGAAGACAGCAATATTATATGCATCAGTGCATCATGGAAACACAAAAAAGATAATTGACGAGATAGCAAAGACAAACGATGTCGAGCTGATAGATGCGACACAGACGGTAGAGAAAGACCTGTCGGAATATGATTTAATCGGTTTTGCATCAGGAGTATACGGCGGAAAGTTCCATCAGTCGGTGCTTAAGTTTGCATCAGTCAATCTCACAGACAATAAAAATGTATTTCTTATCTGCACATATGGCAGCAGACCTGTCTTTAAGTCAATTGAGCAGGTGATAGCATACAAACATGACAGCATTGTTGGAAGGTTTTCATGCAAGGGATTTGATACGTTTGGTCCGTTCAAGCTGATTGGCGGGGTATCAAAGGGACATCCGGATGATAAAGACCTTGCTGCTGCTGTAAAGTTTTACAACGGACTAACAGAACAATAAAATGGTAACTAATAATTCCGGTGTGTCAAAAGAAAATTATAAACAATTTATAAATTATTAGCACTCTCTATTGACGAGTGCTAATTTTAGGTATATAACATAGTCAAGAACAAAGGAAAGGAACAAAAAGCAAAGGCTTTGAGTTCTTGAAACATCCCGGTTCCAAAGAAACAGGTTGACACAGATTTTATAGATTAAGAAGGAGAGATGACTTATGTTGATGCCTAGTATTTTTGGAGAAAACTTATTTAACGATGATTGGATGGATTTTTCATTTCCTGATGTTGACAAGGAGCTTTATGGTAAACATGCAAAGAACGTTATGAAGACTGATGTCAAGGAAACTGACAATAGCTACGAAGTAGATATAGATCTTCCGGGCTTCAAGAAAGACGAAATAGAAGCTAAGCTGGAAAATGGTTACTTAACTATCAGCGCAGCCAAAGGACTTGACAAGGAAGAGAAGGATGAAAAGGATGGCAAGTACATCCGTAAGGAGCGCTATTCCGGTGCTATGAGCAGATCTTTCTATGTAGGCGATGAGCTGAAACAGGAAGATATCAAGGCAAAGTATGAGGACGGTATTCTTAAACTTTCAGTTCCGAAGGAGGAACCAAAGAAAGTTGAGACCGCAAAACATATTGCTATTGAAGGATAAACTTAATTTAAATCATCTTATGAGAAGTCGCACAGGCCTATGGCCTGGGCGGCTTTTTAAATTAAAATCAAGAGAGGTTTTAAAACATAGTTTTTTTCAATTCTCAATGGTATAATAGACTCATGATGAATCTGGTAATTATAATGTTTCGTTTACATGTATTAAGAAAGTGTGCCAGATTATAGGAGAAAAATAAATGATTAAAAACATAGTATTTGACATAGGAAACGTGCTTGTCAGGTTCCAGCCGGACGAGGCAATGCGTGAGATTGGCATTGAAGAAAATAAAATAGCAGCTTTAGCCCATGCAACATATGAAAACCCTGTCTGGGTTGAGCTGGACCGTGGTGTAATTCCTGAGAACGAGATAATTGATGAGATGGTTAAGGTGGCTCCACAGTATGAGGCGGATATCAGGAGATTTTTCAAAGAGGGAAAGGCTTTTGTCGTAAAGGCATTCGACTATGCAGCAGACTGGATTAAGGAGTTAAAGAGCAGAGGCTATAAAGTGTATTTATTATCGAATTATCCAAAGGATTACTTCGAGCTTCATACGCACAGTGAACTTAGTTTTGTGTCACTTGTTGACGGCAGAGTCATTTCAGCTATGGTTGGGATGATAAAGCCTGATGCCGGTATCTATCAGTGCCTGTTTGATAAATACAATCTGAATCCGAAAGAATGTGTGTTCATAGATGACAGACCGGAGAATATCGAAGGTGGCAGAAAGCTTGGTATGAAGGGAATTGTGTTTACAGACTATGAGACCGGAAAGAAAGAGCTGGAGCAGATGCTGTGGATTAAAAGCTGATTGGCGGGGCTCAAAGGAACATCCGGATGATAAAGACCTTGCTGCTACAGTGGAGTTTTACAACGGACTAACAGAACAGCCAGTGTTTCTGAAATAGAGAAACACTGGCGGTTTGTTTTTTAATTATTTTTTTATAGTTCAAGATTCATATAAATCTCATCACGTTCATCCTGCTCAATACCCAGATAATGCTGCGTGACTTTATAGGACGAGTGATTGTAGACATCCATCAGCAGAGCAGGTGGTGTGCCGTTCTTCCAGGCGTGATATCCAAATGTCTTTCTCAGAGAGTGACAGCTGATATGTTCATCCTGAACTGTCTCCTCGGCAGCAGTCCTTACAATCCGGTATGCCTGAACTCTGGTTATTGGTTGCCTCCTGCAGGTGGCCTTTGTAAAAATAAACTCATGTTCAGTTGGATGCCGTTCGTTGAAATATTCCCGGAGAGCATCGGTGGCATTGCAGTTTAGAGTGACATAGTTATTCTTGCCGGTCTTTTGCTCGTTGATAAGAAAATGAGAGCGAAATACATGGTGCTCGAAATTGTATACGTTATCCCACTTCAATTTAAGCAGGTCACTGATTCTTAGTGCTGTGTTTAATCCCATAACAATTAAACAGTAATTGCGGCGGTTTGGATGGATATCTTTATAGTACATCCTAAAAGCCGCCAGTTCATCCTTATTTCGGATTGGCTGTGTAGTTCCCATTGAATACTCCTTTGCAGTAGAAAATATTATCAGGCATATGCCGCATGACAGACTCTTCCCCAGAATATCCAAAATCCACAACAAAATAATAGTAATTACAAAAAGCAAAAAATGCAACATTTTATAGTAAAATGTTACATTTTTTGCTTTACACCTACTATATCGGACACCATTTTTAGAACTTAACCCCAAGAAAAAAATTTTTTAAAAAATTTTCTTTACATTTTTCTATTATTTTTAATTAATTTCACGGGATTTAACTATATCACGTGAAAGATAAAGCAATTTTTGATGAAATATGACTAAATCGGCATAAATATTTGATGTTATTTAATAAACTTCTGTTTTGACCCCTTATTAATCTGCGAAAAAATGTAACATTTTACTATAAAATGTTACATAATTCGGAAAAGCATGGACAAAGCTATTCCCTAGTGCATGGAGGTAGAAAATGCTCAAATTATCATTAAAGGAAGGGCAATATGTAAATATCGGAGATGATATCCGAATCGTGTTCGCGGGTGGAACCGGAAAGCACTGTCGATTACTGATAGATGCTCCAAAAGAACTGAATATCGCAAGATCCAACAACGAACCGGACCCGGCGAAGCGAAAAGATACATATTATCCCGACCCTGAGATTTCCAATGAGGCACAAAAAGAAATACAGCGCATCATCTGGAAGGAAAAAGCGCGTCAGAAAAAGACGCAAAGCAACTAACCATGTTAATAGGCGGCTGTGGCGCAAGCCACACCCGGGAAGCCGCTTGTTATAGAAAACCGCAACTGCTTAAATAAAAATAAACACAAAGCAGCTGCACAACCCTCGGGAAAAGGACTTCCAGAGGTCAAACATAATAACCCATGAATATGGGACAAGGAGGATTATATTATGGTAGTACAACACAACATGCAGGCAGCAAATGCCAACAGAATGCTTAACGTAACAACAGGTCAGCAGGCTAAATCTACAGAGAAGCTCTCTTCTGGATACAGAATCAACCGTGCAGCAGATGATGCAGCAGGACTTACAATTTCTGAGAAGATGAGAAAGCAGATCAAGGGACTTGACAGAGCTTCAACAAATGCTCAGGATGGTGTTTCAGCAGTACAGACAGCAGAGGGTGCTCTCACAGAGGTTCACTCAATGCTTCAGCGTATGAACGAGCTTGCTACACAGTCAGCAAACGGAACAAACTCTACAACAGATCGTAAGGCAATCCAGGATGAGATTGACCAGCTCACAACAGAGATTGACCGTGTATCAGAGACAACAAAGTTCAACGAGACATATCTGTTAAAGGGAAATCCTCAAACTGCTGAAAAAGCTACATTCATGCGGTCTGGATATGCATATAATGCAACTGCAAAATTCTATGAAGCAGGTTCTAATAATGAAGTAAAGGGTGACGATTTAAAAAAAGCATTAGCATCAGGAACCAAGTTATATACAACTAATAAGGATGCAGGTCAGACAGATGACAAGATTGCTACAAAAGGCAGAGATTATGATTATGTAACGAAGTTGTATGATAAGGATGGAAAAGAAGTCTCAGCGGAAAATATCCTAGCTGGATTAATGGCAGATGGAACAACAGATGCAACAGATGGTTACTTTACAAGTGATGCTGGAAAAACAGGAAACGGTGCTGGAAAAAATGTTAATGTTGCCAAGGATACTGCAATGAAGACAGATAGCTCTGGATATTTGCAGCAGTTTGATGTTAATGGAAAGTTATCATTCAACCTTCATGTAGGAGCAGATTCAGCTGCGGATAATAAGATTAAAGTTGATATAGATTCTATGAGTGCAGCAGGAATTGGTGTTAAAGACCTTAAGGTTAATACAGAGGATGATGCAACAGCTGCAATTGACCGTATTTCAGAGGCTATCTCAAAAGTATCTTCACAGCGTTCATCACTCGGTGCTGTTCAGAATCGTCTTGAGCACACAATCAACAACCTCGACAACGTTGTTGAGAATACCACATCAGCTGAGTCTCGTATCCGTGATACAGATATGGCCAAAGAGATGGTTAACTACAGCAAGAACAACATTCTTGCTCAGGCTGGACAGTCTATGCTTGCACAGGCTAATCAGTCAAACCAGGGTGTACTTTCACTCTTACAGTAATCATCTACAATTTAATGTTGTACAAAGCGAAAAGAGCTCGAAAGAGCTCTTTTTGTTGTGTTGAAATAATATTATGATTAAAGGGTCAAAAGGTATCAACGATGCATGCTTGCATGCAATTCGATGTATAACTTAGTGACCCCCATATCAATTATTTATAGTGTAGTTTTATCGCTTTCCTTCTTATCCTTATCAACCGGCTTGAACAGAATCTTGCACACGAGCGCCAGTCCACCAAATATGAGTATCAGAATACCGACCCACTCAAAAAGAGACATAGGTACCAGATGAAAATTGGTAGTATAAATTATGGAGGCGATGATTAAAAGCACGCTGATTCCTAAAAACAGCTTGCGCCCAAAGGACTCCGGTTTGATAAATACGAGAATCACTGCGATGATGAATGGAACTATAATTAATCCGTTATGGATGGTGATAGAGCCTATCATAAGACCACCGGAGAAGAATGTACTTGATACGCGCACATTTAGTGAGAACCAGTACAATCCGACGGCAAGCATTGCAACTCCACCGAGAAATTCAAGTAATTCGTTTTTAGCTTCTTTCATTTGAATATTACCCTTTCATTGTAAACAATTTTAAATCAAGCATTAAACCAGCTTCTGGCCACATTCTGTGCAGAACTTACCGCCGTTTGTCGGAGTACCGCAGTTCGGACAGAACTTTGGAACGTTACCGGCCACACCTGATGTGCTGCCCTGATTTGAGGTGTTCTGATTTGAGGCGTTCTGGTATGTTGTGTTCTGATTCACAGCGTTCTGGTTCATAGCAGCCATGTTGTTTACCATCTGCTGTCCCATCATCATGCCCATCTGCATGCTGGCCATGTCAACAGCAGCATTTCCGCCGTGACCACTCTTTGAGACGGCATCTGTGACTGCAAATTGCTGATAGCGGTTCATATCGCCGACCATGGACTGGGAAGCGGCCTTCTTCTGCATTTCCTGAACCTCCTGTGGATATGAGAAATTAGAACACTTGAAGTCGAGCACGGTAAGGCCTATTTTTATAAGAGCCATATCGAGGTCAGTTTTGATTCCCTGGCTGATTTCCTGGGAATTCATCTGCAGATTGAACATATCCTTGCCCTCGCGGCTGATCCATTTCATCAGAAGCGGATCAAGTATGGAGATAACATAATCGCGGATATCGTCTATTGTGTAAATCTGCTTCACTCCGGCAAGAGCGTCAATAAGCTGCAGGTAATCATTTACCTTGACATCAAAGGTTCCGAATGCCCTGATTGGCATACCGCCCGGAAGTCCGGGTGCCGGAAGAGATATTGCATTTTTGGTGCCCCATTTGATGTTGAAAATCTTGGTGTTGACGAAGAGAACTTCGGCTCTTAGTCCACTGTTGAAACCGAATTTGAAGCCCTTTAAAGTTGAAAGGAACGGAATAATCTGGGATTCTATTTCGTAGCTTCCCTCATCTGTGAATATTCCCTCAATTCTGCCATTGTATAAGAAAATTGCGTCCTGTCCCTGATGGACAATAAGGCGGCTGTCTTTCTTGATTTCGTTGTTGGTCCATTTCCAAAAGATTACATCGTCGCGATATTCTGACCATTCAATAACATTTGCGAACTGCTTACTAAATAATCCCATAAATTGAATCCTCCTGATTATTAATAACATCTGTGTTGACAAGAAAAGGGGGAATCATGTTTCAGATTCCCTTTTCAACAGTGCATAATTTATAATTTTATTTACCCATCTGTGCCTTCAATGCAGCAAGCTCATCGTCAAGGGAGCTGTCATTAGCAGGACTGTCGTATTTACTTGTAAGTGCATCAATTGAAGACTCAGCGGCTGTCTTGTTCAGCTCAGACATTGCATTTGCCTCGTCTAACATCTGATTGGCTTTGTCCTCCATTCTGTCAAATGCTGACATGTCGTTGGCAACACCTGCAGCAGAGGAACCGATTTTGTTCATGCGCTGCTGTGTTTTTGCAGCGGCCATTTTTGCTTTTATTGAAGCCTTCTTTGCATTTAACTGGTCAATGTCAGATACGAGCTTGTCGTGCATGTTGCGCATCTTTGCAGCATTCTCAGAAGCAGCCTGATATGTACCCTCCAGAGATGAAAGCTGGTCTGTGTATATCTTTTTCTGTGCCAGAAACTGTCTTGCATCGGTATCATTGCCTGCGGCAACAGCTTTTTCAGCGTAAGTCTGCATCTTTGTGATGTTTGCATTGCACTCATCAAGTGCTCTCTTAGCTCTGCTTTCCTCTGCGATAACGGATGCTGTCTCAGCCTTTACCTTACCGAGGTCGCTCTGAAGATTCCTCATGTACTGGTCAATCATTTTCTCAGGATCCTCAGCTTTGTCTAATAAAGCGTTGATGTTTGCTGCCATGATGTCCTTAAATCTTTCCATAATTCCCATATTTATTATCCTCCATGAAATATAATATTGTAATATTGGGGGCATTCCCACACTTATTTTCATTATAAACATTATGCTATGCTTTGTCTATATGATTAATAACAATAAGAAATGTGTGTCAGCCTTCTTGTTTAATATGAACATAGTATAATTGTTTTCGAATGGATGCACAACGGTATAAATGGCAAAATAACAGCCCATAATTTGGTAATTATGTCAAATTAGCTGTTAAATTGCTGACAAATTAGTATTTGAGAGGTTGCGTAACACGCTATAAAAATGTATAATTAGGAGTAATGAATTTCATATTAAATGAAATTGGAGGTACTCATGTCACAGTCGGTTACGATAAAGAGTAATAAATATGGAATTAATCTTATTCTAAGTCCGGAGGCAGCGTTCGATGAGCTGTTGGAGGCAATTATTGAAAAGTTTAAGGCATCCGGCAATTTTTTTAAAAATGCAAGGCTTGCCATTTCATTTGAAGGAAGGCAGCTTTCAGATGTAGAGGAGCAGCAGATTATTGCGGCAATCGAGGAAAATACCACAATAGAGATTTTGTGCGTGGTTGAAAACGGCACCAGACAGGAAGCTGTCATGAAGGAGCAGATTGAGGCATTTAATGAGGCAGTACAGAAGCAGTATGAGGATGCCATTGCAGGCACATCACCGGAGCAGTTTTACCGAGGAACCCTCAGGTCAGGACAGGTGATTTCCAGTGAATCTTCGGTTACTATTATCGGGGATGTCAATCCGGGCGCTAAGATTATTTCCCAGGGAAATATCGTCATTCTTGGTGCGTTAAAGGGAAATGTACATGCCGGATGCACCGGGGACAGAAGCTGTTTTGTTTTCGCACTCGATATGCAGCCAATTCAGATTCAGATTGGTGATCTGATTGCAAAGAGTCCTGATAAGCCGCAGGTGAAGCATCGTTTGAAGCGTAAGGAAAAGCCGTCACAGGAGCAGGCGCAGATTGCCATTGCAAGGGACGGAAATATTTACATCGAACCAATTACTAAAAATATTTTAAATAGCATTTAGGAACGTAGGAGGAAAAAGTTCATGAGCGAAGTAATCGTTATCACATCAGGAAAGGGTGGTGTGGGCAAGACCACAACCACAGCAAATATCGGTACAGGTCTTGCACAGTTAAATAAAAAGGTTGTTATGATTGATACAGACATCGGACTGCGTAACCTGGATGTTGTTATGGGACTTGAGAATCGTATTGTATACAATCTCGTAGACGTCGTTGAGGGCAAATGCCGTATCCGTCAGGCTCTTATCAAGGATAAGAAATATCCTAATCTGTGTCTGCTTCCATCAGCCCAGACAAGGGACAAGGATGCTGTTACACCGGAGCAGATGGTTGAGCTTATCAATGAGCTTCGTGAGGAGTTTGACTATATTCTGCTTGACTGCCCGGCAGGTATCGAGCAGGGCTTCAGGAATGCCGTTGCAGGAGCTGACCGTGCACTCGTTGTCACTACACCTGAGGTATCAGCAATCCGTGACGCTGACCGTATCGTTGGCCTTCTCGAGGCAAATGAGATGAAGCGCATTGACCTGATTGTCAACCGTCTGCGTGTCGATATGGTTAAGCGCGGCGATATGATGAATGTGGATGATGTAACAGAGATCCTTGCAGTCAATTTAATCGGCGCAGTACCGGATGATGAGCAGATTGTTATTTCTACAAACCGTGGTGAGCCGTTAGTTGGCTCAGACAGCCTTGCAGGAAAGGCATATATGAATATCTGTCACCGTATCATGGGCGAGGAGATTCCTTTACTTGATTTAAACCAGAAGCATGGTGTATTTGAAAAGTTGAAGGATATGTTCAAGAAAAATTAAAGGGGGATATAAACCATGGGTATAATGGATTTATTTAAAAAGAAATCTTCGGGCAACGTCGCTAAGGACCGCTTGAAGCTGGTACTGGTTTCCGACCGTGCCAACTGCTCATCGGAGATGATGGAAATGATGAAAAAGGATATCATTGAGGTTATTTCCCGCTATATGGATATTGACGCGGAAGCTCTTGACGTGAAAATCACAGAGACAGAGTCTGATTCTAACAACGGAATGGTTCCGGCACTTGTTGCCAATATTCCTATCCGTGATATGAAGCATCGTCCGGATCCAAGATAGAGTAAATAAAATAATAGGATATGATATGAGGGTCAAAAGGTGTTTTGGCCCTTTAATTATTATATTGAATAAAAAAGACTTGATTTGATATTAGAGTGTGATATACTTTAATACGTTACAAATAAATAAATTTTAGCAGAGTAGACACATGTGCGTTAAGTGCCGGATGAACAGGGAGTTGTCACCCGGACGAAAAGAAAATCTTGCGGTACATGAGTCGCATCCCGCTGCATCCGAAGATATTAATTATCTCCTGTTGTAGTTCGGTGAGGTCTGCAAAGGAGGTAATTTTTTAATGAAAAAATTCGTTACTTTGTTCACCGATTCTGCCCGAGAGCTTAAATCGGTCAGAACCATCACAACTATGGCAATGCTTGCTGCAGTTGCCGTTATCCTTGGATATTTCTCCATCGAATATGGACAGTTTATCCGTATCGGTTTTTCCGGTATTCCAAATGGTATCGTTGATTACCTGTTTGGACCGGTTGCCGGAGCTGTTTTCCACGGAGCGCTTGACATAATCAAGTATCTGATGAAGCCTACAGGACCATTTTGTCCACAGCTTACACTTGTTGTAATGCTTGCAGGTGTTTTATATGGCTGCTTCTTTTACAAGAAAAAGCTTACCATATGGAGAGTGCTTGCTGCGAAGTTTGTAGTAATGCTCATCTGCAATGTCATTCTCAATACTCTGTGTCTGCAGGTACTGTATGGACAGGCATTGATGGCAATCCTTCCAATGCGTGCACTTAAGAACCTTATTATGTGGCCGATAGATTCAATTGTCTTTTTCGGCATTGCAAAGGCACTGGAGCAGATTGGATTGTTCCGTACCTTCCGTAAACAGGAGCTTGTAAAGAATCCATAGCATGTTCTTTATAATGTATATAAATGATGAAAAGTAACATAGCAACAGAATAATGCACAGACAATATAATGCACAAAATATTACAATAAAATAATGTTTTAAGTGTTAAATGACAGTTTTTATTTATAATTTTAAGCATAAGTGCCTTTAAACTGACAATTGTGAGGTATTTCATATTTTTAATGAAAATTGTTGACACAATATATTGAACGTGATATTGTTTACTTGTTCAAAATAATACACAAAAGAAAACGAACAAACAACTACATATTAATTATGAATATTAAAGAGCAAAGACGCTAACCGGTGAAGCACTTTGCTCTTTTTTATTTATCAAATTTATTAAAACAATTTACTGACAAAATTACAAAGACATTAATTTTAGGAGGCAATATATTATGAAATTAAAAGACACAGGATTAACAGCACAGGACATCAAAGACAAAGTAAAGAAGTACATGATTGAGACATATGAGCGTTTCGATTTCATCGCTGAGACTGCTGAGGGCATGTATCTGTATGATGAGAATGGCACACCATACCTTGACTTTTACGCAGGAATCGCCGTAAACAATGCCGGCAGCAGAAACCCTAAGGTTGTTGCAGCAGTCAAGGATCAGGTGGATGACATCATGCATACATTCAACTATCCATACACCATTCCACAGGCTCTGCTTGCTGAGAAGGTTTGCAAGACTATCGGAATGGACAAGATTTTCTACCAGAACTCAGGAACTGAGGCAAATGAGGCTATGATTAAGATGGCTCGTAAATATGGTATAGAGAAATATGGTCCAAACAGATATCACATCGTAACTGCAAAGGATGGCTTCCACGGAAGAACCTTCGGTGCTATGTCAGCAACAGGACAGCCGGGAAACGGATGCCAGGTGGGCTTTGGTCCTATGACATATGGCTTCTCATATGCTCCTTACAATGACTTAAAGGCATTCAAGGATGCTTGTACAGAGAATACAATTGCTATCATGATTGAGCCTGTACAGGGCGAGGGCGGTGTTCATCCTGCAACACCTGAATTCATGAAGGGACTTCGCGAGTTCTGTGATGAGAAGGGCATGCTCCTCCTTATCGATGAGGTTCAGACAGGATGGTGCAGAACCGGAGCTGTAATGAGCTACATGAACTACGGTATCAAACCTGATATCGTTTCTATGGCAAAGGGCCTTGGCGGTGGAATGCCAATCGGTGCTATCTGTGCTACAGAGGAGGTTTCAAAAGCGTTCTCAGCCGGTTCACACGGTACAACCTTTGGTGGACATCCTGTATGCTGTGCAGCAGCACTTGCAGAAGTAAACGAGCTGCTTGACAGAGATCTTGCCGGAAATGCAAAGAAGGTTGGTGATTATTTCACAGCTAAGCTTGAGAAGCTTCCACACGTAAAAGAGGTAAGACATCAGGGTCTCTTAGTTGGTGTTGAGTTTGACGATACAATCTCAGGTGTTGATGTAAAGCATGGCTGCTTCGACCGCCATATGCTCATCACAGCAATCGGAAGCCATATTATCCGTATGGTTCCACCGCTTATCGTAAGTGAGGAAGAGTGCGACAAGGCATTTGATATTATAAAGGAGACAGTTGAGTCACTTTCATAGAATGCTTGAAGCATATTTGAAGCAGGCAACAGAATATATTGCGGCAGATTTTACGAGCCGGATAAAGGACAAGGGCGTCACGATTTGCTTCGTGCGCCCTTATTTTGAATAATATCAACATATTATAAAGATGTATATAAGAAAAGCGAGGGGAACGAAATGGCACATCTTGTTATTACAATAGGATGCGAATATGGCGCTAAAGGAAACCAGATTGGCAAAAAGGTTGCCAAGGACCTGGGAATCAAATTTTATGACAGAGATACTGTAGATGAAATAATAAAAGAGGTCGGTATTCCGAAGGATATCATGGAAAAGGTTGAGGAAGGTATCACCATCGCCGGAAAAGGTGCAGAGGGTGATGTTAGAGGCTCTTTCTCCAAATATGCAGATCTCACAGAGCGTGCAATTCACGTCCAGAAAACCATAATCAGAAAATTATCAGACCGTGAGTCATGCGTGATTATCGGTCGTTCAGCAGACTATATATTAAAGGAACATAAACCGATTTTACGTATTTTCATCTATTCACCGGATGAAGTGAGGATTGAAAACGTAATGAAGAGCCACAATTTGTCGGAGGATGATGCAAAGCTTTTTATCACTGAAAAGGATAAGCGTTATCATAAGCGTCATATGGCGCTGACAGGAAGCAACCGAGGCGACAGACACAACAGGGATATGCTTATAGACAGCAGCCTGTTAGGAGTGGATGGCACAGCGGAGCTTATTGAGTCTCTGGCAAGAAAAGTGGTAGAGAATGAAAGTAAGACAGAGGCAGGAACAAAAACGCAGTCGGCAACAAAGGCTGTAATAGAAACAAAGGCTGGAACAAAAGCCGGGGCAGAAGTTGGAGGTGACAAGTAATGGAACAGAAAAAATCAGAATTTAACAAAGTCCTGAATGCCTGGGACGTACTTGTAATTGCATTTGGAGCCATGATTGGCTGGGGCTGGGTTGTCTCAACCGGAGGCTGGATTGAAAAGGGCGGAGTGCTCGGTGCCGCAATCGGCTTCGCAATCGGCGGTATCATGATATTTTTTGTGGGAATGACCTACGCGGAGCTGACAGCAGCCATGCCTCAGTGCGGTGGCGAGCATGTATTCAGCTACAAGGCAATGGGTTCGACAGGTTCATTCATATGTACGTGGATGATTATTCTTGGATATGTCAGTGTGGCATGCTTTGAGGCGTGCGCTTTCCCAACAATCATCACATATCTGTGGCCGGGCTTTTTGAAGGGCTATCTGTATACGGTAGCAGGCTTTGATATCTACGCTTCATGGCTGATTGTAGCAATAGTTATCGCATTTTTAATTATGATGATAAACATTATTGGCGCAAAGACAGCAGCGATTTTGCAGACTGTACTCACATGTATTATTGGTGGCGCCGGAATTTTGTTGATAATTGCATCGGTAATCAATGGAACAGTTGATAACCTGGACGGACAGATGTTTGCAAGCAGCTCTGCAGGTCTGAACGTAAAGGCAATTATCGGAGTAGCAGCACTTTCACCATTTTACTTTATCGGATTTGACGTAATACCTCAGGCGGCTGAGGAGATCAATGTTCCGGCAAAGAAAATCGGCTCAATACTTATCTTATCAGTAGTTCTGGCAGTTGTGTTCTATGCACTTGTCATTGTTGCGGTAGGTCTTGTCATGAGCCCACAGACAATTGTTGATTCAGAGCAGGCAACAGGACTTGTCACAGCAGATGCAATGGCTGCCGCATTCAATACAAAGATAATGGCAAAGGTTATAATAGTCGGCGGAATGTGCGGTATCGTAACCTCATGGAACTCATTTTTGCTTGGTGGCTCGCGTGCCATGTACTCAATGGCAGAGTCATATATGATTCCGAAGTTTTTTGCAAAGCTCCATCCAAAGCATAAGACACCAATCAACTCACTGATTCTCATCGGATCTCTCACAATGCTTGCTCCTTTTGCAGGCAGAAAGATGCTCGTATGGATCAGTGATGCCGGCAACTTTGGATGCTGCGTGGCATACTGCATGGTCGCTCTTTCATTTATAATTTTACGTAAGAAAGAGCCTGATATGCCAAGACCATACAAGGTTCCTGCATACAAGTTCTTTGGAACAATGGCAGTTATCATGTCAGGCTTCATGGTTGCCATGTACTGCATACCGGGAAGTGGCGGAACACTTATCGCCCAGGAGTGGGGCATCGTGCTTGCATGGTGTGCGCTCGGCGTGGTATTCTTCATCTTCTGTAAAAAGAAATACAAGGAGTCATTTGGTACACTTGTTGAGCTCATCTCAGATGAGGATGCTGCAACACTTATGCCGGAGGCAGATGAGGTTGAACTGGATAAGGTTATCGATGCTGCAATAGACAGGGTACTTGCTAAGAAAGCCAGCTAGTACATTTTAAAATGAAAAATGCATTTTATAACATAAAAATTGAAAAAGGGGATGTAAGAACAGGCGAAAATACCTTAAGACGTAAAATTATATACATGAAATGAGATACAAAAATTCAGAAAGGACAGATTATATATGGAAACATTTAATTTCTCGGTGCCACAGGACATCACAGTGGGAAAGGGCAGTCTCTCAAAGCTGCCGGAAATAGCCAAAAAGCTTGGAGGTAAGCATGCGCTCATCATTTCAGGACCTCATCTTGAGAAGATGGGACTTGTAAAAAAGGCAGCAGATTATCTGGCATCAGTTGACATAAAAGCAGACACTTTTACAGATATAGAGGCAAATCCATCTGTCACAACAGTGGAGAAAGCCACAGCAAAATACCTGGAGTCGGGCGCAGACTTTATTGTGGCATTCGGAGGCGGCTCACCGATGGATGTGGCAAAAGCAGTGGGTGTGGTTGCCAAATATGGCGGAAGCGTCACAGACTATGAGGGAGCACACAAGGTGCCGGGACCAATCGTACCGCTCATTGCGATACCAACCACCGCAGGAACCGGCTCAGAGGTGACAGCATTCTCTGTAATCACAGATCATAGCAGAAACTATAAGCTCACAGTATTCAGCTACGAGATATTGCCAAAATATGCAATTCTCGATGCAGAACTCATCACAACAGCACCGGCAAGCGTGGCGGCAGCCTGCGGAATTGATGCATTTATCCATGCCGAGGAGGCATATGTATCCACAGCAGCATCGCCATTTTCTGATGCACTGGCAGAAAAAGCGATGGCACTTATCGGAAAAAATATCCGCAGATTTGTAGCAAACAGAAACGATATCGAGGCTGCAGAAGCCATGATGACAGGCTCACTTTTTGCAGGAATAGCATTCTCATTTGCAAGGCTTGGAAATGTGCATGCAATGAGCCATCCGGTCAGCGCATTTTTCGATGTGCCTCACGGAGTGGCAAATGCAGTGCTGCTTCCTGTAATCGCAGAGTACAATGCGCTTGCAGACCATGGAAAATATCTGACCATCTACAATGATATAAGCCCGATTCCAGCGTATGCGGACGAATTTGAGCCGATGATGCTTGTAGATGCAATCAGGGAGCTTTGCACAGACATCGGAATCCCTGAGAATCTGACCATCGCAATCAACAATGCCAGCAAAACCGGAATAGTCACAAAGGAAGAGATAGAAAGCAAGATAGAGCAGATGGCTGTCGATGCCATGAAAAGCGGCAACATTGCTGTCAATCCAAGGGCTTCACGCCAGTGCGATATTGAGATGCTGTATCGCAGGGCACTGTAAAACTTATAAAATACAACATGTAAGGTAACTATTCCGAATAGTTACCTTACATGATTATAAACAGTATAGTTAGAAAATTAAATGCAAAAACGGAGATATGAGTATGGATTATCTGTCACACAATGTATCTGAAAATTTAAAAAGAATACGTCAGTCAAAGGGCATGAGCTTAGACCAGGTAGCGGAACAGACCGGTGTGAGTAAAAGCATGCTTGCTCAGATAGAAAAGGGCACAGCAAATCCATCTATCGGAGTGCTTGGTAAAATCACAAGCGGTCTGCGAATTGAGTTTCAAAGACTTATAGATCCGCCGAGAGTGGACTATGCGCTCATATCTCCGGATGATCTGGTTCCGACAAAGGAGCTTTTGGGACAGTACAGGGTATGGACCTGCTTCCCATACGAGGACTCAAGGGAGGTCGAGGTATACCGTATCGACGTGGAGCCGGGCGGCGTGTATACAAGCGGTGGGCACGGCGAGAAAACACGCGAATATCTTACAGTCACAGACGGTGTGCTGACAGTCGAGTGTCACGATCATGTGCAGGAAATCCATAGGGGACAGGTGTATAAGTTTGAGACCGATCAGCCTCATTTGTATCGTAATGATGGCGAGAGGGTGGCAAGCTGCATGTGCTTCTTTTTGGATTATACTAATATTCGGTGAGATTTTTACCCTCTCCTCACCACAGCACTTTTCCCTCTAAAAGCAATACCGATTCTGATAATTGAATTCACACCATTATCGCGCAGCTCTGTGTCGTATTTCTTTGCTTCTATCTGTTGCAGGGCGCTGTCGGCTAATGCAGATAAATTGGTATGTTCATCTTTAGTGTGTTTAAATTCAAAGATAAATCCGGGCATTCCCTTTGTTAAAGGCATAAGCTGAATATCAAATCGACCAAGGCCTGATTCGCGGTTTGAGCGTATCTTGTAGCGGTTTCCAAGTATGGCACAAAGACCAAGCATCATTCCGTGATAGAAGCCTTCATTAGCTCCATCAATAGAAGAAATGCTTTTTACCATAAAATCCTCCAGCAAAGCCTGGAGCTTTTGCGTGTCCTTGGAAAAGATAGCCTGACTGATAGATATGGCAAGGCTATTCTGGTTGGTGCGATTTAGAACCTCCTTTTCGTAAACAAAAGTAATTTCTTTGTTCGGAATCGCAACATCACACATGAAGTTGCCATCGCTTTGCGGGTAAATATTGGCAATCTTCAGATATCCGGCCACAAGAAGAAAGCTGTATATACTATATGGATTATTCTGAACTTCGGGATAGATAACACCGGTATCAATATAGGTTGCGATTTTTTCACCACAGAGCAGCTTATAAAGGTCTTTGGTAATTTCAGGCGTAGCTGTCTGGATAATTTCTCCGATTATCTCATTGCTGCCGGTGGATTGCCAGAATGCTTTCGGAAAACAGTTGTCAGAGATATAATTGATTACAGACCATGGATTAAAGATTTCTGTATTGCCAAAACGATATCCATCGTACCATTCGCTGAGCTCATTATATTTATCATCTTTTCCATAGTATCGCAGCATATCTTTTACCTCTTTTTCAGTAAAACCAAAATAAGAGCTGTAGCCATCATCGAGAATAGAATAGGTTTTCAGATTGTTCATACCGCTTAAGATACTTTCCTTTGCTACACGCAGTATTCCTGTAAGAAAGCCAAAGGCAAGGTGTGGATTGTCCTTGAGTCCTCCTGAGAAAAAATTACGCATGAAATTTACAATTTCAGGATAGAAATTGTAGGTATGTCCCTGCTGGATGGGGGTGTCATATTCATCAATGATAATGATACATTCCCTGCCATAATGCTTATGAAGCAGTAATGATAAAAGCTGCAAGCCCATCTGACAATCTACTTCATCACCGGTGTCTCCGGCAAGAAGATGATATTGTTCCTTTTCGTAAGAGGTTAAAACAGAACTTGTCTCAAGCTCGTTATGTCGTATAAATTCTAGAGATATAAGCCTGCGGATTTTCTGAAAGGTTTCTTCCCATGTCATGCTTTTAATATCTTTAAAGGTCAAAAAAATGACAGGATACTGTCCTTGGTGTTTAGTGTAGTAATTGCCGCATTGCCATATCTGTTTATCTTTGAAATAAACAGATGTATCCTCGTTTGTTTTTTCAAAAAATACGCGCAGCATATCCATATTCAGAGTTTTTCCAAAACGCCTTGGGCGTGTGAAAAGAGATACCATAGGTTTTTTATCCAGAAAATCACGTATCATCAGAGTTTTATCTACATAATAGTAGCCGGTGGTTGCAAGCTTAAAATCAGATACACCTATTGGTAGGGATTTATTTTTCGCGAAATGATTCATGTGTATGGTTTCGTCAGGGATTAACCATTTACGTCCTTCCTTTATTGCACCGGGCAATTCACCGTTTTTGCACATCTGTTGGATTCTTCGTACAGAAAATCCCATTGCTTTTGATGCATCTGAGCAAGATAAATATTCCATATGACACCTCCGTATAATAATCTGAATAGCAATACTTTGATTATATTATATGTCGTTATGCGAAATAAAACAACTGTGATTTCGCATAGATTTCGCCTGCAAACGAAATGTTATGTTATTTATCAGGTGTTATCCGATGTTTTCATTGGTTATCCTATTGCATATATAGGTTTACCTATATATAATTATGTACGTTGAGAAACAGATTGTTTTAAAAAGAACATCCCAGGAGAACACCATGCAAACATTAAAGAAATTCATCAAATACTACAAACCCTACAAAGCAGTCTTTTTCATAGACCTGCTTTGCGCAACAATAATCAGTGCAATAGATCTGGCGTTTCCGCAGCTGCTGCGCACGCTGACCAAAACCCTTTTTGCAGGAGCACCGGGAAAAATCATTTCTGCGCTGATTCCTATTACAATAGGCCTTTTGGTGGCATATATCATACAGACTGCGTGCAGGTATTATGTGACATATGTGGGGCACATGATGGGAGCGAGGATGGAGCGCGACATGAGAAAGGAGCTTTTCGACCAATATGAAAAGCTTTCTTTTTCGTATTATGATCAGAATAATTCCGGACAGATGATGAGCAAGCTCGTATCCGATTTGTTTGATATATCGGAGCTTGCGCATCACGGACCGGAGAATCTTTTTATATCGGTTATAAAGATAATCGGTTCTTTCATTTTTCTGTTTATGATAAACCGTATGCTTGCGGTTCCTATGCTTATTCTTGTGGTGCTTATGCTTGTATTTTCATATGGCCAGAATAAGAAAATGCAGGAAACCTTTATGGATAACAGGCGAAAAATCGGTGATATTAATTCGAGTCTTCAGGATACTCTGGCGGGCATAAGGGTGGTGCAGTCATTTGCCAATGAGCGTATCGAGCAGGAAAATTTAACAGAAGTAATGAAAATTTCCTGATTTCAAAGGATGCAAATTACAGATGTATGGGAAGTTTTATGAGCGGAAATGCATTTTTCCAGGGGATGATGTATCTTGTTACGCTGGTATTTGGTGGTTTTCTGATAGCGCATGGAAGGATGGAGGCATCCGACCTTGCTATGTATGCACTGTATATAGGCATCTTTATCAGTCCTATCCAGATACTTGTAGAGCTGACTGAGATGATGCAGAAGGGACTTTCGGGCTTTAGAAGATTCTTAGAGGTGGTGGAAACTGAGCCGGAGATAGTTGATGCTGCTGATGCAAAACCGCTTAAAAATGTAAAGGGAAATGTCTGTTACGAGGATGTTTCGTTCCACTATAGCGATGATGATACACCGGTGCTTTCGCACGTATCCTTTGAGATACCGGCAGGAAAATCAATTGCGCTTGTTGGACCGTCGGGAAGTGGAAAGACGACAATATGCTCACTGCTTCCACGGTTTTATGACGTGACGGAGGGCAGGGTCACAATAGATGGAAATGATGTGAGAAAGCTCACGCTTGAGAGCCTTCGCTCGCAGATTGGACTGGTTTCGCAGGATGTTTATTTGTTTGGCGGAAGCATAAAGGACAATATCGCCTACGGAAAACCGGATGCGACGATGGATGAGATTGTAGATGCGGCCAAAAAGGCGAATATCCACGATTTTATCATGGAACTGCCGGATAAATATGATACGTTTGTCGGTGAGAGAGGTACCAGATTGTCCGGAGGTCAGAAGCAGAGGATTTCCATTGCGAGGGTGTTCCTTAAAAATCCGCCTGTGCTAATACTTGATGAGGCAACCAGTGCCCTTGACAATGAGAGCGAGCGCTTTATCCAGAAAAGCCTTGAGGAGCTGGCAAAGGACAGAACGACTATCACCATCGCCCACAGGCTTTCGACAATCAGAAATGCGGACGAAATTCTCGTGGTAGCTGACTGTGGCATTGCTGAGAGAGGCACACATGAGGAACTTTTGGCACAGGACGGAATATATGCGCGCTATTATGATATGAGCAGGTAGATAATTGATAATTTAGCAGCTTATACGCTGTGCAAAGGCGGAATTTACAGAGAAGGGATTTGCCGGTACATCTCTGCGCAGCATATGTAAAAGAGCATCATGCATTTGAGCTTAAGGACATGGCACTAAAGAATGTGGATTAGGTAGTAGAACGGTTTATGATTGAACATTAACCCTATTTGCGCGACAAATTAATCAAACGCAAAATGTAGAAAAATTTTTTATTTGTTGATAAACTATTGTATAATTTCACTAAAAATGGTAATATGGTCTTATAATTTTAAGCTAAAGGAGTAGCAATAGGATAGGAGAGATGGTCATATGGAACAGTGTAAAACTAAAAAAAGAGGTACATTTGCAGCCAAAATCATAGTAATGGTGATTTTAGCTGTTATAGTTTCAAATGTTATTTGTATGGTATTTATTCTTGAAAGCTCCAAAAAACAAATTACAGACAGTGTCAAGCATACCATGGTAGATGTTGCTAATACAACGTCAAAAATCATGGAAAATGAGATTAGTAATTCAGGTGTTGATGATCTGGATTATGATGGTTATGCCAGTAATCTTTCAGATGTAAAGCTTGAAGGCATGGACAGCGCATACATGTATGTGGTTCAAAAGGATGGCACAATGCTTTATTATCCTACAAAGGAAAAGGTTGGACAGCCTGTTGAGAATGCTGTAATTAAAGGCGTTGTACAACAGCTTCAGGATGGCAAAAAACCGGGAACGACTGTTGTAGAATATGATTTCAATGGAACAACAAAGTATTCGGCATATACGATTTTGAACAATGAAAATATACTTGTGATTACAGCAGATGAGTCTGAGGCACTTGCAGGAATCACTACTGTAACAGGAGCTGCCGTTGGAATCAGTGCTATTGTTGTGCTTATTGCAATTATTATCTCATTCATAATGGGACGCAGGCTTATGAGACCGCTTGTAAAGGTCAGTACAATAATTGAGGATATTGCCAATGGTAATATTGAGGCAGATTTCAGTGTGGTCAAGGAGTCAAATGATGAGATAGGCCTGATTATAGAAAAGATGAAGGAGCTCACACAATCGATTGGAAGTATAGTCGGAAAGATAAGAAATTCCAGTGATACGATGTCATCAAACAGCTATGAGCTCAATGACACAAGCAGTCAGACACTTGCCGCAAACAATGAGATATCAAAGGCAGTCGAGGATGTTGCAGAGGGCTCTACAGGCATGGCTGCATCTATTTCCAAGATTAATGAAAATCTTCTGGAGATGAGCAATGAAACAAAGGACATAAATGCCTCTGTTGATGAAATCAAAAACCAGACGGTAGCCGTGCAGGATAGCAGTAAAATCATGAATGACAAGATTAAATCCATGCAGGATAGCAGCCGAAAGATGGATGATGGTATTTCAGCAATTTCAAAACGTATAGAAACCGTAAACAAGACAGTTGACAAGGTGAGCAATATTGTTTCTGTTATTGAGGAAATATCAGGAGAAACCAATCTATTGTCACTCAATGCATCTATAGAAGCAGCCAGAGCAGGCGATGCAGGAAAAGGCTTCGCAGTGGTGGCACAGGAGATTCGAGTGCTCTCAGACAATACCAATACGGAGCTTGAGAATATCAAGCAGATAATCTCATCACTGGTTGAAGAGTGCAGGTATTGTGTACAGGCATCAAGCATCATCGTCGAGGACAATGCCAAGCAGAAGGACGAGATTAAGGCAGTGCTCGATGAATTCAGCGAACTTGATAAGCAGATTCAAAAGACGGCAGAAAAAGCTGATGAAATCGAAGAGCTTGTCACTGCAATGGTTCAGCTGAATGATGATATCACTAAGAGCAGCAACAGCCTGACAGATGTCAGCGCAGCAAATGCCGCAGCAACCGAAGAGATGAATGCCAATATCGAGGAGCTCAATGCGATGATGCACGGAGTTTCTGAAATGGCAGGACACATGAATGAGGAGTCTGATGGCTTGAAGGAAGCGTTATCGTTCTTTCATAATTAATTGTAAGTATTCATAAATGAACATTGACCTCCTTTGCGCTTTAAGTTTATCATTAAAGCAAAAAGGAGGTTTTTGTCAGGTTTCAACATAAATCAGTCGTAAAAGCAGTAAAATGCTTTTGTGGCTGATTTTGGTTATATACTTATACAAAAATCTTAACATATGATAAACAGAAGAATGAGGTATAAAAAATGACAGACAATTTTGAATTTAGAAGTATACACCCAGACGAAGTAGAACAGGCAATAGCAATTGAGCAGATATGCTTCCCGCCAAATGAAGCATGTTCTCCAAAGGCGATGACAGAGAGAATTGCAAAGGTACCACAGCTATTTCTCGTGGCAGTTGACAAATCAACAGGTAAGCTGGCAGGCTTTTTAAATGGTGTGGCAACAGACGAGGAAAAGTTCAGGGATGAGTTCTTCACAGACATCGATTTATGCGATGAAAACGGTAAGAATGTGATGCTTCTTGGCCTTGACGTGCTTCCGGAGTATCGTGGACAGGGCCTCGCCAGAGAACTCGTGCATCGCTACAGCCAGCGAGAAAAGGCAAACGGGCGAAAGAAGCTGTTTCTGACATGCTTAGAGCAGAAGGTGGAGATGTATAAGAAGTTTGGATTGCAGGATCTGGGGATTGCTGACTCTACCTGGGGTGGAGAAGAGTGGCATGAGATGGTACTAAAGGGATGAATGTGATAATATGGAAAATAAAGTATCAGATAACGTTATAGAAAAAAACTATAGGGAGTGCCTTAAATTCAATGAAATCAACGAAAGTGGGGCAGGCAATTTTGATATGGCAACAGCAAAGGCTGCCCTTGAAAATCTATATGAGCTATACAAAAATGGCATATTAACAGGTCGTTTCACACAGGATAAGGACTATGTAGCAAGGTGTGCTGACCTGGTGATATTGGCGGAGGAGAACAAAGACAGCTTGTTTTATGATGCATGGCGCATATGGTTTAGATACTTTGTATCGATGGGCTATGCAGGATGGAATGAGCTGTGGGAGGCAGTATGAACCAAATTTGCAGGGATATTTTCAGAGCCATACATGAGGGTAAATGGCTGAAAATAGAATATCGAAACAAGGCAGATCAGGTGACGAAATATTGGATAGGGATAAGAGACCTTGATCCGAGAAGCCGAACTATGAAGGTTGATGGACTTCATCTGGGACAGCTTACGATTGGAGAATATGGCAGGATATTTATCGATTCAATATTGTCTACTGAGATAATAGAGGGGACATACTGCCCTGAAAACAAGATACTTGTTGAAGATATTGAGATGCATCCAGAGCGTTATAAAAATATATTTGACAGCTCAGCAAATTTAAAAATACTAAATTATCTCGAGATATGTAATAAGCTTGATACGACTCCGTATATCACAGATTACGACTTGATTCATTACATTGACAGAGATAGGATTAACTGTGGTATGTATCAGCTTACAGACCAGCAGTTCAGGGAAGTGGTTGCTCAATTTCAGTATTTTTCATCGCGGGAAAAAAGAAAAAGCGGATCATTAAAAGTTAAGAGGCTGGCAATAAATGTCCTGAGTATAAACACTAATAAAGGACTCTATGTTCTTGCATATAGAAATCTAAATCTTGATGTAAAAAATCATATTTTTAAACCGGATGAGGAGATTACGGTGTGTACGCAGTTTTCTATAGATGGAAAACAGGAAAATGCAAGGAAATTTTTAGATGCCGATGAATATGAGCTTTTGGAGGATTTTGAGAAAAATCTGGAAAAAATAAAGGATGCAATAACAGAGCATGGTGGCAACAAATCCATAGTAGATGATATGCCGTATGTTATTGGACTTGGAATGGACGTGGTTCTCAATCTGCACGAAGAATATAAGGCGATTATGGATATGTTTGAGGCTGATAATGTGACATATCCAATAAAGGCTTTTTTTGGAGAGCTTCTTGAGAGACCAAGAAGGACAAAAGCATATCCGATTGCTCTGATTAATAAAAATATAAATCTGGATCAGCTGCTTGCGATAAACAATGCTATGAAATATCCTCTTGCATATATTCAGGGACCACCCGGCACTGGCAAAACAAATACTATAATAAACACGATAGTAACAGCATTTTTTAACAATGTCACAGTGCTGTTTGCATCATATAATAATGTCCCGATAGATAATGTTTTTGAAAAGCTCTCATCCATGAAGTATCATGGGAAGACAATCCCTTTTCCAGTGCTTCGCCTGGGGAATACAGAAAAAGTAATGGACGCAATTAAATATATTAATGAGCTGCGTACACAGGTGCAGTCATTGCAGATTTTTGCTTCTACACTTGATAAGCGGAAGGATGATCGTATAGACAGGGCAAAGCGTTTGTCTGCACGTCTAAAGGAATATGAGGAAATTCTGGATTTAAAGGAGAGAAAAGAGACACTTACACATCTGATGAAATATCAGGAACATATGAAAAATACTATGAAGCTATTGCCGTTTCAGACAGATCTGCAAGGCTATCAGATGCAGAAGCTTGATAAAAGGATAGCTGCTATCGGTGAGATATCGGATGCTGATGCAATGAAGCTTCTGGATAGAAACGAGGATGAATTTTATCAGTATCTGTTTTACACATCTGCACGCTATATAAAGGCGCTCGAGGAACCTAAATTCCAGGAGCTTAGACAGATACTGGATTCTGATGAGACACCAGAGAAGCTTGTGAATGAGTTTAACAAATATATGCGTAAATCTGAAAATGTAAGAAAGCTTCAGCGAGTTTTTCCTATAATCATAACGACATGCATTTCTGCGCATAAAATAGGTGAGCCTGAGCCTTTATTTGATATGACAATTATGGATGAGGCAAGTCAGTGTAATGTGGCAATCTCACTGGTGCCTATAATCAGAGGAGAAAAACTGATGCTGGTGGGAGATCCGCAACAGCTAAATCCGGTTATCCTGCTTGGAGAACTGACAAACAAAAAGCTTCGTCGCAGGTATCATGTATCAGATGAGTACGATTATAGGGAAAATTCAATTTATAAAACGTATCTTGCCTGTGATGCAGTAAGTGATGAGGTGCTTCTGAGAAATCACTACAGATGCAATAAAGAAATAATAGGTTTTAACAATAAAAAATACTATAACTCAAAGCTCAAGATACAGTCAAAGAGTAATGAGCCTGAACCGCTTGTCTATATGGATGTGAAAAGCGATAACACACAGATAAAAAATACTTCTCCGGCTGAGGTTGAGGAAGTGGTGGAATATGCGCTTTTAAATAAAGATAAAAGTATTGCCGTGATTACGCCGTTTGTCAATCAAAAGCAATTGATTGAAAATGCAATAAAGCAGAATAAACTGAGCAATCTTGTCTGTGGAACGGTTCATGCATTTCAGGGCGATGAGAAGGATGTAGTACTGTTTTCTACAGCAATCTCTGAAAGGACAAGCTCAGGTACATATAACTGGCTTAAAAATAATAAGGAGCTCATAAATGTTGCGACATCCAGAGCAAAGGAGAAACTGGTGCTTCTCGCAAATGGAAAAGAGCTGGAAAGACTGCATGCGGGACAAGCTGATGATGATTTGTATGAGCTGGCGCAGTATATAAAGACCAATGGCCACTCAAAAATTACTGAAAAGCATATAAGCTCACGAGCACTGGGAATACAGCCGTTCTCGACGGCTACAGAAAATGCTTTTCTCGAAAATCTTACTCATGCTCTTGAAAATATCTGGCTTTCGCAGAGTAAATATGTAATACACAAGGAGGTTGCCATATCACAGGTATTCAGAGATAACATAACCTATGATGACTTGTTTTACATGGGACGTTTTGATTTTGTTGTATACGAAAAACAAGGCAGAAGCGAATTGCCAATACTTGCCATAGAATTGGATGGAAAAGAGCACTTTGAGGATGCGGTGGTGAAAGAGCGTGACAGAAAGAAAAATGCGATATGCAAGGCACACAACATGGAAATTATCCGGGTGGAAAACTCATATGCGAGAAGATATAATCATATCAAAGGAATATTGATGGATTATTTTTCAAGGGTACATTAAGGGGAATGTTGCACATTATAAAGAACCGGAATTTTTGAAATCCGACCATTGTACAATGGTGTTTTTTCGATTACAATATATGGAGAAATTGACAAAATCAGAGATTAACATTAAGGGAGGAGACCTATGTGGAGTGATTTACCAGAAGAAAAAAAGGAAGAGTATAAAAGACTAATATTGGCATTTGCGAGTCTGACAGGAATGTTTGCTCAGAAATCGTATGATAATGATAGTAATGTGTCGCCGATAATTAATTCTAAATTTCAAGAAACTGCATTTCAAAAGGCTTTTGATGCATATGCGGAAGATATTGGAAATACTTCTTATGATGTTTCACTGGAAGAAAATGGGGAAAAGTATCTTGTAGGCATAAAAACATTTGGAATTTCATCAGGGGATCAAAAGGTTGCGCAGTTTAAAGCAAAGCATGATGAATGGGCAGAAATAATTGAAAAAATAAAGGAAAATGCAAGTGGAGCAGATGATAAAGATACTATAAATTTATTGAATACGAATTTATATATGACTTTAGCAAGAAGAATTGCAATGATACGAAATGCGAGAATAGATTCGTCTCGTGCTAATATTAGAGGATTTAAGGTTAAAATTGATGATAGTCATGTTCATTCAGTTTATCATGTGTTAATGCCATCAGGTAAAAATGAAGAACCTAAGATTTTTGTCGGAGAAACAGCTTACGATAAGATTGATATTGAAAATTTATCAATAATTGGCTGTACGGGGAAAAATAATCCGACTAATTTTTTCTTTACAGATGGAAAACATGTTTATAAGTATACCTCTGCAGATAGTCAATTACATATGAATTTTGATAATAAGAATATAGTATGTGATGAGTGGGATGTTAAATATGCTGATGATGCGCATGCTATTTTTGGAAAAATTGCTGATGTTATTTATCCAGAGAACAAAGAGTTTTCTGTCAGTGGAGATAAAGTTGATTTTATAATTTCAAAAGACAAGTTTGATGAGCCTGTTGTGGAGGAGTCTTACTGTTGGACTATATGGAATAAAAATAGAGAAGTAGAATTATTTTCGGGATTCAACAGCTTTTATGGAACCGGTTCAAAGATGCAAATAGCTCAAAGAATTAAAAAGATAGATAGTTTAGATAATTTATTTAACGATTGTGATGAGGCTTTTGATTCATATAATGTGGATATTGCAAATAAGATAAAACAGGGGGTAAAAGACTTTTTACTAAAATCGTCAGCTACAAATGATGCTAGGATGGAAAAAGTAAAACTCAGAAATGAGTTGATAGAGCTCGCAGATAAAGTTGGTAGTAGTAAATTAACAGATGAGTTAAAGAAAATATTATATAGGCCGATGAATGAGGTGTATATTTCAATTCCAGATGCGAAAAGTTTTCATAAGGAACATCCATATTTTTTTGGAACAGGATATGGAGAAGTGAAGGATGGGAGTCATAGTTTGCGACTTCCGAAGGAAGAAAGGCAGTTTAACCTTGTTTTTGAACCATCAGGAGATAGTTTACCTGCTTATATTACTCAGGATGAAGGAAAGGCAATAGAATCAGTTGAAAAACAGTCATATTTGGGAGAATGGATTCTTAGAGAGGTATTTCAGTTAGGAGAATATGAACCACTTACGACAGAACGACTTGAGGAATTAAATATAAATGGAATTAGACTGACAAGATACCGAGGTTCAAAAGATATTCATTTAGAATTTATCTGGATAGATGAAGAAAATCCACCAAAGGGATATATATCAGGAAAAAGATAATAGATAAAAATACCAGTTCGTAGAATTAGAACTGGTGTTTTTTTATTAGAAAAAATGTAGAAAATTACAATATTAAATTGCGGCGCGCCGCGATTTATGCTATAATTATAAAAAATGACCTATTATAGTGAGGAGATAATATGTTAAAGTGCGCGTCTTTTTTTGCAGGGGTTGGTGGAATTGATTATGGATTTGAGAATACAGGAGTTTTTAAAACGGTATATGCGAACGAGATTGATTCTTATCCTGCAAGGACATTTGAATTAAATTATGATATAAAAGTTGATGTCAGAGATATACATGATGTAAAAAGTGATGAGATACCAGATTTTGATATAATGCTTGCCGGATTTCCGTGCCAAGCTTTTTCAATTGCAGGTTATAGGAAAGGCTTTGATGATGAAAAAGGTCGTGGAGAACTGTTTTTTGAATTAACTCGAATTCTTGCAGATAAAAAGCCAAGATTTGCTTTTTTTGAAAATGTTAAAAACTTAGTTGGACATGATAATGGGAATACATTTAGAGTTATCTGCCAACAACTGGATATCCTTGGTTATAAATATACATATCAGGTCTTAAATGCAATGAATTATGGAAATGTGGCTCAAAACAGAGAAAGAATATATATAGTAGCATTTAGAGATGAAGCTGATTATGAGAAATTTCATTGGCCACTATCTGTTCCGTTAACATCAACAGTTAAGGATATTATTGATTTTGAAAACAAAGTTGATGACAAATATTATTATACACAGGGGAAGTATAAAGGAAATATTTATGAAGCTCTTGTAGAGGGAATGAAGGACGATAAACCAGAACATCCGGCTGTATATCAATGGCGCCGTAAATATGTGAGAAAAAATCAGTCAGGGGTTGTTCCGACATTAACTGCTAATCAAGGTGAAGGTGGTCATAATGTATGTTTAATAAAGACAGAAAATGGCATTAGAAAAATGACACCAAGAGAGTGTTTTAATGCGCAGGGATTTCCAAAAGACTTTAAGCTTCCTGATAACATGAGTGATGCAAGATTGTATAAGCAGGCTGGTAATTCTGTTTGTGTTTCTGTGATAAAGCGAATTGCAGATGAAATAGCTCAAATATGTACTGATTAATTGTTTAAAGGGATGGCACATTATGTGTCATCCTTTTATATTGTAAAAATAATTGAAAGTACTATAATATTCTTATAGGTGGTTAGAATATGGCGAGGAGAAATTGGACAAGAGAAGAAACCATTTTGGCAATGGTTTGATTATTATAATGGTAAAGAAATAGTATTGCCAGATAAGTTTTTGCCATGAAAAGAATTTATTGAATATTATAATGATTTTATTTTTCAAGGAGCTTAATATGGCGGATGATATGACAAAGGAACAGCGTCATAAGAATATGCAGCATATCAAATCTAGTAATACAAAAATTGAAGTGTTGCTTAGAAAAGCCTTATGGGAGAGAGGGTATCGATATAGAAAAAATTATAAGGCGCTTCCAGGAAAACCGGATATTGTTTTGACAAAATATAAGATAGCAGTTTTTTGTGATGGAGAATTTTTCCACGGTAAAGACTGGGAGGTTCTTAAACCTAAGCTGGAAAATAGTAATAACAGTGAATATTGGATTAGCAAGATATCCAGAAACAGGGAACGGGATGACGAAGTAAACAAAAAACTGTTGTTTATGGGATGGACGGTAATCCGGTTTTGGGGAAATGACATAAAGAAACATACTGATGAGTGTGTGAAGGTAATTGAAGAAGCCATATTGGATATAAAAATCGGTGACGAAGAGCTATGATAAAATAGGCAGTTTTATTTCTCCTCTCTATTTTGACGATAGTTTCATGCGCTTTAAGTACAGCCTCTGGCATTATTTTGGAATTTGAGCCGTTTATTGCTTTAAGGTGCAAATCCATCAAAATACACCGGCCCTGTCCATTTTCAGCCCTGGCAAAACATGATATGATAATCCCGCAAAGAGAAATTCATACAACAAAGGTAACTGTTCAGAACCCCCTATCATCCAAAGATAATATCCGGATTCCCATTTAACGCTTCGCGGATGGCTGTAAATGAATTTATGTGATGTTTATTAGCACATCCAATGTAACTCATGATTGTAAGATATTCCTGTGCACCCTCTTCACTCCGGAAGCAGCCTGAGACCTTGGTTTTTACTTTTACCATTCTCAGATCCCGCTCCGCCTGATTGTTATCAAAAGGTACACTGAAATTCTTTGCAAAAAGGCAGACTGATTCCTTGTAATTATCCAGCCGGCAGATCAGATTTAATACTTTGCTCTTTTTCTTCCGGCCGCGCTTTTTACCAGTAGTTTCTGGAACTGGATTTTCCTCATATGCTGTTTTGATGATGTCATCATACTCTACATCATACTGACTGAGCTGATGGCTGTTGAGCTCATCCTTGTGTTCCCGGACGGCTTCATCCCGGCTCTTTTTCATGTCGAGAAGAAGTTTTTTGAATTTTGGTGCCCCAGGTCTGATCCGGATGGTTCTCAATGACTCCGTTCAGTTCACGGAGAATGTGGGCACAGCAGACTGCATGTGTCACATCCGCATACTGCCAGTAGGAGCTCCAGCAGTCATGGACAATGATTCCCCTCGCGTGCGGAAGAACGTCTGCAGCATCCATACCGATACGTCCGCGTTTTTTGTTAATGCTCAGATACGTGTAATCCCTGTCAGATGCATTATGGACCCACCATGTTTTTCCATCGATACGGGAACCGGTCTCATCACAGTGGATCAGCCCCAGAGATGCAGTTTTCTGCCGGATTTTTTCGTAGGTTCCCTTCAGTGAATCCGCACAGCGGGTTACCATGTTCTTGATCGTGCCGGTTGCAAGTGGGATGTTAAATACACTGGACAGGATTTCATGTGTGCGGTTGATACTGACCGCGCCCACTGTATTAAAAGCAACAACCATTGCCTGGAGATTTTTTCCATACTGCACGGTTGCCCGTATACCGGCGGGAAAAGAGCCGGTTCTGGAGCCACCATGCATGGGACACTCCGGTACTGAAATCAGATTATGGGCAGTGACATCCACAGTGACAACGGCGTCTATTTCATGGCGTGTTTCTTTGACACAGGCTTTCGCCAGGCATGTATCATGATACGGACATCCATCACAGTCGGAATGCATATGATTCTCCGTATGGTCAGGTTTTGAAATAACGGATAAGTAAACTCCCTCATGTCCTTCCTGAGCACCCTGTTTCTTACCGGATGCTTCACGGAGACTACGATCTTTTTTTACAGTCGGCTTTTTCAGTCCATCAGATGATGGAGGTTTGGAACTGTTCCGGGAGTTTTGATTTATCTGCTCCCTCAGTTCTTTGATGGTCTGGTTAAGTCTGTCAATGGTTTTATTAAGCTCCTTGATGGTCTGCCCCATATGATCAACATTGTTTGTCAGTTCTTCATTCTGTTTAAGCAGAGAAGAGTTCTGTTCCATCAGCTGCTGAACCATTTCCAATGTGATATTTACCGGCATCCAGACCACCTTCTTTCCGTAAATTCTTATAATAGCATTATAGCCGAAAAGCTGTAAAAAAGCGAATTTATGGAATTCGGGGTATGGTCAAAATGACTGTGGATAAGTATTGGATTTTAAGGTACAGGTGGTTACAAAATATATTCAAAACCCGCCAAAGTGGCGGTTATGAAAGCAATCATAAATGTTACATAAATAGGTGTAAACAAATCCATTTTTTAAAGCGGGGATATCCACTTTGCGTGTAATGCAGGCACAAAAAAAGAAATTAAATTTCTCTGTTTTGCACATAAATTTTAGAGAATCCCTATGAGGGGTTCTGAACAGTTACTATTTCTTTTATATTGGAATATTTTTTGTTGCAATGTGTTTATTATGTGTCGGATAACTTTCTACTAGAACCGGGTGTGTGAAATTTAGAGATATAATGTATTATTTGTGTTAAGTGATAAAAGAGATAAAAGAAGGATACTCACTCGTTTATAGTGATGGTGGTTATCCTTTTTTGTCATTCTTTCCCTTCAATCTGATAATCACATGTGACATCAAATATATGGGCAAGAGCCCTTATTTCAATATCGGTTACATATCTTCGATTTGTTTCAATTCGGTTAATCACATTTTTATCCATATCATCAACCTGCTATCTGACATAGTAATATAGCGATAATTCTGATACGTGAACCATCAGAATTTCCATATCACTATTTTTGTATGTTTTATTACATAAAAAAGTGCAAATGCATAAAAAATAGTAATGTATATTGAAGTAAAAATAATTTAGTGGTAAAATAACATTACAAAAATCCGTGCAATACACAAAAACAAGGAGTGATATTATGGAGATTAAGAGAGATTCATACCTTGAACAGTTAAAGATAAGAAAAGATAATGGCATGATAAAGATTATTACGGGAATCAGGAGATGTGGCAAATCGTTCCTGTTATTTGTATTGTTTAAGAAATACTTATTGGAGAGTGGCGTGGATAATGACCACATCATTGAGATTGCTTTAGATGGCATTGAAAATGAGGAACTGAGAGATCCAAAGAAGTGTTATCAGCATATTAAAGATGCAATGGAAGATGACCAGAAGTATTATCTGCTCTTGGATGAAGTACAGTTTATGCCACGATTTGAGGAAGTGCTGAACAGTTTGCTTCGTATTAGCAACATTGATGTGTATGTAACCGGCAGTAATTCTAAATTTTTATCTAGTGATATTGTAACGGAATTTAGGGGGAGAGGAGATGAAATCAGAATTTATCCGTTGTCCTTCGCAGAGTTCTATGCAGCTTTCGATGGAGATTATGATGATGCTTGGGAGGAATATATGATATATGGTGGTTTACCACAGGTGGCACAATTTTCTGTGGAACGCCAAAAGGCTGAGTATCTAAAAAATATATTTGCCAATGTTTATATCAAGGATGTGGTAGAGCGAAACAGGATTCAAAATGTTGATGAGATTGGAACTTTGGTGGATATTCTTGCTTCTGCCATAGGAGCCCCTACCAATCCAACTAAAATATCAAATACTTTTAAAAGTGAGAGAGGTATCAATTACAGCAATAAAACTGTATCCAACCATATTGATTATTTGGCAGAGGCATTTTTGATTTCTAAAGCGTATCGATATGATATTAAGGGGAGAAAATATGTAGGGGCAAACCTGAAATACTATTTTTCGGATGTTGGACTTAGAAATGCCAGACTGAACTTCAGACAGCAGGAGCCGACTCATATTATGGAGAACATAGTTTATAATGAGCTGCTTGTGCGTGGTTACAATGTTGATGTCGGTATTGTGGATGTATTTGCAAAGAATAGTGAAGGAAAGAGGGTTCATAAGCAGTTAGAGGTTGATTTTGTAGTGAATCAGGGCAGTCAGAGATATTATATTCAGGTAGCTTATGATATGACTTCTGAGGAAAAGCAGACACAGGAACTTAATTCACTTCGCAATATTCCGGATTCATTTAAGAAGATTGTTATAGTGAATGGAACAAAAAAGCCTTGGAGAAATGAGGAAGGATTTGTGATTATGGGTATGAAGTATTTTTTGCTCAATGCGGATAGTTTGGAGTTTTAGTCCGAAAAATGAAATGGTTTATAGATTAGTGGATATCCATTTTCATGGTTTGGCATGTTCTGGACACGCTATTCATCCATCTCAAAGAAGTCGCGTACTTACAAGCGCACCGATTACTTTAGAAGAGAATGTATGGCTTGGTGCGAATGTAACAGTAGTAGGCGGTGTTTTTAACCGAGAGACGAATTTGAAGTTCATGGAGGTTTTTATGAATAAAGAATGGTCAGAAATGAATAAGACTATGCAATTACAGATTAAGAAAAAAGATACCTTTTCAACAGGTATAGATACATTGCTTACACTCCGTGAAGAACTTATGAAACAAATTCTACAGTTTAAGACGGAATTATCATTTGATGATTTTAGTGCAATGCCATATATGAATGCAAAAGGGTATCATAGTAAAACGATTGCCTATTCTCTTTGGCATATTTTTCGCATTGAAGATATTGTTGCACATACACTTATTTCTGATGATGAACAAGTATTATTTAAAGGAGATTATCAAAGACGCATAAATTCTCCGATTATTACAACTGCAAACGAACTTGTAAAAGAAGAAATAAGTGAGTTTTCAAAAAAATTGTCTATTGAAGAATTATATAATTACATAATTGATGTTGATACATCTACGACACAAGTTTTAAAAGCTCTTGAATATAGTGATATTAAAGAGAAAATCACTGACGAAAAAAGAAAGCAGTTGGAGATGCTAAATGTAGTGAGTGGTGATGAAAACGCATATTGGTTAATTGATTACTGGTGTGGAAAAGATGTAAAGGGATTGATACAGATGCCGTTTTCAAGACATTGGATTATGCATATTGAGGCATGTTTAAAGATAAGAGATAAGCAGTTATCTATTAAGTAAATTTCAGTTTGCAAAACTGACCAAAAATACAAACAGTTCGTAAAAGCATAATTTTACGAACTGTTTTTTTGCGTATTTACGGCATTCTTTTCTGTATACGAACTTTTAGATACGGAAATACGAACTATATTGTATAAGTTTATTTTTTGACCTGTCAAGGATGGCGGCAGGATGGCGATAACCTAAAACATTTGGGGCTAAACCCATAAGAAAAATGATTGACCCAAAAAAATAAAGATTATTTACATAAGCCATTTGGACTAACCATCCGGATGGCTATTTTTTTACCCTTTTTTGGGTAATGGATGTAGAAAGAAGGTGAGAAAATTGAAAATTAAAAAGGTCGATGACAAGCCTATGGTGATCCATACCAAGAAGAAAGCAAAAAGAAACTGCTAAGACCGCTGCAAAGGAGGCATCCAAAGAGACTGCTAAGGTAGCGGCAAAGGAAGGTGCAAAAGTAGCAGCAAAAGTTGGAACCATTGTTGCAGGAACAGCAGCAGGACAGATGTATTTGAGATTTATATGAAGGAAAACAAAGGAAAAATAAAGCCGGAGATGAAGGAAGTCGCTGTACAGAAGAATGAAAAGGCAAGATAGAAGATTAGCATGGCTATATAAGGGCGTATCATCGAGATTGGTGGTGCGCCTTTCTTGCTTTTTTGTTAGGATTTTAACTTCTTTATGAATGGTGAATTGGCGGTCAAATTGTTGATGTGGTAACATTATAACGATAAAAAAGCATTCTGAATTTCTTGTAGAATTTTTGTACTATATATGCTATGATATTGAAATAAATCTAGGTTAAGGTTTATACATATATAAGCAAAAGGAGGAGAGTAGCTTGAGTCATTTACCATTAAACATTCGTGTCCCAATCGAGGAAGATAATCCCAGCATTATTCGTATGGAAGAAAAGTGCATAAAATGTGGTATGTGTAAGGATGTATGTACCAGCCAGATTGGTGTGCACGGAACATACACATTAGAGCAGACCTGTGGGGAGGCAGTATGCATCAATTGTGGGCAGTGTGCCAATGTGTGTCCGGTAGACAGTATAACGGAAAAATATGAATATAATTATGTAAAAGAGGCAATCAAAGACCCGGATAAGGTTGTAATAGTCAGCACATCCCCTTCAGTAAGAGCAGCACTTGGCGAAGAGTTCGGTATGCCAGATGGCAGCTTTGTACAGGGTAAGATGGTGGCTTTACTCAGAAAGCTTGGAGTTAATTTTGTTCTTGATACAAACTTTGCAGCCGATTTGACAATTGTGGAGGAGGCAAGCGAGTTAATAGAGCGAGTTACTAAGAACACCGCACCTTTGCCACAGTTTACCAGCTGTTGTCCAGCCTGGATAAAGTATGTAGAGACATACTATCCTGAGATGATTCCTAATCTCTCAACAGCAAAAAGTCCAATTGGAATGCAGGGACCAACAATTAAGACATTTTTTGCTAAGAAGAAGGGAATTAATCCAGAGAATATTGTTAATGTGGCACTTACACCATGTACGGCAAAGAAGTTTGAAATTCGCAGAAATGAAATGAACGCTGCAGCGAAATATCTTGGAATTGATGACATGCGTGACATGGATTATGTTATCACTACAAGAGAACTGGCAAAATGGGCCAAGGAAGAAAATATTGATTTTGCCAGTCTTTTAGATAGTGATTATGATGATTTCATGGGCGAAGCTTCTGGAGCTGGTGTTATTTTCGGCAATACCGGTGGTGTTATGGAAGCGGCGCTGAGAACAGCATACGAATATATTACAAAAGAGAAATCTCCAGAACAGCTTTTGAATTTTACACCTGTAAGAGGTTATGATGGTGTTAAAGAGGCAACTGTAAAAATTGGAGAGCTGGATGTAAGTATAGCTGTCATTTATGGAACTGCTAATGCGGGAAAAGTAATTGAAGAAATAAAGAACGGAAATAAACAGTATCATTTTGTTGAAGTTATGACGTGTCCGGGAGGCTGTATCGGAGGCGGTGGACAGCCAAAGAATGTTATGAAGGACAAGGATGAAGTCAGAAAAGCAAGGATTCAAAGCCTGTACACGAAGGATGAGGCAATGATTATCAGAAAGAGTCATGAGAATCCTGATATTAAAAGAGTATATGAAGAATTTTATGGGGAGCCATTAAGTGAGCTGGCTGAAAAAATGTTACACACATCATATGAAGACAAGAGCGAAATATTAAATAGAAAAGGAGATAAAGAAATGGGTATGTAGTGTATGTGTATATGTACATGAAGGAGAGCAGCCACCGGAGCAGTGTCCAGTATGTAAGCAGCCGGCATCGGCATTTAAGAAAGAGGATGCAGTATCATCAAAGAGCAAATATGCAGGAACAAAGACAGAGAAGAATCTCTGGGAAGCATTTGCAGGAGAGTCACAGGCCAGAAATAAATATACATACTTTGCTTCTGTAGCAAAGAAGGCCGGATATGAGCAGATTGCAGCATTATTCTTACAGACAGCTGAGAATGAGAAAGAGCATGCCAAGCTTTGGTTTAAGGCGCTGGGAGAGCTGGGGGATACAGCAGAAAATCTTTTACATGCAGCTGAGGGTGAGAATGCTGAGTGGACAGACATGTACGAGAGAATGGCTAAGGATGCAGAGGAAGAAGGATTCACTGAGTTAGCAGCACAGTTTAGAGGTGTTGGAGCAATTGAAAAACTTCATGAAGAGAGATACCGTGCATTGCTTAAGAATGTAGAAGCAATGGAGGTATTTAAAAAGAGTGGAGTAACTATGTGGGAATGCCGAAACTGTGGGCATGTAGTTGTAGGACTTGAGGCACCAGAGGTTTGTCCGGTATGTAATCATCCACAGGCTTATTTTGAAGTAAGAAAAGAGAATTATTAATTAGTCTTTTGAGAGCAGTGTATTCATAAATTATTGCACTGCTCTTTTTTATAGAATGGAATGAATACTTAAACAGATAAAGTCAGGGGGATTCACATGAGAGTACTGAATATCGAAGATGATACATTTAAACACAATGATATTTGCAAAGCCCTGTCAGGATGCGGGATTAAAGATGTCGAATGGTCCAATAATCTCGCGGATGGCTGGAAACAGATTAAAAACTCAATGGATAGTAATACCCCGTATGATCTGATAATTACTGATATGTATTATCCCAGCGAGCCGGGTGGCAGAGAAGAGGAATCAGGAGATGTTCTGATTGACAGAGTTATTAAGAACAAAATCACAATACCTGTAATTCTCTGCTCCAGCGTGAACCTCAAATACCCGGAAATATATGGCTGTGTTTATTATAGCAGGGAAAGAAACTGGGAGGCAGATATGCAGAAGCTTGTAAATAGTCTTGTTGCCGGATAAGTGCTAGTACTTCAACTCAATATCTCCAAGACCGGAGTCGATAATCAGGTGTTTTACCTTTTCGGCTTTTTCATTTACTTCATACTCATCGCCGTAATCATTACCATTGATTGTGATACTGCCGATTCCGGAGTCCAAATCCATCATGTAGCCGTCAAGTGACTGTGAGGATGTCACAGTGATGTTACCTGTACCACCGTCGATATCCATCTTGTCAAAGGCACAGTTTTCAAAGTTTAGGTTGCCGGTTCCGCTATCCACATCACATGTGGCGAAGCTGCAGTCAGTGACATATAAATCGCCTACGCCTGTGTCAAATTCAGCATCGGCTGCGGTCAGAGCATCGAGGTTCACTTCGCCTACGCCGGTATTAAATGAGAGCTTGTTCAATGCTGCACCATCAGGAATGGTGACAGTGATTTCACTCGTTGTGTTTCCTTTGTAGTTGGTTCTTTCTCTCTGTGATATCGTGAGGGTATCGCCGGAACTCTTGATTTTTGGAACAAGTCGCTCGTTGCATTTGTATGAGACCGTGTAGTTGTCACCGGCTGTTATGTTGATATTCAGTACGGCTGCATCAAATATCAGGTTTGAAAATTCATCGACTGAAAGCTCCTTTGTGCATACATTTCCGGGAGAATTGTCTGAGTGTGGAATAAGATTGTCAAACAGACCAAGGGCCAAGCCTCCGATATGGTAGAGACTTCCGGCTATGATGCAGATTACGGTAATTATTGTAATTGTTGTCAGATATATAGATTTTTTCATTTTGCATCTCCTTTTAAAATCAATTACTATGTTTATCGCTGAGCAGATTCTCAACCAGAGAGTGGATGATTGCAGCTATCGGCCAGATGATCCATGTAATATGCCAGTCAAATGTAAGAAAGCTCCAGCAGAGATAGATGCATGTGACTGTTGACCAGTAAACTGACATGATTGCAGCCACAACCGGATTTTCATAGTGAACCTTGCCATCGTGTGAATTGGCAAAATTACCGCCTACAGTTTTAGCACCGTTTAATGAGAGAAGCTTGTCAAAGCTTGATTTTGTCATATTTGTGAACACTATCATGAACACTCCGATTGCTATGAATACGAGCACGAGTCCGCCGGAAAGTGAATCTGCGAAGGTTCTTTTGGTGTTTAGTGAGCTGATGATGATTGCAGGCACTGCACAGAGTATACAGAGCATGATGCCCACTGTTAAAAGTATTGCGTGTGTGGCACGGTAGCTTTCCTTTCGCTCGTTGACCCAGTTTGCTGTCTCAAAATCTATGCAGTAAGGCTCTTGTTTCAGGTAGTTCCATTTTGATGAGCTTGAGCCTGAAAAGATGAAAAAACCGACTGCAACGGCGATACACAGGAACAGGAAGGTGCCGCCGATGGCATCAGATGCGTCCGGTGAAGCGAGTGAACGCGGAATACATTCGCTGAATATCGGTCCAAGGCTTGCGAGGATACAAAGCAGCACTCCAAACGCTGTGAGATATGCCTGTTTTGCTGAATCCTTGAGGAAGCTGACCGCAGTCTCGCGGGAGAGTGTTTTGGCAGCAGGCATTGCCTGGCGAGGGTCCACGAAGCTTTTGATGCCGAGAGAGTCAGCAAGCTCGTCAAGATTTCCAAACTCTGATATGACGATGCCGATGGCTTCGTTGTCGGATTTGCCCTCGGATATCAGTTCATTGTATTTATCCTCCATCATCTGATAGAGCTCATATTTTGCCTTCTGTACCTCGGGAGTATTCGGGAGGTGCGAAAACATATTTTCCAGATAATTCTTTATTGTTTCCATAAAATGTCTCCTTTTAAAATCGTATGAATTTGCTCACCACGTCGAGTGTCAGTTTCCATTCCTCGCATTTCATCCTGTAATATTCTCTGCCGGAACCGGTAATCTGATAATAGGTTCGTCGTTTGCCGTTTGCGTTGTCGCTCGAAGAAAATGATGTGATGTATCCGTTTTTCTCCAGACGGGTAAATGCAGAGTAAAGGGTTGTTTCCTTAATGACGTATTTTTCTTCGGATATCTGCTTTATCTGCTTTGAAATCTCGTAGCCGTAGGATGGTTTGTCGAGAAGCAGATAGAGGATGATGGTATCGTTGTATCCGCGGATGACATCGCTGCTGATGTTAACCATTTTCCACCTCCTGTTTCTAATATTTTAGTAACTATTCAGAACCACCGTGAGAATAGTTATCCATTTTTATTATATTTCAGACCGGAGTATGATTTACTTGTCTGTGAATCCGGTTTTATATATGATGGATTTTATGTTACTGTTTACACGAAATATTCTGTCGTGAACTGGATACTACGCGTGACGTACTACGAGTGTCATACTATGTCTGTCGTAGTAAACATATCACAGGTTGTTTTTTATGTCAACAGGGATTTGAAAAATAAGTGGAAGAAACACAGGCTGTGATGGTATACTGTACATAGTATATGTAGCAGTTTACATGCGGAATAATAAAAATAATAATTAGAAGTACAGGAGAAGTAATTAAAAATGATATTCGAAACACACGCCCATTATGACGATGACAGATTTAAGGAAGACCGCGATGTGACCATACAGCGGGTTTGTGACAGCGGGGTGGCGCCGATAATAAACGTCGGTGCATCAATAAGCTCCACAAAAACAACGATGGAGCTTGCAGAAAAATATGATTTTATATATGCGGCGGTCGGAGTGCATCCAAGCGACATAGCAGACTTGAACGATGAGACCTTTGCATGGCTTAAGCAGCAGACATTATGGGAAAAGACTGTGGCCGTCGGCGAAATAGGACTTGACTATTATTGGGATAAGGAAGCCGATGTACAGGAAAAACAGCGCTACTGGTTTAAGCGCCAGCTTGAGCTTGCGGCAGAAGCTTCACTGCCTGTAATAATACATTCTCGCGATGCGGCCGAAGATACAATGAAAATTATGAAAGAAGCAGCAGCGAAAGGCATCCGCGGTGTGATACACTGCTACTCATACTCGCCGGAGATGGCACAGGAATTTATAAAAATGGGCTATTATATCGGAGTTGGCGGAGTTGTCACATTCAAAAATGCAAAGAAGCTCGTACAGACTGTATCAGAGCTTCCGCTGGATAGAATCCTCCTTGAAACCGACTGTCCATACATGGCGCCGGAGCCGCATCGGGGCACCAGAAATGACTCGTCAAACATTCCGTATGTCATATCAAAGATAGCGGAAATCAAGGGCATTACGCCGGATGAGGTAGAGCGCGTAACGCGCGCAAACGCATTTGAACTCTTTAAACGTGTCAATTTCCGGGATTGTGCCACAGCGTGAGGGGCGAAAACCGCGAAAATTCATGAATATAATTGAAATAAAGACATTTTATGTGATATTATAAAAGATATTGACAGCAGTTGGACTGTCACATCAGACGAAACGACACAAGGAGCAGCGCATATAATGGCATTTTTGGGAAATCCTAAGAACACAATCGAGGTTCTGCAGAAATACAATTTCAATTTTCAAAAGAAATTCGGTCAGAACTTCCTCATAGATACAAACATACTTGAAGAAATCATAGACTCAGCCGGCATCACAAAGGATGACATGATACTTGAGATAGGTCCCGGAATAGGCACGATGACGCAGTATCTGTGTGAGTCGGCGCGTCAGGTAATTGCGGTCGAGATAGATACAAATCTGATACCGATACTTGAGGATACGCTGAGTGAGTACGACAATGTAAAGGTAATAAACGATGACATATTAAAGGTGGACATAAACGTACTTGCAGAGGAATATAATAATGGTAAGCCGATAAAAGTAGTCGCAAACCTGCCATATTACATAACGACACCAATTATTATGGGGCTGTTTGAGAGCCATGTGCCTATAGACAGCATCACAATCATGGTGCAGAAGGAGGTCGCTGACCGCATGCAGGCAGGTCCCGGCAAGAAGGATTATGGAGCACTTTCGCTGGCAGTACAATATTATTCGCACCCGGAAATAGTGGTGAATGTGCCGCCAAGCTGTTTCATGCCACAGCCAAAGGTAGGTAGCTCCGTTATATCGCTCAAGAGATATGAAAAGCCGGTGGTTGAGGTGGAGGATGAAAAGCTCATGTTCAAAATTATCAGGGCATCCTTCAACCAGCGCAGAAAAACACTTGCCAACGGACTCAACAACTTCGGCGGCATGGGACTGACAAAGGAGCAGATACAACAGAGCATCGAAGCACTCGGTGTTCCTGTAAACGTGCGTGGTGAGGCACTCAGCCTGGAACAGTTTGCACAGTTGTCCAATATAATCGGAGCAGCCAAAAAAGAATAAAGTGTATGAATAAATATGCGCAGACAGGACAAACTATCATCAGAACAAATCAGATGATGGAGGAAATGTCCTATGAAAAAACAACAAATAGCAGCAGCGGCATGTCTCGTGGCCGGAGCCATAGGATTTGCAGCGGTATATTCAACACACAATCTCAGTAACGAGGAAGAACCGACAGAAATCTCACAGACCTCGTCCATAGTGGAGCCCACAGAGAAAAAGACACCACAGCCCGTGAGGGAAGAGAAGGATACCGAGACAGAAACAAAGCAGGATAGCACAGATGCTAAGCAGCCTCAAAAACAGGAACCGACAGAAAAAGAACTGCATTTTTCACCGGAAAATGTGACAAACTGGCCTTTAAAGGGAGATGTGCTGTTACCGTTTTCCATGGAAAAAACAGTATATTTTCCAACACTTGATCAGTATCAGTATAATCGCGGCATGGTAATCCGCGCCAATGAGGGGGATTCTGTGTGCTCTGTCACAGAGGGCAGAATCATAGATATATATGACAGTGCTGAGACAGGATGCACGGTGGTACAGGATCTGGGAGATGGCTACACGGCAACGTACGGACAGCTTAAGGATCTGACCTGTGATGAGGGAGATGTGCTTGAAGCGGGCGAGACGCTTGGGGCAGTTGGAAAAGCAACCAGATATTACACCGTCGAGGGTACAAATATATATTTTGCAATGGAACAGGACGGAAAACCAATCAATCCGATGGACTATTTCGGAGACAAATAAATAGAAAATATAGAATATGCCATACATGATCCGCCATATGCAGATGCGGATATGAGCAGGCAGAGAGGTGAGCATGGTGGAATTTGAAGAATACAATGAAAAAGTAAAACAGTTGACACAGGGCATTCTTGACACATATAGAAAGAATGCCGAGCTCACCATGAAGTATTGTAATGAGCTCATTGCATATGGCGAAAATACAGCAGATTCAAAGCTTCTTGGGTTTGGATATTTTTATCTTGCTTCAACGCTGTATTGTCTGAATGACTGTGAACATATTTTTGATGTTATAGTCAAAGCCATAAAGCATCTGGAGAGGAGCGGCGAGTGGTGTCTTCTGGCTAGATCATACAACATACTGGGCATTGTTACCTTTAGCAGAGGCAATATGCCTGTGGCGTATGATTATTATCTTGATGGCCTTATGTATTGTAAAAAATACGGCTTACTCGAAGAACAGGGCATGATCAATGTCAACTGCGGAGCATTGAACATAGAGGCCGGAAGATACAGGGAAGCCATGGAATATTTTGAGAAAGCCATGGAATACATAGTGTCCATACCGGATGACCCTGAGTATCATACCAAGATGATATCCTTATATGAAAATATGATAAACTGCAAGGTGCTTGAGAATGATTTTACAGGCATAGATGCCATGCTGTCTGAGGTTGAAAAAGAGCATCTGCCGTATGCGGATGCCATTGACAGGCTTGGCATATTAATCAGTAAAACCTTTTATATGCATAGAAGCGGTCAGTATGATAAGCGTGATGAATGCATCAATAAGATTGACAGCGGAATCCGTCCGGATATGCTTTTTCTGGATTTGCTGGAGGATTTTTTTGTCTATCTGAATGTATTGTTTGAGAGCGATAAAAATGATGAGTTCTGGCATCTTGTTGAGCTTATGGAGCCAATGCTAACCAACATGAAGGTCACAGGCATGCAGGTAAGACTGCTGTCACTCAAAATCCGTTACTACAGAAAAAATCATATGAATGCAGAGTATCTGCAGTCTGCCGGCTTGTACTATGAGCTGTCGGAGAGACAGGCAGCCGAGTCAAAGGGTGTGATAAAAGAGGTAATAGGACTCCGAAACAACTTCGAGAAGGTAAATCGTGCCAAGAAAGAAATGGAAAAGGAAAATAAACGTCTTCTGGTACAGTCGGAGACAGATCCGCTTACAGGTATGGCAAACAGACGAAAGCTCAATGTCCAGGCTGATGATATGTTTATGAATGCACTTGAAGCCGGACATAATTTTGCAATTGAGATACTGGATGTTGATTATTTCAAGGAATACAATGACAATTACGGACATCAGGCAGGAGATAAATGTCTTATTGAGATAGCTGAATGTATCAGGGAAGTGGCAATGGCACATGGAGGTTTCTGCTCCAGATATGGTGGAGATGAGTTTGTTATCATATATGAGGCGGTATCAAAGGAGGAGGCAGAAAGCTATGCGGCGCAGCTGAGGCAGAAGGTGCTGAATCTGAATATAGCGCACAGATATTCAAAAGCTATGCCAATTGTCACAATATCCCAGGGAATGTTCTGCGATGTGCCGCATAAGGAAAACAGAGTGTGGGATTTTTTACATATAGCTGATGAGGTGCTTTATAGCGTAAAGTCAGAAAACCGTAACAGCTATAGTGTGATGGACAGAGAGGAGTACCTTACGCTTTCAGAGCAGGTTTCAGAGCCTGTAAAACTCTTTTAGGAAATAGGGATTGGCATAAAAGTGGAAAATTATACATATATTGTAAGGTGTGCTGATGGTACACTTTACACAGGCTGGACAAATGACCTCAAAAAGCGCATAAAAGCACATAATGACGGAAAAGGCGCCAAATATACAAAGACACGCAGACCTGTGGAGCTGGTCTACTTCGAGCATTTTGCCACAAAAGAGGAGGCAATGAGCAGGGAGTATCACATAAAACAGCTTAAGCGTTCACAGAAGCAGGCTCTGATAGATAGAATGGATAAAAGTCATGAGATAATACCATTTGAGCTGACAGAGGGCGAGAGTGTTGCCCGGATTAATTAAAGACTATATAATGTTTATTGTAATCTCACAATAGTTACCAACGAAGGAATTATTTGGGAGCGGTAATCAGCTTGTTACATTCCGGACATACAATAAACGGGGAGGAATCGCGCATGGAAGAGAATAATAAGATGAAGCACACCATAAAGGTCGCATGGGCCAAAGGGTTTTCACAGTTTTTAGCACTAGCAGGAGCAATCCTGCTAGTGTTTGTGCTATTTAAATTTGATGCAATAATGGCACAGATAGTGAGAATAATAAACATACTTATGCCAATTATCATGGGTATTGTACTGGCGTATCTCGTAAATCCGATGGTAGAGTTTTATGACAGAAAGCTAAGCAATTCGCTCGGCAAAGCCATAGAAAAAAAGCGAGGAAAGAGACCATCAATGAGAGGTCTGTCAATACTTATAAGTCTGGTCATAATAGTAGCCATTATAGTAGTGCTCATCATGATGGTGGTGCCACAGCTTGTAAGCAACATCACAAACGCGGTCAGTCTTTTACCGGATCAGATACAGGACCTTGTGAAAAAAATCACAGAGCTTGCTAAAAATAATGACAAGGCAAAGGAAATAATCACTGAGCTATACAATAACAGCATAAGCTATTTTACCGAATGGGTAAGGGACAATATACTTGGACAGGTTACCTTTGTGATAAACAGTATTATGGGAATCTTTGGTACAGCGGTAAACTGCCTCGTTGCATTCATCGTGGCCATCTATGTCCTGCTTAGCAAGGATACCTTCAAGCGTCAGACTAAGAAGCTCGTGAGTGCATTTCTGCCGGAACGCCATATACAGGTGCTTTCGAGCATCTTAAAAGAGAGCGACAAGATATTCGGGGGCTTTATCAGTGGTAAAATCATCGATTCACTCATAATCGGAGCTATCTGTTTCGTGTGCTGCCTGATACTGCGCATGCCGTATGTAGCACTCGTGAGCGTGATAGTCGGAGTGACCAATGTCATACCGTTCTTTGGACCGTACATTGGAGCCATACCAAGCACCATACTCATCATGCTCGACAGCCCGTCAAAGGGTGTGATATTTTTGCTGTTTATCATTATCTTACAGCAGGTGGACGGCAATATCATCGGACCAAAGATACTCGGTGAGTCCACAGGACTCTCACCTTTCTGGGTGGTATTTGCAATCTTCCTTGGAAATGGATTATTTGGAGTAGTGGGGCTGTTCATCGGAGTACCGACATGGGGTGTCGTGTACTACCTGATAAAGAGATATGTGAATTATCGTGTGAGGAAGAAAGAATAAACGTACTGTTAAAAAATAAGTTACAAATTTTGAAAATAGTACTTGAATACTGGAAAACATGTGTATATAATGTGTGAACGAGGCTTTGAAAAAGAGCTTGTTCACACATTTTTTTAATGGATTTTCTGCATGGGTGAACCTGCTGGGAAAAGTTATTATGAATTGAATTTTTGAGGAGGGTATTTACACATGAAGACAGATATGACCAAAGGCAATCCAATGAAAATTATACTGCTGTTCTCGATTCCTGTTCTGATGGGAAATCTGTTTCAGCAGTTCTATAATATGGTGGACACGGTTATCGTGGGGCAGTATCTGGGCTCAAAGGCGCTTGCGGCGGTTGGCTCGACAGGCTGTATTATGTTTCTGGTGCTTGGCTTTGCAAATGGAATAGCACAGGGTTTTGGAGTTATGGCAAGCCATGCGTTTGGTGCGAAAAAAGAGAAGCTTTTGAAGCATTATGTGGCTTTAGCTATCATTCTTACTGTGATTGTCTCAGTGGTGCTCACGATTCCGACAGTGCTTGCGTCGAGGCAGTTTCTTATCTGGCTCAATACACCTGATGATATACTTGTCATGGCTGATGCGTACATAAAGGTCATTTTTGCGGGAATTTTCTGCACCATGTCATACAATGTGGCTTCCGGTCTTTTGCGAAGTATCGGAGACAGCAAGACTCCGCTGTACTTTTTGATTTTTTCATCTGTATTGAATATTGTGCTGGACATATTCTTTATCGTGGTGGTGAAGGCGGGCACGGCAGGAGCTGCTTATGCGACAGTTATCTCGCAGGGAATTGCAGCAGTTTTGTCATTTATCGTGATGTTTAAGAAGTATGATTTGCTGCGCACCAGCCGTGAGGATTATTACATGGACTGGAACGGAATCTGGCACATGCTCTCAATCGGTCTGCAGATGGCACTCAACTATTCAATAACTGCTATCGGAACGATGATTTTCCAGGCTGCGGTCAATGTGTTCGGTTCGCAGGTGGTAGCTGCGTTTACCGCCGCATCCAAGGTCAACAATATCGCGACACAGACCATGCCTACACTTGGAACAGCCGCTGCGACTTACTGCGGACAAAATCTCGGTGCAGGCAGATACGACAGGATATTTAAGGGTATGAAGACATGCTTTTTCATATGTATAGGCTGCGCAGTTTTAGCGGCAGCAATTAACTGCTTTGTCGGACCATACATGATAGGTTGGTTTATCACATCGCCTACGGCAACTGACATTGACTATGCTATGAAATATCTGAAAATCGCGAGCATATTCATGCTTCCGCTGGCATGGATTTTTGCATACAGAAACGGCCTGCAGGGGCTTAACAAGGGTCTTGTGCCTATGCTTAGCGGTGTGATGGAGCTTGTGTCGAGATGGATTGCAATACTTGCTCTGTCAAGGCCATTTGGTTACGGCGGTGTGTGCTTTGCAGATCCGGCAGCCTGGCTTACAACAGGAATACTGCTTATTGTGACCTACTATGTGTGGGAGATGCGCATGAGAAAGAAGGTACAGTAAAACCACAAATGAGGTTTTTTCAGCGAATAAAAACTCCTGGGATGGTGTGAGCAGCCGGGAATATCAGGACGCAGCAGGAGAAAATCAGGCTGTTACATGTCAAACAGAATGGGAGGATTTGCATGAGCAAATTATTGGAAAAAGCAAGAAGCTACGAGGCAAAAAAAATAGCTGCTACAGATAAAGAGAGTAAACCTTTGTTTCATATCAGTGCACCGGCAGGATGGATTAATGATCCGAATGGATTTTCTGTCTATAACGGAAAAATTCATCTGTTTTATCAGTACTATCCATATCTGCGTGAGTGGGGACCTATGCATTGGGGACATAGTACGACAAGCGATATGATTAAATGGGAACAGCTTCCGTGTGCTCTGGCACCTGACGAGGAATATGATAAAAAAGGATGTTTCTCAGGAAGCGCCATTGAGGCAGATGGTAAGCATGTGCTTGTATACACAGGTGTCACAAGGATTAAACTTCCTGACGGCAGTGAGCAGGAGAGACAGAACCAGTGCATCGCATTTGGAGACGGACTTAATTATGTGAAGCATGAGAATAATCCTGTTGTGACAGGCGATATGCTTCCTGAAAACTGCAGCAGAATCGATTTCCGTGACCCGAAAATATGGAAAGAGGATGACACATATTATCTTATAGTTGGAAGCAAGGACTTAAACGATGTGGGACAGGTGGTGCTCTGCTCTTCAAAAAACCTGACCGATTGGCAGTTTGTGACAATCCTTGCGGCAAACAGCACCGGCAAAATAGGTACCATGTGGGAGTGCCCGGACTTCTTTGGGCTGGAGGATAAGCATGTGCTCGTCTGTTCACCGCAGAATATGAAGGCAGACAAATATGAGTTTCATAACGGACACAACTCTGTATATTTTCTGGGGGATTATGATAAAGAAAATCATGTATTTATCAAAGAAGAGCCGCACACACTTGACTATGGCATGGACTTTTATGCGCCACAGACTACACTGCTTCCGGACGGACGCCGCGTGATGATTGCCTGGATGAAGTCATGGGATGCATGTGTCGTTCCTGATTCGCAGGATTGGCAGGGCATGATGACACTGCCTCGTGAGCTTGAAATAAAGGACGGCCGTATCTGGCAGAAGCCGGTTAAGGAAATAGAAAATTATCGTGCAAACAAGTGTCATTATACAGATAAAAAAATAGACTGCTACACGACCTTTGATGGCATAAAGGGCCGCACTCTCGACATGACAGTGGAGCTTTCAGGCGAGGAGTACAATAACTTCACTGTTGAAATGGCATGCGATGATGAGTATAGCACAGCGTTTACCTACAACAGAGTCGCAGGCATGCTCGAGATTGATCGTACCTGCTGTGGCGTCACAAAGGATGTCGTCTGTGTCAGAAAAATTAAAATCGCAGATACAGACAGAAAGCTAAAGCTTCGTTTCATCATGGACAGACAGTCTATAGAGCTCTTTATCAATGACGGACAGCAGGTCGCAACCACAGCTATCTGTACACCTCTTCAGGCAGATGGAATCAGCTTTAACTGTGACGGAAGTGCTGTTGTGGATATTGAAAAATATGATATAATTTTGTAATATGACTGCATATCAGTAGAGCATACAAGTAATAACCGGACAAATTATTAGTCCGGTTATTTGCAGAATGATATACAGGATAATTAAGCAGCTTATGGAGGACAACATGCATAAATGAACATAAACCAGACACTCAAACAATACTTTGGCTACGACAGTCTTAGAACAGGGCAAGAGGAGCTCATAAACGGCATACTTTCCGGGCACGATGTGCTCGGTATCATGCCGACAGGCGCAGGAAAATCGCTGTGCTACCAGCTTCCGGCGCTTATGCTTAATGGAATTACGCTTGTCATTTCGCCACTTATCTCGCTCATGTCAGATCAGGTCAAGGCTTTAAACCAGGCAGGAGTGCATGCCGCCTATATCAACAGCTCACTGACCGAAAACCAGATAAGGATGGCACTTTCGTATGCCTCACAGGGGCGCTACAAGATAATCTATGTCGCTCCGGAGCGTCTCAACACGCCGCGTTTTCTGGATTTTGCCTGCAACGCGGACATATCGATGCTGACAGTTGATGAGGCACACTGTATATCGCAGTGGGGACAGGATTTCAGACCTAGCTATCTGGAAATTGCCGGATTTTTAACGAGACTTCCAAGACGACCGATAGTCAGTGCGTTTACAGCGACCGCCACGGAGCGCGTGAAAAATGATATAGTGGCTTCGCTTGGACTTAACAATCCGGTTACTATGGTGACAGGGTTTGACAGACCTAACCTGTTTTTCAGGGTTGTTACAAGAAAGGGAGGCAGCCAGAAGGACAACAGCATCATCAACTATGTGAAAAAGCATGAGGACGAAAGTGGAATAATATACTGCGCAACGAAAAAGAATGTGGATAAGCTGTATACCCTTTTAAATGAGCAGGGCATTTCGGCGGGCCGTTACCACGCAGGGCTTTCAAATGATGAACGTAAGCAGAATCAGGAGGATTTTACATACGACAGAATCCGTGTGATGGTTGCCACAAACGCATTTGGAATGGGAATCGACAAGTCAAATGTGAGATATGTGCTGCATTACAACATGCCACAGAGCCTCGAGTATTACTATCAGGAGGCCGGAAGAGCGGGACGAGACGGTGAGGAAGCGGAATGTGTGCTGTTTTTCTCAAAGCAGGATATCATGATAAACAAGTTCCTTCTGCAGAATAAGGCTTCAGCAGGCGATGTGGCATCCGACATGCAAAAGACAGCCAATGACCAAAGAAAGCTACAGCAGATGATAAATTACTGCGAGACGGACAAATGCCTGAGAGAGTTTATACTTTCATATTTCGGAGATACAACACCATGCATCTGCAACAAATGCAGCAACTGTGTGGTTGTGGAGGATGAAGAGGAGGAAACATACGTTGAAACCGGCAAAAAGCGCAAAAAGGCAGCACAGCTTGCAGGGCTTAACGAGCTTGGTGTTGCGCTATTTGAAAAGCTGCGCAGCGTGCGTACAGAGCTGGCTGCAGAAAAGTCGGTGCCTCCGTATATCATCTGCTCCGACAAGACCTTAAAGGATATGTGCGCAAAGCTGCCACGGGATAAGGAACAGCTTGCCGATGTGTACGGAATGGGCGAGCAGAAGATACAAAATTACGGTGAAGCGTTTGTGACGGCGGTAAATTCATTTGTTGCAGATAACCCAAATCCATTAGGCAGCACGACCGGTGAAAGACCACAGACTGTTTTAAGCGATGAGGAGGCTGCTGAAACTGGCAGCACGAGAAAAAAGAAGCTTCCGTTTTACATCGAGCCACAAAAGCTTGACGAGGTAGAACTCACCGACAAATGCAGGCTTACAGAGCTTACAAACAAAATAAATGAGCTGTGTCCTGCGGATAAGGAGCACAAAAAGCTTGCAGCCTCGTTTATAAACGAGCTTCTTATTGCAGAGGGATATCTGGAGGAAGTTACAGGAGGCGAGAACAAGATAAAGCGTGTCACTGAAAAGGGACAAAGCGTAGGAATAGAGGAGGAAGAGCGCAAGGCAAAATTTGGTGGAAGCTATTATGCTATCACCCACTCGAAGCAGAGCCAGCAGGTGATAATAGAAATGCTGAAAAAACATTATAGCGGCATTAAACCGCAGGAGTAAATGGACTTTATATAAACTGGATATATAAATTTATATAAAATTGGATATATACTTGATGCCACATAAGAGTATTATATACTTTAATTGTAACTATTAAGAACTACTGAGAAAAACTGATGCATCATGCTTAGATGTAAGCAGCAGATTTTGAATAGTTACATATAATCAAATGGAGGCATTTTATGAGAAACGAAAAAGTTCAAAAACTCACACTTACAGCACTTATGGCAGCTTTATCATATGTCATATTCACATTTTTACAGATTAAGGTCACATTACCGGGCGGCAGCGCCACATCCTTTCACCTGGGCAACGCGGTCGTAGTACTTGCAGCTTTGCTCTTAGGCGGAGTATACGGAGGAATCGGTGGAGCAATCGGAATGACAATCGGTGATTTACTTGACCCGATATATATCACCGGAGCACCAAAGACATTTTTCCTCAAGTTTATGATTGGTATTATCACAGGTCTTGTAGCACACAAGCTTGGAAAGATTACATATTCAACCGATAGGAAGCATGTATTTAAATGGACAGTCCTTGCAGCATGTGCAGGAATGCTCTTCAACTTTATTTTTGACCCGATAATAAGCTATTTTTACGATATGCTTATCCTCGGAAAGCCGATGGCACAGCTCAAAATCGCATGGAGCGTGACCACAACAGGAGTCAATGCAGTGATATCTGTGATTGCTGCGACAATCGTGTATATGGCACTGAGACCGGTGCTCATCAAGGCAAATCTGTTTTTCAAGATTGGCAAAGAAAAATAATAGTTACATAATTTCATAAAAATAAAATCCACATACATCATGTTGAAAGAGATGTATGTGGATTTTTTTATGATTTTATTGCCGCAACAAAATCATGTATCTTGTCCGGATTCTTACCCGCTCCGTTATCATTTTCCACACCTGAGGATACATCAACTCCGTCAGGATGCACGGCTTCAATTGCCATGCGCACATTGTCGGGATTTAAGCCCCCTGCAAGCAGCAGCAGCTTTTCATCGCGGGGGATATTGTCAACCAGCTTCCAGTCAAAGGTTTTTCCACTGCCGGGTTCGATGGCATCAAACACATAGCCTGCGATACGTGAATCGTTGTGATACTTCTCATAGCTGCCCATATCAGAGACATTGAAGGCTTTGAGAATCGGGATAGCTATTGCTGCCTCCGCCTCTGTCTCCGGAATTTCCCCATGTATCTGGATATAGTCAAAGCCTGACACCTCAATCTGTCTGACCTGCTCTATGGATGGCGAAACGACAACGGCGACTCTTTTGATGGAAGCATCAAGGGCTGCCATAATCTCCTTTGCCTGCTCGATGGATATATTTCTCTTGCTTTTTGGAAAAAATAACACCATACCCGCAAAATCAACATGATTTTCATTGAGATACCGTGCTTCGGCAGGTGAAGTCAGACCGCAGATTTTTATTTTGGTGTTGGAATTTGTATCTAAATTTATTTTTGTATTTATATCTTTATTATTATATATATTCAGTGTATTCATATCCTAAGAATAGCATTGTTGCAGGTTGATAGCAAGTGGATATATGTTAAATTATTGAGCATTAATCGCAAGTGGATGTACGTTAAATTATTGAGTATAGTTCGCAAGCCGCGGGTACACTGGAGCACACACTATCCCGCGAAAGCGAATAGCGGAGCTGCTTAGAGACTGTAGAATTGTGCTATGTAAAGCAGAAATGCCGAGGCATGGATGCCGAGGCAAGGAGAAATCGAGCCATGGATGGCGAGTTTCGACGGTTTCGTCGAGTAAAAAAAGACTTTGGTCACAATTCGTACAGCCTCTTAGCTGCGTAGCGTAGCGAACGCGGGATAGTGTGTGCTCCAGGGTACCCGCGGCTTGCGAATAGAGTACTACAAATAACGGTTAATACGGATTGCATGCGCAAATATGAGATGTTATAATGCAATTGAATTAATAAAGACAACAAAATGGGAGATAACAATTATGTCAACAGAAGAGATTAAAGAATATATCGGAACACAGCTCAAAGCACTCACATCAATAGCAAGCCCTACAGGTTTCACAAAAAATGCCACAGACTATCTGATGAAGCAGCTTGAGGCTATGGGATATGCGCCACAGCTTTCAAATAAAGGAAATGTCAGCGTAGAAATCGGTGGAGATGGAGCACCTTTGGTATTGGCAGCACATGTGGACACACTTGGAGCCATGGTTCGCTCAATAAAGGATAACGGACGTCTGCGCCCGACAACTATCGGCGGTCATCAGTGGAGCACAGCAGACGGAGAAAACTGCATGGTTTTTACGCGTGATGGCAGAATGTACACAGGCGTGGTGCTAAATACAGAGCCATCGGCACATGTGGCAGATGAAAAGGTCGAGATAAAGGAAGAAAACATGGAAATCCTGCTCGATGAAAATGTAAATGACAAGCAGGGCGTAGCGGCACTTGGCATCCAGACAGGCGACATCATAGCTATGGATCCGCGTACAGTCATCACGGAGAGCGGCTATATCAAGAGCCGTTTCCTTGATGATAAGCTGTCAGCCGCCATCTTACTCGGTGTGGCTCATGCCGTAAAGGAGGAGGGCTGGAAGCTAAACCGCAAGGTCACACTGCTCTTTACGGTTTATGAGGAGGTAGGTCACGGCGGAAGCTTTGTACCGGCTGATACGGAGGAGATGATTTCCGTAGACATGGGCTGCGTTGGAGCCGACCTCGGCTGTACGGAGCATATGGTTTCAATCTGTGCGAAGGACTCAGGCGGACCTTACAACTACGAGCTTGTTACAGAGCTTTCAAATCTGGCAAAGAGCGAGGGGCTTGACTATGCAATCGATGTTTATCCGCACTACGGCTCTGATGTTGAGGCAACACTGCACAGCGGATATGATATCCGTCATGGGCTTATCGGTGCAGGAGTTTATGCATCGCATAACTATGAGCGCTCACATATGGATGGCGTGGAGAATATTTATAAGCTTTTGAAAAAATATATTACAAAATAGTATCATTGTGATACATTATTTCATGTATTCAAACAAAGTAGGAGAGAGGCAAATACACCATGAATTTAAAAAAAGTTCATCATATTGCCATTATTGGGAGCAACTATGAGAAATCAAAGCACTTTTATGTGGATCTGTTAGGTTTTTCTATTATTCGAGAAAATTACAGACCAGAACGTGATGATTATAAAATTGATCTTCAACTCGATGAGATAGAATTAGAACTTTTTATCATTAAAAATTGTCCGAAGCGTCCAAGTTATCCAGAGGCTTATGGTCTCAGGCATCTTGCCTTTGCTGTAGACTCGGTCGATGATACTGTAAGAGAATTGAATAAAATGGGCATCATAACTGAGCCGATTAGACTCGATACTTACACAGGAAAAAAAATGACATTCTTTCATGATCCTGACAATCTACCCTTGGAAATTCACGAATAAGGTATTGCAGTGAAAAGATATGCCCTGTTTTGGGCTGTGATTTTATAAATTCAAGTTTGCCGAACTGACCCAAAAGAGCTCGAAGGAGCTCTTTTTCCTTTTTTATAATAGTATCATTATGGTATAATAGAGGCATTAGAATCGAAAGTTGTGGAGGTGAAATGAATATGATGATGTTCTTAAAATTAAGAAATATCTGAGTTCATAGAACTATGTTAAATAGTTTTATGTATAGGCAGAACCCGAAAAACTATTTAATAAAGGAGATTGTGCAATGATATTTCAAGATAATGTAATCAAAGAGTACTTAAAAAATGTTTATTTTATAACGGGAACACCTTGTGGAGGAAAGACAACCGTTTCACGTGCGTTGGCGGAAAAGTATGGATTTGAACTATTTGATGTTGATGAGAGATTCGACGAGCACAAAAAAATGTCGAACCCATTATTTCAGCCTGCGATGAATACGTATTTTAACAGTGCAGATGAATTTTTTGGAAGAACAGTTGAAGAATATAAGAATTGGCTGTTGAATAATACTCGTGAACAGTTAGAGTTTGTTCTTCTTGATTTGATTCGTTTATCAGAAAATAAGAAAGTTTTGTGCGATTGTCATCTTACAGTTGCTCAGGCACTCGCTTTTTCTGAACCAGCGAGAGTTGTTTTTCTCATAAAAGACCCATCTAATCTTGTTGATGAATATGGTAATCGACCAGATCATCAGGGATTTTTTCAGTACTTAAATTCAGCGACTGATATAGAAAAAGCCAAACAAACTGTGAATATTACCTTATATGAACTCAATGTAAATCGCATAGAGGAGATTAAAAGCAGTTCTTTCTTTTGGATAGAGAGAACTGTGGATAGTACAGTTGAGAGTACATTAACTTGTGTCGAAAAACATTTAGGTTTAATATAGTTGAAGAGAGACATTCGATTATAGCACATTTTGTTTAATGAATTAGTGCCACAAATTGAGAAGTATTCTTGATTTGTGGCATCTTAATAAGGCAGAATAAAGGAATAAAAAGAATCTTAATTCTGTTAAACGCTATTGACAACTTCCAGTTTGGAGAATTGAGAAAATCGATACTTGTAGATGGAGGTAATCAAAATGAAAGAATATCAATATTTGATTGGAAAGATTATTGCCGCAATCATTATAGCGTAGGCTATTGGTGGAGCTGGAGAAAGTATCCGCAGTGGCTTGTTTCAATTAGGGGATGCGCTTCGGTAACTTTTGATTTGTTGAACTGATAAAAACCCTTTAGGAACTAAAGGGCGCACTTCTATACTCTCCTGTCGAGAGTATCGTGCGTCCTGCGGAGCTTCATTCCCGGTCAGCAGAGAAAAATTGCTTGACCGAAAATATTTCGTCACTTCGTTCCGTCAATGGAGCTACACTTCCTTGCGACGCTTGTGCGTCTATCCCCTGTGGACTTGCCGTCCGCAAACGGTTTTGAGAACCGTCCGCCGCCAGCAAGTTGCAAAAAAGTATGATGGAGGTACTCAATTTGAAAAGAGCTGCAAAAATAGTTTTGATAGGAGTCTGCTTCGGCTTGATTTTGTTATTCCTTAAAATTAGTTTTAGGATTGATGATGCAGCTTTTATGCATGGTTATTGGATTGCGGCGGTTGCCATTGTATTAGGTGCTGTGTTAATCAATGTATGTTACAATCTAATTTATTTTAACAAAGTCAAGAAAATTGCAAAGCTGTTGAGTGAGGAAAAGCCACAGGAATACATTGACGGTATAGAAAATTTGCTAAAAACCGCAAAAGGGAAAACATTAAGAAATATCTTAGAATTAAATTTGGCTGCTGGATACATTGAGATAAAACAATTTGATATAGCAATTCCTATGCTGGAAAAATTGTCCCATGAGCGGCTGAGAGGTTCTTCTGTTAATGTAGTTCATAAAATCAACCTTTGCTTGAGCTATTTTGAAACTGCACAGTATGAAAAAGCAATTACAGTATACAACGAAAACCAAGGACTTTTTCAACAATATAGACATCACAAAATCTACGGCGGAAACATAGCCATACTTGATATAATAGCAGCAATTATAAATGAGCAATATAATCAGGCAGAAGAATTGCTGGATACGGCAAAGAAAATGTATGATGATCCTCGATTAAAAAAATCGTTTCGAGAAATTCTTGATATATTAAATAAAGCAAAGGCGGAAAATCACTAACATCATAACTCAATACAGAAAATCAGACCGTTGACTGGTCGCAATGTGCGAAAAGTTGACGGTCTTTTTTTATCCCAAAAATCAAAAAAGGAGGTCAATCACAATGACAAAACCGAAAACCCTCGACCAGCTCCCGCATTTCCATGTGCTTTGCCCCATCCGCCCCATCGAGCAGAACGGCAAATGGGGGCTAAAGCAACGCCGGGGGTATGAGCTGGACGAGGACGGCAACCGTATCCGAGACCAGAACGGCGAGTTCCTCTTCCCAGAAAATAGCCAAGCTGTGACAATAGTCTATGGGTAGAAATAACTCCAAGTAGAGTTCCAACTGTTGCCATTGTAATTCCGGAAGTCAGTACAGATACCGTAACATTGGAAACAGTCTCCACAATACTTTCCTTTTTATTAAGCGTCTGACTGTTTTCTTTATACCGTTCAGTAAACAGAATTGCATAATCTACAGTGGTACCCAGCTGGATGGAACGGATAATAACCTTAATCCGTGAAGCTTAAACGGTTATGATGCTACATAATGCTTCCCATAAGTGTTGACATTACAATCATAACGATTGAAAACATAAGTGAATTAACTGAAATGAGTGTGGCTCTCTGCTCTGACGGTATCATTTCATTGAGTATAATATCC
>Ga0256404_1001204_pt1 | contig 64466 bp, 56 predicted proteins | sample RumenRJG_01DNA_FD_185990 | JGI IMG/M metagenome (GOLD analysis project Ga0256404, IMG submission 185990) | Bovine rumen microbial communities from Lethbridge, Alberta, Canada - RJG_01 | ecosystem: Host-associated > Mammals > Digestive system > Stomach > Rumen | place: Canada: Alberta | collected...
CTGACCTCAAGTACCTCCTTGAATCCAGCGCGGACATCTGGGGCAGCAAGGTGCTCTATCACCAGATCATGCCGGGCGACAAGGAATATACCGAATTCACATATAACGATGTAAGAAGAGATGTAAGAGGACTCGGGACATCGCTGATGAAGCTCGGCCTCAGAGGTTCACACATCGGCATCATCGGAGCGAACTGCTACGAATGGGCCGAATCATATTTTGCCGTAACAGGCGGCACCGGAGTCGTCGTTCCGCTCGACAAGGAGCTGTCTCCTGCAGAGCTTGAGAACCTGATCGAAATGGGTGACATCGATGCTGTCATCTGCTGCCAGGATAAGTACTACGACATCTTCAAGAAAATCAAAGAGTCAGGAAAGACCAGACTCAAGATGGTCATCGGAGTGGGCAAAGAAGCTCACGAGGATGAGAAGAACGGACTGTATTCATGGAACGTTCTCAGAGCTGAGGGTATCGCGGCAGTTGAAGCCGGCGACAGGACCTTCCTCGATGCAAGAGTGAGAGCATCGGACATGGTGTCCATCATCTTCACATCGGGAACGACAGGAGTCAGCAAGGGAGTAATGCTTTCGCACCGCAACCTCTGCACTGACATCCTTATTGCACAGACTTATCTGGAGGTATGCCCTGAGGATATCTTCTTCAGTGTGCTGCCGATCCATCATACATATGAGTGCACATGCACGATGCTCGAGGGAATGTTCATGGGTGCATCCATGGCATTCTGCAGAGGACTCAAGTACATCACCAAGGACATGCAGGCAGTCCATCCGACATTCCTGCTCGCAGTCCCGCTGATCTACGAGAAGTTCTACAACACTATACAGAAGACGCTGAAGAAGCAGGGCCAGGACAAGCTGGTCAATACGCTCTTCGCGATCAACAATGTTACAAGCAAAATCGGCATCAACGTTGCGAAGCCTATCGCTAAGAAGATAATGGCGCAGTTCGGCGGAAACATCGACATGTTCATCGCCGGCGGTGCGAGAGTCGACCCTAAGGTCCTCGCTTTCTTCCGCAGCATGGGCATCCCGTGTCTGCAGGGCTATGGCCTGACAGAGACTTCGCCGATGGTCGCTCTCAATCCTGACCAGTGGAAGTACATGCGCAATGACAGCGCAGGCAAGTTGTTCCAGTTCACTGAATGCAAGATCATCGACAAGGATGAGGACGGCAACGGTGAGATCTGCTTCAGAGGGCCTATGGTAATGATGGGCTACTACAAGAATCAGGAAGCTACAGATGCCAGCATGGAGAACGGATGGTTCCACACAGGAGACATCGGACATCTCGATGCGGACAACTACGTATATATAACAGGCCGCAAGAAGAACGTCATCATCGCAGCCAACGGCAAGAACGTTTTCCCTGAAGAGCTCGAAGAGAAGATCGCAAGGAGCCCTTACATCGAGGAATGCATGGTATGGGCTGATGAGACGAACGAAGACAGGATGCTCAGAGGTATCTATGTAACGCTGAGAACTGATAAGGAGAATGTCAGAGATGCACTTGGCGACAATGCGGATGACGACAGCGCAGTACTGGCGCTTGTCAGCAGCGAGATAGACAAGCTCAACGCACAGTGGCCTGACTGGAAGAGAGTGAAGCACATCGTTCTCAGGAAGGGCGAGTTCAACAAGACGACCGGAATGAAGATCAGGAGATTCGTCGAGGAGAACAAGCTGGCCGACTAGAAAAGGCCGGCAGCCAGGACAGTGAAGGGGGTATATATAATGAAGAAAAGGCCTTCGCTTATAATCGACCACGAAAAGATCCGCTCCAACATGAAGACGATAGTCGGATGGTGCACTGATGCAGGCATAGATGTTGCCGGAGTCATCAAGGGAACGGGCGGACTCGCTTCCGTCGCCATCGACTATGAGGCATGCGGAGCAAAGTGGATCGCTTCATCAAGACTTGAGCAGCTGGCAAGAGCCAAAGCTGCCGGAGTGAAGCTCCCGATGATGATGATCAGAGTGCCGATGCTCTCTGAACTGGAGGAGATGGTCACGATCTGCGACTACAGCCTGCAGAGTGAATTCACAACTCTGAAGGCGGCTGATGAAGCAGCGATCAGGAACGGAAAGATACACAATGTCATCCTGATGGCCGACCTCGGGGACCTGAGAGAGGGCTTCTTCGATCCGGAAGAGCTCGTCGATGTGGCAAAATACACAGAGGAGACTCTGACGGGACTCCACCTCGCCGGCATAGGGACCAACCTCGGATGCTACGGATCGGTCAAGCCGACAGCGGACAAGATGCAGCAGCTCGCGGAATACGCAGAGGCTGTTGAGCAGGCGATCGGCAGACCGCTTGAGATAGTATCCGGCGGAGCTACGTCAAGCCTCATGCCGGTGTTTGACAAGGAGATGCCGGGCAAGATAAACATGCTGAGGATAGGAGCGCTTCCGTTCTGCGGAGCACTTGAAGACCTGCGCAGATGCTACGGCAGGACAGAGGCTGATGTCCTCTATGATGACGCTTTCACTCTTGAGGCAGAGGTCATAGAAGTAAGGACCAAGCCGACGCACCCGATCGGAGAACTCGGGGTCAACGCTTTCGGCAAGACACCTAAGTACAGAGACAGGGGCAACCGCAGAAGGGCACTCCTCGCGATAGGAGGAGCGGACTTCGGCGACTACGGAGACATTTTGCCTCAGCTCAAAGGATCATTCGTCCTTGGCTGCTCGGGAGACCACACCATCCTGGACATCGAGGACTGCGATGAGCTGGTAAAGGTGGGAGATGTGATACAGTTCAAGCTCCACTACTCGGCCATGCTCAACCTCTCATCGAGCGAGAATGTGACCAAATATGAATCAGGCGAGATAGGATGCCTGCTCTAGCAGCTGCGGGAAGGGCACCTGCCTGAATGAAAACAGTTATTATCAGCAGAACGCTGTTAAAAGATCAATAGATAATAAATAACCAATAAACGCAATATCATTTTGCACTGAAAGGAAAAGAAATGGCACCGAACAATACCCATGAAATGACAAGAGAAGGTTATGATAACCTTAATGCCGAACTCGAACATCTTATTACCGTAGTACGTAAGGAGAACGCTCTCAGGCTCAAGGAAGCCATCGCGCTCGGAGATATCAGCGAGAACGCTGAGTACGATGCAGCCAAGGACGCTCAGGCTGAAACTGAGGAGAGGATCACTGAGATCGAGGAGATCCTCCGTACCGCAGTTATCGTTGACGAGTCAGATGAAGGCGACGACACTGTTCAGACAGGACGTACAGTCACCATCAAGGAGCTGAACCTCGGTATCACTGCAACATATAAGATCGTTGGTACAACAGAGGCTGATCCTCTGAACGGCAAGCTCTCCAACGCTTCACTCGTAGGCGAGCATCTTATCGGCAACAAGGCCGGTGATGTAGTAGAGTTCCAGGTACCGGACGGCATGGCTAAGTATGAGATTCTGGAGGTCAAGAGATAATGTCAGAAAACAATGCGAACCCGAACCCTCAGGCAGAAGAAAGAGAACTGACTGAAAAGGAAATAGGCGAACAGAGACAGATCAAGAGAAAGAAACTGGAAGAGCTCCGTGAGATGGGAAGAGACCCGTTCCGCGAAGAGACTTTTGACGTGACTGCTCACTCTGCTGACATCAAGGAGACTTTTGATGCGATGGAGGATCAGGAGGTCAGAGTCGCAGGACGTATCATGGCTTTCCGCCGCATGGGCAAGGTAGCCTTCGTCGACATGCAGGACAAGCAGGGCCGCATCCAGATCTTCGTAGCAAGAGACAACATCGGACAGGATGAGTACAACGTATTCAAGACATACGATGTAGGCGATATCCTCGGTGTTACCGGTGTCGTATTCAAGACCAAGACAGGCGAGATCAGCGTAAGGGCAATGGAGGTAAAGCTCCTCTGCAAGTCCCTGCAGGTACTGCCTAACAAGTGGCACGGTCTCAAGGATATGGACCTCAGATACCGTCAGAGATACGTAGACCTCATCATGAATGAGGATGTAAGAGATACATTCCGCAAGAGAGCCAAGATCATCAGCACCATGCGTAAAGTCCTCGAGGAGGATTACGATCTGATGGAGGTCGAGACACCTGTACTGGGCAACATCGCAGGCGGCGCTGCTGCAAGGCCTTTCTGGACACATCACAACACACTCGACATCGACATGACTCTGAGGATCTCTCTTGAGCTCCACCTCAAGAGACTGATCGTCGGCGGACTTGACGGCGTATATGAGATCGGCAAGGTATTCCGTAATGAGGGCATGGATAAGAACCACAGCCCTGAGTTCACATCGATGGAAGCGTACAAGGCATATGTCAACCTCGAGACCATGATGGATCTCATGGAGCAGGTAACATACAAGTGCGCTATGGCTGTAAACGGAACTCCTATCGTCAAGTACGGCGACAAGGAATTCGACGTCACTCCGCCATGGAGAAAGATCGACATGACACAGGCTGTCATCGATGCTACAGGCATCCCGTTCGATAAGATCGACAGTGATGAAGAGGCGATCGAGGCTGCAAAGAAGTACGGAATGACTTTCGAGAACGAGGCTGACTGGTCAAGAGGAAAGATCATCGCTGAGATGTTCGAGGATTACTGCGAGGACATCCCTGGATTCCTCGACGGACCGTGCTTCGTATGCGGACATCCGCTTGAAGTATCCCCGCTGGCCAAGAAGGACCCTAAGGATCCTAGGATCACAAGAAGATTCGAGTCATACATCAACGGATGGGAGATGTCCAACGCTTTCTCCGAGCTGAATGACCCTATCGATCAGTATGAGAGATTCGCTGAGCAGCAGAGACAGCTCGACCTGGGTATCGATGATGAAGCTCATCCGATGGATACAGACTTCGTCAATGCTCTTGAGGTCGGTATGCCTCCTACAGGCGGAATCGGCATCGGAGTCGACAGACTCGTCATGCTGCTGACTGACAGCGCAACCATCAGAGACGTCCAGCTCTTCCCTGTAATGAAGCCGGAAGGCAAGGGCGGAGCTCAGAAGAAGGAGACAGTCAAGATCGATTTCAGCAAGGTAGAAATCGAGCCGCTGTTCGAAGAATTTGTCGATTTTGACACCTTCAGCAAGTCAGATTTCAGAGCAGTTAAGATCAAAAACTGCGAAGAAGTTCCTAAGTCAGACAAGCTCCTGAAGTTCACTCTGAACGACGGAACAGGCGAAGACAGAGTCATCCTGAGCGGCATCAAGAAGTACTATGATCCGGCTGAACTCGTTGGAAAGACTGCGATTGCGATCGTGAACCTTCCACCGAGGAAGATGATGGGACAGTACTCGAACGGCATGCTCATCAGCGCAGTCAACAACTATGACGGTGAAGAGATGCTCAACCTCCTGCTCGTAGACGACAGGATCCCTGCAGGAGCAAAGCTTTACTAGATGTGAGGCGGCACGAGCGAAGCGAGTGACGGAGCCCTGACATCAACTGAATCAGACGCGATCTACAGAAAACTGCAGGTCGCGTCTCTTTTTGTGGTATATTGTAGATACAGTCCTGACTGGGAACTGAAATAGGACATGCATACGGAGGAATATCAGATGAATAAACGCAGACTTGCTGCTGCATGGGGGCTTACGACTGCAGCTGTCATACTTGGGGCGGAGACAGTTTCGAACTATATACTCTATACATCGGTGTACATGCCGAAGAAGGACAAGAACACATTTCCGGAAGACACTAACATGAAGCATCATGATAATCCGGAAATAAAGACGGTCTTCATGAATTCATTCGACGGGACCCAGCTGCTGGGACACTGGTATCCGTGTGAAAATGCAGTAAGGAATGTTGTGTGCATGCACGGATGGCACGGGAGCTGGCTCAAGGACTTCGGCGACATCATAGACTTCCTGCACGACAGCGGATGCAATGTGCTGCTTGCGGATGAACGTGCGCAGAACGGAAGCGAAGGCAGATACATGGGTTTTTCACTTCTTGAAAGATATGACTGCCTGGAATGGATAAAGTGGATCAGCGCGGAGACATCACAGGATCTGCCGGTATATATCTACGGCGTCTCAATGGGATCTGCAACGGTCATGATGACAGCGGGCATGGACCTTCCTGAGAACGTAAAGGGTGTCATCGCTGACTGCGGATTCACTTCGCCTAAGGATATCTGGACATATCTGCTGCACAAAAATATGCATCTGCCGTACGGAAAGCTTCTGAACCTCATGATAAAGGTCAAGTTCGCTCTCCGGACAGGAGAAAGAGACGTCTCTTATTCAACGATCGAGTCTCTTAAGAACTGTGATCTTCCGGTGCTCTTCGTACACGGCAGCGAGGATGACTTTGTTCCTACGGAAATGTCCCGCAGGAACTATGAAGCTTTTGAAGGAAATAAGGAGCTCCTGATCGTTGAGGGAGCAGGGCATGCTGTCAACTACAGAACGGATCCGGCGTCATATGAAGCAGCCGTGAAACGTCTGTGGGAGAAGTGCGAAAAGTAACCGCAGATCAAAAGGGGGCAAAAAGGGGGGCCGGAGCTGAAGAGGCGCAGGAATAACGGAATAAGGATCATGGCACGGTCTGATGAGGAGGATCGTGTCATTTTTTTATTAATGTGGCACATCAGAAAACCTTGTAGTATAATAGTGCGGATTATGTGCGGATGTGTTCTGATAACGCCGCATACGTAAAGCATGGACTGTACATAAACGGAATAATCATTGCAGAGACTGAGAGAAAAAAGGAGAAAGATATGGACTTCAGACCGGAAAAGAAACTCGGATTCGGCCTTATGAGACTGCCTCAGAATGATCCTGCGGATGCTGCCGACATCGATATTGAACAGGTAAAGAAGATGGTGGACCTCTTCATGGAGAAGGGATTCACGTATTTTGACACAGCCTGGATGTACAACGGGTTCGCAAGCGAGGACTGTGCTAAGGAAGTGCTGACATCGCGTTATGACAGATCGAGCTATACACTGGCGACCAAGCTGCATGCGGGATTCTTCAATTCGCGTGAGGACATGGACAATGTATTCGCAAGACAGCTTGAGAAGACGGGCGCAGGATATTTTGACTACTACCTCCTGCACGGCATCGAGGCTGCAATGCTGCCTAAGTATGAGGAGTTTGACGCGTTCGGATGGCTCCTGGACAAGAAGGCGCAGGGTCTTGTGAAGCATGCCGGATTCTCATTCCACGATACACCGGAGCTCCTGGATGAGATACTGACTAAGCATCCTGAGATGGAGTTTGTGCAGATCCAGCTCAATTACCTCGACTGGGATTCGCAGTGGATCCAGAGCCGCAAGGTACTGGAAGTCGCCAATAAGCATGGCAAGCCGGTCATAGTTATGGAGCCTGTCAAGGGCGGAACGCTGGCAAAGGTGCCTGAAGAGGCAGAGAAGATGTTCGCTGAACTGGACCCGGAGATGTCTGTTCCGAGCTGGGCTGTAAAATTCGCAGCCAGCCAGCCGGGCGTCATGGTCGTACTGTCAGGAATGAGCAGCACGGAGCAGATGCAGGACAACCTCGGCTACATGGAAGACTTCAGGCCGCTCACGGAAGAGGAGCAGGAAGTCTGCTTCAGAGTCGCAGATGTCATCAACAGCCAGATCGCGGTACCGTGCACAGCATGTCATTACTGCACAGAGGGCTGCCCTATGAAGATATGCATCCCTGAGTACTTCTCTATATATAATGAAGACATGAGAGAAGATCTTGAGGAGAAGGGCTGGACGATCAACTTTACTAATTACGAGAAACTGAATGAAAAATTCGGAAAGGCAAGCGACTGCATCGGATGCGGCCAGTGCGAGGGAGTATGTCCGCAGCACCTGCCTATCATAGACTACCTTAAGGATGTAGCCGCACACTACGAAGGATAAGATGTGGAAGAAATTATTTGAACCTGTCGACATGACGGTGGGAAGCCCCGTCCGGCAGATAGTAAAATTCATGATACCGATGCTGATCGGCAATGTTTTCCAGCAGCTTTACAACACTGTCGACAGTATTGTCGTAGGCAAATACATCGGAGACAACGCACTTGCTGCTGTAGGAAGTGCGGGGCCGATCGTCAACCTGCTGCTGGTGCTCTTCATAGGTATATCTGTAGGAGCGGGAATCATGGTATCGCAGTATTTTGGCGCAAGGCAGAGACTGTCTCTGTCCAAGTCGATAGGGTGCAGCATCACCATGACATTCGTTTCATCACTGATCGTCATGGCGCTTGCGCCTCTGATAAGCATGCCTCTTCTGAAGCTCCTCAATACGCCGGATGAGATCATAAACTGGTGCGATGACTACCTGAGGATACTGTTCCTCGGAATAGCAGGCTGCGCATTTTACAATATTCTCGGCGGCATCCTGAGGGGGCTCGGTGATTCGGTATCAGCACTGCTGTACCTTATAATTGCTACATTCCTCAACATAATACTGGATATTTTCTTCGTGGCTTATGTCGGCATGGGAGTCCCGGGAGTCGCACTTGCTACAGTGATAGCACAGGCTATATCCGCATTCCTGTCTTTCCTCAAACTGAGGAGGATGACTGATAGCTTCGACATGAAGGCAGCATACCTCAAGCCTGACCGCAAATACCTGCGTGAACTTCTGAGGCTCGGACTGCCTTCGGGCGTGACTCAGGCAATATTCTCTCTGTCCATAGTCATAGTCCAGTCTCTTACCAACAGTTTTGGCGCGATGTGCATCGCTACCAACGTCATCGTAATGAGGATCGACGGATTCGTAATGATGCCGGCATTCTCATTCGGCTCTGCTATGACTACGTTCGCAGGACAGAACATCGGAGCCGGCAGACTCGACAGAGTAGAGAACGGAGCGAAGAAGGGCACGCTGGTCGCAATGGCGACATCGGCTGTTATAACGCTGCTCATACTTCTGTTCGGCAGGTACCTCATGGCTCTGTTCACTGACACAGATGCGCTCATAGAGCAGAGCTATCATATGATGATGATCCTCGGCGTGGGTTATATCGCCATGGAAGTCACACAGTGCCTGCAGGGCGTGATGAGAGGTGCAGGAGATACAATGGCTCCGATGTGGCTCTCAATGATAACCACAGTCGTTATTCGCGTTCCGCTCGCATATCTCATGACGGGCATGACAAAGTCCGCAGAGAATCCTCACGGAGAGTTCTACATGATGTTCGTATCGCTGCTGATCACATGGCTCATCGGCGCCACACTGACAACGATCGTGTACAAAGCAGGCAGGTGGAAGCGGAAAGCGCTCATCTGATCTTGCCGGCTTTGTATAACATATAAGACAAGATACTTCTTTACATCAGCACTTTAGCGTGCTAAAATACAACAGTATCGCGCCAGGGCGCACTTAAGGTGTACAGGAAAGAGGAGACAACAATGAAGAAGTATTTAGCACTTATTCTTTCACTGATGATGGTAGTAACGATGTTCGCTGCATGCGGCGGATCTTCCTCAGATGAGGGTTCCGGTGATGCTGCTGCAACAGAAGATCAGTACGGTGAAGGATTTGAATTCAAGCACGGTTATGACAAGGATTTCCCTCCTTATTCATATATCGGAGATGACGGCGAGACTACAGGATTTGACGTAGAGCTGGCACAGGCTGTATGTGAATACTACGGCTGGACTTACACCGGTGTTCCTATCAACTGGGATGCCAAGGAAGCTGAGCTTGAGTCGGGCAGCATCGACTGCATCTGGTCAGGATTCACCAAGAGCCCTGACAGAGAGCCTAAGTTCGCATGGAGCGAGCCTTACTCGATCAACACCATCAAGATCATGGTTCTTGAGGGATCTGACATTGCAAGCAAGGCAGACCTTGAGGGCAAGAAGGTAGGCGTACAGGGCAGCACATCCGCACAGGAAATGTGTGAGACACCTGAGGCTGAAGGCGGATGCCAGGAGCTCGCGCTGACATTTGACGGCGGCACACCTATGGCATTTGATACATACACCATCGCTGTAAATGAGCTCAAGGCCGGCACCATCGATGCCATCGCTATCGACGAGACAACAGGCAACTATCAGATGACCAAGGTCGAAGGACTCAAGTATATCGACGACGACATCTGCGATGAGATCTATGCTATCGGATTCCGCACAGACGATACAGTTCTCCGTGACAAGGTAAATGAGGCTCTCAAGGCTCTGGCTGAAAACGGAAAGATGGATGAGATCGGCAAGAAGTACGAAGAGATCTACAGCAACCTCTCAATGATCAACGCTGCAGAGTAGTCCGCTGTGACAGAGAGCGGATCAGCAGACGACCGCAAATAATATGATACGACGGCCGGTGCCGGCGGGATGCGTTCCTGCCGGCACGGTCTTTGCTGTCAGATGTGCCGCAGAAGGCCCACGTCTGACAAGAAACCTACAGGAAAGAAGCAACTTATGACTTTTGCAACAATGCTATCAACAATGTCAGAAGGAATGGTAAGGACGCTGGGGATATTCATCCTCACGCTTATCTTCTCTCTGCCGCTGGGCATGGTCGTAGCCCTGCTCAGAAAATCCAGATTCGGGTTCATCCGCGGCTTCATAAGTGCCTACATCTCGATCATGAGAGGCACACCGCTGATGCTGCAGCTGCTCGTGTGGTATTTCGGCCCGTTCTATCTCTTCGGATGGAACATCGGCAACTGGAGATTCCCGGCGCTGATCATCGGATTCGTCGTCAACTATGCCGCTTATTTTGCCGAAATATACCGCGGCGGTATCGAATCCATCCCGGTAGGACAGTATGAGGCTGCAGAGGTGCTCGGATACACCAAAACGCAGACCTTCATGCGCATCATCCTGCCGCAGGTCATCAAGATCATAATGCCGTCCGTGACCAACGAGGTCATCACTCTGGTCAAGGATACATCGCTCGCATTCACGCTTGCCTATGCAGAGGTATTCTCGCTGGCCAAGCAGATCTCGGCTTCACAGTCATCGTTCATGCCTTTCCTGATCGCAGGCGTATTCTACTTCGTGGCTAACTACGTGGTGGAGTTCCTCATGGTCAGGATCGAGAAGTCGATGGATTACTACAAGTAGGAGGTGCGGCAATGATCTTAGAGATGAATAATATTGAAAAGCACTTCGGAGAGCTCGAAGTACTGAAGGATATAAGTTTCAACGTTGACAGCGGCGAAGTCGTCAGCATCATCGGCCCGTCGGGTTCGGGCAAATCGACTCTTCTGAGATGCGCGACCTTCCTCGAGACGATCGACGGCGGTGAGATCATATACATGGGAGAGAAGGCTGCTCACACTGATGAGAACGGCAATGCCGTCTATGTACACCAGAATGAGATGCGCAAGTTCCGCAACTACTGCGGACTCGTGTTCCAGCAGTTCAACCTGTTCCCGCACTACAGCATCCTCAAGAACATCATCGATGCACCGATGCATGTCCAGGGCAGAAGCAAGGAAGAGGCGGAGGAGACCGCAATGGAGCTGCTCCGGAAGATGGGGATCGATGACAAGGCGAATGCCTATCCGTATCAGCTGTCAGGCGGACAGCAGCAGAGAGTCGCCATCGCGAGAGCACTTGCGATGAAACCGGAGATACTCTTCTTCGATGAGCCGACTTCGGCACTGGACCCTGAGCTGACAGGCGAGGTCCTCAAGGTAATCCGCCAGCTGGCTGAGGAGAAGATGACGATGGTTGTCGTTACTCACGAGATGCCTTTTGCAAAGGCGGTCAGCAACCGCGTGCTCTTCATGGCAGACGGTCTGGTAGTCGAGCAGGGCGATCCTAAGGATGTTTTCGATAATCCTCAGGAGGAGAGAACCAGGCAGTTCCTCAGAGTGTTTGAGAGATAGAAGATGTACAGGGTGCCTCAGGGCATCCTGTTTTTATTGCGTAAAATTAGCGGAAATAAAAACTTCCGTCATTTTGCCTCTGAAATGTGCGGGATGACGGAATAATGAAGCACTAATGCATCGGAACCCTGCGGGGTATAGGGGATGCCCGCAGGATTCACTATGTAAGGAGAGTCTATCTGAATAGTGCAGGCGTAACGATCTCGGCCTGCTCATCGAGTACGTAGACGGCAAATTCGCGAGCCTCTTCTATCGTGTCGCACACTGCGGTGTACATCTGGTTGCCCATGGCAGCCGCGAAGATATCCGGCATGCGCTCGCAGAGGACTATCCTGCTGCCGTACTTGTCGAGAATCTCGTTATGCGTGTGGGTGTGGGTGAATGCGTCCTTGCGGCTTGCGAATACGCAGTAGCGGTCTACGCCCTGACCGGCCTGTGTCAGGCTGTCATAGCAGACCATGTCGGCCCATAGTTTATATACATCTGTTGAGTGGGCAAAATTGATCATGTCAGGCGTGTAGCCGCCTGCCGGTCTCATGTTGACCTCGAGACCAACGAAATCTCCTGCTTTGCCCAGACCCTTGCGGTCTTCTGTCAGGCGGAAGAACTCGAAGTGCGTGAAGCGGTTTTTCACCTTGAATGCCTTGATGGCCTTGCGGCCCAGATCACGCAGCTGTTCAGGGACCTTGTCGGTGATGTAGTAGAGGACCTCAAGCCCGCTGTTAACTGACTCGGCCACATTAGGGCAGATGAATGAAGACTCAAACAGAGGGTCTCCGTTCGAATCGCTGATGGCGTCATAGGAATATACATCGCCGGTGATGAATTCTTCCATTACATACGGATAGTCTGACTTTTCAACGAAGAATGCCTCAAGCTGGGCATCGTTGTCTATCTTCCAGGTGTCGTCTGCGCCTACGCCTGTGTCAGGCTTGGCAAAGAGAGGGTAGCCTTCGACTTCATCGAGGAATTCGCGAGCAGCGGCAAGGTCCGTGACTTTGCACTGCCTGGCTGAAGGGATTCCTGCAGCCCTGTAGACAGGCTTCATGGCCGACTTGCTCTGCCACAGGGCGAGCTCATCAGGCTGGACGCCTGTAGTGATGTTGAAGTCGCGTCTGAGGCGGGCATCATTGGAGAGCCAGTGCTCGTTATTGGACTCGAGCCAGTCTATCTTGCCGTATTTGAATGAAAAGAATGCGACAGCCCTGAAGACTGCATCGTAGTCTTCAAGAGAGTCGACCTTGTAGTACTCGGTGAGCGCAGACTTAAGCTCATCTCTGAGCCCGTCATACGGAGCATCACCGATACCGAGGACCGTGACACCGTTGCGGCTGAGTCTGTCACAGAACTGCCAGAAGATGTCAGGGAAATTAGGCGAGATAAATACAAAATTCATAAGTCCCTTGCCCCTTTCTCTAGAACAAAATCTGCGTTACATCATACACCCGGGCGTTGTAGAATTCCACAAATATATCGTACAATTTTTAGTACAATTAACAAAATATTGTTCCGAAGTGCGGCCTGCCGGATATTGAAGCCGGTGACGGCATTGTGATAGAATAATTTGCGCCGGATAGTCGTCATGGCTGCCGTCATACAAGTTAATACAGGAGTGATATCGATGGAAACAAGAGTCGCTGTGATCAGCATCATCGTCACTAAAGCAGACCAGGTGGACGTGCTGAACGATCTTCTCCATGAGTACTCGGAATACATTCTCGGAAGGATGGGCGTTCCATACAGAGAGAAGAACCTGAACATCATCAGCATCGCCATAGATGCGCCTATGGACAGCATCAATTCGCTGTCAGGTGCGCTCGGCCGTCTTGACGGTGTCAACGCAAAGGTGACTTACGCAAAGTCCTGATATCCCACCGTTGTGCAGGCGGATAGTCTGCACATGTCATCACCCTGAAGCTGAAACCTCTGCGGAGCATGCGCGTGCATGGCTGCGGACCGTAAGGCTGAAGTACGGTGCACGGGTACTCTCAATTGAATGCAGGCGCATGCTGCGCCGGGCATTCAGATATTCACATACAACGCCCTGCTCCCGTACAAGGGGGAAGGGCGCTTTAAATTCTGTGAAAGGTGAGGAATGAGACGGGACGGTAAGCTGCCGGTCATATGGATAATAATACTGATAGTGCTGCCTTTCATTGCAGCCCTGATCGCCCTCGGGATAGGCAGGATGAGCATATCTCCGGGCGAGGTACTTGACGTCCTCAGAACAAGGATTGCCGGAGGGCATGTATCGAGCCAGCTCATCGAGAAGACGGTCATGCAGCTGAGACTGCCGAGGATAGTGCTGGCGGCGCTGGTCGGCGCGGGCCTGTCGGTGTCGGGCTGTGCTTTTCAGAGTCTGTTTGCGAATCCGCTGGCGACACCGGACACGCTCGGCGTGGCGAGCGGAGCGAGCTTCGGGGCCGCGCTCGGCATATTGCTTGGGTTCGATCTCGTCGGAGTGCAGATCATAGGCCTTGCCATGGGCGGACTTGCCGTCACCCTGACATGGCTTGCAGGGTCTGGCAAGGACAGGGGCGGACTGAGCTATATTGTCCTGTCGGGAATAATGATAGGCTCGCTGTTCTCGGCTCTGGTTTCACTCATCAAATACGTTGCGGACGAGGAGTCGCAGCTTCCGGCCATCACATACTGGCTGATGGGCGGACTCGACAAGGCGAGCTTCCGCACACTGTCACTGGGAGCACCGGTCATAATCGCCGGGATACTGATATTCTTCCTGATCCGCTGGAGGATGAACCTGCTGCCTCTGTCCGACGATGAGGCGAAGGCATCAGGGACCAACATAAAGGCTCTGCGCACTGTGACAGTCATAGCTGCAACGGCAATAACAGCATCCTGCGTCTCGATGTGCGGACAGGTCGGCTGGGTAGGCCTCCTGATACCTCACATGTGCAGGATGAAATTCGGCAGCAATCATCTCGCGCTGATCCCTTCATCGGTCAGCCTGGGTGCGGTGTTCATGATAGCCGTTGACACGCTCGCGAGGAGCATATCTGCTGCCGAGATACCTGTATCGATATTCACGGCGACCATAGGAGCGCCATTCTTCATAATGCTGATGAGAAGAAGCGGAGGGTGGCGTATATGAGTCCATTGCTGAAGGTAGAGAACGGATCATTCGCGTACCGGGGAGGTCCGCAGATCCTGGACAACATAAATTTTGAAGTAAACGCAGGCGAGATACTTGCCGTGCTCGGCCCTAACGGTGCGGGCAAAACGACACTTCTCCGCTGCATGATGGACATGCTGCGGTGGGACAGCGGCAGGAGCCTTCTTGACGGCGAGGACATACACAGCATGCCGGCAAGAAAGCTGTGGAGCCGGATGGCGTATGTGCCGCAGGCGAAGTCGGCAGCGTCTTCGTACACAGCATTCCAGACCGTGCTGCTCGGAAGGAGCAGCCGCATCGGGACATTCTCGTCACCGTCTGCTGAAGACATGGAGAAGGCTGAGGCTGTGATGAGGCAGCTCGGGATACTGGACCTTGCAGACAAGCAGTGCTATGCAGTGAGCGGCGGCGAGCTGCAGATGGTGCTGATCGCGAGGGCCATGGCATCGGAGCCGGAGATCCTCGTGCTCGACGAGCCTGAATCCAATCTGGATTTCAGAAATCAGCTGGTCGTGCTGGATACTATATCCACCCTCGCGGCTGACGGGGTGGCATGCGTGTTCAATACACATTATCCGGCCCATGCTCTCCAGAGAGCGCACCGGTCGCTGATCCTGAACAAGGGCGGCGGGTGCATCTCGGGCAGCACGCCTGAGATAGTGACCGAGGATAATATCCGCAGGGCATTCGGGGTCAATGCGGTCATCGGTGAGATAGAGACTGCAGAAAGCGTGCTGAAGAATGTAATGCCTCTCAGCATTGCGGAAACTCGTCAGGGAGGACCTGAACCGGGAGCGCCGTCGGAGGCAGCAGGACTGACAGGGCACGAGGCAGCAAATGCTGATGCTGCCGGCCGGAATGATGAAGGCTGCATCGCATCGGTATCAATAATCATGAAAGACAATGCAACGGCTGACAAGGTGAACAGCCTGCTGCATGAATACAACCATCTGCTCATCGGAAGGATGGGTCTTCCGCACAGGGGCAGGGGACTGTACATAATCAATATAACGCTTGACGGCGCCGGATCGGAGATCGGCGCGCTCAGCCACAGGCTGAGCCTGATCCCGGGGATCAGTGTCAAGACCACATATGCCGGAGAGTGACACGCCGGTTCCGGGCAACGGACCGCATGACTACCGGGAAGAGGAGAATAAGGTAGAATGGTAAAAATAGCAGTATACGGAAAAGGCGGCATAGGCAAGTCGACCACAGTATCCAATGTTTCGGCAGCACTTGCAGACATGGGATACAAGGTGATGCAGATAGGATGCGATCCTAAGGCAGATTCGACGTCGAGCCTTCACGGCAAGGGCAGCATCACGACTGTACTCGAGCTCGTGCGTGAACACAAAAATGATTTTGCACTTGAAGACATGGTGCATGAGGGGTACGGCGGGGTCATCTGCGTGGAGGCAGGAGGCCCGACACCGGGACTCGGATGCGCAGGCAGAGGCATCATCGCAGCACTGGAAAAACTCAAGGAGAAAGGCGCCTACACTGCATACAAGCCGGATGTCGTCATCTACGATGTCCTCGGTGACGTGGTCTGCGGCGGATTCTCGATGCCGATGAGAGGCGGATATGCCGACAAGGTATTCGTGATCACCTCCGGCGAGAACATGGCTATCCACGCAGCTGCAAACATCGCTGTTGCGCTCGACGGATTCAAGGACAGGGGATACGCAAGCCTCGGAGGCATCATACTGAATCACAGGGACGTGAGGGACGAGGATGCCAAGGTGGCTGAACTCGCATCGGACATTGGCTCGGAGGTCATAGGAGAACTCACGAGAAGTGAGACCGTCACTGATGCAGAGGACCTCGGCAAGACAGTCATAGAGGCTTTCCCTGAGAGCGCCATGGCGGACGAATACAGGACACTTGCGAAGAAACTGATCGGGATCTGCGGCATCGAACGCAGCTGACCTGATGATACTGATACAGAGAAATAATGCTTAAGAGAATAAACGGAAACAAGGACCGGGTAAGGATACCTGGTGTACGCATAGCAGACGCTTCCTTCCCGGCACCTTTCAGATCAGGTCTTGAATATTCATCACCTGCGCGCGGGACATGGAACATCGTCCACACAGGGATGCTCATACCGGAGGCGCACGAGATATTCGTGTGTGCGGCGGGCTGCCTCAGGGGCGTCATACTCACAGCCGCTGAGATGGGGCTTACGGACAGGTTCTCAACTGTGGCAGTAAGAGAGCACAACCTCCTCGACGGGGACATGGAAGACCTTGTCATCGAGGGCGTCGCGGACATAATAGGAAAACTGCCGAAGAGGCCTCCTGCGGTACTCGTGTATACGAGCTGCGTCCATCACTTCACGGGCGTGGACCTCGACATGATATACGCAAGGCTCAGGGAGAGGTTCCCTGACATAGACTTCACCGACTGCTACATGAACCCGATCATGAGAAAGAGCGGCCTTACACCTGATCAGCTGATGAGGTCAAGGCTGTACACACTGCTCCATGAGAGGAAGCAGAGCAGGGACGCCGTCGCCATAATCGGAAACGACCTTCCGACTCAGCAGGACAGCGACATCATGAAGATGTTCAGAGCCGCAGGGCTTAAGGTGCATGAGATTACTTCATGCAGGAATTATGATGAGTATCAGGAGATGGCGGAGAGCTCAGTGTACGTATCGTACAATCCTGATGCGGCGGCCGGCGGAGACATGCTCGAAGAGCGCCTCGGCGGGAAGCATCATTACATGAAGTTCAGCTTCGACTCAGATGAGATCGATGAGGAGCTGGCAAAACTCGCGGATACACTCGTATCTGTTACGTGTGGTGCGGAAGACGGAGAGGATGCCGCAAAGGCAGCAGACCGTGAGGCTGCTGTGAGACGTGCAGTAACAGATATCAGTGAGCAGGGAAGAAGTGACATCCGGAAGGAACTGGACGAGACCCTCGCTCTCATCGGAGACACTCCGGTGACGATAGATTATACGTTTTGCCCGAGACCGCTCGGTCTTGCAAGACTGCTGCTTGAAAACGGGTTCAATGTGACCCGGGTGTACCTTGACGGGATCCCGGGGGCGGACAGGGCGGACTATGAGATCCTGAGGGAAAAATATCCTGACCTGATGCTGCATCCGACAGTCCATGCTGCGATGAGGTTCGCGGCAACGGAAAATGCGGAAGCGGCAGCAGAGACGGGCGCGGGATCCGGAGACAGCTGCAGAGTGCTTGCCATAGGGCAGAAGGCTGCGTACTTTGAGAACACGGACAACTTTGTGAATGTCGTCGAAGGCGGAGGCATGCTCGGGTATGAGGCTGTGACTCACACCATGAAACTCATGCGCGATGCATACATTAATAAGAAGAACATGCGTGAACTAGTTCAGATCAAGGGCCTCGGATGCGGCATCTGCGCAAGATAGGGCTTACGGATAAGTTTGTAAACCGGCAGGAGAGGGGCGCCGGGTAAAAAATATATTATTGTGTGTTTATAAACAGGATGGAGATTTCAAGCAAAGACGGTTGAAGGAAATGAAACAGACAGCAAGGATTATTTCTACTTACTCAGCTGATGTGATGGGAGTCTGCTCTGCACTTTTTGAACTTGGGGGCATGACTGTAATGCATGACGCATCAGGCTGCAATTCAACTTACACGACTCACGACGAACCGCGCTGGTACGACATGGACAGCATGGTATACATCTCGGGGATCAGCGAGATGGAAGCCATCATGGGCGACGATGAGAAACTGATCGAAGACATATGCGAAGCGGCGGAGGAGATGCATCCGAAGTTCATTGCGATAGCCGGCACGCCGGTACCGGCGATGACCGGATTCGACTTCGAAGCAGTCGCAGAAGTGATCGAAAAGAGAACGGGCATACCGACATTCGGATTTCCGACCACCGGAATGAACACATACGTTCACGGTGCATCCATGGCACTCGAGGGTATCGTCACCAAACTCATAGACGACCCGAGCGATGAATGGATCAATGAAAAGCTTGAAGAGGTGGACAAGTCAGATGAAGAGGTCCCTTACAAGGTGAACATACTCGGACTTACACCGCTCGACTACTCTGTCAACGGACAGGTGGAGTCCATTGAGAAATGGCTCACGGACAGAGGCTTCGTAGTAGGCTCGAGGTTCGCGATGGGAAGCAGCCTTGAAGAGATCGGAAGAGCTTCAGAGGCTGAAGTCAATCTCGTCGTATCGGGCACCGGCCTCGGAGCTGCCAATGCCATGTACAGGAAGTTCGCCATACCGAGCGTGATAGGACTGCCTATCGGGCTTAAACAGAGTGATCTTCTCGAGGATGCGCTCCTCCAGACCGCAAGGGAATACCGCAGGTTCAGGACATCCGGAACGGCGAGCGAGCGAGCCGGACTTACAAGGCTCAAAATACATCCGAATGATCTCGACCCTGTCGTCAAGGATAACATCGTTGTCCTTATAGGCGAAGGCGTCATGAATTTTTCACTTGCGAATTCCATAAGGTTCGAGACGGGACACAAGACCAAGGTCCTCTGTGCGACGGAGTGCCCTGAAGGTATACTCAGAGAGTGGGACAAGATGACACCTGATGAGGATGACATCATCCCTGAACTGGCAGAGGCTTCATACATCATCGCGGACCCTCTGTACAGGCCGATCTGCCCTGACAGCGCCAAATTCATACCGCTGCCGTCAGAAGCATTCTCGGGCAGGATGTACAGAGATGACATACCTGATCTTGTCAAGGATCCGGGACTGATCCTGAATCAGTTCTGATTACTATCTACATCTACATAAGTTATCACTCGAGGATGACCGGTGCTGCATGCCGGCCGGAACAATTTAATTCAAGGAGGTTCTGACTATGAAGAAAGCAAGCTTTCTGAATAAGAAGACGACAAAACTGTTAGTGCTCATGCTGGCTCTCGCAATGACCATGATGTCACTTGCTGCCTGCGGATCTTCGGGAGATTCTGAAGAAGCAGCCAGCCCGGATGTCATCACTGTGACAGACCACGCGGACAATCAGGTGGAAGTGCCTGCCAAGATCGACAAAATCGCCGTATGCGACATCTTCCCTCTGCCGAGCGTTCTCGCTGTATTCTTTGATTCAGCGGACAAGATAGTCGGCATGCCTGAACCGAGCATGACAGCTGCGCAGAACGGGCTGCTCGGGCAGCTCTATCCTGAGATCCTCAACGCTGAGACAGGCTATATCGACGGGACCAACGTCAACATGGAAGAGCTCGCAGCTCTCGAGCCTGACGTAGTATTCTACAGCGCATCGAGCCCTGAGCTCGGCGACCAGCTGAGGGATGCGGGATTTGCAGCAGTAGCTATTTCAGTAAACAAGTGGGATTACAACTGCATCGAGACTCTGAACAACTGGATCGACCTTCTGAGCCAGATGTTCCCTGAAAGCGACAAGGCAGAGCTCTGCAGGACCAAGTCCGAGGAGATGTACAGCCTCGTTCAGGACAGGGTCAAGGATATCCCCGATGAAGAGAAAGCAAACGCATTCTTCCTCTTCCAGTACAGCGACACAACACTTCTGACTTCGGGACAGCAGTTCTTCGGCCAGTGGTGGGCTGATGCCATTGGAGCAAAGAATGTTGCACAGGAGCTCAGCACGGACAATTCCGTAGCTGTAAACATGGAGCAGGTATATTCATGGAATCCTGACCTTATCTTCATGACCAATTTCAACACGTTCTATCCTGATGACCTCTACAACAACACCGTTGAGGGCTACGACTGGAGCCCGGTCAAGGCCGTACAGGACAAGAACGTATACAAGATGCCTCTCGGAATGTACAGAAGCTACACTCCTGGTGTAGACTGCCCTGTAACACTCCTGTGGATGGCCAAGACGGCATATCCTGAAAAGTTCGAGGACATCGACGTAATAAGCGAGGCCAAGACTTATTACAAGGATGTATTCGGCATCGACCTTACTGACGAGCAGGCACAGTCCATATTTGAGCCGGCACAGAGTGCGGGCGGCGGATTCGCTTATCAGTAAAAAACCGGCCTCTGACGGAGAGGACTCTTTCTGCATAATGAGGCAGCGTAACGACAGAACACAGTACACGGTCTGCGGCAGCAGGCCGTGTGCTTTTTCGTCAGTTTTTTATGCCGGGCCGGGGAAAAGATGTATATGCAACTTGCAAATGTTTGTGTATAATCAGTTCAACTGTAAATTGAGGGGCATAGCTGCAGAGAGGGGTATAATTGCAGCCGTGAAAGGAGAACCTCGCTATGAGTGAAAAGAGTAGTTTCAACCCTGCAGATGCCAGCATGATAACCAGACATTATCTGGATTCCATACTTATAGAGGAACGCATAATCGATGCGAAGAAGGCATCACTTCAGACAGAGATATTCGGAGAGACATTCAGCACACCAATAATGATGCCGGCTTTTTCGTTTCTGAGGACATTCGTCAAGGAGCGGGAGAATGCCATGGTCGAATACTCCAGGGCAGCTCAGGAACTGAATATGGTCAACTGGGTCGGAATGATGGAGAATGATGAATTTGCCGATGCGCTCGCAACAGGTGCAAGGACGGTGAGGATCATCAAGCCGTTCGCTGATACTGACAAAGTGCTGGACCAGATAGCTTTCGCCGAGAAGAACGGAGCTTTTGCGGTCGGCATGGACATAGACCATGTATTCGGCGATAACGGAGAGTATGACGTGGTAGCCGATTATCCGATGAAGCGTCAGACGAAGGAGGACATACGCAGCTACGTTGAAGCGTCGGGACTTCCGTTCATCGTAAAAGGAGTACTGAGCGTATCTGACGCTGTCAAATGCGCTGAAGCAGGAGCAAAGGGAATCGTCATAAGCCATCACCGCGGCAGAATGCCTTTTGCCATCCCGCCTCTTATGGTGCTGCCTGAGATCAGAAAAGCACTCGGCGAAGACTGCGGAATGGAGCTGTTCGTCGACTGCGGTATCAATACTGGTGCAGACGCGTATAAGGCGCTGGCTCTCGGTGCAAAGGCGGTATCGGTAGGACGCGCAATCATGCCGGGCCTTGCTTCTGAGGGAACGGAAGGCGTGAAGAAGTACGTCACCGGAATGAATCAGGAGCTTGCAACGATCATGGGATATACGGGCATAGCTTCGACTGAAGATTTCGTACCGGACATCCTGTGGATGAACGGCAGAAGACTGACTGCGGAATAAATCAGATAAACATCGGCGACAAAGCCGGTATAAGTCAGAGGGGACAGATAAAACAGTGAACAAAGACAGTGTATTCAGGAAAAGAGTGATAATGTGCGTGACCGGAGTAGTGCTTTCCGGTGTGGCTGTAAGCTTCTTCAAGTCTGCCATATTCGGAGTGGACCCGTTTCAGGCTCTAATGAGCGGACTTGACGCGCTTATACCTATTCAGTACGGAACACTTTATGTCATAGTGAACGCGGTGCTTCTCCTGTTCAGCATCGTCTTCGACAGGAAGAAGATAGGCCTCGGCACACTGATCAACCTGTTTCTTCTCGGATATATCGTCCAGTTCGGAGTGGATATCATCGCTGCCGCAGCACCCCATCCGGCTCTGTGGCTGAGGATCATCTTCCTGGCCATAGGCGTGTTCATCGCCTGCATTGCTGCTTCGCTGTACTTCACGGCAGACATGGGCGTATCCACCTATGATGCCATCGCGCTGATCATAACCGGTACCTGGGGCATAGGCAAGTTCAAGTTCGTAAGGATAATGACGGACTTTGCCTGCGTTATCCTGGGCGTCGGACTGTTCCTGCTGTCAGGCGCCGACCCGCACGGGCTGTTTGCCGTGGTCGGCATCGGAACAATAATATCCGCCTTCATGATGGGGCCGATGATCGATTACTTCAATGTGCATCTGTTCGGACCGATGCTGGAGAAGTAATATGGAAAAATGTTAGAAAAAACAAGAAAAATGCGTGCAGATGTCCTGTGGCTGGTATAGAATATCAGACACAGGATGTTTTTTGTATATTAAAAAACAGAAGGACACGGACTATGAGAAATAAATCTGTCGGATATACTGAATCTGCAAACTTCAGCTGTCTGGAGGATCTCGAGCAGACATATACAATGAAGACTATTACTCCGGTCACGCTGGCATACTGCGGCAGGGAGAACTGCGCGCCTGAGTGGACCTTCGGCCCTTATGTCAGGGAGCACTACGTCATACATGTTGTCAAGGCCGGATGCGGCACATACAGTCTCAGAAACAGGGAATTCAGACTTACTGCAGGGCAGATGTTCCTGATCTACCCGGGTGAAGTCACTCTGTACAAGGCTGATGCAGAAGACCCGTGGTCATACTCCTGGATAGGATTCAGCGGATACAGGGCTGACGCTATAGTGGAGGAGATGGGCTTTACTAAAGAGAACCCGGTCATAACGCTTGACAGCACACATCCTGTATGCGATTCCATAGACAGAATACTTGAAGCCAGCGACCTGACTCCGGCCAACGAGCTCAAAAGGATGGCTGCATTCTACGATACTCTTGCAGTCATGATAGAGATGAATCCTCATGAAAAGAAGCGCAGTCTGTCTGACGTCAAATATGTGAATATGGCTGTCGAGTACATTGCTGCCAACTACAGCGGCAAGATCAGGATATCCGAGATAGCAGATAAGGTGGGGATAAACAGGAGCTATCTGTCCAACATATTCAGCCGCGAGATGCACATGTCGCCTCAGGAATTCCTGATCAATTTCAGGCTGGAAAAGGCTGCACAGATGCTCAGAGAGACAGAAGAATCTATAGGAAGCATCGCGTCATCCGTCGGATATACCGATCCTCTTACGTTCTCGAAAGCCTTCAGAAAGAAGTATAATGACACACCAAGCGGGTACCGCGCATCGTCACCAGAGTTAACGCAGATTAGCGAACGCGGGCAATACCATGGAAATACAAGGCTTTGAGCGTTTTTTGCTTACGAAAACCTTTTCGGAACAACTCACATAATCCTATTAAAATCTAACAGTTTTCCATATATTATTTTCTTATATAAATGTAAAATCTGTGATAGTAAACTCAAGTAATTGTTACTGAGAGGAGGCAATATGAAGTTTAAGAAATTTGTTGTAGCTATGCTTTGCGTAGCAATGGTAGGCATGTTTGCTGCATGCGGCGGCGGATCAAGTGATTCCGGCTCCGGTGATGCCAGCGGCGCTATCACAATCAACATCTGGGATGCTAACCAGCAGGAAGGTATCCAGGAGATCTGCAACGACTGGACAGCTCAGGGCAACCCTGAAGTCAAGGTCGAAGTAATCGACTGGGACAACTACTGGACACTGCTTGAGGCAGGCGCTTCCGGCGGAGAACTCCCTGATGTATTCTGGATGCACTCTGACTATGCTCAGATCTACATGGAGAACGATGTTCTTCTTGACCTGACAAGCTACATCGAAAAGGACGGCATCGATCTCGGACAGTATTATCCTGATATCACTGCTATCTACCAGAGCGACGGAAAGACATATGCTCTTCCTAAGGACCACGATACAATCGCTCTCCTGTACAACAAGGCTCTCTTCGACGAGGCCGGCGTTGACTATCCTACAGATGACTGGACATATGAGGATATGTATGAAGCAGCTAAGACCATCACAGAGAAGACTGCTGATGACACATACGGCTTCGCCCTCAACACATCCAATGACCAGGACGGATGGTACAACTACGTATATGCTTACGGCGCTAACATCGTAAACACTGAGAAGACTGATACAGCTATCGACTCCGCTGAGGGTAAGGCTGCTATGGAAATGGTACGTAAGCTGCTCACAGTAGGAACACCTCAGGCTGTAGTTTCCGAGTCCGGTACAGATTCACTGTTCCAGTCCGGAAAGGTTGCTATGATCACACAGGGATCCTGGATGATCAACGCATTCTACACAGCTGAGAACCATGATGACTATGCATGGGCACAGATTCCTTACTGCGACAGAAACGGCGACGGACAGTGCCAGAAGGAAGAAAGACAGACTTGCTACAACGGACTTGGCTGGGCAGCAGCAGCTAACACAGACAATCCGGATGCAGCAGCAAGCCTCATCGAGTACCTCTGCTCAAAGGATGCTCAGGTCAAGCAGGCTCAGCTGGGCGTAACAATGGCTGGTATCCCGGGAATCTCCGACGAGTTCGCTAACGCATTCGAGGGAATGGACGTATCCGCATTCACAAAGGTTGAAGAAGACGGCACACTCTTTGCTCGTCCGGGCACACGTAACTCCGGCGTATGGAAGAACCCTATGGAACAGGAACAGGGCTTCCTCCCTGCATGGCAGAATCCTGATGATGCTGCTCTCATGGAGACAGCATGTGACAACGTTGCTAAGCTGATCCGTGACGCTATCGCTAACGAGTAATTCAGCTGATGCGTTCAGGTTCGCGGCACCAGAGATAATTAATCTCGATAAAAAGCAAAGGCGGGCCATCACCTGATGGCCCGCTGTCCTTTATTCTTCACGAATAAGGAGGAAATTATGAAAGAAAAAAAGCCGATGACGGCCAAGCAAAAGAATGAAGCGATCTGGGCATATGCCTTCGTCGCTCCGACTATCATAGGCCTGATAGTACTTAACTTCTATCCGGCTATCGATACTGTCTGGCAGTCGTTCTGCAAGACAGGTGACTTCGGTAAGGGTAATACGTTCGTGGGACTGGCGAACTATGCAAAAGCTTTTGAGTCATCTGAAGTAATGCAGTCTATTCTGAATACTATCAAGTACGCGATCATCGAGGTTCCGTTCGGAGTCATCATCGCACTTGTGCTTGCTGTATTCCTGAACAGAAAATTAAAAGGAACATCATTCTTCCGTACTGTATTCTTCCTGCCTATGGTCTGCGCACCTGCAGCTGTGGCGATGGTATGGAAATGGCTATATAACCAGCAGTTCGGTCTGTTCAACAACATGCTCCATGCCAATATCGGATGGATATCCGATCCTAAGATCGCATGGATCTCTGTTGGTATAATCGGTGTATGGTCAATCATCGGTTACAACATGGTACTCTTCATCTCCGGTCTTCAGGAGATCCCGGGAGACTACTATGAGGCAGCTGAGATCGACGGCGCTACAGGCATCCGTCAGTTCTTCGACATCACAGTACCTCTGCTGAGCCCTACCACTTTCTTCATCGTGCAGACCCGTATTATCGGAGCTCTGACAATATTCGACCTTATGTTCATGGTTATGGACAGAACGAATCAGGCTCTGAGCAAGGTACAGTCCACGGTATACGTATTCTATGAATACTCATTCAACCAGGGCAACAAGGGATACGGCGCAGCTATCGTAATGATACTCGTAGTATTCATCATGATCGTTACTGTCATAATGCAGCGCGCTGAAAAGCGTTTTGTATTCTATAACTAGAAAGGAGGGAACGATTCATGGAAAGCGCACGTACAAGAGCTCGCGTAAATACAACTATTATTTACATCATCCTGATCATCATGGCATTCATCATGCTGGTTCCCTTCGCTTGGATGATCCTTACGGCACTCAAGACCAACCAGGAAGCTATTTCGGTAAGCCCGTTCTATATCTTCCCGCATAATGGCTGGCACTGGGAGACATTCGGCACAGTATGGAAGAGCTATAACTTCCTCGTACTGTACAAGAACACACTGCTGATGATCTTCTTCCGTGTCGTATGTGCTGTCCTGACAGCTACTATGGCAGGATATGCATTCGGACGTCTGAAGTTCCCTGGCAAGAACTTCCTGTTCTCACTGATACTCGTTCAGATGATGATCCCGTCAACGATCTTCATAATCCCGCAGTATCTGATGGTTTCAGGACTTGGCTGGCTGAACACAATGGCAGGACTTGTATTCCCTGGTATCGTAACTGCGTTCGGTACCTACCTGCTCAAGACAGGATATCAGGGACTTCCTATGGACCTTGAAGAGGCGGCTAGCATCGACGGCTGCAACATCGGCCAGAGATTCCTGAGAATCATGATGCCGCTGACAAGATCTTCAATGGTATCGCTCGGTATCTTCACTGCACTGTTCGCATTCAAAGACCTGATGTGGCCTATGATCGTCTGCTCAAGCGTACAGACAACTACACTTGCTGCCGGTCTTGCAAAGGCACAGGGACAGTATGGAAGCAACTATCCGCAGATGATGGGCGCAGCTGTTCTGGCTGTTATCCCGATGATCGTCATCTACGTGATCTTCCAGAAGCAGTTCGTCGAAGGTATCGCTACATCCGGCGGAAAACTGTAATAAGCAATTATGTATATTGCTGAAATGAGCTGCAGCATGCAGCTCATTTTTTATCAGAGAGGCAAAACAGGCAAATAATGGATGACCGTGATCTGAAGACCCGTCTCAGGGACTGGGCCGCAACTGAAAAGGAAAAGATCCTCGGGATCAGAGGAACGAAGAAGAAGACGGCATATATCTGGGAGTACTACAAGCTCTGGATCATAGGCCTCATTTTCGTACTCTGGTTCGTCCCGTTTGCGATACACCAGTACAGGACCAACGCAGGTGACTACTGGTGCTACATGATGTTCACCAACACATATGCTGATGCGGGAAACGGATCGGACCTCTGGAAGGACTATACGGAATATGCCGAATTTGACCTTAAGGAAAAAGACGTTGAGTTCAATGCCGAATCATATTTTGACTACCTTAAAGGCGTAACGGGAAACAGCTACTTTGAAGCCTTTGTCGCTTTCGCAGACGGCGGCGTGCTTGACGGCATCACCGCAGGCACGGATTCACTTACGGCGCTGGGCAGGACAGGCAGACTCAAGGACCTGAACAGCGAGGAGTGTGCAGCCATCAAGGCAAAATACGAAGACCGTTTTGTCTACTCCGTTCCAATCGATACGGAGTACAGCACGGATCCGGTCCCGGTCGGGATCGACATAAGCGACAGCAAACTCGTGACAAAGTACGGAGTCTATGCAGAGCCTTGTGCTCTCGGCATAGGAGCCCTGTCTGAGAACGTGGACTCTGTAGAGCTGTTCCTGGACTTTATCTTTGAGAAATAGGAGATTCTTTCAATGCTATACTATCTGACATTATTCCTGGTATTCTGGGCCCTTATATACACATCGGCCAGATTCCTGAAATACTTCCGTATCATCAAGGACTACAAGGACCAGACTACGGCGACTGTTCTCTCGGTCAAAACTCATGAAAACACCGGGAAGAGAGAAGGCCCTGCACTGGATGTGGTCCTCGCATACAAAATCGATGGTGAAGAGCGGCATTCTGAGATAATAGTGCCTGCTGAAAGAGCTTCTGAATATGAGGTTGGCAGCAAAGTCGATATCTGCTATTATGTTGCGGGAAACGGGGCTATCCACATTGCATCAGCAGGCGGAGCAACGAAAAAGATCATGTATGGCTACCTTGCAGCGATCGTTATTGAGATCGTTATATATGTGGTCATCTGGAGAATTCTGTTATAGCAGACAGCCCCGCTATGGCTTGAAATCTGGCACGAGAGGGCGATAATCAAACTTAAAAGGAGCAGAGAATATGAGCATTCTCTTCAATGAAGAACACAACACCATAACGATCAACACTAAGAATACAAGCTATCAGATGAGAGTATCCTCGGAGGGATTCCTTCAGCATCTGTATTACGGCAAGCGCATCGGAGAAGAGAATTTCCGGTATCTGTACCACAACTATGACAGAGCCTGTGCCGGCAATCCGGATGAGGTATTCCCGAACAGAGCGATATCCTTCGATACAATGCCTCAGGAATTTCCCGGCTACGGCGTAGGAGACTACCGTATACATGCGATCGCTGCACGCAACGCAGACGGCAGTTACGGAGCTGACTTCAGGTATGCCGGACACGAGGTAACTAAGGGCAAATACAAGATCAGCAATCTTCCGTCATCCTACGATTACAGCGGTGATGCAGAGACGCTGATAGTAACAGTAAATGACAAGATCACAGGTCTGACTCTTGAGCTTCTGTACGGAGTATTTGAAGATGAAGACGTGATCACAAGAGCAGTACGCGTCGTCAATAACGGTACGGGCGAGATCGCTCTGGACAGAGCTTTCTCAATGTCGATGGATATCCCTTTCGGCAAGTGGGACCTGATCCACTTCCACGGCAAGCACGCGCTTGAGAGACAGACTGAGAGAGAACCGCTGACTCATCTTGTGAAGTCCATAGAGTCAAGACGAGGCACATCAAGCCATCAGGAGAATCCGTTCATGATCGTCTGCGACCGCAAGGCCGATGAAGATCACGGCAGATGCTACGGCATGATGTTCGTATACTCCGGAAGCTTCAAGGCTGAGGCTGAAGTAGATCAGATTAACAGCACGAGAGTCACAATGGGAATACATGATGACCAGTTTGAATGGCATCTGATGCCGGGCGAGGTCTTCGAGACACCTGAAGTCATCATGGCTTATTCCGGAGAAGGCCTGACAGAGCTTTCCCATATCTATCATAAATTCATCCGCAGAAATATCTGCAGAGGAAAGTACCAGTTCACGAGAAGACCAATACTTCTCAACAGCTGGGAAGCATCATATTTTGACTTCACCGACGAGACCCTGCTCGCGCTTGCTGATGAGGCCGCAAAGATCGGAGTCGAGATGCTCGTTCTCGATGACGGCTGGTTCGGCGACAGAAACAGCGACAATGCCGGACTCGGTGACTGGTATGTAAATGAGAATAAGATAAAGTGCGGACTTAAGAGCCTGGTAGAGCAGGTCAATGCCAAGGGGCTGAAGTTCGGAATCTGGATGGAGCCTGAGATGATCAATGAGGACTCCGACCTGTACAGAGCTCATCCTGACTGGGCCTTCGCGATGCCTGGCCGTAAACCTGCACGTTCAAGGAACCAGCTGGTACTCGATCTGTCAAGGAAGGAAGTCGTTGACTACGTATATGACAGCATGGCGAAGATCCTCTCCGAGAACAACATTGAGTACCTGAAGTGGGATATGAACAGATCGCTCTCAGACGTATACTCGGCAGCTCTTCCGGCTGCCCGTCAGGGAGAGACGATGCACAGGTTCATGCTCGGTCTGTATGACCTGATGGGCCGCATCACAGAGAACTTCCCTGACGTTCTCGTAGAGGGATGCTCAGGCGGCGGAGCCCGCTTTGACGCAGGGATCCTCTGCTATTCACCGCAGATCTGGTGTTCTGACGACACGGATCCGATCCACAGACTGAACATCCAGTACGGAACATCCTTCGGATATCCGGTCAGCACCGTGGGGTCACATGTTTCCGCTTCGCCTAACCATCAGACAGGCAGGACCACACCGATCCACACAAGAGCTGTAGTGGCTATGTCCGGTACGTTCGGCTATGAGCTGGATCCAGCCAGACTCAGCGATGAAGAGAAGGAAGAGATCCGCGATCAGATCAGGATATTCGACAAGTACTATGACCTGATCCAGGGAGGTCTGTATTACAGACTCTCGGAAATCGGCGATGAACCTTACGAAGCGTGGGAGTTCGCTGCGGAAGACGGCAGCGAGGCACTGCTCAACGTGGTAGTTACCAATATCCAGCCGAATCAGGCGCTTATCAACATCAGACTCAAGGGTCTCGATCCTGATGCTGTATATGAGCTCACGGATGAGTCGGAGAAGTACTTCTCAAGAATCCCGACGATGTACACCGAGGAGATCCACAAGCACGAGAAGATCCTGTTCAGGGGAGACGCGCTGATGTATGCCGGATATACATTTGAGATGGTATTCGGAGACTATCCTGCGATGCAGCTTCACTTCCGCAGGGTAAAGTAAGGCAGAGAGGAGCAAAATGAATCCGTTAGTAAGAGGATTTCTGGATAACGACAGCTATTTCGGCAGGTTCATGACGAAATTCGGCATAATCATAGGCGCGAACCTCATGTTCGTTGTCTTCAGTCTGCCGGTATTTACGATAGGTGCAGGTCTGACTGCGCTGTATCATGTCATGTTCAGAACGCTGAGAAGCGGCGGAGTGGTCAACCCGTTCAAGGAATTCTGGAAGGGGTTCAAAACGAACTTCAGGCAGGCTACGATATCCTGGCTCGTGTTCGTATTCATTACGGGTTTCCTGACCGTTGACCTTCAGATCTGCGCTCAGGCGACCGGACCTGTCAGACACCTCCGTTTTGCAATATATGCGATAATGGCAGCTGTCATCTTCCTGTATCTCTATCTGCTCCCGACCATGGCGGCCTTTGAGGATACGATACCCCACCTCATAAGGAATGCGATGTACTTCATCGCGAAGAAGCCTCTGAGGTTCGTGGTGATCGCGTTCTTCGACATCTTCCCGCTGGTCCTGACGTATACGGATCTTAAGATGATGCCGCTGTATGCATTCATCTGGGCGATGTGCGGATTCGGCCTTCTGGCCATGCTCGGAGCGACTCTTCTGCTGCCGGTATTCAAGCCTTTCCTTCCGGTCGTCGATTCGGACGGAGACTTTGTGGCAGACCCTAATGAAGACGAGTATTCATCAGTGGATGATCTCAGAGAACTTGATGGATTCTAATACGTTTTCGGAAACATTTTCACATAAAAACTCAACAAAACCATATGTTATTGCTTGTATCCATGTGATATTATGACAACACCAATACCATGGCGTTGATTCACTCCACTTAATGGACAGCGTGCATGAAAAAAAGGAGGAAAAAACCGTTCGGCTCACGGTGCGGCAGTGTGGAGACCTGTCGTAATGCATTTACTCTTTTACCGGGTACTTGTGAGGCACTCGTTAGCGGAGGCTGGGGTGTTAGAGTCGGGAAATATGTCAGAAGTATTGATCAAAGACATGAAGAAGGTGTATGACAACAGCGTTACTGCTGTACATGACTTCAACCTGCACATCGCAGACAAGGAGTTCATCGTACTGGTAGGACCATCCGGCTGTGGTAAGTCCACATCCCTGCGTATGGTAGCTGGTCTCGAGGACATCTCCGGTGGAGAGCTGTACATCGACGGAAAGCTGTGCAACGATATCGCCGCAAAGGACAGAGATATCGCAATGGTATTCCAGAACTACGCTCTGTATCCGCATATGTCCGTCTATGACAACATGGCGTTCGCGCTCAAGCTCAAGAAGACACCTTCGGATGAAATCGACAAGAAGGTTCGTGAGGTAGCTGAGATCCTTGACATCACACAGTACCTTGACCGTAAGCCTAAGGCTCTGTCCGGCGGACAGCGTCAGCGTGTAGCTATCGGTCGTGCCATGGTCCGTGACCCTAAGGTATTCCTTATGGACGAGCCTCTGTCAAACCTTGATGCTAAGCTGCGTAACCAGATGCGTGCTGAGATCATCAAGCTCCGTAAGCGTATCAACACAACATTCATGTACGTAACACATGACCAGACTGAGGCCATGACTCTTGGTGACCGTATCGTCATCATGAAGGACGGCTATGTAAATCAGATCGGTACACCACAGGATCTGTTCGACCGTCCGGTCAACCTGTTCGTAGCAGGCTTCATCGGAATGCCTGTAATGAACTTCTTCGAGGGCTGCAAGCTCGAGCTCAAGGATGGCGTATACTATGCAAACATCAAGGGCGAAGAGTTCAAGCTCAGCGACTTCCAGCAGAAGGCTCTGAAGGCTAACGGACAGCAGCCATGCGACATCGTTGCAGGTATCCGTCCGCAGCACATCAGAATCGGTGAAGGAAACCTCAGCGGTGAAGTAGAAGTATCCGAGATGCTCGGATCAGAAGTAGACCTGCACGTAGACTGCGGCGGAGACGACGTAGTTATGGTACTCCAGACAGTAGATCTTGATCAGGATGTATCCATCGGAGCAAAGGTCAACTTCACAACACAGCCGAGACTGATCCAGCTCTTCGACAAAGAGACAGGCAACAACCTGATCTGGTACGATGCTGAGTCCGTAGCAGCTAATTCACCTAAGTGCAAGGACTACGATTTCTAGTCAATAACGGACGACTGTAAAGTCATAAAAATAGCGGATCCACTCCGCTATTTTTTTACCTGTGATTATAGTAAAATTAACACAATATCGGCAAACCTGATACCGGAGATACAGCGTCAGCTTATATATGACAACTGAGGCAGAGCAGGAGCGTAAAATGAAAGGGAAAATGACTGGAGCAGTGCTTCCGGGGAACAGCACAGTAGAGTTAAGGGAATTTGATATTCCAACGCCGGGGCACGGGCAGGTACTGGTCAGGACCAAGGCGTCAACAATATGCGGTTCAGACATCCGGGCAATTTACAGGGCACATGTCGGAAAAGGCCCCGAAGGTTATCAGCCGGGAACCATTGCCGGGCACGAACCGTGCGGCATCATCGTCGAAGAGGGCGAGGGCCTCAAGCGGTTCAAAAAAGGCGACCGTGTCATCGTGTATCATATTTCAGGATGCGGGGTATGCCATGACTGCAGGAGAGGGTTTTTCATCTCGTGTAAGAGCGAACACCGGGCAGCCTACGGGTGGCAGAGAGACGGCGGCATGGCTCCGTACATCCTCTGTGATGAGAAGGATCTTATCGCTTTGCCTGATGAGCTGACATACGAAGACGGCGCTCAGGTGGCCTGCGGATTCGGAACAAGCTATGAAGCGCTCATGAAAATCGGTGTTTCGGGTAATGACCGCGTGCTCGTCACGGGACTCGGCCCTGTCGGACTTGCCACGCTCATGCTGGCCAAAGCAATGGGATGCGATGAGACGATCGGCTGTGATGTGAATCCGGACCGCCTGCAGCTGGCTAAAGATCTCGGCCTGGCGGACCACATATTCGATTCCTCGGATCCTGAGCGCTGCGAGGCGGAGATAATGAAAGTTACCGGAGGATATGGCTGTGAGCGTACGATCGACTGCTCAGCCAACAATCAGGCCAGAGCGCTGACCATACGTTGCACCAGGGAGTGGGGCAGAAATGCCATGGTAGGTGAAGGCAATGATGTTACTTTCAATCCTTCCCCTGATCTCATGCATGGACAGAAGAGTATATTCGGTTCATGGGTCACTTCGCTGTGGCGAATGGAGGATCTGGTTGAGCATCTTGTGCGCTGGGGCATCCATCCGGACAGGCTGATCACCCACCGCTTTGAGCTTAAGGACGCATCAGAGGCATACAGACTGATGGCCTCGGGAAAGTGCGGCAAAGTAGCTGTAGTTTTCCCTGACGAATAATAGGAGAGGATCCATGAGTACCGGAAATATCCCGTCATATACGCTGTTTGATGGAGGAAAGATCCCCTGCATAGGCATGGGGACCTTCGGATCGGATCGCGTATGCGCCGAAGATGTAGCGCACGCAGTTGCCGGCGGCATCCGCTGCGGATTCCGCCTGATAGACTGTGCTTCCTGCTATGGAAATGAACAGGAGATAGGAGCCGAATTCGAAAAACTATTCGAAGAAGGGGCCGTGAAGAGAGAGGAACTCTTCATAATGAGCAAGGTGTGGAATGACATGCACCGTGATGTCAGAGCATCCTGCAGAAAGAGCATCGAAGACCTGCGCTGCGGCTACCTTGACATGCTGTTCATACACTGGCCGTTCCCTAATTACCACGCTCCGGGATGTGACGGCGATGCGAGGAATCCCGATTCGAGACCTTTTTCGGCTGAAGAATTCCTGGACACGTACCGCCAGCTTGAAGCACTGGTCAGAGAGGGCCTTATCCGGTATATCGGGATTTCGAATATGACAATAAAGAAGCTGGAGGCGGTTCTCGGGCAGCTGACCATACCGCCGGCTGCCTGTGAATCCGAGATACATCCGTGCTTCGGACAGGCTGAGCTGGTTGACTATCTTAAGCAGAAGGGCATACTCCCTATCGGATACATGCCGCTCGGCTCTCCGAGGAGACCTGAACGGGATATAGCGCCGGAAGACGTTGTGGACATGCAACAGCCGGCACTTCAGAAGATCGCTGAGGCACATGGATGCCATCCTGCTGAGATATGCATAAAGTGGTCACTGCAGAGGGGAATACTTCCTATACCGTTCTCAGTAAATCACTACGAAAACAATCTGCGTGCTGTGGGCACAGATCCTCTGAGTGAGGATGAGATGGCCGCGATATCAGCTCTGGAATGCGGCAACCGCCTGGTGAAGGGCCAGGTGTTCCTGTGGGAAGGCGCAGAAGACTGGCATGACCTGTGGGACGAAGACTGATACTGATGATCATAAGACAACGATCTGAGACAAGAAAGGCTTGATGAAATGGCAGATATAATAACTCTGGGCGAACTGCTCATAGATATGACTCAGGATGGAACAGACGAACAGGGTAACGGCAGGTTTACCGCATACCCGGGTGGAGCTCCTGCCAATGTTTCAGTGGCTGCTGCAAGGCTGGGAGCGGATACAGGATTCATCGGAAAGGTCGGAGATGACTCTTTCGGACGCAGCCTGGCTGAGACCCTCAGAAAGGAAGGCGTCAACACGGACGGACTTTTCGTATCTGACAGCGTTCCGACCACAATGGCTATAGTTTCGGTCGACGCTTCGGGAGAAAGGGAGTTTTCTTTCTACAGAAATCCCGGCGCGGATACACAGCTGACGACAGAGGAGGCTGTCTCTGTTATTGAGAACGATCTGCCGCTGATCCTTCACGCCGGATCTCTTTCGATGACGACTTCTCCGTCAAGGGAGGCGTGCGAAGAGGCACTGCGTTTTGCAAAAGAAAGAGGAGTGATCATAAGCTATGATCCGAACTACCGTGCAGCTCTGTGGGATACGGAGGAAAATGCTGTTGCGATGATGAAGAAGCTGCTTCCTCTCGCTGACATCCTCAAGGTATCCGATGAAGAGATGCTGATGCTGACCGGTACTGAAGACTTTGAAGAGGGAAGCCTTGTACTGAGCGGGTATGGGCCGCGCCTCGTTCTCGTTACTCTCGGCTCGCAGGGAGTGTTCGTAAGATACGGAGAGTACGCAGAGGTAGTTCCGGGATTCAGAGTAAAGGTCGCAGATACGAACGGAGCAGGGGACACGTTCCTTGGCGCGATGCTTGCACAGATAGCCGGCCGCAGTGAAAAGGGAGATCTTCTCGGCGGACTGGATGCTGAGACACTCAGAGATTATCTGACATACGCCAACAAAGCAGCTTCGCTCACATGCTCAAGGCACGGAGCGATACCTGCTATGCCGACAGCGGAAGAAATGGGTAAGTGACATGACTAAGAGAAGAAACATATTCAGGGAAAGACTCGATGCAAATATGGAGGAGCTCAGGAGCCTCTATATGAGCATCTACAATGACGAAAAGGCATTCGACTTCTTCCTCGGCATGCTGAAAAAGGCTTACAGTGAGCGCAAAGCGACACTCAGAAACCTTGATGAGCGCCGCCTGGAGAATCCTGAAGCCCATCATTCCAACAAAATGGTCGGAATGATGATGTATACGGAGAAGTTCGGAGGGACCCTGAAAGGGGTGGAGGAAAAACTCCCTTATCTGAAAGAATGCGGGGTGAAGTATCTGCATCTGATGCCTCTTCTTGATTCACCGGATGATGAAAGAAGTGACGGCGGATATGCTGTTTCGGATTTCCGCAAGGTAAGACCTGACCTCGGCACGATGGACGACCTTGAGGACCTAGCGGCATCCTGCCACAGAAGAGGAATAAGGCTTTGCCTTGATTTTGTAATGAATCACACAAGTGAGGACCATGAATGGGCGAAGGCTGCCCGCAAGGGAGACAAGGGAGCGCAGGAAAAGTACTTCTTCTATGACAACTGGGATATCCCGAATGAATTCGAGAAGACGATGCCTCAGGTATTCCCGGAGACTGCGCCGGGGAGCTTTACGTACCTCGAGGACATCTTCAAGGTAGTAATGACATCGTTCTACCCGTTCCAGTGGGATCTGAACTATGCCAACCCGATGGTATTCAACGACATGACTGAGAACATGCTGTATCTGGCCAACCGGGGAGTGGATATAATCAGGCTCGATGCTGTTCCGTATATATGGAAGGAGCTCGGCACCAACTGCCGCAATCTGCCTCAGGTCCACACACTTGTACGCATGATGAATCTTGCCTGCAGCATCGTGTGCCCGAGCGTACTGCTGCTTGGCGAAGTCGTAATGGAACCTAAGGAAGTCGTGCCGTATTTCGGAACGCCTGAAAAGCCGGAATGCGACATGCTCTATAACGTCACAACGATGTGCACTATCTGGCACACACTGGCGACCCGCGACGTCAGACTGCTGAGACACCAGCTTGAGATACTGGAGATACTGCCTGACAACTGCATGTTCCAGAATTATCTGAGATGCCATGATGACATAGGCTGGGGCCTTGACTACGGTTATCTCGGCTGGTTCGGCACTCAGCAGGCTCCTCACAAGAAATACCTCAATGACTGGTTCACAGGAAAGTGGCCCGGCAGCCCTTCAAGGGGCGAGCTGTATAATGACTCAGAGGCGCTTGCGGATGCAAGGCTCTGCGGCACGACAGCATCACTCTGCGGAGTGGAGTCGGCTATTGAATCGGGAGACACGAATGCTCTTGATACAGCTGTTGCGGCTGACTTCATGCTCCATGCATGGATGCTGATGCTCAGGGGAATTCCGGTACTGTACAGCGGTGATGAGATCGGAATGCTGAATGACAACAAGTATCATCTGGATCCGGACAAGGCCGCGGACAGCAGAAATCTCCATCGGGGAGACTTCCGCTGGGATCTTGCCGAACACCGGAATGATCCGGAGACACTTACCGGAAGAATTTTCGGAGGTATCACCAGGCTGATCAACATAAGAAGAGAGAATCAGATATTCCATTCAGATGCAAATATGTATCCTGTGAATCTGGGCGATGACAGGGTGCTGGGCGTCGTAAGGGAATACAAAGGACAGAAAATGCTCGGAATCTACAACTTCTCTGAGCACAGTTGCAGGACCGAGATCGAGACTGCTGACTGGAAGGACATGATCGAGCCGGAGAGAGAATATATCCCGGGCGAAGGTCCTGAGTCGGAGTACTGGATCGAGCCTTACGGCTTCAGATGGTTCATCAGAGACCTGTAGAGGCGTGCTGTAATTGTGAAACGACAGGGGTGGCAGAACGATCTGCCATCCCTTTTCTATGAGCAGAAATCAGCTGAAAAAGCGAGCTGTAAACTTTACAACTGGTAATTTCTTCACAAGGTGTGGTCAATTACATGTACGAATGGTAAAATATAGACAATATTCACGGCGGTATGTTCCATACATGCTGCGCTCATAGAGGGGAATGCAATTATCGGCGTAAGCAATATTGTGTCCGTGGCAATGAGTACAGACGCAGGACACTGATGTTGTCGCTGGTTTTGTTGCGTACTGAATGGATCTATTGTGAATATTGGAGAGGAAGAAGAAACTTATGAGAAAGTATAAATGTAAGTATGATATCGAATTCCAGGACATCAAGGAGATCCTGGATTTCATGGATGACCATTATGCTGACAAGACTGCTTTCATCTACAAGAGCAAGGACAGAAAGTCCCAGACGGAGATCAGCTTCCACAAGTTCAGACAGGATGTCGACAGTGTCGGAGCATATCTCCTGAGCAAGGGACTCAAAGGCAAGAGGATCGTGGTCATCGGACCTAACTCTTATCCGTGGATGATCGCATACTACGGAATCGTAGTGAATGTCGGCGTTGTCGTTCCGCTGGACAAGGGTCTGCCGGAGGATGAGATCATCAACTCGCTCAAAAAATGCAAGGCAGATGCCATCGTATATGATGAAAGCCTGAAAATGGACTTTGAGAAGATCATCGCGATGGACGGAATCGTTGCTGAAACACTCATCCCGATGTCGGATCTTGCTCAGGACAGACTTCCTGAATACGCACCGCTTGTTGAGAAGTACAGAAGTGAATTCAAAGTGATCGACAAGCATGCGGTAGACATCATCCTGTTTACTTCGGGAACAAGTGCTGATGCCAAGGCAGCTCAGCTGACTCAGCGCAACATCGCATCCTGCATCGCAGCAATGCGTAAGGTAGAGCCTATCTATGAAGATGATGTTGTAATGATCTTCCTGCCGCTTCACCATGCATTCGGATGCACAGGCACACTGATGTTCCTCAGCAATGGCTGCACCAATGTATTCTGCAGCGGACTCAAGTATGTACAGAAGGAACTGGTTGAATATCACATCAGCGCATTCTTCTGCGTACCGCTGATTATTGAAGCTATTATCGGCAAGGTTCTGAAGACTGCTGAAAAGGAAGGCAAGCTGCAGAAGCTCGAAACCGGAAGAAAGATATCCAAGGCTCTCATGAAGATGGGTATCGATGTAAGGCGCAAAATATTCAAGGATGTCATAGACGGACTCGGCGGCAAGCTGAGATTCCTCATCAGCGGAGCTGCTCCGCTCGATCTCAAGACACTTGAGTATGCGACAGACTTCGGTCTCCTCACAGTTCAGGGCTACGGACTTACAGAAACAGCTCCGACCATCGCATCTGAGAGCTATTTCTACAGAAGACCGGGCTCAGTCGGACATGCAATGCCTGGCGTTGAGGTCAAGATCAACGACCCTGATGAGGACGGCATCGGAGAACTCTATGCAAGAGGTCCTAACATCATGAAGGGATACCTTGATGACGATGAAGCCAATGCCAAGGTATTTGTAAACGGCTGGTTCAACACCGGAGACCTTGCAAGGATCGATGAGGATGACTACATATTCATTACCGGACGTAAGAAGAACGTCATAGTTCTCAAGAACGGCAAGAACATCTATCCTGAGGAGATAGAGGCTCTGATCGACGAGATCCCTTATGTCACAGAGTGTGTCGTCAGCGGCCAGGAAGTAGGCGAGGACTACAGACTGTTAGTGACCATCGTGTACGATCCTGAAGAAGAGAGCATCAAGACTCTGAGCAGGGAAGAAGTACAGGAGCTCGCAAACTACGACATAGAGAAGATCAATCAGGATATGCCGACATTCAAGAGGATCAAGCAGGTATATCTCAGAACCGAACCGTTCGAGAAGACCACGACCCAGAAGATCAAGAGAAGAACGGTCAAGGTCGGGGAAGAAAACTAAAACTGCACATTAATTGCGCGCATCAGGCAGGTGGCTTGTACACCTGCCTTTTTGCGTCCGGAAAAACGGGATATATTGGATGAATCGATATGAACGCAGTTAACTATTGGCGAAATGCATAACACTCATAATACCGATAGAATCAATCAATTTTGCCTTGTATCTGACGGATAGTAAAATTTAGAAGTAAGGGGCGCCTTATGGCGTAATTTTATGTTGAAATAATTATTAAAGGGAGAAAGTAATTATGGCAGACAATCAGAAAATGTGGGGCGAACTCGGAATGAACCTCGAGATGCACGACCAGCTGTGCGCAGTACTTCCAGGAGCAATCGGAGACGTATTTATGTCCCAGGAGAACAGACCGGAGTGCATGGACTATTTTGACATGGTCCTCGCTGATGTTCACGGTCTCAGACCTGCTGAGCTCGTAGAGTTCAGAAAGAACGGCGGCAAGGTATTCGGCACATTCTGTGCTTATGTACCTGATGAAGTTATCGTAGCTGCTGATGCTATCGCTACAGGCCTCTGCGCAGGATCTCAGTTCTGGGTACCTGGCGGTGAGAGATATCTTCCTGCCAACACATGCCCGCTGATCAAGGCTATGCTCGGAGCAAGATTCGACAGAACATGCCCGTTCTACAGACTCGCTGACGTATATATCGGAGAGAACACCTGTGACGGAAAGAAGAAGGCTTATGAGATCCTCGGCACAGACGTTCCTATGCATATCATGGATCTTCCACAGATGAAGAGACCTAAGGACTATCTCAAGTGGGCTGATGAGATCAAGGATCTCAAGGACCTCGTAGAGAAGGAAACAGGAAACGAAGTAACAGCTGAAAAGCTCGCTGAGGGTATCAAGACCATCAACGCTAAGAGAGCTGCACTGCAGAGACTGTATGATGAGAGAAAGAACCTCAACGTTCCTATCTCCGGAACAGATACACTGCTGATCAGCCAGATCGCTTACTATGATGATCCTAAGAGATTCGCAGCAATGGTCAACAAGCTGTGCGACGAGCTCGACAAGAGAGTTGCAGAGGGCGTAAACGTTGCTGAAGGAAAGAAGAGGATCCTCATCACAGGAACACCTATGGCTATTCCTAACTGGAAGATGCATAACCTCGTCGAGACAAGCGGCGGCGTAGTTGTATGCGAAGAGACCTGCACAGGTACAAGATACTTCGAGAACCAGGTAGACGAGAGCGGCAAGACAGTTGACGAGATGATCCAGCACATCGCTGACAGATACATGGGCATCAACTGCGCATGCTTCACACCTAACACAGGAAGATTTGACGATGTTGTCAGACTCGCTAAGGAATTCAAGGCTGACGGAGTTATCGATGTCAACCTCATGTTCTGCCAGACATACGATATCGAGGGAAGAAGCCTCGAAGAGAGATGCAAGGCAGAGGGAATCCCATTCCTCGGTCTCGAGACAGACTACACTGACAATGATGCTCAGCAGCTCAAGACAAGAATCGGCGCATTCATCGAGATGCTTGGTTAAGATGACTTGTCCTGACGACTGACGAGCGTAAGCGAAGTCAGAGTCAATGAAAACAAACATGTAATAAAGGGCGGAATATTCTTCCGCCCTTTGTTTCGCAAAATCATAAAGGTATGATACAATAACTGCGCTATGTCAGATTTTTTACATTATTACGTTTTATTCCAGAATCATACGGACGCAACTGCCATGTACCGCACGCTCAAGAAGCGCTCGATATATGCGCAGATAAGCCCGACCCCGAGAGAACTCAGCGTGTGCTGCGGAGTCTCTCTTCTGATACACGGAGAAGACGTAGAACAGATCAAAGAGATAGCTGAGACAGATCATCTCAACTATCTTTCGATCGACGGACTGAACAACACATTTGATAACACGAGGCACAAATATGGCTAAGAAATACATCGGAATCGACATCGGATCAACTGCATCTAAGGTATGCGTTCTTGAAGAGGGCAAGGAGCCTGTATATGAGGTGCTCCCTACAGGATGGAACAGCAAGATAACCGCCGGGATCATCAAGGAGGACCTTGAGAAGAGATACGGCGCGATAGACGACTCCGCTATCGTTGCAACAGGATACGGAAGGATCAGCGTCGACTATGCAGATCATGTGATCACTGAGATCAGCTGCCACGGAAGAGGCGGATATGAAATGATCGGACGCGACTGCACTATCATAGACATCGGCGGACAGGATACCAAGTATATCAATGTAGTCGGAGGCAAGCCGGTCGACTTTCTGATGAACGACAAGTGCGCTGCAGGTACGGGCAAATTCATCGAGGTCATGGCCAACAGGCTGGGGCTCACGATCGAGGAGCTGTTCGAGCTTGCAGAGATTGGTGATCCTATATCCATCAGTTCACTCTGTACAGTATTTGCAGAATCCGAAGTCATAAACTACATGGGTGAAGGCAGAAGCCGTGAAGACCTTGCTGCCGGCGTCATCGACTCGGTCGCACTCAAGGTCGCTACTCTTGTACAGAGGAAAGAGATACAGGATACTGTCATCATCACCGGCGGATTCAGCAATAACGAATTCTTCGCATCGCTTCTCAGCAAGAAGCTCGGAAAGACCGTTACTGCTATGCCTCTCGGAAGATATGCCGGAGCATACGGAGCAGCACTTCTGGCAAAATCCAAGGACAAATAGAGCGACGGATATTTCAGAAATGACATACAGGCGCAAATCTTCACGGGTTTGCGCTTTTTTATTGAAAAACAGCAGCGTTTCCCCGGGAAGGGAGAGTGCTTTTGACAAGATAATGCTGTGTGCGCGGTGGTAAACCCCCACCTCGGTGTGGTATGATTCAGATAGGTATATATGGCAGTACAGAGACTGCCGTCAGGATAACGGAGGTTAAAGTCGGATGTTCAGGAAGTTCAGAGAAAGTCCGTATTTCAGAGCGGGAATCACAGTGCTGATCTGCGGCGCAATTCTGATAATGTTCCACAACTGGGTCACGAACACACACTTCTCGGTCGGATTCGAGACGCTTGGCAAGACTATGGCGCCGGTGCTGATAGGAGGCATTTTCGCATTCATACTCTGCCCGGTCTACAACGCATGCGTCAAGCGAAGCTACAGGAGGATGCTCAAAGGAGCAAAACGCAAGGGATTCTCCATCGGAGCTATGATAGTCAGCGATGATTCCGAAAGGGAAGTGGATAAAGCCGAAAAGCGCAGGATCCTTATCGCTGCGAGAGCTTTTGCGTCCTTCGTATGTGTCATCATAGTAGTCGGTCTCGTCGGCCTGTTCGTATATTTTGTAGTACCGCAGGTCGTTGAGAGTGCGATCAACCTCATCAATACCATGCCGCAGAGGCTTGAGGTCCTGTCAGACTGGTGTGCAGTCCATCTGGCGCACTTCCCGCTTATTGCCACATGGGTGGATAACATCGCCAATGCAGGAAACAGTGAGATCCTTACATGGGTGCAGAAGCATATCCTCTCAGGTGATGCGGTAAGCATAGCTACAATGATCTCCAACGGCGTAATGACCGCGGTCAGTTATGTTGCAAATGCCTTCGTCGGCCTCCTGATCATGGTATACCTCCTCAACTACAAGGAGAGACTGTTTGCGATCATGCGTAAGATCGTCAATGCAACATGCGGACAGAAGCGAAAGGCGGCACTGTATGAGTTCGCAAGCATTGTAAATGAAACTTTCATCGGATTCATCGTCGGCCGCATTATCGACTCCTTCATCATAGGCGTGCTCACTTTCATAGTGATGACTATATGCAATATACCTTTTGCCCTTATGATAAGCGTGATCGTAGGCATCACCAATGTGATACCTTTCTTCGGACCATTCATAGGAGCGATCCCGTCGGTATTCATCCTGATGCTGGAGCGTCCGATATATGCGTTTTATTTCGTGATCATCATCCTCATAATCCAGCAGATCGACGGCAATATCATAGGGCCTAAGATCGTGGGCAATGCCATCGGCATAAGCAGCTTCTGGGTACTGATGTCCGTTCTCATAGGCGGCGGTCTGTTCGGATTTGCGGGCATGGCACTCGGGGTCCCGGTCTTCGCCGTGATTTACAGATACATAGACAAGATAACGACTGCAAGACTCAAGCACAAAGAGAAAGATACGACGACGGCTTATTACTTCAGCCTTGAACCATACGGACTTGAGGACGATGAAGTAGAACTTGATCATGACAAGAAAAAACAGAAATCACTGTTTGACGCTTTCAGGAAGACCATCAAAGACCCTGAACGCAAGAAAAAATTCATATACGATAATGAGCGGTCTTCCGGCACTGACAGACAAGATCAGCCGGCAAGGTCCTCAGATAAGGAGAACAACAGACAATGACAGATGTCATGGATAACAATACAGCATTAAAATCAGCACTCGGAAAGATAAGACAGGTGGTTCCGGAAGAACTGATCCATGAGAACGAACCTATGTCCTCGCACACTTCATTCCGCATAGGCGGGCCGGCAGGAGCGCTGGTCACACCGGAAAATGAAGAGGAGCTTGCAGCGGTGCTGCGCATATGCGCGGCAGAGCCGGATCTCGAGTACATGCTCATAGGAAACGGCTCGAACTTCCTCGTTGCAGACGAGGGATATCCCGGGATCTTCATTAAGCTCGGCGGGGATTTCTCTTCAGTATCAGTCGAGCAGGAAAATGCCGGAGAGAATGGTGAGTATACGCTGGTAAGAGCAGGCGCGGCAAAACTGCTGTCGTCCGTCAGCACATTTCTTACAGAGCGCGGCCTTGCGGGATTTGAATTCGCAAGCGGGATACCGGGAAGCATAGGCGGCGCAGTGTTCATGAACGCCGGAGCTTACGGCGGAGAGATGAAGGACCTTGTCGTATCTGTAAGACTCATGAGGCCTGACGGCTCTGAGATCATCGAACTCAGCGGTGAGGAGATGCAGTTCGGCTACAGGCACAGCATGGTCGAGGAAAGCGGCATGATCGTACTCTCGGCGCTTCTCTGTCTCGGACACGATGACAGGGAGGAAATAGCAGCCAGGGTAAAGGAGCTGCAGGAGAAGAGGAATGCAAAGCAGCCTGTCAATTATCCGAGCGCAGGCAGCACTTTCAAGAGACCTGTCGGCGGCTATGCGGCAGCACTTATAGATGAAGCGGGCCTCAAAGGATACAGAGTAGGCGGAGCTATGGTCTCTGAAAAGCATGCCGGCTTCGTCATCAATGCAGGAGGTGCGACAGCTGAGGATGTGCTCGCTGTGATGAGACATGTACGCAAAACTGTGTATGAGAACAGCGGCATAACACTTGAGCCGGAGGTAAGGCTCATAGGATGCAGCCTTCAGTAGCAGCATAAGGACATCCTGTCTGATGGCAGGATGCATGGTGAGATTATGGATATAGAAACAATCAGGAAGAGCTTCAGACTGACAGCGGACTATCATACGCATACAGTCTATTCGAAGGTCGGACCTTATCTGCACGGCAAGGGCACTGTGCTCCAGAATGCCGCTGCAGCATCACTTAGGGGCATGCGCGAACTCGCGATCACCGACCACGGCCCGACGGACTTCTACGGGCTTGACCTTAAGAAGATACCTCAGATCAGGGACGATATCGTCAAGGCCATGAAGCGTTTTCCGAGCGTCAAGATCTACCTCGGAGTTGAGGCAGACATCGTCGACACACCGAACGGGCTCGATGTATCGGAAGAAGATTTTGAGCTGTTTGATTTTGTCAACGCGGGATATCACTATGTGCCTAACTGCCACATGATACAGAACTGGCTGGCATTCAGATTCCCGTGCCCGGAGAGTGTAAAGGAGAAGCTGAGAAAGCAGAATACTGACAGAATAATCAGAGCTCTCAGGAGCAACAACATCCGCATCCTGACACATCCGGGAGACAAGGCGTATATTGATACGCATGCTGTAGCGAAGGCGTGTGAGGAGACGGGTACGCTTGTTGAGATCAACGCAAGGCACAGGCATCCTGACTGCGAAGAGCTGAAGGTGTTTGCCGGATACGATGTAAAGTTCGTCATCAGCAGTGATGCTCACAAGCCTGAAAAAGTCGGAAGATATGTCAGGAGCATGGCTCTTGCTCTGTCCGCAGGGATAACACCGGACAGGATCGTAAATATTGAGAACAAATAGAGATAATACGAGGGGCAGACAGAAATAATCATGAAGGTAGTAATCATTACAGGAATGTCAGGGGCCGGCAGAAGCCGGGCGGCGAACTGGTTCGAGGATCAGGGATATTACTGTGTGGATAACATGCCGCCTGCACTGATCGACAACTTCCTTGAGATGGCATCCGTCGACACCAACAGGATCGACAAGGTCGCATTCGTAGCCGACCTGAGAAGCGGTAGCTTTTTCAGAAAGCTGGCAACGACGATAGATGATCTTCGCAAAAGACCGGGGATCGATCTGACGGTGCTGTACATAGAGGCTGCACCTAAGGAGATCGTCAGAAGATACAACGAGGTTCGGCGCAACCATCCTCTGACCGGAGCTGCGGCAAGCCTCGACGTCATAGAGGAAGAAAGACAGAAGCTTGAAGAGATAAGAAAGAAGGCCGACCTGGTACTCGATACGACCAATCTCAAGGTCGCGGAGATGAACTCGGAGCTCGACAAGATGTTCTTCGGCGGCAGAGGCGCATCGAATTTTGCCATCAACATCAGTTCATTCGGTTTCAAATACGGAATCCCGAGCGAGTCGGATGTCATGTTCGATGTCAGGTTCCTGCCTAATCCTTACTGGGTACCGAGTCTCAAGAAGCTGACGGGCAATAACAAGAAAGTTGTCAGTTATATATTCAGAAACGGAATGGCGGATCAGTTCGTCGATTCCGTGCATATCCTTCTCAGGGCCATGGTCCCGGGATATATAAATGAGGGTAAATACCATCTCAATATCGCATTCGGCTGCACCGGCGGGCATCACAGATCTGTTGCCATCGCCAACGCAGTTGCGGAGAAATTCAAGGCAGACGGTATGAGGGTCAGAGTCAATCACAGGGATCTCGATCTGCAGAACAAGAGGAAGTAGATGTCGTTTTCATCAGAGGTCAAAGGCGAACTCGCTAGACTTGAGAATAAGAAGAAATGCTGCATGCTGGCGGAGATCGCCGGCTTTCTTAGGGTCTCGAGTTCTATAAGGCTCGCCGGCGGGGGCAAGCTGGGGATAGTTGCGACCACTGAGAATGCGGCTATCGCGAGACACTATAAGAAGCTGATCCGCGGATACTTCAAGAGCAATGCCGGCCTTGCTGTAGGCGACTCACAGATGCCGGGTGCCCGGAGCAGAAAGAACCGGTACTATCTGAACATAAGTCCGGACGAGAAGTCGATGCATATCCTCAGAGAGACAGGAATGATGCTGATCCGCGAGGGTGATGACTACTTCAGCGACGGGATATATCAGCCGATAGTTAAGTCAAAATGCTGCCGCAAGTCTTACCTGCGCGGCATGTTCCTGAGCTGCGGAACGATATCCGATCCGAAGAAGAGTTACCATCTCGAGTTCGTTCTCGACAAGGAGCAGAGCGCGAACGACCTGAAGAAGCTGATCGGGACATTTGTCGACCTGTCTGCCAACATCTCAAGGCGAGGAGACAACTACATCGTGTACATCAAGAAGGCGCAGTATATAAGTGATCTGCTCGGCATAATGGGAGCGGACAATGCTGTGCTGGAGTTTGAGAATATAAGGATAAGCAAGAGCCTGCACGGCGATGTGCAGAGGATGCTCAACTGCGACAATGCCAATGTGGACAGGACGCTGTCCGCAGCGGAAGAGCAGAGAGGCTGGATAAGAAAGATCGCTGAGGACGAGCTCGGCAGGGAGCCGCTTGCCAGCGAGCTGGCAGACCCGGGTTCAGTATTCTGGACCGACGGATTAAGACACCTGCCTTCGCAGCTCAAGGAAGTAGCGTTCATCAGACTCTACAAGCCTGAGGCAAGCCTCGCGGAAATAGGGGAGACACTCAATCCGCCAATCGGAAAACCGGCAGTGAGCAAGCGTTTTGCCCGGCTCAAGGCTCTCGCGGAAGCGTGATACAGCAAGTGAAAGGAAACAATGGAAAAAGGACAGATCATAGATATAAAAATTGAAGATATGCTCGATGACGGCAGAGCCTTCGGAAGATACGACGGCTGTGCTGTTTTCATCAGCGGAAGTGCTGTGCCGGGGGACAGAGTCTCGGCTAAAGTGACCAAGGCAAAGAAGACATCTGCCGAGGCATCTGTAACAGATATACTTGAACCATCGGAAAACAGGATCAAGGCGGAGTGCCCGTACTTCAGGGAATGCGGCGGATGCTCCCTGCAGGAGCTGTCTTATGATGCTCAGAAGAAGCTCAAGAAAGAACAAGTGCGTGCCAAGCTGAAAAGGCTCGGCGGCCTTGATGATCCGAAGGTCAACGACATGATCGGGGCAGACACGCTGAAGTACTACCGCAACAAGGCGGTATTTGCTGTAGGCCCTCACGGCGAGGTCGGCTTCAACAAGGGCAAAAGCCACTATGTGGTGGATATAGAGGACTGCATGCTGCAGACTGATGCGGCAATGGTGTGCGCGGATGCGCTGAGGGTATTCCTCAGGAGAACCGGTGTATCCTGCATAAAGCAGATGACTGTCAAAACTGCTTTCGGGACCGGCGAGGTTATGGTAGTCCTTGAAAGCGAGAACAAGGAGATAAGGGATATCGACGAGCTGGTCGGCATGTTCGACGCTGCTGTGTACAGTCTGAGTCCTGCTGCGTTGGAAGAAGGCGTTGCCTATGAAACGGGAGAAGAGACGCTTGGAGCTGATGACTTTGAGCCTGCCGTTCTTTACAGTCTCGAATCGGTTGCTGTGATCCATAAGGGAAAGTGCCGTATTATCGCCGGCAAGCCTACTATCACCGAAAAGGTGACGCGTTCTGACGGGAAAGAGCTGAGCTACGAGATCAGTCCGCAGTCATTCTATCAGGTGAATCCTGAGCAGATGCCGAAGCTGTATGACAAGGCAATGGAGTACGCTGCCCTGACCGGAAAAGAGACACTGCTTGACCTGTACTGCGGAGTCGGAACAATAGGAATCTGGATGGCAGACAAGGCAGAAAAGGTGATCGGAATCGAATCAGTAAAACCTGCGGTCATCGATGCCAACAGGAACTCAGTCATCAACAATATAATCAACACGAGATACATATGTGGCAAGGCAGAGGAAGAGCTGCCGGGCATGATGGGCCTTGCAAAGCTGTGGAAGTGGAATGAGGTCAATGAAAGAGTTGAGCGCAAGCCTGAGATCACGATAGAACACGCTGATGTCGCAGTCCTTGATCCGCCCCGCGCCGGATGCGAAGAGGTTTTGCTCGAAGCAGTAGTCAAGGCTGCACCGGACCGCATTGTATACGTCTCATGCGATCCTGGCACGCTTGCCCGTGATATCAAATATCTTAGCGCTAACGGCTACGAATTTATAGAGTGCACACCGGTCGACCAGTTCCCGTGGACGTCACACATCGAGACTGTGTGCCTTTTGTCCCAACGCAAACCGGACACGACAATTGAAGTGGATCTGGATATCTCAGAGCTTGAAGTATCCAGTGCGGAAACCAAGGCAACCTATGAAGAAATCAAGTCCTACGTGTTGAATAAATTCGGGTTGAAGGTATCGAACCTTTATATCGCCCAGGTCAAAAGAGAATGCGGAATTGTGGAGAGGATCAATTATAATCTTCCGAAGACGGAGGGGAACAGAGTTCCTCAGTGTCCGGAGGATAAGAGAAAAGCCATCAAGGATGCGTTCATACATTTTCAGATGATTTAAGAGAAAAGGCAGTCAGGAATCAGATCCCGGCTGCCTTGTTCATTGTAGCTTCGATTGTCGTCATTTCTTTTTTGCTTTCTTGTCACGCTCCATTGTTTCGTCAATCGCTCTGTTGATGAAGGCGGTGGTGCTTTCATCCATGTCCTGAGCATGCTGCTGAACCTCTGTGCGGTGCTCAGGAGTCATTCTGACCTTTACCTCTACGAATTTATCAATATAGCGCTTATTAGCTGCCTTACGAGCCTCTGTGAGAGTTCTGTGGCGGCTGTCCTTTTTCTCTGCCATGTTCTTATTCTCCTTGGAGATGGATTTTTACACAAAATGAGTATAACACATTTTTGGACATGCGACCATACATTTTTCTTGACGGACATGCGACTATGTCCTATAATACGAATCAAGGGACATGCGACCATATCCCGACAGACAACATCATATGACAATCAATGAAAAAGGAGGACCAAAGAATGGCAAAGAAAAAAGAATACAGATCGCTTAAGATCAGCAGCATTTGGAACTATGGAAGTAACCCGTCTCCGCAGCTCAGACTTCAGGGACGGTGGCTGGAAGAGCTGGGTTTCCAGATCGGCGAGGCAGTGCTTGTAAAATGCGAGGACGGAAAGCTTATCATCACGCCGGATACTATGAGAGCCGAGACGGAGAGCAGGGAGAAAGAATTCCTTGATACAGAGATGGCTTTGCTCCAGAAGAGATTTGACGCTGAGAAGCAGAAGATCCGGCAGCAGATTGTGGCGGAGAGGGAGGCTATGTATGTGGCGGAAGGAAGGTGATCGCCTATGTTTGATGCAAATGAACTTGCTTCTCTGGACTCAAACTATTTTACCGTTATCTATAAGGATATCTATGATGTGACCATCAAATTCAATAACACCGGTCACTACTGGAGCCTGCACAGTCCGGGCTATCCGGAGCCGGGAACAGTTATCATCTTTCATTCGCATTTTGCTTCCTGCCCTTACCATCAGCATGGAAGGGCAAGCAGTCTGAGACAAGCGGTAAAAAGTATTAAGAGCCATGACCGGTTCCAGCTCAATGGGCGTAAGCCGGTCAGAAGATAAAAGAGTGGCGCTATCGGAACGGATCCGACAGCGCCATTCGTGCGTTTTACAGTTCGAGGAACTTCTTCGTCAGTTCTTTCGCTGCGTTGATTTCCTGATATCCACGGGACGGCTTCAGACCGAGCTCAGCAATGATCTGTTCTTTCGAGTAGTCCTGCCTGCCGAGGGTGACGATCTTGGCGTAACGAGGGCTGATTTTGCCCAGGTATTCCACCAGCTCCGTGAAGAGTGTTTCGAGGATCGCTTCTTCCTCAACATTTACATTGGGATCCGCGATGTCGAGACCAACGGTGTTGCCGTCCTCATCTTCGTGAGTATCCTGGAAGGATGTGAACTGGATGAAGTCCTCACGGCTCTTGAAGCGCGGAAGGTGCTCTGCACGTCTGGGACAGCCCTTGCAGCGGTTCTCCTTGCTGCAAAGGATCGGAAAGCCTTCGTTATCCCATCCGAGAACGCATCTGCCGGGGCGGAGCTCCGGGTGCTCATCAAAATAGTCGTTGATGCCGGAGTAGTAGAGGGAGAGCATCTTGTTGAAATCTGCTTCGTCCACCACCATGAACCCGACTCTGAACGGAACACCGTAGTGCTTCCAGGTTCTCAGATTCTCCGGAATGATCGTGTTGTTGCTCTGAAATTCTGCGTCCGAGATCAGTACCGGTGCGAGAACCTTGCCTTCAGTTACCTTTTCTCCGTTGTAGCTATCGTAGCTACTGCAATATTCAATTGTGATTTTCGCCATAACTGGTTTCCTCCATGGATTTGCGCGGAGGAAACCGCATGGCGATATTCTGTTGTCTTAATCAGTCGGCCATTCATACAGGTATTCCTCCTGTTTTGCTTGAATAGCCAGCTGTTCTGCTTAAGGCTGGTGTTTACTTGTTACTTCACACTGAAACCGGCAGAACCTCCTTCAGCGCTAAAGGTAGCGTTTTCTGTGTGAAGAGCCTTTATTATGTCTTGCTCAGGACAGTTGTGTGTCAGTCGTTTGCGTCTCTGGCACAGTCGAATAATTCATTCCATGCTTCTTGATAGTCGGAGGGGGATAATCCGTAGATATCCTTTGCTCCGTACTTTCCGCAGACGAACTTGACGGTTTCTGCATCAACCTGAGAAGAAACATCTTCAAGATTGATAAGCCAGTTTTCTTTTTCAGCTTTTGTCATTACTTTGCTCCTTTATGTTTTTTGGAGCATTGGCCAACGCTCAACCATACAATAGTTCATTTCCGGTTTTGGAAAAACGAATGGAAAAAGAATGAAATCAGAAGATTTTCGGAATGAGTGAAGTGAACAGCAGACGAATAGCAAATAGTTATTCGAGCACGATTCGAGCATGATTTCGGAACCAAAGCCCGGAACCAAAGCGGAAGGTAAAGCACCTTCGATATCTCCAAGGGTAAGACGATAAAGTTGAATGTAGACTTGAACAACTTGAAGATATATGCTATACTCTCAAATTGGTGAAGTATGTAATTTTAGCGCAAGGTCGCGGAGGAAGCCGGATGGAATACAGCTATAACAAACTTTGGAAACTGTTAATAGATAAAAAGATGATGAAAAAGGATCTGATGGCCAAGACGGGAATAACATCTTCGACCATAGCTAAGATGGGCAAGAATAAGGCTGTGAGTATGGATGTGCTTGGTAAAATCTGTGTAGCTCTCGATTGCAATATTGGTGATATTGTTGATGTAATCAGAGAGAATTAGTCAGCGTTCGGGCATGGATAACATTGTGGAAGGAGGTAGTCAGATGGAGCACTTCAGTATAGGCTCCTATGTAAGGATGCTTACATCTTGCGCAGTTTCGGCTGAACGCAAGTTTGATCCCTTCTGCGAAAAAATCATGCTGGCATTATGTCCGGATGGAGCGGATACTTTTTCATACGTGGACGCGAATGGCAACGAGGTGATTTATACCTATCCGAATTTTAATAAGATTCATTCAGCGGGCCAGAATCTCCCCACTGAAGTGACAAGGATGGTGAGTCAACGGGGTTCAGGAAATATTCAAAAATACTTTGTGAAGGAAATAATTCCGTGCTTGGATGAGTCTCGAAAAAAGAATGCCGTTCTTGCTATTAAAAACGTTATCCTGAAAGATAAAGGTATTCCTGATTCCACGCAGCTTGGAACAATCAGGGAACTAACCAAGGGTGAGTTAAGGAATAAGAATGATTTTGTCTTATCAGAATTTCTGGCGGATACATTCATATTTGCCGTTGAGAAGACAGATAACCTGAAAGAGGCCACGTTTACAAAATCAATCAAGAAGACATACTGTTCTGCGTACGACCAAATGACGGATTCCATCAAACTTTATGAGGTATCCGCACCAAAGGGCATCGCGCTTATTCCTCTTACCAGCAGAGGTAAGTTTGATCAGGTCTTTTCTCCGGTATCAGCTGAAAGACTATCTGTAGTCTCAAAAGATCATGATCTTCAGGTATTCTGCATGAAGTTTGATGACTATGATTTTGATTATCATGGGTTATGGAAGTATCTTCGTAATAACATAGGCTATTATGTTTATTCACGAGCCGAGGTAAACAGGCTGATGGATGAAGATGAAATAGGTTCCATCGCTTATGATGCTGTTGATCATATAAAGCAGACAGCCGCTGCCGGCGGCGGGATTCCAGAGAATATGCTCAGTGAACTTATGCTCTATATATTTTTGGAGCAGGTCTTGAAAGCACCTAAATTCATGAGCAAGGTTGAATTGGGAGCCTATGGAGGCATTCATACAAGTGAGAGTTCCGGTATACATATCCTGACCACTGATGTGCCCACGCCAATCAGCCAGGTTATATTAGGCGCATCAATGATAGATGGAAACATTCAAGCCGCTGTAGATACAGCTTTTGCAGCCGCAAAACGTCTGGAGAGCAGAAGGAAAAAAGAACGTCGCTTTGTGGAGTCGAAGATATTTGCGGAATCTTTTTCCAAGGAAGTTTCAGACCAGTTAGAGAAGATTATTCTTCCATCAGAAGCTGAGGAAAAGAAACCTACAACGGCGTTTGGTATCTTTCTTGGATATACGATAGATGATGTGGATAAATCTGGGAAGTCTGTAGAGCAGTACCAGGATGATGTGGCAGCTCAGGCAGCGAGCGATATTAAGGCCAATATTTCTTATATTGAACAAAAGATTACAGAACATGGCCTTGAGGGATACTCTATTTATATTTATCTGCTTCCATTTAAGGATGCAGATGCGGATAAAAAGGAAATCGTAGACAGATTGCTTCAGATCGGAGGTGCTTCTGATGAGTGAGTTCAGGGAAGTTACTTTTGGAGAGCATCTGTTCTCTAAAATAGATGAAAACGCATATCTGAATAAACTATATCACAATATCCTGTGGAACTATTCCAGGCGACTCTTTCAGTTGAATGAAAAAGAGGAAAAGCCAGTGGATATTGATGATGCACTCACTTTTGCGGACATTTTGTCGAAGTCCTATGGGACAAGCCTCGCGGATGTCCATAAGACACGTGCGCAGGAAATAGCAGCTCTACTCTATGAGATGAACAGGGACAACGAGGATGTGAAATATGTCCTGGGATCGGTGCTGACAAATACGGGGAACTTTTTGGGGTTCAACAAATATACTCCTGAGTATCGTGGGGCGACGGTTTTGGAAAGGTTGTTTGCCCATTTTAATATGGAATACCTGACTATTCCTGGAGAGGAAGCATCACGCTTTTTCCCGGCTCAGAAAGAAATATATGATAGCTTTGAACAGCGTTTTTTCAGCTATTCAGCACCTACATCTATGGGTAAGTCATATATGATGCGGGTATTCATAAAGCATCAGATCCAGAGTGGAGAGCAACAGAACTTTGCAATCCTTCTTCCGACTAAGGCGCTTATCAATGAAGTTACAAGCGAGTTGATCGATGGCCTTAAGGGATTGCTGAAAGAAAAAAACTATCGGATTGTTACATCTTCCGGCGCGCTGGCATTGGAAACAGAGCATAACTATGTTTTTGTCGTCACACCTGAGAGGATGCATTATATACTTCTCGATGATGAAGATATGCGCATAGATTATCTGTTCATTGATGAGGCTCATAAAATATCATCCGGGGACAAGCGAAGCGCTTTTTATTACAGGGTTATAGAACAGCTGGAAGATCGAAAGAGTAATACACATGTGATATTTGCGTCACCGAATATTCCGAATCCGAGGGTGTATCTCGATATGATTACTTCATCGGGAGAGATATGGGAAGATTCCGGAATAATTGCAAGCCGATATGCTCCGGTCAGTCAGTTGAAATATATCGTAGATCTTTATGAGCGAACAATACGTATATTTGACTCATATTCAAAACGGTTCATCAAATTCCATGATATGAGCCGTCAGTATACGCTTACTGATGTGATCATGAGGATTGGAGAAGCAAGGCACAATCTTGTATATTGTCGGTCAAAGGCTGATGCGATACGTTTTGCTCAGGATTATGCAAAGAAACAGAATCCTTTGAACGATGACAAGTTAAAAACTCTTGCGGAATCAATCCGTAAGGAAGTTCATAAGGAGTATTACCTGGCTGAGCTGGTTGAGCGTGGGGTTGCTTATCACATTGGATATCTTCCGGCAAATATCCGAATGCAGTTAGAAAACTATTACCGTGATGGGCTCATCAAAACCATGTTTTGTACCAGCACATTGCTGGAGGGAGTTAATTTACCTGCCGAGAACCTGTTTATAACAAGCTTCAAAAAAGGATACGGAAGGTTTTCCAGCGTTGATTTCAAGAATCTTGTTGGACGAGTTGGCAGGGCAAAATACAATCTTTACGGAAATGTGTTTGTAGTAAGACTTCTGGAACAGGAAGGCGAGGATGATCTCCGAAAATATGAAACATTACTGAAGGAGGATGTTGAACCGCAGAAGCTTTCGGTTGAGAATGAATTGAATTCAAATCAGAAGAAGCTGATTGTTAAGACTCTGCTGGCCGGAGAGGTAGAAATTCCAAAATCAAGGAAGGATCAGAGTGAAAACAATTATGATCTGATGAGGAAAACTATGCTCATTCTTTTGGGGGATATCGTTGCCTGCAGGAGAAGCCGTGTCAGGAGAGAGTTTGATCCGTATTTGTCGATTACGGACGCTGAGAAGATACGTACACTGTTTTCTACAGAGAAAAAGAAGCCGATTGATGATCTTAATGTCTCACATGATCAGATCAATGGGATTGAAGATCTGATCCGAGGTGGAGAGTGTTATCCGGAGATAAAGGATCCTAAGAGAGGTGCGGATCATACTGAAACGTATAAGTTCCTTGTAAAATTGGCGAAGGCCTTCAAGTGGAGAACTTATGAGAGTGGCACACTGGGATTTGGCGAGAGCGATAATTATACAAAGCTTTCGTGGTATGCTGTGCTTCTTATCAAGTGGATGCAGGGGTATGGATTAAACTTTATCATCAATGACAGCATACAGGATTACGACAAGAAAAAGAAGGATGTGAAAGTCCGGTATGATCTGTGGGAGCCATATAACGGATCGCAACTTCATAAGAACATTATTATTGCGGATACATTGGAGGCTATAGAAGAGGTGCTGCTTTTCCGATTATCCAATTATTTTCTGAGATTCTCGGAAGAGTATAAGCGGCAGCATCCGAATGAACCATTTACAAATGACTGGCATGAATTTGTCGAGTATGGAACCACCAATAAGCTCCGGATCATTCTGCAGAGAAGTGGATATAAACGGGAATCTACAGAATATATCCGGCGAAATGCAGATAAATATGTCAGGGATCCGGATAGTGATGATCCCAAGTTATACAAGCAATTACTGTTGAATTGTCCGCATGAACTGACAAAACGAGATACGGAAGAAATCCAGTACAATGTACCGGAGCTATTCATAGAAGAAGGAGACAATTAAGATGGCGAATTTTTTTGAAACCGTGTTGACGGTACTGAAATCAGATCAGAGATTTGTGGCAGAGGATGGCACATTTCTTCGTAATGCGGTCTATGAGGCTGCAATGAAGATGGACGCTAAGCTCATCCGACTCCTGCTGGAGAATGAAAAGACGAGTAGCCGCTTCTTTGCAGATGTAGATGGCGTCAAGGTGTTTGATAAGACAGGATTTGCTTGGGTGATTAATAACCGTCAGTTTTTGCCGGACAGTTATACACGGTTTAGAAATAAAATTGGTCTTTCGGATATGAATGGTGAACTGATTTCCGCTTCAAACAAAGTGGAATTAGTATTTCCATATAAGGATTGCGTTCTTGAAGGCGGACAAACGACTGAAGATCAAAAGAGACACGAGATCTTTTATAACGAAATCCTTGCACCAGATGAAGTTGATAGGCTCTTATTTCCGAAGGTGTTGACGTCGCCAATCAGGTATTCTGCTTCTGGTAATGAGGTAATAACAAGGATTAAGGATGAGGATAATCTTGTAGTAAAAGGTAATAACCTGCTTGCTCTTTCGTCGATTCTTAAACGTTATGAGGGATGTGTTAAATGTATCTGTATAGATCCACCTTATAATACAAATAATAGCGGATTTGGATATAATGATAGTTTTAATCATTCGGCATGGCTAACTTTTATGAAGACACGATTGGAATTATCATTTCGCTTGCTTTCGTCAAACGGAACAATTTTTGTGTTCTGCGATGATAACGAACAAGCATACTTGAAGGTTCTCATGGATGATATATTTGGGAGAGAACGATACATACAAACTGTGGTATGGAGAAATTGTGATAATAGTAATAACGATGCTAAACAATTTTCTCAAGATCATAATTATATATTGGTCTATTCACGGAATGAGGGGTGGGAAAGTTATAAGCTCGATAGAACTGAGGGACAATCTAAACATTATAAAAATCCAGATAATGATCCGCGTGGCCCATGGTTTGATGGGAATCCCGTTAATTCCCCAAACCCAAGACCGAACTTGAGATACACAATTACAGCGCCTAACGGAAATATCATCAATCCGCCAGCGAATGGGTGGAGATGGAACCATGATGAGCTTACAAGAAGAATGGAGACAGGAGAGATCCGGTTTAATGATGCGGGTACAGGAATAATTCGTAGAACTTATCTGAATGAACAAAAGGGGCTACCGCCATCAACATTGTGGGATATTTGTGAGGACTCATTGTGGTTTGATATTGAAGAAACTGGTCATACAAGGCAGGCAAAATATGAACAGAAGAAACTCTATCCCGGAACTACTACCAGTGATTTATTCAAGACTCCTAAACCTGAGAAAGTCATAAAGAAGATTCTTGATATTTCAACCGAGGAAGGGGATGTTGTACTCGATTTCTTTGGTGGAAGTGGTACTTCTGCAGCTGTGGCACATAAGATGAAAAGACAGTATATTCTCTGCGAACAGATGGATTATATCCAGACATTTATTGTGGAACGTCTTCAGAAAGTGATTAATGGTGAGGATGGCGGCATTTCCAAGGAAACAGAATGGCAAGGTGGAGGTTCTTTTGTCTACTGTGAGTTGGCAAAACTGAACCAGGCAGTTGTTGAAGATATCGAGGCAGCAGCAGATGATGAAACTTTGGCTGAGATCTATGAGCGTATGATGAAATCGGGGTTCATCAGTTATAAAGTGAATCCAGCCGATATAGAAGCTGCGGCAGATGATTATGCCGCTCTTTCGCTGGATGATAAGAAACGCTTCCTCATGGAAATTTTGGATAAGAACCTGCTCTATGTGAATTACTGTGATATCGATGATGAAGAGTTTGGTATCTCCGATGAGGATAAGGCGTTCACCAGAAGCTTTTACAGGGAGGGATAAGTAAATGGCATTTCTTTATGAGAAAATAGATGCCTTGCGGGAATATGGCAGCAGTGCGACTCTCCCTTCATATATTCCGGAGAACTTGAATCCAAACTTCGAGCTGCGTCCGTATCAGAAACAGGCATTTGAGAATTTCATATCATATTTTGAAAGCAACAATCGTCCGAAACCGACACAGGTACTTTTCCATATGGCGACAGGCAGCGGGAAAACACTTATTATGGCGGGACTAATGCTGTATCTGTATAAGCAGGGTTACAGGAATTTTCTGTTCTTTGTAAACCTGTCTAATATCGTGGAGAAAACAAGAGAAAATTTCCGCAATCCGATGTCTTCAAAGTATCTGTTTGCGGAGGATATTGTCTTAGATGGTGAGAGAATCCGCATCAATCAGGTGGACAATTTTCAGTACGCGGATGATGAGGCTATTAACATTTGTTTTTCCACCACGCAGGGTCTCCACATGGATATGTGGATGGCAAAAGAGAACGGGATGTCTTTCGATGATTTCGACGATCAGAAAGTAGTCTTGATATCAGATGAAGCACATCATCTGAATGTTGACACAAAGAAGAAAATGTCATCTGAAGAGGAATCCAGCTACCATTCCTGGGAACAGACTGTAAAGAATATTTTCAGCAGAAATGCAGATAATATTCTTTTGGAATTCACCGCGACATGTGATTTATCCAACGCTGCAATCAAGGCAGCATATGAGAATAAAATCATCTTTGATTATGCCCTGGCGAAATTTTACAATGACCGCTATTCCAAAGATATTATTACACTCAGATCTGATCTGTCTGTTATGGAAAGAGCATTGCAGGCTCTTGTTCTGAGCCAATACCGCCTGAAGGTATTTCAGGATCACAGATTGGCTATCAAGCCGGTGGTGTTGTTTAAGGCAGCTAAGATTGCAGATAGCAAAGACTTTATGGCTGCTTTCCTTGAAGAAATAAAAAAACTGACCGGCTCTGAACTTCAGCGTCTTTCAGGCATTGCAAACAACGACATCATGCTGAAAGCATTTGCCTATTTTGCTGAAAATGGAATCTCTTTTGACACTCTTGCGGCGGAGCTGAGAGATGATTTTTCTGAGGAACACTGCGTATCCGTTAATGATGATAAGGATGCCACACAGAAGCAGATTCTCCTTAATTCATTGGAGGATGCTGACAATCCTTATCGTGCAATTTTTGAAGTAAAGAAACTGGATGAAGGATGGGATGTCCTGAATCTGTTCGATATTGTACGCCTATATGAGACGCGGCAGTCTGGAAGTAAGAAATTGTCTCCGGCAACTATTGCTGAGGCACAGCTTATCGGGCGTGGAGCCAGATACTGTCCGTTCCAGTTGGATGAAGAGCAGCCATAGTTCCAAAGAAAATATGATGAGGACATTACAGGCGAGATGCGTGTCTGCGAGACGCTATATTATCATTGTCAGAACGATCACCGATATGTTACCGAGCTTCGCACGGCGCTGAGGGAAATAGGACTTGATACTGAAAAGATTGTTCAGAGGGAATACGTTCTCAAAGAGGATTTCAAGACGGATGATCTGTATGCGAATGGTCTTATCTTTATAAATGACCGTGTTGTAAAAGACCGTAAGGAAGTACATGGGTTGTCTCCGACGGTCAGAGATGATATTTACCGTTTTAAGACAGCGACAGGTGCATCCGGAATGGATAGCGTAATGATTGAGGCATCTCATGGCGTAGACATGACGGTTGAGATGAAAACTGCTCATGTGACAATAAAAGAGATTGCAGAAATCAACTATGCTATCGTGAATAAAGCGCTGATGAAGTATCCGATTTTCAAGTTTAATACTTTACAGTCGTACTTTCCAAATGTGTCATCTACCAGACAGTTTATTATGGATGATGAATATCTGGGCTCTGTGAGAATTGATATTCAGAGCCGGGATACGAAACCTACAATGCAGACCATGTATGATGCAGTGTTTTATGTTTTAGGGAAGATTGCGGCATCAATCTCAGGGATTGAGGAAACATATCGTGGTACTAAGGAATTCCGGGCAAGAAATATGAGGGACATCTTCCGCAATAAGACGGTCAATTATACAGACCCGCATGATGGAGGAATAGGTATATCGCAAAATGATCCGTCGGTGAAAGCGGAATGGAAAATTGATCTGGCACAGGAAGACTGGTTTGCATATACGGATAACTTTGGAACATCTGAAGAAAAGGCGTTTGTCGCATATTTCAAGAGCTATGTGACAGACCTGCGAAAAAAATACAATAAAGTTTACCTGGTGAGAAATGAGCGTGAATTCCATATTTATTCGTTTGAGGATGGAGAGCGTTTTGAGCCTGATTATGTTCTTCTGCTTCAAAAGAAAAAGACGGACGGGTATGAGCAGATACAGATTTTTATTGAGCCAAAGGGGACACAGCTTTTGGAGAAGGATGCATGGAAAGAGAAATTCCTGCTGCAGCTGAAGGATGAAGCCATTCCGGTAAAGGTCTTTGTGGATGATAATGACTATAAGATTTGGGGCTTCCATTTCTTCAATCAGGAGCACCGTATGAAAGAATTTGATGATGAAATATCATCTTTGGCCGAACGGAAAATTGTCCGGTATGACTTTACTTCTCAGAGAGTACCTGATCTTATGGTTGCGGAAAATCCAGCTCCGTATGGTGACGAAAAAAAGAAATAAGACAGGAGGCTTTTCTATGGCAGAAAGTCAAAACATCGAATATAAGGAATCCTGGAGGGATGAATATCTGAAGTGGCTTTGCGGCTTTGCCAATGCGCAGGGCGGCACCATTTATATCGGTATTGATGATGCCGGTAATGTTGTCGGCGTGAAGGATGTCAAAAAGTTGATGGAAGATATCCCGAATAAGATTCAATCCGGGCTGGGCATTGTTGCGGATGTGAATAAACATACGAAGGACGGGAAAGACTATCTTGAAATAAAGGTTGATCCGAGTTCTTTTCCAATCAGTTATCATGGTGAATTTCATTACCGGAGTGGTGCGACCAAGCAGCAGCTGACCGGAATTGCGCTGACGGAATTTATCACAAAAAAGACCGGTGTCAGGTGGGAAGATGTAACAGTTGACGGAATTACCGTTGATGACCTGGATGCGGAAAGCTTTAAAATATTCAGGAGAGAGGCGCTTCGTAGTAAACGGATGACCGAGGCTGAGCTTAATATTTCAAATGAAGAACTTCTGTCCAAGTTGAAACTATTATCAAACGGCAAGCTGAAGCGTTCTGCCGTGCTGTTGTTCTATGGTGATCCGAGTATTGTACAGGTTGGAAGTTTCGTTAAAGTCGGCAAATTTGCGAACGGAACCGTGGAATATCATGATGATCTTGAAGGTTCGCTTATCTCTACGGCTGACAAGATCGTGGATCTGATCTATCTCAAATATTTGAAAGCAAAAATTACCTATGAGCACGATCGGCGTGTGGAGACTTATCCTTTTGCGCGGAACGCCATCCGTGAAGCGATTTACAACGCCATCGCTCATAACTGCTATATGTACGGTACTCCGATACAGATAAGGATTGAGGAAGAACAGATTATTATAAGCAACCGCTGTATCCTTCCTGAGGGATGGACTGCGGAGACCTTGATGCAGCCACATGATTCCATCCCGTATAATCCTGACATTGCCAATGTGTTTTACAGAGCGGGATATATAGAAACCTGGGGACAAGGGATTCAAAAGATTTGTGATGAGTGCACAGCGCTTGGAGCCGAGCTTCCGAAATATGAAATAATCGGAACAGGGCTCAGAGTATATTTCCCGGCACTTAAGAGTGCCCTTATAGATCAGCCTAAAACTCCAAACCGACAGGGCGTCGGAAAGGATGTCGGTTTAGAAGTCGGTTTGGCGGAAAAGATTATTGATTTGATTTTAGAAGATTCCGAAATCAAAATGTCTGAGATGGCAGAAAAACTGGAAGTTACAACCAGGACCATAGAGCGGGAAATGAAAAAACTGCGTGAGTCCGGGCGCGTTATACGTGTCGGTGGAAAGAGATACGGACATTGGGAAGTAAGGTGAGGAATTTCTATATGAAGATAGAATTAAAAATACCGACAATGGAGGATAAGGACGAATTAAAGGCTGTCTGCAATGCTGTGGACAGGAAATATCTGTCTGACCGATTGCCATACCCATATACAGATGAATCCGCTGAATGGTGGATTAATATGGTGGCAGAGAACGATGGAAAAACTGGTGTCTGGCGCGTAATATATGTTGACGGAAAACTTGTCGGAAATATATCTGTTGAGAAGAGGCAGGACGTGTATCATAAGGACGGTGAGATCGGATATTTGCTTCTGACAGATTACTGGTCAAAAGGAATCATGACGCAGGCGGCAAAAGATATTTGCAGGATAGCGTTTGAAGAATTGGATATCGTTCGTATTACCGGTGTGTATTATGCTCCGAACGCAGCATCCGGCAGGGTACTTGAAAAGGTTGGTTTTGAATATGAAGGTACTCGGAAAAACGGAGTGGCAAAGGGAGATAAGATTTATGATCTTTGTATGACCGGGCTGCTGAAGGAGAAATTTGATGGAAATCATTGATTATTATGCCAGTGATAATAAAGATCACTGGCTTTCTGAAATAAATAAGAGCGACTGGCGAGCAGGGAAATATCTGTTTGAACTGCTCCGGGATCAGAAACTGAAGGAGTTGTGCGGCGAATCGATCAAAGCGCTCCTGCTTATTGATGGTGATAAACTGATTTCCTTTTGTACATACGCTGAACAGGATGATGTACGGGAGCCGTCACTGACACCTTGGGTCGGTTTTGTGTATACTTTTCCGGAGTATAGAGGAAAACGACGTGTTGGTAAGCTGCTGGAATATGCTTATATGCTTGCAAAGAATGATAGACATAAGCATATCTACATTTCCACGGGCGAAACAGGGCTCTATGAGAAGTACGGTTATCAATTCTGGAAAATCATGAAGGATGTTGGCGGAGAAGATAGTCGTGTGTATAAAACAGATATTGTTTCAGAGGATTACAGTGATGTACTTGGAACCACAGTGAGCGGAACGATTGACAGGCCATTGGGAAGCGTGCATCCAAGACATCCGGAGGTGATATATCCCATCAATTATGGGTATGTTGATGGAGTGTTTGCCAGAGATGGAGCTGAACAGGATGTGTATGTATTTGGGGCGGATCAGCCACTGGAAACATATACTGGTAAGGTCATTGCTGTATATCATCGCCTGAATGATAACGAAGATAAGTGGATCGTTAGCTTAAGCGGAGAAACGATTCAGACAGAGGATATTCTGGAGGCCATCAGTTTTCAGGAACAGTATTTTATGGGAGAGTTATATACACTATGATCGATATTTCTAAGCTTAGCAAGAGGTATTCGGTTCGTGTTTTGGAAGAATCGGACGTAGAGACGCTTGTTGAAATCTGTAAGCAGAATACAGTTTTTTACGAGTATACCGAAGCACGCCCAACCAAGGAAAACATTCTTAATGATATGAAGGCAACTCCGCCGGGAATAACTATGGATGATAAATACTACTTTGGCTTTTTTGATGACCGGGAGCTGATAGCTATTATGGATCTGATAGATGGGTACCCTAAAGCGGAGATTGCGTATATTGGCTTTTTTATGATGAATCCGCAGTATCAGGGGAAGCAGACAGGGACTGCTATTATTGCTGAGGTTATAGATTATTTACAAAGTACAGGAAAAACATCGGTTCGGCTTGCGATAGATAAAGGGAACCCTCAGTCCACGCATTTCTGGAAGAAGAATGGTTTTGATGTTATCTCTGAAGCTGTTGTGAATGGGTGGACAAAACTGGTCGCAGAA